>SXGS01586176.1_pt1 | contig 24581 bp, 23 predicted proteins | sample 3174681 | NCBI WGS metagenome assembly SXGS01 (sample SAMN11356861, study PRJNA531348) | freshwater metagenome | isolation source: freshwater sample F1-80 | place: China: Fuxian Lake, Yuxi | collected 2017-12-25 | reverse complement strand
CGCCCCGACCGACCAGGGTCGAGAGCACGCCCAGATTGGCCTGATAGCCCGTGGTGAACACCATGGCGTGCTGGCGGCCATAGAAGGCTTCCAGGGCGCGCTCCAGCTCCACATGGCCCTCATAGCTGCCATTGGCGATGCGCGACCCCGTAGTGCCGGTGCCCCGCTCGCGCACTGCGCGGACCGACTCCTCGACACAGGCCTCGTCAAAGGTCCGGCCCAGATAGGTGTTGGTGCCGAGCAGAATGGTCGGACGGCCGTCGACGACGCCCTCCGTGGGGGAGATGACCGCATCGAACCGGACCCCGAACGGATCGGCCGCCGTATCGCGAAGCGCCTTATAGGCGTCTCTGGACGCCGCGTGCCTATCGAGCAGAGCCATGCTCAAACCTTGTTCCGGATGTTGTCGATAAGCGCCGCGAGATCGCCCACGGTCTGGACTTCGCTCAGGCGGTCGATGGGGATGGAGATGTCGAAGCGATCTTCGAGCTCCATCACGATGTTCATGAGGGCCAGCGAGTCTACGGCGAGGTCGCGCGAGATGTCGGATGACGCGGTCACAAGGACCTCGCGCTCCAGCACGGCCTCAGCGGCCTTCGCCACCTCAAGCACGGTGGGATCTGTCACCAGTTGCATAGAGACCGACTCGCCCCCTAGAACGATCGTCCGTTAACGCCGCATCTTTGGCGCAATATGACGCGGGCGTCAGCACCTGATCGCCTGCTGTAGCGGCGGTTTGCGAAACCTGACGCCGGAGGCCGCATACCCCTGAACCGTATGTAGGAACCCGTCGGCGAGATTAAAGCGGGCCGGCGGAAGTCCGGAAATCTGCTCGCCCGGCGCCACCGACCAGTCCAGGTGCGTCAACTCTCGCAGCTTGCCGAAGGTCAGCATGGGGGCCGATCGACCGCCCCGCGCCGCGCCCATCACGGCGACGACGCCCAGGGCGGCGTTGGGGATCCGCTGGAAGCGGGGCCTGCGGCCAAAGGCGTCCGCCGCCGTCTGGAACACCTCGCGCCAGCCATAGCCCTGGGGGCGAGGATCGGACAGGCTGAGCGTCTGGCCGCCCGGCTGTCCCGTCAGGGCGGCGATCTGCCGCGCCGCGTCCTCGACATGCATCATGGCCATCCGCGCCTTCGGATCGAGAAGCGGCAGGATCGGACTTGCGGCGGCCAGCTGGAAGAGGGGCAGGGTCTCGGCGTCGCCGGGGCCGTAAAGGGCCGGGGGGCGCACGATGGTCAGGCGCTCGCCCAGCACTGCGTGCGCCGCCGTCTCGCCGGCCCGCTTGCTGGCGGCGTAGTCCGAAAGTCCGGGCTCCCGCGCGGCCAGGCTGGAGATCAGCAGCACCGCGCCCTCGGCGCGCTCAGCCACCCGGCGGGCGCCTTGCTCATTGACGATGAAGAAGGCGGCCCGGCTGCGCGCCTTGATCAGGCCAGCCCCATGAATGACGACGTCGGCGCCGGCGCAGGCCCTGTCCAGGGCGCGATCATCTCCCAGATCGCCGGGCACGACCTCGACCTCCAGGCCGCGCCACAGGGGGTGGATAACGTCGCGGCGGGCCAGCACCCGTATGCGCCAGCCGTCGGCCGCGAGCGCGGGCACGAGATAGCGGCCGAGGAACCCCGTCGCGCCGGTGACCGTGACGAGACCCCGTGACACCCTAGGCCGGCTCGGCTTCGGCCAGCCCGGCGAGATACTCAGCCTTGGCCCGCGAACGGCTGAGCTTGCCCGACGAGGTCTGGGGCAGGGCGTGCCCGCCGACAAGGTTCACCTGGGCCTCCACGCCGTGGCGCTGGCGGAGCAGGTCGGTGACCTCGACGGCCAGCTTCTGGCGCGTTTCAGCGTCGCTGCTGCGGGTCTGGACCAGGACGATCACCGCCTCCTCGCCCTCGGCGGGAACGGAGAAGGCGGCGACATCGCCGCTGCGCAGGCCGGCGATCTCGGCCTCAGCGGTCCATTCCAGGTCCTGCGGCCAGATATTGCGGCCATTGAGGATGATCAGGTCCTTGCTGCGCCCGGTCAGGACGATCTCGCCCTCCGACAGATAGCCGAGGTCGCCGGTGTCGAGCCAACCCTCGGCGCCCAGGACGCGGGCGGTGGCGTCGGGGTCCTGGAAGTAGCCGCTCATCAGGCTGGGGCCGCGGGCGAAGACCCGACCGGTCCGGCGCTCCGGCAGGATCTCGCCCCGCTCGCCGCGGACCTGAAGCTCGTGCCCCGGCAGGGGCGGCCCGCAGCGGGCGAACTCCCGGACGCGGGGCGAGGGCGCGCCTGAGGCCGCCACGCCGTCGCGCTCCAGGCGGTGCACATCCAGTCGCTCGGTGACCAGGCCCTTGCCCAGGGGCGCCATGGTCAGGGCCAGCGTCGCCTCGGCCATGCCATAGCTGGCCACGAAAGCCTGGGGGTCGAAGCCCGCCGCCGCGAAGCGCGCGGCGAAGTCCCGCAGGGGCTTGGTGCGGACCATGTCGCCGCCGAGGCCGGCGATCCGCCAGCGCGACAGGTCATAGCCTTCGAGGCTGGCGTTCTCGGCCCGCCGCGCGCAGAGCTCGTAGCCGAAGGTGGGGCTGTAGGAGATGGTCGTACCGTTCTTGCCCATAAGGTCGAGCCAGAGCAGCGGACGGCGGACAAAGGCGCCGGTGGGAAAGCGCGTGCTGCCGGACGAGAACTGGAGATAGCAGGGGCTGTCTGGCCCGATCTCCGGCAACGCTTGTCCGGTGGACTGTGGCAGGTCGACCAGGGCGCCGGCGAACTGCATCGGGCGAACCGCGGCGGTTTCGGACGCAACGGGCGCACCCCAAATCACCACCCGATCAGTGAATCACAGGTCGAAAAGCGGAGATACAACAAACCGATCGGCCCGCGCAATTCGCAAGCTTTTGCGCACCCAATCCCCAAAACTTGCGAAAACGAATATCTGAAATCGCCGGGATTGACCGTCAAATCAAGGCGTTGATATTTTTCACGAGCGACTTCGGACTTATTTTAAGCACCGACCAGTGGCTGGTCGCGCGACCCGAGGGAGGGGCATTGCCTCAGGCGTGAACGGCGTTATGGTAATGGCCATTACCGTCAGCATAGAGGCAATAATGCCTAGCGACTGAGGGGGGAAACATGAAAAATTGCAAGAATCTACGATTCGCCTTCGCGAGCGGCGCATCCGCGCTCGCTCTGGCTGCGGCCTCGCCTGGTTGGGCGCAAGACACCGGCTTCACCATTGAAGAGCTGGTGGTGACGGCTGAAAGGCGCGATCAGCGCCTTCAGGATGTGCCCGTGGCCGTGACGGCCTATACAAGTGAGCGGCGCGACGTGCTTGGGGTAGCCAACGTCGAGGATTTGGCGCGTGTATCGCCGAGCGTCACTTATACCAACAACGACCGCCTCTCGATCCGAGGCTTTGGTCGCCTGACCAATGCTATCGGAACCGATCCTTCCGTAGCGCTGTACTCCGACGGAATATTCTCAAACTCCATGGCTGATGCAGCCACGCCGTCACTGTTTATCGAACGCACGGAGATTCTGCGTGGACCGCAAGGCACGCTGTACGGACGTAATTCCATCGGCGGGGCGCTGAACATCATCGCCAAGCGTCCAACGGAGGATTTCAACGGTGAGGTCCGTGCCGTTCTTGGGAACTACGGCACCTGGCGAACCGACGCCTTGGTTCGTGGACCGATCACGGATGGCCTACGCTTCCTTCTCGGGGGCTCTCTGGAGCGCCGAGAGGAAGGCTTCTTCGAGAACCTCGGGCCTGCCGGCGATTCCAGCGCTGTTAAACGGTACATAGTCGAGGCCCAGCTGGAAGCCGATCTTGGCGAGAACATCACGGCCCGCCTGCGCTATACGAAATTCGACTGGGATGACAGCTTCGGCGTTGGCAACGTCCACGAGTCGATCACGAGCCGCTACGACACCACGTCTCCGACCGGTCTCGGCAATGCTGGCCTCTACTACAATCCGACCTTCGGCTTCGCAGGAACTAATCCGGCGATGACCGACCCCTACAAGATCAGCACCAACCAGACGAGTGAAGGTAAGCTCAGTAATCATGAGCGATTGCACTTAGACCTTAACTGGGATCTTGGCGGCATGACCCTCAAGTATCTGGCCGGCTACCAATCCTATCTCTACGACACGGCTGGGGACGAGGATCGTTCATCGCGCACCGGCCTATTCAGCGTGCCGACCGCGACGCCTTTCGGCGCCTACACCGCTACGGGCGTGTCGCCAGACCAGAGGTTCTTCTACCGCGAGGACCAAAAATGGTACTCCAACGAGATCAACCTGTCATCGAACACGGGCGGGCCACTGCGCTGGATCGCCGGTCTGTACCAGTATCATCAAACCTACGCGCAACCCCAGGGCCAGCGGGTCCTTAACGATCCGGCCGTTCAGAACCCGATCAATCTGGCGACCAGTGGCCCGGCGGCACCGAACCCGATGGGGAACTATCTCTTCGTAGACGGTACGCTTGAGGTGGATTCTTACGCGGCCTTTCTTCAGGTCGACTATGATATCACCGATACCATCACGTTTACGGGTGGCATCCGGTACACGGTCGATGAGAAGTCGGGTACAGACTCGGCTCGCTACGTGTCGCGCACCAACACCACGACAACAATCTTGGCCGCCGCGGGGATACCAGCCGCCGTCGGACAAGGGATCGCGGTGGATTTGACAACCTTTGCCATATGCGGCGGCCCAACCATCGCGTCCTGCCTGGCCAACCCGTTGTACGCCAATGTACGTGAGCTCTCAGGCGGTGGTCTGACGCGTGACCTGTCGGGCGACTACGACGCCTGGACCGGGACCTTGGGTCTGCAATGGCAGCCGGACAGCGACACCAACGCCTACGCCCGTTACAGCCGCGGCTATAAGTCGGGTGGTTGGCAGGCCTCGAGCGGCCTCGCTCCGATCCCCTATGCTGATCCCGAATATGTTGACAACTTCGAGCTCGGGCTGAAGAAAAATGTGGGGCGGCGCTTCCAACTGAATTCTGCGCTGTTCTACGCGGACTATCAGGGTTTTCAGGCGCCGCTGACCGTGGTTCTTAACCCCGCGGCGGGCTTAACGGGCAGTCAGTTCGTGAATCTGGACGCTGTGAGTTGGGGCCTTGAGATGGAGGCCCAGTGGGCTCCGATCGATCATCTTCAGATTTTCGCGAGCTATTCGTACCTCAATACCGAGATTAAGAGCGGCTGCTGCTTCGTCGATACAGCCGACCCGAAGGCTCTGCAGGCGGGCGCGCGACCTACGGGCGTCGTGTTGCCGGACGGAAGCAGGCTCCAGACCCTCGTTGGGAACAGGCTTCCCATAACTCCGGAGAACAAACTCAACCTAGGACTGAATTATACAGTCGAGTTGGCTGAGGGCGATCTCGTACTTGGGGCCACCTACACCTTCACCGACGAGCAACAGGCCGTCGTTTTTGCTCAGCCGGGCTTCCGCTCGCCATCGAACGAAGTCGTCGACTTCCGGGCGCTTTGGAAGGACGCCGACGATCGCTACACGGTGATCGGCTACGTCAAGAACGCCTTTGATGAGTTGGCCTATCAGGACTTCCGAACCGGAGCCCCCTCGGCCAGCGGAATCCAGCGTACCACATTGAAGCCGAACTTTCCTCGGACCTATGGGATAGAATTCCAGTACCGGTTCTAAGCCAACAGTGGGCCGTTTCCGAGCGATAGCAGGGAGACGGTCCACCCCTTCCGTTGGTGGCAAGTTGCCTGGTCAGGTGACCTGCCCCCTCCGGTCCCTCGATCGTTGTGGGAGCCCAGGGGTTTGATAGTTGATCTGCAGCGCTGGCGGTGGCGGCCGGGCGCCATAACCTTTGAGGTTGCGCAGCCGACCGGCCGCGGGGTTCAGCCGCACTGCTTCCGGCATTGGGCCGCTATGCGCTGAGTGGGGCCGCAGATTTGTTGTAATCGCGCCGCCAGCGCTCGATTACGGCCCGGGCGTTCGCTGGGTGCGCGAAGACCTTCTCGTTCAGGCCCTCGTCGTGCAGCTTGCCGTTGAAGCTCTCCACGAAGCCATTCTGCTGTGGTTTGCTCGGCGCGATGTAGTGCCAGCCGGTCCCGGTGCGGTTGGTCCATTCCAACATCGCACGGCTTGTCATTTCCGTGCCGTTGTTGCTGACGATGGTGGGTGGCATTCCATGCCGGGCGATCAGGCAGCGTGCCATGCGATGGCCGCCGATCGAGGTGTCCACGATCAGCGCCAGGGCCTCGCGGGTGAAGTTGTCGACGGCGCACACCAGCTCTTCGACGGGCGTAAGATACGCATCCTGGCGATAATAGACACCTTCAGTCGGTGTTCGCCGGCGCTGGATCCCCGCTTTGCCTACAAGGCCTGCGACGTCGTCCAGACGCTCGAACTGGCCGGCAAAGCGGTGGGCTATCCACGGGTCATCCGCGTCGACAATGGCCCCGAATTTGTCTCCCGCGACCTTGATCTCTGGGCCTACCAGCGGGGCGTCATCCTGGACTTCAGCCGCCCTGGCAAGCCGACGGACAACGCCTTTGCGGAGTCCTTCAACGGCAAGGTCCGGGCCGAATGCTTGAACACCGCCTGGTTCATGTCCCTCGACGACGCCTGATCAAAATGCGAGGCTTGGCGTAGGGACTACAACGAACATCGTCCCCACAGCGCGATCGGCGACAAGTGCCCGACCGTGCTCATGAATGGCGCCGGGACACATGGCCCACCCGACGCCTGACCGGCGAGAAATCCCGGCCCGACCTGGTCCAAGGTTTGGGGGGCAGGTCCGGCGCAAGACCAACCCCCGGCCATCCCTCGCTGCTCTCCCGCGAGCCTAACAACCCGTTCCGACGTTAATCGCCTTGAATTCGCCGCCATCAGGCGCCCAACTCTTCAGTCGGAGAATATTCCCCAGGAGTTTCGAATGATCGGCAGCATCTCGGTCAAGTTGGGGCGGAAAGTATATTCCGCCACCCTTGAATACGACAGCCTTATCGGCCGCGGGTTGAGGGGTGTCCGGCGCCGGCTTGAGACCCAGCTCGGCTCTCCTTTGGGAGATGTTCCGGCTTTTGCAATCGCCCAGACGATCGAGGACGTGACCGTTGAGGTCGATGCCCCTGGGTATGCCATAGGCGACATGGTCCTGGAGGCCACTCCCACGCGTTTGCGTCTGCGAGCGGCCGGCCGTCTAGGGCGGTCCGGGAACATTGGGCGTCCGTTCGACCTGAGCGTCGATCTCCCGGAGCCGGTCGATCCCGACGAGGTGACGGCGACCCTCGAAGACGGCGTTCTGACCGTGAGAATGATCAAGGCCGCGTGGGTGCGCGGGGAAGCAAGACGTGTTCCCGTGCGCGAAACCTCAATCCCGCCGGAACAGGCGACTCACGAAGGCGGCCAGGCCCACGCCTGACAGGATGACGATGGCGATCCGAGCGACCGCGGCGGCCTGATCGTCCTTCGCGACGATGACGACGGCGGCAGCGACGATAAGGGCCGCGACCACGATCCCGAGCGACAGGGTATCGGCGGCCCGTCTGACCGCTCGCGGCAACTCGGCCAGGTCTGAACTTGAGACCTGGATGACAATGCCCTCACGGCTGATGCGCCCGATACCGCGCCGGATCGCTTCTGGCCCGATGGCGAGGATCTGATCTAGTTCCTTGAACGTCCGGAAGGCGCGGGTGGCGAGCGCTTTCGGCGCAAACCGAGATGCGAAAGCCCGGAGAACCACTGGCGCGATAGCGGCGACGACATCGAGGTCGGGATCGAGCGTCCTCGCCAAGCCTTCGGCGATGCCCAGAGCGCGCATGAGCAGCAGCAGGTCCGGCGGCAACGTCAGTGCGTTTTCTCGGGCGATGGAGATGAATTCGGTGATCGCCTCCGCAAGCCGGATCGGTCGCCCGGAATCCGCGGCGTAACGCAGGAAGAATCGCTCGACACCTTGTTCAAGGCCGGGCGGCGGGGGTCCCGAGCGGCCAGCCCATTCCATCAGCACATCAGAGACCGCCGCTACGTCGGCATCCACGAGGGAGCCGAGGACCACGAGGACCTGCTCTCGCCTTTTCGCCGAGAGCCGCCCGACGGAGCCGAAGTCCAACAGCGCCAGACGACCATCCGGAGTCACCAGAATATTTCCTGGATGAGGGTCCGCGTGGAACACCCCGTCCAGCAGGATCATCCCCAGCAGCCCCCTCGCCGCATCGGGCGCCAAGGCGCGCGCCATGGCAGGCTCTTCGTTGCGGAACGCGGCGTTAGGACTGCGGCCACGGACGCGTGCGCTGACCATGGTCCTTTCCGTGGTAAATCGCTCATGAACGAGCGGAACATGGAAGACGGTTGCGCGTCTGCGGACCTCCGCTTGATTGCGAGCCTCGATCCGAAAATCGATCTCCTCGAGAAGGGCTTCGCTGAGCTCCGTCACGACACGCACAGGCTGATGTCGACGCAGTGCCGGGGCGCGACGCTCGATGACGCGGGCAGCGGCCAACAGTAGCCGCAAATCAGCGCGCATGACCGCCTCAATCCCCGGCCTGCGAACCTTGAGAACGACATCTTCACCGGTCATGAGCCGCGCGGCGTAGACCTGGGCAATGGACGCAGCCGCAATTGGCGTCGTCGAAAATTCGGCGAAGAGCTCTTCCGGCGGCGCGCCCAGATCGATCGTCAGCTGTTCGCGCAAATGGTCGAAGGGCACTGGAGCCACGTCGTCGTGAAGCCGGCCGAGCCGCTCGGTCAGCTCTGGCGGAAGCAGATCGGATCGTGTCGCCATGATCTGGCCTAGCTTCACGAATGTAGGACCTAGGGCCTCAAGTGCCGCAACGAAGGCCTCATATGCCGAGCCCTCGTTCGCCTCGTCGGAAGCCGCGCCCCGGAGCAGACCCAGCCGCACCAAGACCGGCCGCGCGGCTGTAGGGGCTAAGGTGTGGATCACCTTAGCGAGACGACGATAGTCGTTGGGCGAAAGGGTCAAGGGTGACATAGAGCCTCGATGCTTGGTCGGCCCTGGGGGCGCAAGACCCTGGGCTCGAACCGGTGGGCCCCTCACGGGTTATCTCTGGCGGCCCATGTGGAGGATCAGTTTTTGACTAGCTACATGATCGGCGGGCTGAGCGCTCTCATGATTGTGGCGGGCGTTGCGGGCCTGACTTTCGCCATCAGACGCCTTCGAGATTAGAAGGCAGAGGATTATGCATTTGAGTTCACTCACGATGATGGTGATCAAGCGAACGGTGAGGTGATCCTCCCCCGTTTTGGTGGACTGATCTTCCGCCGAAGTAGTGGACGGGGTTAGGCGGCTCTGCGCTCGGCGGCGGCTGGGGCTGATGTAGCCCAGGGCTGAGTGCAGGCGTCGGGGATTGTTAGAAGCCCTCGATGTAGTGGAACAGATCCCGGCGGGCTGGTCGCGCGTGGCATAGACCCGATGATGGACCCGTTCGGTCTTGAGGGTGGGGAAGAAGCTCTCCATTGGGGCGTTGTCCCAGCAGTCGCCCTTACGGCTCATCGACGGCGTAATCCCTTGTCGTGACCTGCTCCCGGAAAACTGGTCCAGTTTTCCGGGAGCAGGTCACACGCGCAGGCCACCTTGAATATCAGCAATCAGCCTACGTTTTCAGCATTGACGGTGTTTTGAAATGAACCCCCGTATGCGCAACTCGGTGCAAGGGATTACGTTTTCCGTCCGATTGGAGACGATACATCTCGAAAGATCCATTCTAGGAACAACGCCTAATTATTATACGAATCTCAGAAGCATAACTTTTTGCTGGCTGGCGTGACGGTATTTTCGCATGAGAATATTTTTTGTCCCGCAGAATCAAAGGGGTTGTGCATACCCGAACAATCGAGTGGGAGTGAGGTCTGCCGCGAGACCTTGGGAATTGCACAGGTTAGGATGACCGTTATCCGAAGGTCGGTCAGCACAGATGACCTCGGCAGCGCGACGAGGGGGTATACAGGTCATGGGTCAGACGCATGGCCGTTCGCGGCGGGAACATCACTTGCGTCTAACTGGCCTTTTGGCGCTCGCGGCGGGCGCCGCGATGGTGCTGGGGGGCAGCCCCGCCAACGCCCAGACGGCCTACATCACTAATGCTGACGACATGACGGTGTCAGTGATCGATGTGCCACGCAATCGTGTGATCAACAGCCTCGAGGTGGATCTGCAGCCCAGGGACATCGCCGTGGCGCCGGACGGACGCCGCATCCTGGTCAGCCACGACGAGCAGGAGACGGTGTTGATCATCGACGCCATCGACGATGTCCTCCTGCAAAGCATCAGACTCTGGGACCGCCCCTTCAACGTGGCCTGGTCCCCGGATGGCGCATTCGCCTATGTGGCGATTACGTCGACCAACGATGTGGCCGTCATTGATGCGGAAACTGGGGATCTCGTGGCGATCGTGCCGGTCGGAGATGAGCCCGCGAGCATCGCCTTCAGCCCGGATGGAACACGTGCCTACGTGGCCAACATGGTGTCCGGCGGGGTTTCGGTGATCAATGTTGCGTCCCGGAGCGTCCTGGCCACCATAACCTTGTCGGAACGCCCTGGCCGGGATGCTCCGTTTGACATCGCGGTCACGCCGGACGGCGCCCGGGTCTATGTCACTCAGCCATGGGCCGACGCCGTAGCGGTGATCGACACAGCGACCAATGCCGTGGTCACCACAATCCCCGTCGGACGCCATCCGAGGGGGTTGGCGATCACGCCCGATGGCCGCCGCGTCTACGTGGCGAACCATCGCCACGTTGTATCTGGACACCCGTCGCTCGGCCCCTTCACGGTCTCGGTCATCGATATCGCCAAGGGCGCTGTTGTTTCGACCGTGTCGGTTGGCCTTGCCAGGCCTGACGACGTGGCGATCACCCCCGACGGTCGCCGGGTCCTGGTCACCGGACTGGACTCAGGACGGGTGGCGGTTATCGATGCCGTGACCGCGACCAGCGCCTTGCTGAATGACAACGGGGTCAGCCTCAGTCCGGCTGCGGTGGCGGTGGCCCCTGATCCCTCGCGCGCCAGCACATCACGGCCGGGGCTTCAGCCACTCCAGATCGTCAATGCGCCCCGCAGTGGCTGGACAAGACTGGTTGAAGGCTTCGCCACGCGTCCGGGGCCGTCGGTCGGGCAGCTATGGATCAGGGCAGAGCCCACACACCCTGACTTTGATGACATGGAGCTGGCTGAAATCCTGACTCAAGTTGACTGCGGCTCACGCCGTGTTCGCGCCCTTCAGGGCGTTGTCTATAGCGGCTCGGCGTTTTCCGGCCCGTTTGAGGCTTTGCCGCTGGAGGACGACGAAACGTGGCAGGTCCCCGACGCATCTGACCCGCTCATTCCTTCAATCCTCGCGTTCGCCTGCCGGGGCTGAGCGGGGTCAGGCCTTCGCCGCTATCCTGCCGCCTGGAGGCAAGGTCGCAGTGGCCGGCGGCACGCGCCTCAGGTCGGCCCGGAGGCGGGCTGGCGCCTCCTGCCCCAAGGCTGCGTCCAGTTTCGCATGGGTTTCGCGCCAGAGGGGCACTGCGGCCTTCAGCAGATCCACACCCTCGACCGTGATCTCGATCTGTCGGCTTCGGCGATCGCTCCTGTCGGTGAGAACTCGCACCAGCCCGCGCCGCTCAAGGGGTTTGAGGGCGGCTGTGAGGGATGTCCGGTCCATAGCGAGAAACGGGGCGAGTTCGCCGATGGAGGGCGGACGGGGCCGGTTGAGCGCCATCAGCAGAGAGTACTGACCATTGTTGAGCCCGAGGGGGCGAAGCGCATGGTCAAACAGGCGCGCCAGGGCGCGAGCGGCGCGCTGGGTGTGCAGGCAAAGGCAGGTCTCGGCGACATGGGCGACAGTGGGGGGATCAAGCGTCTTTCGAGTGGACTCGGTCATAATAAGTTGATACCAACATAAATGATCGAAAGCAAGAATTTGCCAAGTCCGATGCGGCGGCTTCGGGGCCGCAAGGTCTGCTTTGGGGGCCAGCGAGGGGCGTTTGGCGAAGCGATCGAGATTTAGAATTTCAGGCGCGCTCGAGGGAGATGAGCATGAGCTATGTCGATGGATTTCTGGCCGCCGTGCCGACCGCCAATAGGACGGCCTACCTGGAACATGCCCGGGCGTCGGCGGAGATCTTCAAAGAGCACGGCGCGACAAGCCTTGTTGAGTGTTGGGGGGACGATGTGCCGGAGGGCCAGATCAACTCCCTGCACACGGCGGTCATGCGGAAGCCAGATGAGTCCATCGTCTTCTCGTGGACGATCTGGCCCGACAAGGCCACCCGCGACGCCGGCTGGCAGAAGATCATGGACGATCCCGGCATGCAGGCGGACGTCAATCCCATGCCCTTCGACGGCAGCCGGATGATCTTCGGCGGGTTCGAGATGATCATGAGTGCTTGAGGATGCGAGTGGGGCCGATCTTGGGCGCTCGCAATGCGCCGCTATCTAGCGTGTTTTTCAGTTTGGATGTTGGGCACGCAAGTGACGCCTTGGCGTTGCTTTACCTCTCCCCAAGGAACGGATCATCTCAATGAAAGGCGTCTGTCACTGCGGCGCGGTCGAGTGGCGACTCGATGGTGATCCGGGGTCGATCACGGCCTGCAACTGTACAGTCTGCCGTCGCTATGGGGCGCTCTGGGCCTATGGCTGGGAAGGTGAGCGGATCCGGCTCTTTGGCGTCACTTCGATCTATCGGCGCAGGGAAAGAGACGACCCGTTCCTCGAATTTCATTTTTGCCCCAGCTGCGCCTGTGTCTTGGCGTGGCGCGCCGTGCGGCCCGATACGGACGGGCGTCGCCGGATGGGGATCAACGTTCGTCTCGCGCCGCCTGAGGCGGTGGCGGACCTGCCTATTGACCACTTTGATGGGCTCGACACCTTCGATGACCTGCCTCAGAGCGGACGCTGCGTCCGGGACATGTGGTCCTAGGTCCTGACCCATGCCTGCCGGTCTTCTATCCTAGGCTGAACCGAGTCACTGTGTGGTTAGGCGCTAAGGCGCGGCGCCATGGCCTAAGGTCTGCGGGCCGTAGAATGCCCTAGTTGTCGGCACGACGCCGCCGCCCCAGCCCACAATCAGCCCCCTTCAGATCAGGCCAGAAGCACTCTAATCCTGGCGTCAGAGGCAGCCAGGGGCGGGGATGATGAAGCAGTGGGTCTTGGGGATCATTGGGGGCTCAGGGCTGTATGAGCTGGACGGGCTGCAAAACCGCCAGACGGTGGCGGTCAACTCCCCCTGGGGGGCGCCGTCCGACGAGCTGATCACCGGGGAGCTGGACGATGTGCGGCTGGTCTTCCTGCCCCGGCATGGGCGCGGCCATCGCATCCCGCCTGGCGCGCTCAATGCTCGAGCCAATATCGACGTGCTCAAGCGCGCCGGGTGCACCGACATCCTGTCGGTGTCGGCCGTGGGGTCCCTGCGTGAAGAGCTTCCCCCGGGGACCTTTGTCCTGGTGGACCAGTACATTGACCGCACAGTGTCGCGGCCGGCCTCGTTCTTTGGCGAAGGGCTGGTGGCGCACGTCTCCATGGCCGAGCCGGTCTGTCCGCGCCTGTCGGCATTGGCGGCGGCGGCGGCCCGGGTCGCTGGCGCGCCCACCGTGGAGGGCGGAACCTATCTGGCCATGGAAGGTCCGCAGTTTTCCACCAAGGCCGAGAGCCACCTTTACCGGTCCTGGGGATGCTCGGTGATCGGCATGACCGCCATGCCCGAGGCGCGCCTGGCCCGGGAGGCCGAGTTGCCCTACGCCAATGTCGGCATGGTCACCGACTATGACTGCTGGCGCGAAGCCACCGCCCATGTGGAGGTCTCCAATGTACTGGAGGTCCTGCAAAGCAATGCCGACACCGCCCGGCAGATGATCGCCGAGCTCGCCAGGGCCCTGCCGCAGGTGCGGGAGGCCTCGCCCATCGATACGGGTCTCGACTATGCGGTGATCACCGATCCGGCCCGGTGGGACCCGCAACTGGTCGCCAAGCTCTCCGGGATCTGCCCGCGCAAGTTCAGCGGAGCGGGCGGGGGGTGAGCGCCCGGCGCAGGGCTGCCCCGTCGTCCACATCCTCGCGGACCTGCAGCAGCGCTAGGGGCGCTTCGCCCAGGGCGGCGAGGGTGTCTGTCAGGGTGTCTGGGCTGGACCAGCGGATGTTATCGAAGGGCAGGGGATCCCGGGGCCTGCGGCGCAGGCCGACCAGCCAGTAGCCCCCGTCTCGCGCAGGTCCCAGGACGGCGGCCTTGGACCCGAGGGCGGCAAACGCCCGGGCCACGTCTTCGCGGGTCACGCCCGGGGTGTCGGCCCCGATGATGACGGCCGGGCCAGGGGGCAGTTGTCTGACCACCCGCTGCAGCCGCTCCCCCAGATCGCCGGGTCCCTGCGGCAGGGGCTGACCTCGCCTGACCCAGGTGGTGGGACGGTCGGGGGAGGTGGCGATCCAAAGGCTCCAGCGCCGGTCGCCCGCCAGCTCCCGCAGCAGGCGGGCCAGGGCCCATCGGGAGAACCGAAGGGCGGCGAGATCACCCACATCGGCCGCCAGCCGCCGCTTGCCGACCCCGAGCCTCGGTTGCCGGGCGAAGATGACCAGATGTCGGCGGGCGAGATCAGCGGCCATAGAGACGGGCGATCCTTTCTGGCGAAGCGCCCAGGAGATAGAGGGTCAGGCAGCGCAGATTGAGCAGGCTCTGCTGCAGCCAACCGCGCCGGCGCCACCGGGCGGCCGAGGTCAGGGCATGACCTGGCAGCAGGCGCAGGCGTCGTCGGCCCAGCCGCCGGACCAGATCCACATCCTCCATCAGGGGCAGGGGGGCAAAGCCGCCGATCTCATCATAGAGTCGGCGATGGATGAGCAGCCCCTGATCTCCATAGGGCAGGGCGAGACACGCCACCCGCAGGCGAACCCCGACCTCCAGGAGCCTGGCCTGCCAGGCTCGATCGTCCAGACGGAAACCGAATACGGCCGCCATGCCTATCTGGCCCTCATCAGCGATGTGGGCCTGCAAGGCGCCCCAGGCTACGGCATCGAGCCGGGTGTCGGCGTGGAGAAACAGAAGCCAGTTGGCGGTGGCGGCGCCCGCGCCAGCCCTAAGCTGGCCCCCGCGTCCGGGGGCGGCCTTCAGGATCTCCACCCCAGCCGCCTTGGCGATCTCCAAGGTCGCGTCGGTGGAGCCGCCGGCAACGACGATACTCTGCGCCTCTCGCGGCAGGCCGCTCAGGATTCCTGAGAGACCGGCCTGGGCATTGAGGGTGGGAATGATGACCGCCAGGGACGGGACCGGGGTCACGCGCTGCAACTGGCCCCGCCAAGAACGCAGAACTGGGCGCAAAAGGGGTGGTTGAGGCTGACCGTTCCCAGCGCCTCCCCCAAGGTGGCGGCCAGTTCGAACTGGGGGTCATAGGGGGTCAGGGTGCAGGCGACGACCGTGGGGCCAGCCGCGCCGCGGCGGCGCACCACCATGCGGCTGGAGGCGCACATCATCTCATCGGGAGAACGGCTGAGAATGCCCCAGCAAGCCTCAGTGATTTCTGGAACTTCAGCCTGTGGTTCCATCTCTGGAAACAGGACCAGGGCGCCGGGATCCTGGGCGTTCACCGTCAGGTCCCGGGCCGCGAACAGGGCGGCGAAGGCCGCACGGGCGTCTTCCTCGGTCTCCTGCGCCATGCGGCGGCCGGCGATGGCGATCTGGGCGCCTTGGGCGCGCAGCCAGGCCAGACCTTCCCAGGCCTTGTCCCAGGAGCCCGCGCCACGCTCGGCGTCATGGACCTGCTCGGTGTGATGATCGAGGCTGACCCGGAAGGTCAGCTGGGGGCCTGCCTTGGCAATAATGGCCGCCAGCCGGTCCCCCCACCGCATCATCGGCCGCATGGCGTTGGTCAGGACCAGCACCTTGCGGCCGCTGGCCAGGGCCTGGTCGAGCATCACCAGCATGTCGGGGTTCATGAAGGGCTCACCGCCGGTGAAGCCGATCTCCCGGGTGGCCAGACCCAGCGCGTGGATCTCGGCCAGATAGGCCGCCACGTCGCCAGAGGTCAGATAGACCAGGGTGTCATTGGTGGGGGAGCTTTCGATGTAACAGTTGAGGCAGGCGATGTTGCAAAGGCTGCCCGTGTTGAACCAGAGGGTCTCAAGGGCCTTCAGGTCCACCCTGGCCCGGACCGAGCCGTCCGCCGTCACCTTGGGATCAATGAAACGCCCGGGGCTGGCGGGGCCGCGATGGGTGGCGAACGGGGAAAGGGCGGTCTGAGTCATCGGGGCCTTAAAACACAGCAGATGGGGCGAGGTCAGCGACAGGGTCGACGGGCGGCCTGCCGGCGGACTGCAGGACCATCGCTAAGCCTATTCGGCCACTGGCGCCGATTGGTTTCAAGCCTGCCCCACTATCCTGACGGACAAGATCGTGAAACGGTCGCCCTTGCTGATATCTGAGAAAGGTTCGCCCATGCGGCTGCTGCTCGCCCGTTTCGCCCTGGTCCTGTCCCTGTTGCTGCCGGTCTGGTTCATGGCGGCGGCCTTAGGTGTGAAGTTCGATCTCTGGTCCTGGCGCCTGGGTCTTGGGGTGCTGATCATCCAGTGGGGGCCGCGCCTGTTGATCGCAGCCCTGGTGGTGGCGGTGATCGCCCTGGTGGCCACCCTGGTACGCGCACCCCGCACAGGCTGGCGGGCAGCCCTGGTGGCCCTGGTCATCCCGGCCATGGGCTTTGGCTATCTGGCCTATGTCCGGAGCCAGTCGGCGGCAATCCCGCCGATCCATGATGTGACCACCAATGTCGATGACGCGCCTGTCTATTCGCCGGCCCTGATGGCCCTGCGCGAGGCCGGAGACGCCAATCCGGTGGTGACCTTCTCCACCCCCCTCACCAGCCTGCCGGCCTATCAGGGTGAGCGCTTCGCCGCCCTGGCTGGGCGGACTCTGGGTCAGGTAGGACAGGGCGCCTATCCCGACCTGAAGACCCTGACCTCAGGGCGCTCGCCTGCCGAGACGTTTGCGGCGGCTGAGGCCGAGGCCCGCGCCCAGGGCTGGACCGTGGTCACGGCCGATGCCGGGACGGGGCTCATCGAGGCCACGGCGGAGACCTTCTGGTTCGGCTTTGAAGACGATGTGGTGATCCGCGTGCGTCCGGCGGCGCCTGAGGGCGCCAGCGCCATCGACATGCGCTCGACCTCCCGGGTGGGCCTGAGCGACCTTGGGGCCAATGCGGCGCGGATCGAGTCCTATCTGGCGGCCCTGTCGACCCGGCTGGCGGCGGACTGAGCCGCCGGATCGGTCAAATCCATGAAGCTGGTTCTGGTGGGCGCAGGTCACGCCCATCTGCACCTGCTGGCCCAGGCGCGGACTTTGCGCGCTGCTGGCCTTGACCTGACCCTGATCGCCCCTGAGCGCTTCCACTATTCAGGGCTCGCTACGGGGGTCCTTTCAGGGGCTCTGCCAGTAGGGGCCGCCGAGATTGATGTGGCGGCCCTGGCGGCGGCGAACGGGGTCCGGCACCTGGCGGCGACGGTGGTCGGGGCCGACCTTCAGACCCGAGTGCTCCAGCTGAATACAGGGCCGGCGCAGGGCTTTGACCTGTTGTCCCTCAATGTTGGATCCCAGGTCCGCGACCCGCTGCATCTGGCGTCTGCCCCCGGGGTGTTTCCGGTCAAGCCGTTGGCTGGGTTGTTCGCGCTCAGGGAGCAGCTGGAGGCGGCGCTGGCTGAGCCGGGGCCTGGCCCACAGGTGGTGGTGGCCGGTGGCGGGCAGACCGGGTTCGAGGTCACTGCCGCCCTGGCCGGGCTCTATACCCGCCACGGTCGCGCACCCCAGGTGACGCTGGTCGCCGCCCATTCCCCCAGCTTTGCGCCGCAAGGCGCCCTGGCGGACCTTACGGCGCGCTTGCACAGTCGGGGGGTGAGCCTGCTCACGGGGGAGATTGTCGCCCGCCGGGACGGGACCTGCCAGCTCGCCGATGGGCGGGAGCTGCCCTGCGCGATGCTGGTGCTGGCCTCCGGGCTTGTGGCGCCGACCTGGCTCGCACAGCTGGGCCTGGCCGTGGACGGATCAGGCCGCTTGCAGTTGACGCCCCATCTCCAGGCCCTGGGTGAGGGGCGGGTCTTTGCCGCTGGCGATTGCGCCGTGATTGCCGAGACCCCGCGCCCTGCGGTCGGGGTGTTCGGGGTGCGGGCCGCGCCGATCCTGCTGCGCAATCTGGTGGCCACAGCCACAGGCGCCCCCCTGCGATCCTATCGCCCCCAAGGCCATTGGCTGTCGATCATGGACCTGGGTGACCAGACGGGCCTTGCCCTATGGCGAAGCCTCTGGTGGCGCGGCGCTGCGGCGCTGCGGCTCAAGCGTTGGCTTGATCTGTCATTTGTCGCCAAGGCCCGGGGCGCGTGATCAAGCCAGGCGCTTGAGGAGCGACACCACAGCGCGGGTGCGCGGTGAGAACAGCGCGGGTGTGTACCACTGGCCGGCAAGCCGCTTGCTGATCTCTCCGCGGGTCGGATAGGGCGCGATCATGCCGGTCACCTGGCTGAGCTTGAGCCCTGCGGACAGGACCAGGGCCCAGAGGGCGATGTGATCTCCCGCGTGACGGCCTACCAGGGTCACCCCCAACACCTTTCCCTTGGCCGTGGTCACCAGCTTGCCCAGGCCCCGGGTGTCCCCTTCGGCAATGGCCCGATCGTTGCCGGAGAATGGGAAGGTCTCCACCCGCACCCCATCTCCGTAACGCTCACGGGCCTGCGCCTCGCTCAGGCCCACCGCGGCGAGCTCAGGGTCGGCATAGGTCACCCGGGGCGTGGCCAGGGCGTCGGCATTGACGGGGAGCCCAAAGATTGCCCGGCGCACCAGGAGGCCGGCATGGGCCCCGGCCAGGTGTGTGAACTGACCGCGCCCGGCGGCGTCGCCCACCGCATAGACTCTGCGGTTGCTGCTGCGGAGGGACTTGTCGGTCACCACGCCATTGCGATCGCGCTCTATGCCACCGGCTTGCAGGTCGAGCTCATCCAGGGCGGGCTTGCGGCCCACGGCCACCAGCAGGTGTGAACCTGTGATGCGCCTTTCGCCTGTGGCGTCTTCCACCACCAATGTGGGGCCAGCTTCCACGCGGACGGCCTTGGCGCCGGCCATCAGCACCACGCCGTCGGCCAGCAGCTGATCCACCACCACCTGGGCGGCGGCGGGATCTTCACGCCCCAGGATCTTGTCGGCCTCGACAATCACCACCTCGCTGCCCAGGCGGCGGAAGGCCTGGCCGAGCTCCACGCCGATGGGTCCGCCCCCCAGGACGATCAGCCGCGGGGGGAGTTCCGTGAGCTCAAAGACCGACTCGTTGGTCAGATAGGGGATGTTCTCAAGTCCCGGGATCGGAGGAACCGCAGCCCTGGAGCCTGTGGCGATGACGATCTTGCGGGCGCGGACCGTGGTGCTGGCGCTGGCCACGGTGCGCGGATCAACAAAGCGGGCCGGCTCCCGAACGACCGTAACGCCGAGGCCTTCGAACCGCGCCTGGCTGTCATGGGGCGCGATGGCGGCGATCGCCCCATGCACATGGGCCATGACCTTGGCGAAATCGACGGTGACGCCACCGGCCGTGATGCCCAGGCCAGCCCCGTGCCGCGCCTCATGGGCGGCGGTGGCGGCGGCGATCAGGGCTTTGGACGGGACGCAGCCATAGTTGAGGCAATCTCCGCCCATCTCCCCCCTTTCGAACAGCACCACCTTGAGGCCGAGCTGGGCAGCCCCGGCGGCTACCGACAGCCCTCCAGAGCCCGCCCCGATGACCGCCAGATCAGCCTTGATCGCCTTGCCGCTCACAGGGTCTCTCCCGTCTTGCCGCGCCGACGCTGATAGAGGGTGACCCCCAGGGACAGCAGACCCAGGGCCACCAGGGGGCCGAGAATGTTGGGCTGGAAGATGACCCCCAGGTCGGGGGCTTCGTTACGGGCCAGCAGGTCGCCGATACCTGCGCCGATGCCGCTATAGATGAAGGTCGCCGGCATGATGCCAATGAAGGTGGCCAGGGCGTAGGGGCCTAGGGGCGCGTGGGCCAGGGCGGCGGCCACATTGACCAGCCAGAACGGGGCCAGCGGGATGAGCCTCAGGGTCAGGATGTAGCCAAATGCGCCGGCCGCGACGCCGTCAATGATCGCCTTCAGGCGACCTTGAGAGGCCTCGGCCCGTTGACGGAGCACAGCGCCCAGGGAGGTGCGTACAGCATAGAATACCGCGATCGCCCCAATGGTCGCGCCCACAACGGTGGCGGCGCCGCCGACCCAGATTCCAAACAGATAGCCCCCGGCAAGGGTCAGAATCACCCCGCCTGGGACGCTGAGCGCGGTCGACAGGGCGTAGACGCCGATAAAGGCGAGCAGCGCCAGGGGCAGGTTGTCGGCGATCAGGCCGCGCAGGGCCGCCTCATGGGTCTGCAATGCCTGCAGATTGAGAAACCGCCCCAGATCACTGGTCAGCACCAGCACCAGGCCGATCCCCAGGAGCAGCAGGGGCAGATAGCGTTTGAACTGGGCCATTGGCCTCCCCAAGACAGTCTTCAGCGCATGGACGGGCGCAAGCCTTAGCCCTTCGCCGAACATGCGATCCTGGTTACAGCCGGGCTGGGGCGCCCGTCCCTTAAAAAGAGCAAGGGCGCGCCAGTCCTTCGACCGACGCGCCCTCTTCATCGACCTCTATGGCAGAGGACGTTTAGAAGGCCAGCCGCAGACCCACCCGGAAGGTGCGACCAAGCACGTCATAGAGGCTGCGGTTGGTCTGGACATAGCCGACCGTGTTTTCAGCCCCCAGCAGATCCGGGTTCGCCGTAAGGGGCGGCTCGCTGTTGAAGAGGTTCTTGATGGAAACATAGGCTTCGCCGCTGGCGGCGCTTTCCCCAAGCTCGAAGGCGTAGGTCGCCGACACGTCGAAATAGAGGGCCCCGTCGATCTGATTGTCATTGATCGAATAGAAGGGCGGCCTCAGCGCCGGGCAGTTGCTGGTGCACTCCGTATAGGCGTTGCTGATCACCCCATCACTGACCCCGCGTGCCGCAATGTTCAGGGTGAATGGATCCAGGCTGTAAGCCGCTGTCACCCGGTATGACCAGTCTGGCGTGGCGCTGACGTTGGACCCAGCCAGGTCAATGGCGGTGACGCCATTATCCGTGATGTTCTCCAGGTAGTTCGTGGCCATGGCCCGGAGGGTCAGATCGCCGGCCGCGCTGGGGATGAAGGCGTCAAGGGACGTCCGATAGGACGCCTCGATGTCCAGGCCCTTGGCGCTGAGGCTGTTGAGGTTTTCGTAGAACAGATCGATGAAGGCGAGCTGGCCGTTCTGGTAACGCAGGTTGCTGCAGTAACGCTGCACATTGTTGAGGAAGCAGAAGTCCGCCGTCTGTTGCGCTGTGACAAAGCTGATCACGCCATCGACCTTGATTTCATAATAGTCGATGGACGCCGCGAAGCCCGGAAGGAAGCTGGGCTGGAAAACGATGCCCAGGCCCAGGCCCTCGGCCACCTCAGGCTGCACATTCGCATTGCCCTGCAGGTTTTGTACGAAGGCGGTAGCCACCCCATTGATCGAAACGGCGTTGCTGCGGGCGGTGCCGGCGTCAAACAGCTCGCTCATATTGGCAGCGCGAATGTCCCGCGAGGCCGAAGCGCGCAGGGTGATGTCGGGGATCGGCGTATAGGTCAGGCCAGCCTTCCAGGTGGTCACGCCGCCTGACGTGCTGTAGCGCGTGTAACGCGCCGCGCCGTTGAAATCTAAGCCTTCGATGATCGGGATCAGGGTTTCGAAATAGCCCTCGACCACGTCATACTCGCCGCGGGTGACCCGATAGTTGCCGTATTTCCACCCGGACTCGTACTGGGCCTCGACCTCACCATCCATGGTCTCATTGCGCCATTCCGCCCCGAAGGCGATGTCGATGGGCCCGGCCCAGCCTGTGAAGTCGGTGGTGAAGTTCACCGCCGCGACATCCTGCACAAACTCCTGGTTGCGCCGGGGCTGACCCAGCACATAGGCAACAGCGGCAGGACTGGCGACCCCGATGCCGAAGCGGTTCAGGGGCACGCAGCCATTGGTCGGGCTCGTCAGGGTGGAGCGGCAGACGATCTGGTTGGTGGTGGGGTTGAGCACAGCGTCTGTGGCCAGGGCCAGCCGGGTGTTGTTCCAGGTCGGCGTCAGCTCCTCCTGCGTCGTGGTAACCCCGTGCTGATAGTAGGCGTCCCAACCAAAGTCCCGACCCAGGAGGCTGAAGTCCCCGTCCGCCCCGACCACATAGCGTGAGGTCTCACGGATATTGTTGCTGCCCGACCAGGGCAGATCGTCGTTGCTCGAGCCCATGACAAACGAAGTCAGGCCCAAGGTGGTCATCTGGGCGCGCACCGACGAAGGCAGGAAGGCATTGTCGGACCGGATGGTGACGCCGGTATTGGTGGGCTGGATGTAATAGCTCAGACCTTCATATCGGGCGTAAGAAGCCTGGCCGAACACATTGATGTTTGGCGTGATTTCGTAAGCAATCCGCCCAAAAAAGCTGTCGCGATCCTCATCCGGCAACAGGGAGTTGGTGCCGTTCAGGCTCGAGGTGTAGCGCCAGTCTCCACCGACCATCCATTGGCCGGAGACCTGGCCATAGGCCAGCTGGTTCACCGTCCCATTGACCCCGAAATAGGCGCCCCGGAGTGGCCCGGCGGTGATCAGGCCGCCTGGGGTATAGCTGGAGATGCCGACATTGTCGGTGACCAGGTAGAAGGGCTGGCCTGCGGCCGTGTTTGGATTGCGGATCGCGAAATGGCCCTTGGTGTTCCAGTCCCGGCTCACCCCGTGGATGCCGTCCTGGGCGACCGTCTCGGCGCTCAGCAGGATGTGCCCTTTGCCATCGGCAAAGGGGGCGCCGGCTGTGAAGTTGTATTTCCAGTTCTCTCCGTCGCCGTAGGTGGTCTCGCCATACTCTGCGGTCATCTTCAGGCCGGTGTAGCCCTTGTCGAGGATGAAGTTCACAACCCCGCCGACGGCGTCCGAGCCATAGGCCGACGAGGCGCCCCCCGTCACCACCTCGACCCGGGCAATCAGGGATTGCGGAAAGGTGTTGGTGTCCACCTGGCCCGTGGCGGCCGAGACCACCGAGCGCTGTCCATCAAACAGCACCAGGGTGCGGCCAGTGCCCAGGGCGCGAAGGTTCAGGGCGCTGATCCCGGCCTGGCCGTTGCTGAGGGAACCCGAGGAACTGGAGGCCGTCACGGAACCTGCCACCGAGGGCAGGGTGTTGACGAAGTCAGCGATATTGGCCGGCGCTTCGGCCAGGATTTCGGCGGACCCGAGCACATTGACCGGGGTGGGCGCATCAAATCCGTCACGGACGATCCGCGAACCAGTGACGACCACTTCTTCGAGTTCGGCGCTGGCCAGCGTCTGCGCAAGGCCGGGGGTGGCCTGGGCCAGCAAGGCCGCGGCGCTGGCCGTCGCCAGGGCACAACAGCGGAGGCGACGGGCGGAGCGGGCAGATGATGGGGACGGAGAGGTCATGAGATTTCTCGACTTTTCTGTAGGTGTCGCCGAGCGCTGGGCGCAGGCGAGCATCCCGCGCGCCCTCCAGAGGCGCGCGCCGGCAAATGGGCCCAAGGGGGCTTGTCTGAGCCCCGTCTTGGCGATTTTGGTATTGAGGGAGCTGGCTGCGGTCGCTGATCGGGGAGGTGATTAGTTAGGCGCCCAGCCAGGCGCGCCCTTCACAGCCCTCAGGCGGTCGCCGGAAGGCGATGCGCGGGGCGCAGCGACGTATGTTCAGGGACTGCTTCGCCAGCTTGGGCCGCTGTCTGAATGACGATGGATGCGGCCTTCATCAGAAAGGAAACGCTTGATCAGTTGGACACACATGGAGACTACCCCCGGTTCTATTTGTTCCAATGCGTCAGTTGCTAACGACCCAAGTTGCCTACACCCACTTGCAACTCGTAAGCCGCTAACTCAGCATGATCATGTTAGTTGAAGTGCGGCTGCCTTGATCAAGATAAACAACAGATATTTGTGCAAATCGCCTTTATGCCGTCGAATTGCGCATTAGAGCAGGAATTGCATGTCGAAATTCGAACAGCCCGGTTTGGATGCGATCGATTTCCAGATTTTGCGAGAGCTATCAATTGATGGTCGAGCTTCTGATGTCTGGCTTGCAGAGAAAATAAATCTCTCGAGCACTGCGGTCGCTCGTCGACGCAAGAGTCTGGAAGAGCGTCAAGCCGTTATCGGTTATTCAGCTGATATAAACATGCCCATGTTGGGATTTGGTATTGTTGTCTTCGTGGCTATAGAGCTGAGCTCTCAAGCCGAGAAAGCGCTGAATGAATTCGAACTGGAGGTCGTTAAGTGTCCGTCGGTGTCCTATTGCGGATTTGTGTCCGGCGATACGGACTTCCTGATCATGCTCAATGTTGAATCATTTGAGGACTATGATCGCGTGTACAGAAGGGAGCTCTCCATGCTTCCCCATGTTTCCCGGATCCGAAGCAGTTTCGTCATCCGGGAGGTCGCGCGCCGATCAACCCCGCCGATTGTTTTCCAGGATCGAACGGAGGGGCGTTAGGTCGACCTTCTAGCTGCCCGATGCTGATCGCCGGGAGCCTGGATTATCTTCGCAGGCTAGGGGAGGATTGCTCAGGTCGTGGGGCG
>SXGS01502243.1_pt1 | contig 24583 bp, 25 predicted proteins | sample 3174681 | NCBI WGS metagenome assembly SXGS01 (sample SAMN11356861, study PRJNA531348) | freshwater metagenome | isolation source: freshwater sample F1-80 | place: China: Fuxian Lake, Yuxi | collected 2017-12-25 | reverse complement strand
GGCTTCGGCGGCGGCCGTCCGGATACATGGGAACCTGGCGAAGATATCTTCTGGGGCTCTGAAACTGAATGGATGGGCGAGAAGCGCTACACAGGTGAGCGAGTGCTCGATAATCCATTAGCAGCGGTACAAATGGGTCTCATCTACGTCAACCCTGAAGGACCGAATGGAAAACCTGATCCTGTGGCTTCAGCTCGCGATATTCGCGAAACGTTCGGCCGAATGGCTATGAATGATGAAGAAACCGTCGCCCTCGTTGCCGGTGGCCACACATTCGGTAAAGCACACGGCGCGGGCGATCCGAAAAAAGTCGGCGCCGAGCCCGAAGGTGCTGACATGCACTACATGGGTTTGGGTTGGATCAACAACTTCGAAACTGGCAAAGGGGCTCACACAACAACGAGCGGTATCGAAGGCGCGTGGAAGCCGAATCCAACAAAGTGGGACAACGGCTACTTCGAGATGATGTTCAAGTACGACTGGGAACTCGTGAAGAGCCCTGCCGGCGCGCACCAATGGGCTGCAAAGAACTGCGAAGAGAAAGACTTGATCCCGGATGCTCATGATCCGAAGAAGAAGCACCGCCCGATGATGACGACGGCGGACCTCGCGCTCAAGTTCGATAAGAAGTACGAAGCGATCTCTCGCCGCTTCCACAAAGATCACAAAGCGTTCGCGGATGCCTTCGCACGTGCGTGGTTCAAACTCACTCACCGTGATATGGGACCGAAAGTCAGATATCTCGGACCCGAAGTCCCGAAAGAAGATTTGATCTGGCAAGATCCTCTTCCAAAACTTAAAGGCCCCGTTATCGGAGCTGCCGATATCGAAACCTTGAAGAAGAAGATTCTGAAAACAGGTCTCTCGATTCCGGATCTCGTTTTCACGGCTTGGGCTTCCGCGAGCACTTTCCGTCAATCCGATTTGCGTGGTGGCGCGAATGGCGCACGCATTCGACTGGCTCCGCAAAAAGATTGGGAAGTGAACGAACCCACCCGCCTTAAAAAAGTTCTCGATAAGCTCGAGAGCGTTCAGAAGGACTTTAACAAGGGCAAAAAATACGTCTCGATGGCGGATTTAATCGTTCTTGGTGGTTGTGTCGGCATCAGCGAAGCGGCGAAGAAAGCCGGACACAAAGTGAAAGTCCCGTTCACTCCTGGACGTGTCGACGCGACTCAAGAGCAAACAGATGCCGAATCGTTTGCACCGCTTGAGCCGATGGCTGACGGGTTCCGTAACTACGCCCGCCCTGGACTTGGTGCTCACGCTGCTGAGTTCTTGATCGATCGTGCGCAATTGCTGGGTCTCACGGCTCCCGAGATGACGGTCCTCATTGGTGGTATGCGTGCCCTGAACACGAACCACAAACAGATCAAACACGGTAACTTCAACTCCAAGCCCGCTTGCTTGACGAACGAGTTCTTTACGAATCTTCTCGACATGAACATCGAGTGGAAGCCGTCGAATGTGCCTGGTGAGTACGAAGGACGCGATCGCAAAACCGGAAAAGTAAAATGGTCCGGTACGCGCGTTGACCTCGCTTTCGGATCGCACTCGGAACTTCGCTCTTACGCAGAAGTTTACGGTGCGTCGGATGGCGAAGAAAAGTTCGTCAACGACTTCATCAACGTTTGGCACAAAGTGATGAACGCTGATCGTTTCGAACTCGGCGCTAATCGCAAGAAGTAAAAGTCTGAATCGATAAGCCCCTCCACGCGAGGGGCTTTTACCTAGGCCGTTTAGCTTTCAATCCCCGTCGAAACACTTACCGCTTTCATCGCATCGATCTCGGCTGCAAGGCTCTTCAACTTCGCTTGAGCCATCTCGTAAGCATCTGCTCCCAAGAATAAATGGAGTGGTGCATCTTTCTTATTGGAATGATCGATCAGAACTCTTGCAAGCTTGGCGGGATCACCTGGTTGATTGCCCCGAATTGAGTTTGAGTGAAGATCGATGGACTGATGAGCATCGACGTAATCCTCAATAGATCTCGACGACTTCATCATCGAGTCGTTTTCTAAGAAGTTTGTACGGAAGTACCCCGGGTAAACGAGCGTCACCTTAATGCCGAGGCCTTTCACATCCGCGTGCAAAGCTTCCGTGATCCCGGAGACCGCAAACTTCGTCGTGCAGTAGATTCCCCAGCCGCTAAAGCTACTCACGAATCCCGCAACTGACGAAATGTTATAGATATGTCCTGAACGTTGCTTGCGCATGTGCGGGAGAACCGCGCGCTGTACGTTTAAGAGACCAAACACGTTAACGTCGAAGTTCCTTCTCGCTTCTTGATCCGTGACTTCTTCGATCGTTCCGGTTTGTCCGAAACCCGCATTATTGACGAGAGTGTCGATGCGACCGAATTTCTCAATCGTCGACTTCACAGCTTTTTCCACAGACTTTTCATCAGTTAGGTTCACCTCCAATGCCAACAACTGCGATGCAGGAGCCTGAACATTTTTGGTCAAGGCAGCCACATCGCGGGTTGTTGCCGCAACTTTATGGCCGGCATCTAGCAACTGCTGAATCAATGTGAGGCCAATTCCCTTTGAGGCACCCGTAACGAACCAAACCTGCTGCTCTACCTTTGGTGAATTCACATAGAACTCCTTTGTTTGAAAGCCTATTGGCTTGAAACCAAGGTAAACGGAATTGGCATTAGACCGATAGAATGGTCCTACGAATGGATTGCCTAATCCTCCGAGTGCTCGTATTTTTCTGTCGCCCTGGTGAACAGGCCGTTACATTTATTCAGGTAAGAGGTCGAAATGACTCGCGCACCAAACCGAGATGATCTTGTTGAACTCTGCCTCCATTTCGCTAGGCAAGAAGGATTCATCCAGACACCCCTCAAGAATCTTCAGATCGTTCGCAGCAACGCAAAGAGCGAGCCGATGCACACGGTCTACACTCCTTCCCTTTGCTTTATCGTCCAGGGCGAGAAGGACGCGATCATCGCGAGCAAAAAATATCACTATAGCCCGACGCAGTTTTTAGTGTCCTCGATCGATATGCCAGTTACGGGGCAAGTGACGGTTGCTTCGGAAAAAAAGCCTTACCTGTGTTTGGTTCTAGGACTCGAATCAGAGATTGTTTACGACATCATTAGCTCGGAACCAAATCCGGTCTCGGCGATTGGTCCTGTTCAACGAGGCTATTACGTCGATACGGTGACTCCCGAAATTATGGATTCTTTCGTGCGACTCCTCCGTTCACTGCAGAACGAAAGCGATCGGAGAATTTTAAGTCGTTCGATTGTGCGCGAGATTACTTACCGACTTCTCTGCTCGCCCTATGGCGACGTCGTGAGGCAACTTGGAATCATTGGTAGCCAGACGCAACGGATCTCCAAAGTCATTGAAGTCATAAAAAAGGATTTTGCGTCCTCACTCCGAATCGAAGAGCTGGCCAGGATTGCGAACATGAGCCCTTCTTCGTTTCATGAACACTTTAAAAAGGTGACGGCTATGAGTCCGCTTCAGTTCCAGAAGCGGATCCGACTGCAAGAAGCCCGGAGGCTTCTTTCACTCGACGTGGGCGATGCGGCTAGTGTGAGCTACCAAGTCGGTTACGAAAGCCCATCCCAGTTCAGTCGCGAGTACGCTCGGCTTTTTGGTCTTCCGCCGATCGCCGATCTCAAGCGGCTGCGACAGAGTTCGTAAAGATGACTTCAAAACATGCCGTTCTCGTTAGGCGAATCCTTTTCCATGATTTGGCCTACGTCCCACATCTCTGAAACTTTTCCGTTTTCGAAGCGGAGCATGTGAACCACCGCGATCTCCATCTTCTCTTTCACTACGTGGGAGTAGAGTGCGATGCGATCTCCAGTTTCAAACACCTGCTTCACCCTAAAGCTTTTGTTAGGCGCTTCTTTGTCTGCTGCAACCATTGCATCCATTAGGGATTTCGCATCACCTTTGAAGTACTGGTTGTGATGTTTGAAGTTCGGGTTCGTGTACTTCGCAAAGGCTTCGACTGGACTTTGCAAAGCACACGTTTCGAGGAACTTGATTGCCGCTTCTTTGTTGCTCATAAAATCTCCCGAAATGGAAATTGTCACTCACTTCCAAGTCTCGTCGAGCTTATCCGAGTAGAACCTCAAAGCGTTTTCGTACTTCTTAATCGAATCATCAGATGTCGTGTCTAGAAGCTGAACGAGCAGCTCACCGACAGAATCAGAAGGCTTACCAAGATTGTAGAGAGTGAGAGACCGGAAAACCTTCAACGCTCGATCATGAGGAAACTCTCGAATCGCGGCATCAAAAACCTTGAGCGATTTCTCGTACTCACCGAGAGCCCGGTAAGTGCTACCTAATCCTAGGTACGCTCCGCTTCGACCTTCCGATAACCCGTTCGCAATGGCTCTTTCGTAGAAGGGTACGGCCTCCGACTCTTTGCCCAGCGAATCGCATGTCCACGCCATTTGGTAGTTCACTTCAGGGTCGTCTGGATTTGCGCGCAGGAGCTCGTCCAAAATTCTTAAAGCCGCTTTATGCTGATTTCCTGTGCGAAGGCGGATTGCCTCTTCAAGTTTAGTATTCATTGACCGCTATCTGACCATCAGTGATCAAACTAGTAAAGATTAGTCGGCTAGTTTTTCATTCAAGATTCGCCATCTAAATTAAACTCCTGCCATAATTTTTCTGGAAACCCCACCCTATACAAGGACGTTATTCATGAACTTAATTCGTTTATGTTTGCTGACACTGGCTGGTATGAGCTTAGTCGCTTGCGCCAACAAGAAGTATAAAACCTTCACAACAGCAGATAATTTCAAAACTGCTGGCAACATTGTTAAAGGCAAAACGCCCAAAGAGACGGCTCAGACTATCGGCATGCCTATGTCAGCCTACTTCAAAGAAGGTGATAAGAGCGTTTACTACATGGTTTATCCTATGGCCGACAAAGAAGTCTCTATGACTGACCTCATGTTCAATGATCGTCTGGAGTGCTTGGCTTTTAACTTTGAAAAAGACAAAGGCTACAAATTCGACGGCTGGCAAAGCAATACTTCGTTCACCTGCGGTGCCATTAAGGGTGAAAAACTCGACACCAGCATGATCGACTAATGGTGTATATGATGATCAAAACAATCGCATCTATGTTGGTTCTAGGGTCATTGGTCTTAAGTTCGGATGCTCAGGCTAGGACAATTGAGAACACGAACGAAACCTTGGTCCTCGGATTCCGACAATATTCCGAGAATAACCGGGGACGCGTGATGCTTTTTAAAGAAGCTAAAGTCTCTGGGGAAAAGTGTAAAACAATCGAAGAAGGTTCAAAGGTTGAGTGCACGGTCGACGAAGTTGTGCTGACTCCAAACGTAAACGTGAATCTCAAAGGTCAAAACGGAGTGATCACGTACGCGGTTGCCGGGATCATTAAAGATCAAACAACCGTAATGGAGAATACGCCGGTTAAGCTCAAGGGCACCGTGACTTTATCGTCGTCCAACAAGGGCATCTCTTGGCAAGTCGCTGGATTCAAACTTACTAAGATTTAGATCGGATTTTGAACGTCATTTAGGTGCCCGCCACTCAAGCCGGCACCTTTTCTGAAGCCCTATTTGCGAAGCGAGTCGCGAATTTCGCGCAAAAGTAAGATGTCTTCAGGAGTAGCAGCGACGGGAGTCGGCTCCGGCGCTTTCTTCAAACGATTCATTGCTTTGATCACGATGAATAAAGCCCACGCAATGATGAGGAAGTTGATGAAAGTCTGAATGAGTTCGCCGTAACCAATTGCAACCTCGCCCTTACCTGCCGCATCAGCAGCTTTTAGAACGAAGCGAAGGTCCGAGAAGTCGACTCCGCCAATCAATAAGCCGATCGGCGGCATCATGATCTTCTCAACCAGAACAGTGACGATCTTTCCAAAAGCCCCACCAATGATGACACCCACTGCGAGGTCGACAACGTTTCCCTTCATGGCGAACTCACGGAATTCTTTCAACATAGACACTGGAGCGCTCCTTAAATCTGAGGAAGTTGGATACCAAGATGTAGAGAACGCAGGACCCGTGATCAAGGAAATGCGTTTCAGACCTGCATTTTGTAGTCAAAAACGACCTAGTCTGTACTTTCATCCCGCGAGTTTACGTGCTCGAGAAACTGTGGAGCACCGGCCCTCGTACTAGAGCGGACCAGTTTCTTAAATCATAAAGCCTTCTTGTTTGAACCTTCTATCTCAGGTCTTAAACTTAAAGATGTCGCTAAATCACGAACACTCTGATCTCCGATTAAAGGACCGAACGATGCTTCTTCGCGCCCTCCTGCCGATCATTGTCGCAGCTATCGCACTCTCTGCATGTACCGATGTCGTAGAGGAAATGCCAGGAGAACCCGGAGACGGTCGAGGAGGCGACGGCGGCGCCGCCAAAGCTAACATCTACGGTGTTGTGGAAACTACAGGCTTCACTCCGGTCAGTGGATGCTCGGTCAAAGCGTATGATCTCGATGGCACTACGGCCCTCATGGCGGCCACATCCGACTCAAGCGGAAAATACACTCTCTCTTCCGACACGCTCACTCCCGGAACACCCTACAAGATCATCGCGGAATGCGGAGCGACCGATAAGTTTGCCGCGATCCAATTCCCTGATTTAATTTCGACATCGTCCAAACCAGCTGCCACGCTCAACACCGCTTCAACTCTAGTCGCGACTCAGGTTGCGAAAGCAGCCTTCGGAGCTCTCGAAGCTGCCGTTAATGGTCAATCCAGTGGCCAAGCCGCGATCAAAGCTTCGGTCAAAAAACAGATCGGCGCACTAGCATCACAATTAATATTCGCGACTGAAGACGCGCTTGCGAAAGGCGTCCTCACGGCGCCAACAATGGCATCGGCCTCTGCTATCGCTGCGAAGCTCGCGACCGCTGATTCCCTCACAGCCGCAACCGATGCCGAGAACGAATACATCGGCACGGACGCCAATCACACGGCGACTAAAATGCCCACGGCTCTTAAACAAGCTGTTTCGGCCGCAACGATCTCGTTTGGTAGCTCCGCCACTTGCGATAGCTCGTTGAGCGCACAAGGTATCGCGAGCGTGGAGAAGTGTGCTGCTTCTCTTGCGAGCTACATCTACAGTCTCGGTTACAGTTTGCTCATCGACCTCAGCGCTGCTGGGCCTCTCAATGGGAAATCTTGCGATGAAGTTGGGCTCGATTCGTTCTTTCCGCAAGCCGCTTACACGCCTAATAACGAAAGCTCAGGATTTTGTTACGTCAGGCATCTCGTGGCGCGTCCGAATAGAAATGCTGTGTTTGAAGACCCGGCGCCAAACTTTGAGAGTTTCAAAGAAATCAAATTCAAGCTTGGTACAGACGGAATTATCACAAAGCTAGCTGACGCCACCTTCAACAAGCATCAGCACTCACTCAACGACATCGACAAAATGCTCTTTGGTTACGACGCGGGCACGACAGCCGGATTAAATATCCGCCTTTTCCAGAAGATGGCGACTCGCGTAGGCCACTCATTTAGCTACACTTACAACTATCTTGATTCATCAGACACTTGGAGCGTACTGCTCTGCAATCACAACGTTGATCCTCAAGACGCAGATGTTCCGTGCTCGCCTCGGCAAACATTTGGAAGCTTCTCAACAGGCGCGTGGACATCAGCCGGTGGTAACGTCGCGGCCCAAGCCGCTGCCGTGACCGGCGGTAACTTTGTTGGCAAAGTCATGTCCACGATCTTTAAGGGAGATGTACCAAGCGCCGCGAGCATCGAAAAACTTCTCGACGCGCGCAAGCATGTGCCACGGAATATCTCGGGGCCCCGCGAATCGACGTTTCTCTTCACGCACCATCCACTTTGGATCGACGCTAACGATACGGACGCAACCATCTGTGGTGACTCGAATCCAGCTAGTCCCTGTGCGAACGGTTGCTTTGATGGCGATCCTTCCACCGCTTGTTACGACGTAGATCGTACGGCTCCCGCAAAGCCACTCCGAGTTGATTTGGATTACGAAGATGAGCCCGGCTTGAGCGGCGCACGACCTATCAACAAGATCACGGCTAGCTCCACAGGCAAGTACTACATGCGTCCCGTCATGAATAACGGCACCTTTAGCGGCATCTTTGATTTCATTAATACCGATTCAGGCGAGTACCTGATGGATGAGATGAATCGCATTCGCTACGGATTCTACAAAACTTCAGGCCTATTTTGTCCGGGCGGCGTTCACTGCACCGATGGCCTCTTCTATACTGCTTATTCTCGATATAGCTGTTCGCCCTCATGCACTCGCACCTTCGAGCTAGTACGAAATATATACGGCACTCCAACCGTCGCAGCTGTTCAGGGCTTTTCCATCCCTACGGAAACGACTCGCAAGTCCCGCTACCTAGAGTTCAACTCGGGTGGACAACGATTCGGTTGGAACTTGATTGCCGTAGGTCCCCTCAATAACGATCTCCCCTACTTCTTCGAAATCGGTGTCGACACGTCAAATGGTCTTCCGATCTCTCTCAGTTACGGAAGAACCCACGGTCTTACCCCCGCGACCGGAAAGTACTTCATCGGTATAAAAAGAAAATGCTCAGCACTCGGAGCCTCCTGCCCAATCGACAGCTTATTCCTCGTCGATGGCAATGGTGAGCCACTCCGTATTCCAGCTCTTGCTTCCACGACAGCTACCGATAGCACACCCGGCACATACGACAATGGTGAGCTTTGTTGGTACTCTTCGGGTACGTACACTTGCGGAAGCGACGATGTCGTAAAGTGGACGCTCGGTTTACCGCAAGGAGCTTCTGGTCAGTTTGATTGGGACGCCGACTTCACCAACGCCTTGACATCGTTTCACAACGCGACTCAGTACCCTGCCTTGATCAATCAAGGGCCTTTCGCTAATTCGAGGTATCGCTGTAACACTTCGCCCTACTACGTCGAAACCGGAGTCGAAAACAACAAGCTCGATTGCAACAGCGGCAATACCGCGACCGCAAATGGCGACGTCGCATTTGATTCGATTGTTGAGTATCAGATGTGGGCGGCTCGCCCCGCGAATGCTTCTTACTCAAGCCGCGTGATGAAACAGAATCTAAACGGTTACGTCTACGAGGATCCCGCGACGGCCCGCGCGCTCTTTACGAACGCCTACAGCGATCGGTTCACGGGATTCCAAAAGATCGATGACACATCGAAGTTCACGAGTCCCCAAGCGTTTGCACTTATCCAGCTTTTCACGCAGGCAAATTACGACAGTGACGGACTGGTTGTGTCAGGTTTGATGCCGGCCGATCCAAATGCTTCTTTGCACTTGCTCTCACCGGCGGCGATGAGAAACGGAGGCGGCAACAACTTGTTGAATGCTTACAATCAACTCTTAGGAAATGCCTTTAGTACATTCAAACAATGAGTCCTGAACGAGCAATCATTTAGATAAATGATTGCTCGTAAACGAAATGCAGATCTCGGCGACAGCATCCCCGCGAGGTTCTTCAACCTCGCCGGTGAATTCTTCGATCAACTGCGCGAGCCGAGCTTTGAAGTTCGGCATCTCGTCGCTCTTCACCGAAACCGTCTGAATCATGTAGAGAGCTTCAGGAGACTTGCTCTGCGACTGGAAACGCTTCAAGGCACGTTCAGAAGCGTTCGCAAAATCATCGGCAAACTGCGTGAGGTTGCTTAACTCCGAAAGCCCGAGCGCATTGGCTCCAGGTCTGTATCGATCATTCCCATCTTTATCGATCACCTTCACGCGCACTAACTGCTCGAGTACGGTTCGGACCGTCTCCGGCGCAAGCCTCGAACGACTTACGATTGAATCGAAATTCTCTCCTTCTTGGGTGTCACCAAGAGAAGCGTAAACGTGAGCCACGTCTGTTCCGAGCAAAACATCGATCTTCTCTTTGTCGGTGTTGGAAACATTCCGACGCGAAGTTCGCTTACGAAGCTTGCTGTTGAGTCTCTCTAATTGGCGGGCGTAGTGGTCGAGATCGTGCTTCGGGTTTCTGAAGGAGAGCTCCTCCAAAGCGACGAGCGTTTTGAGGTAATCACTCCACGACTTATTCAGTCCCAGTCCGAGGCTCACGCGATCAAATGAAGCGGGAGTTAAGCGCTTTTTTCCTGCGAGCACATCGTGCATGAAACTTTTGGAAGCAAAGCCTGAGCGCTCAGCGAATTGTCCAAACGTGAGCGCTCGTGGAGAACCAATCTCGGGAGTCCGTTCGAAAAACATCTTGATGAAGGCGCGGTAATCCCGCGCACTCAAAAGAAGCTTTTCGAACTGAACGTCCCAAGATTTCATAATTAGTTCGAACGGCCGAGAGAAGGATTAGCGTGCATGACTTGTTCGACTTCAACCGAGTCGATGCAAGTAAGACCCGCGACTTGATCTGCGCCGAATGTCGTAAGGTTAGCGCCGAGGATCAGCGTCTCGCCGATATTGAAAACAGCTTCGCAGCTTCCTGTGCCTTGCTCTGCCGAGATCTTGCAAACTTGATCCATGCAAGCTTGGCGCTCTTGGCTCGAGAGTCCCGATTTCACGAGAACGATGAAATCAACGTTGTCCTGCGTGCGGAAGACGGGTTCAGTTTCCGATGCGTGAACCGTTACAGCCGAGAGAAGTCCGAGTACGAGGGAAAAGATGCGCATGAGTCGCTCCTTTGGGTTGAGGGATTTGCTTGTGGGGGCGAGGAGAGAAATAACTCGGCGCTGCATTTTCCGCAAATTTCGGGGTGAGATATCGTTCGCTGTGGAGAACGGGCGTGAAGTTCTTACCCTCCCCCAGCTGGTACACTCTATTGCAGTTTTCTTCCTGCTTTGCCCTAGAGAAGTCAGCTCTAAACACTCAGAATCTGGCAGCTAAAACGAAAAATCCCGCTCGCGACACCTCGTAAACGGGACCATTGTAACTGCATAAAACTGCAATAAAGTGCGCCAGTTCTAAGGGAGATAGCGGTTTAAATCCAGCCACCCCGACTCATTCGTTTCACGGTTCACCGTCTTCCTAGAGAACCACTCGTATTCAGCCCAGAACTCCCGATTGGTCCGAGCAAGTACGTACTTCTTCAGGAACTCCTCCATCCTCGCCGGAGTCGACGCCGATTCAAGGTCGCGAACAAAGTTCGAAACTTGCGTGGGCTCTAGAACGATGAACGCATTGGCGTAAGACGTCGCGACTCCTCGAATGAGATCGACATCGTCTGATTTCGGATCTCGGCGATCGTCCTCGAGGAACATCATCGAAACATTAAAGTGCTCTTTGTTGTGAATCAGCGTGTAGATCTGATCGGTCTCCTTTATGCGTAAGAGAATGGTCTCAGGTAAGTAACGAGCAACATCCGCCGGAAGCTTGGGAATTCTGCTAAGCAGTCCCGTATCGCGGTGGTGATCTCTGAAGATTCCAAAGTCATTTTTGATGTAGTCGCCAGTTGATCCAGCCTGAAGACGCGAGAACCTCTCCTTAAACAGAGTTCCTAAGAAAGCTTTCTTAGGATTGGGATCGTGGTGTTGGATCGAAGCGCTTTCGATCCCCTGCCCTGAGTAAGGATATTCGTATTTTAACTTTGCTCGGACATCGCCCAAGAAGGTGTCGACGATCGTCTTCGCAAGCGACTCAGTTTTATCCGGTGTAGGTCGATTCCAACTTGCTCGTTCCTTGGCGCGAATACTCTCCGGTAGATGCGTGAGGAAGAGATCTTCCGCCGCAAGTCGCGACATCTCCATGTACAAACGCGAATTGACCTGGTGGAGAAGAGGCCCGAAGACGTTGTAACCAGCCGTGAGGTTATAATAAATCGATTCGAAGATTTGGTAGTCGATGACCCATGCAGTCCTTGGGGTGTTGCCTCGAAGTCCGCGCAGGACGTGAGCGCTATCGAAATGACGGTAGATCGTGAGTGTTGCATTCGTGTTGCTCCGACGTCCGTTCCAGATGCTCTTCGCTCCGAGAACCTGCTGGCGCGCGCGAAGCGAAGTGTTTTTTAAGCGAACGTTCTGCCAATACCGATCGCGGTAGTCCGCAAAGGGAATGATGTCGTCTTTCGCTTCGGCAGGAAACGCGGAGTTTGCCGCAATTTTCTTCTCAAGATCGCGATCGTTTACCATCGCATCTTGATCCGGTTCCGCAAACAAAACCCAGAACTTGTCATTGATGACGTTCACGGCCGTTTGCCCTCGGCAAACCGGACCTTTGATGAAGGTCATCACGTGATAACCAGCTTCGTGAAGAAGAAACTCGTACCGCGCGCGAACCGGAATCGAGATGAATGTTTGGAATGGATTAGAGCCGGCACGTCCATAAGGAGGCATCTCCTTAGGCACGTTTTCCCATTTGCTCACGTAGAACTGAGTCCGATACCAAGCAAACTTACGATCACTAAGTGCAAATGGGATATGATCTTTGAGCGTCAGCGTGTTGGTGACGGGACGGAAGCGGTAAAAGAACTTCTTGCCTGGTGAATCCGACGGGTACGACGTTGCGATTTCATCGACCTCGCCTTCTTGTGTCCGCGATCGCACAAGACGGAAAAATAGCTGAGGCTGCGCTTGAAAATAGATGTGCGCCAAAAAAAGATGCTCGTAGATGTAGCGCGAGCTCAAACGACTCTTCATGTCCTCGCCGTTTAAAAGTGACTCCCACTTCGCGACTTCCTCACGAACTTTCTCGTGGTTCAAAATTTTGGCTTCCATCTCCCTTGTGGAGGGCGGGTGCGCGGCTTCATTCAACCATTGATTGATCGATGAGATTTCGTGATCCGCAAGTCTCGGTAGACCATACGGCATGCGGCCCGCCGGATTCGCCTTTTGGTAAGCAGCCAATTCTTCACCGAGGCTGGCTGAACAAACGCGAGACTCTTCCGAAAGGTAAGCCTTTTGCCTACCCGATTCGACACCTGGAAGCTCTTCGATCATGGTCTCCATCAACGAAGCGGTTTCGCGAGGTCCTCGAGTGACGGAATAGAATCCAAGCTTGCGCCAACCATTGTTCGTATCCGCATCGACGTACAACCTTGTAGGTGCGCGAGACTCCAGAAGTGGAAAATCGTAAACGTTCACCTTGTTCGCTCCACGCGCGACACCTTCGTAGGAGCTCAGGTTCAGCTGGCAAGGTGAATTATAGCAACTATGACAAGCAACGCATTTCGCGTTGAAGATCGGCTGCACCTTTGCTGAGTATGAATCCGTCAGTTCTAGAACAGCTTCGGGGGATAACGAACGCTCCGGTTGTTTAAGGAAGATCGCAAAAAGACCGGAACTGACGACGACGAACAACGAAAGAAAAACGAGCAGCCACTTTTTCACGAAAACCTATTCTGGTCGCAGCTTCGCGCAACGTTTTCAGACATGAAACGCAAAGCTCAGCGAACTCGGTGTGGATTCTAGTAGATCATCAAAAGTGAAGGTTGAACAACGAAGCGTGCTGCTCACGAGATCAATGCGTTGAACGGGCCACGACCAAGGACTGACTTGAGTTTGTGAAAACCCAAACTCTTCAGACCCCCTATCTTAGTTAACTCTTTTTTTAATTCTTACGCTGCGGTTCGGATTCGTCTGAAGAATTCCAAAAGCGAACGGACCACGGTGGAGAATTGGTCGCGTAATATCTAAGCCCGTGCTCTGAACGTCTTCTCAGCTTAACTTGCCTCTCTATGGCAAGCGCACTTCTCATTCTCGGCAACCAACTTTTTGATCCGAAATCGACTCCGCTCAAAGGTAGGAAATTCGATCACGTTTTCATAAGAGAAGACATCGAACTCTGTACGCACTTCACTTACCACAAGTTGAAGATCGCACTTTTCCTGATGGCAATGCGGTCCTATGCAGACGAACTCAAAGAGATCGGCCACCGCGTTGAGTACCAAACTTTGAAGGCGTCAAATCTGCCTTACGAAAAGCATCTAGCAAAGTGGCTCAAGGCAAATTCCATTGATCAGGTTACGATTTTTGAGATCGAAGATAAGTTTTTCGAAAAACGAATTCATGCGATTTTGAAAGCCGCGAAGGTCGAAGTCGTACTCTTACGATCTCCGATGTTCTTAACCTCGCGTGTTCAATTTCAAGACTATCTCGCGAAAACCAAGAAACCATTCATGCGCACCTTTTATGAGAAACAAAGGTTGCGACTAAAAATCATGGTGGATGATCACGGCGAACCCACCGGTGGGAAGTGGAGCTTCGATGAACTCAACCGAAAGCCCCTGCCTCGTTCCGTGACTCCCCCTTCGCCACGACTTCAACATAGTTCTCCTCACGAGAAAGCCGTTGTCGATCTTATCAATCAGACTTTTCCTGATCACCCCGGCACCCTTGAACAGGTCTGGTTCGCGACGGATCGAAAAGGTGCGCGCGCTTGGCTTAAGCAATTCCTCGAAGAGCGTTTCGCAAATTTCGGACCGTATGAAGATGCGATGGCGCCGCATTCAGATTTTGTTTTTCACTCGGTGCTGACCCCTTACTTGAACATTGGACTGCTGACTCCCGATTTTGTCATCGCAGCGGCGCTCAAGGTTGCTAAGGAGAAAAAGCTCAATATCTCAAGCGTCGAAGGTTTCATTCGTCAGATCATAGGTTGGCGAGAGTTCATCCGCGGGATTTATCAAAACTTCAGCGATGAACAAGAGAAGCTGAATTTCTTCAAACATACGCGAAAACTCACACCTGCGTGGTATGACGGAACCACCGGTATCGAACCGTTAGACCACGTGATCAAAAAGGCAGATCGATACGGCTACGCTCATCACATTGAGCGTTTGATGGTCGTGGGCAATCTCATGTTACTTCTCGGAATCGATCCGCACGAAGCCCATCGCTGGTTCATGGAAATGTTCATCGATTCATCCGATTGGGTGATGGGACCAAACGTCTACGGGATGGCGATCTTCAGCGACGGAGGCATCTTCGCAACGAAGCCTTATATCTGCGGCTCCAATTACTATCGCAAAATGGGCGGCTACAAATCCGGAGATTGGTGTGATGCCGTGGATGGACTCTATTGGGGATTCATCAAAAAGCATTCGAAGTATTTGAGTCAGAATCCACGCCTTTCCATGATGGTGCGTTCTCTTGAGAAGATGGATTCCGAAAAGCAAAAACGAATCTTCTCAGCCGCTCGGAAACTAAAGGCCGAGATAACACAGTCAAATTAATGAAGGGAGATTACAAGTCATGCCGAACTTCCCGATGCTCTTCAATGCAACAGCTTCAGCGTCCGAAGGAGTTGAATCGAACTGGTCCGCTAGGGCAAATGATGAGCGCCAACTTCTCTGCGCAATTCCCAGAGAATTCGGAGGACCGAATACAGGCTTCTCGCCTGAGGATCTCTTCATCCAAGCTCTTGTGAATTGTTATATCGCGACTCTTAAGGTGATCGCTAAGAACATGAAACTTTCTTTTGCCTCAATTGAAGCCGAAGCCGAGTTGGTTCTAGATCGCGATGACACAGCTCCAACTCCTTGGATGAAACGCGCGAACCTTAAGTTTAGCGTGACGGGAGCAAAAGAGGTCGAGCGTTTTCGTCGACTCATGGACCGAGTTTCAAAGCAATGTATGGTGCTAAACTCGGTAAAGACGGAACTCAGTTTCGAATTTGAAGTCTCAGGGGCCGAGCTAGATGCAAGCCCCTGAATGTGGAACGGTCGAAAGAATTACTTCTTTGCGGTCTTCTCAGCATTCTTGAAGTCTTTGTTCGTAGGAGCACCGGCTGCTCCTTTTTTGCGAGTCTTGCGGCCTCCGCTCTTTGCACGCTTCTGCGCTTTATGGATATTCGCGTAGAGACCTGGCTTTTTCTTTCCTGACTTTTTCTTTCCTGACTTCTTCGTTGTCTTTTTGGTCGTTGTCTTTTTGGTCGTTGTCTTAGCTGTTTTCTTCTTTGCCATCCTTTTCTCCTTCGCTGGTTACGGTTCTGGATGCACCGGTCGCAGCATCGTCAGAATCCACCGCGGAGAAAAGGAAATACGAGATCTGTGAAGGGATCTTGATTCAGATTTCCACAAACCTATCCCCACATGTCGGACCTCGAAGAGATAATGGCTCACGACTTCCCGACGAACTCTTTCGCGATTTTAATTATGAACTGAGACTCCGCCGCCACCGGAGAGATCGTCGTCCGCATTGATCGTACCCAAAATCGGAACGCACTTCCCACCGGAACGATCGCTCTTCACTAACCATGTCTCTTCAAAATAGCGAGGAGGGAGCGGTGCCAACGTGAGAGTGGTGTAAACCGTTTGCGCATCAAAGAAAGTTTGGAGATCAGTGACCTGGCGGTCACCCTTGTACTGCAACTGGTTTCCGAGCTTTTCACCCAAGAAAGCAATAGACTCAGCGCCGCACTGGAAAAAGGGCGGAGGATCAATAATTAGGCGGATGGGCTCAGCTTGCGACTGAGGAGAAACGAAGACAGCGGCCATCAAAGGTAAAAGGAAAGACTTATTCACGTCACGCTCCATTCAATTACGTTCTCCTTACCAAGACGTTGCCCATCGAACAAGCAGACCTAACTCGGGCAATGAGAATGTCGTAACTTTTTGTTATCTTGAGAAATTTGGTGAAAGAGGTGATCGCCATCGTTTGCCCCAACAACATGCCCGATCAACATGCAAGTTAGGGCAAAAACCACCACCGAAAACTAATCCTGGTCTAAAAACCAAATTTATATATTCTTACCCCATGCATGAAAATACTTTCTGGCGCGAGAGGCTGCAGCCTTTCACCGTCAAGTCTAACGTCGTTGCTACTCAGCAGGTTGCCTCAACTCTTCTGCCGTTCGCGCTCCTGTGGCTCAGTTACCCTTTTCTTGCCGAGATATCGCTTTATTTCGTCATTCCGTTGGCCTTTGCCATCAGCCTTTTCATTCTTCGTTCCTTCGTCTTGATGCACGATTGCGGACACGGATCGCTGTTTGAATCGAAACGCGCCAACCAGATTGCAGGATTCATTTTCGGTGTCGTGACCGGGATGCCTCAATTTGTCTGGTCGAAGAACCACACCTATCACCACAACACGAACGGGGATTGGGTTAAGTACGGCGGTGTCTTCAACATTATTTCGACGGAGCGTTACGCTCAGCTTTCTGAAAAAGAGCGGAGACGTTACTGGCTCTTCCGACAGCCTCTGGTTTTGATTCCCGCTGGATTTTTTTACGTGCTCTTCAATCCCCGATTCAACTGGATCGCCGGGAACGTCACGATGCTTTTCAAAATTCTTCGCCCGCTTTTGAGCCTCAATTTCAAAGAAGCGATTAGCACCGCAAAAAAGTGGGAGACGAAGTATTGGAAAGGCAAAAAAGACTACAGACACATGACGTACAACAATGTCGTACTGTTGAGCATCTGGTTCCTCATGAGCCAGGCGATCGGTGCGGGTGCGTTTTTTCTCTTGTACGTCGTCACGACTTCGTTAGCTGGCTCGATCGGGATCTTGATCTTCACGATCCAGCACAATTTCGAAGACGCTTATGCAACTGACACCGCGAATGTGAATCACTATCGAGCTGCTCTTGAAGGAACAAGCATGCTTGTTCTGCCGAAGGTCTTGAATTGGTTTACGGCTGATATTGCTTACCATCACCTTCATCATCTCTCGATCGCGGTGCCGAATTATCAGCTCGCTGCTTGCCACAAGAAATACGAGTCGCTCTTCGCTGACGTTAAGCGGGTGTACTGCCGAGATCTGTTGGGCACATTTAACTATCAACTCTGGGATCCGGAAGAGCAGAAAGTTGTCGCAAAGGATGCCTGGAATAAACGCGCATCAGCACCACTTACGGCAGTGAAAGTCGCTGCCGACGGGACGGCGGTTAGCGAATCGTTTGTGCCTCCTGCACCCCGAGATCAAAAGCCACCCGCTCCTTCGCAGGAACTTTGAGTTCCGGCGCGACCAAAGATCAAAGGCTCTTTGCAAAGAATCGGGCCTAATGATTCCCCTAGCTCGCATCGCAGATGGGCTTTTCAGACACTTCGATACTCATCTAACTATCGGAAACCTGTGGAGATAGTGGCCGAATGGACTTCTCCCTAGGAAAAGCGTATACTTAGTTGCATGAGTTCCTCGAAAACGGTTCGCCTCACAGATAAACAGTTCGCTCAGATCTCCAAAGCACTCGCGGAGCCTCGCCGCTATGAAATCTTGAAAGAGATCGGTAAGTGCAAAGAAGATCACCTGCCCTGCAGTGTTCTCAAAGAGTGCAACGACATTAGTGCGGCGACCCTTTCACACCATCTGAAGGAACTTGAAACCGCTGGTCTTATTACGTCAGTCAAAGACGGCAAGTTCATGAAGGTCACGGTCGAGCGCGAAGTCCTGCACGCTTACCTCGAACAGCTCTCGAAAATCTGAGTTCCGGACACTCTAGCCGTTGATCCTCGTGGCTAACCCCCCGGAACTGCTCGGACATTTCGATAGTTAGATAATCATCGAAATATCCATTGACGATCCTCCTTCACCGTTCGATACTTAGATAAGTATCGAACTATGGTTCTGCGGATGCAGACAGGAGAATCCGAAATGAAAAAGCTCTGGGGAAAAGTCGCCATCGTAACAGGAGCATCAAAAGGTATCGGCGCTGGAATCGCGAAAGCCCTCGCCGCAGAAGGTGCTTCCGTTGTCGTGAACTATGCTTCTAGCAAAGAGGCTGCAGATAAGGTCGTTGCCGAAATCGTCGCCAAAGACGGCAAAGCTGTCGCTATCCACGGAGACGTTTCCAAAGCCGCAGATGTCGAGAAGCTCTTTGCGGAGTCAAAGAAAGCTTTCGGCGCGCTCCATGTTCTCGTTAACAACGCCGGTGTGTTTCGCTTTGCTTCGTTGGAAGAAACCACCGAAGAAGAATTCCACCGCCAGTTCAACATCAACGTTCTAGGTACACTCTTAAGCGCACGGGAAGCTTTGAAATACTTCGATGATAAAGGCGGCAACATCATCAACGTTTCCTCGGTGATCACCGACGGACCAATGGAAGGCTCCGCGATTTACGCTGCAACCAAAGGCGCAGTCGATACGTTGACACATGGCCTTGCGATTGAGCTTGCGCCGAAAAAAATCCGCGTGAATGCGATCGCTCCTGGCTTCACTGAAACCGAAGGCACGCACGAAGTCGGACTTGTTGGTTCCGAAAGTGAAAAGCAGATGGTGAGTCAAACTCCACTCGGACGCGTTGGTCGGGCCGAGGACATCGCACGAGTGGCGGTCTTCCTCGCTTCTGATGATTCGGCTTGGCTGACAGGCGAGAGAATCAGAGCTTCTGGCGGACTCCGCTAATTTTCACAAGGATCGGAGGGCGCCGTATGTTGATGGAAACCGTAGGCACAGACAATCTAGCAGTGATCATCCTTGCCAGCGTGTCGATCCTCTATCAACTGAGGCGCGCATCGGTTTGGCTCTCGTGGAAGAACGAAATTTCACGAGACTCAAACAAAGGGTCAGCCAATGACTTCAGTTTCATGATCTCGACGCTCCAAGCTGGCTGGCGCCAGGAGAAGACCGCGGAGACCGCGGGGTACCAGTTTCCTTTTGCAGAAGCGGTGCGACGCGATCTGAGACGAACCGAACATCGTGAAGCGATCTACGACCGTGCGGAATAACTGTAGGGTCTTGTGAGAACTTCGAGATAGTTGCCGGACGGTTCTTCAAAGTAGAATCCTCGGCCGCCAAAGAGCGTGTTGATTTTGCCGAGTTGTTGTTTACCCGGATCTGCCCAGTACGGAATCTTCCTCTGCTTCACGCGATCAAAGATTTGATCGAACTCTTCATCCCCCACCAAAAAAGCATAGTGCTGAACCGTAAATGACCCATCGGTTTCGAGAAAATCGAGCGAGGCATTGTTCGTCGTTTGCACGACTTCAAAGTGATAAAAAGTGATCGGCGCCGGGAGACCAAGAATTTCGGCAACGAACGTCGATGACTCTACCTTGTTCTTGCAGTGGATGATCGTGTGATTGAGTTCGATTTTCATCGTAGCTCTCCCGTGGACGGTTTGCCGGTCTTAAGGAACGCTACTACGATCTTTGCGGGATGGGGAGAGTTGGATTAAGAAGTCTTGGGAGTTTTAGCTCATCTGCTGCATTTAATTTCTGCGAAACCGTAGCCTTTGTTTAACCTTCAGATACGATCAGCTCGGGTCACTGAGCAGTTAGGTATCTCTCACTAGCGAGCAATTTGAATGAAACTCTTTTTAGTAGGCGCCACTGGCCGCACAGGTAAATGGATTCTGAAAACAGCCTTGGCTCGCGGGCATCAGGTCACGGCGTTAGTTCGCGAACCTGTTGAGCGACTCGACATTTCAGATGCGGGTCTAGAGGTGATTTCGGGCGATCTCGAAACTTTTGAAAAGCTCGCCGACGCTGTCTCTGGCCATGATGCGATCATCTCTGCCCTCAGCACGAAAGCAGTAGATTCTGGCACTATGAAACTCATCGCGGCTGCAGAAAGCGCAGGAGTGAAACGTTTTGTCGGCATTGCTGGCGGCGGAATTCTTCAACTCGATGAGACTCGTTTGCGCCGTGATCGACCCGGTTATCCCGAGGTGTTTCGAAAATCTTCGGAGCGGCACATGGCCGCGTGGAAAGCACTCGACACCTCTTCGCTTGAGTGGACACTGATATGTACTCCCGATTTGTTGGACGCTCCTCCAACAGGAAAAGCAAAAGCGCGAGAAGAGTACATGCCCGAGGGCGGGAACTCTGTAGCCGCAGGTGATGTTGCGGATTTTGTGCTCCATCAGATTGAGCACGGAAAGTTTTTGCGGAAGCGGATTGGGTTTACGAAGTGAGATGGGCTGAGCAACTTTCATAAGTTCTCAGAGCCATATATGAGAGGCGCAGAGATGCGCCTCTCAACGTTTTTACCTACCAGTTAATCTGAACCCTCAAGTCTCTCGAGGACTCCCATCTTCCCGGCTTCGTAGTCTTTCATCGCTTGAGCAATTTCAGCTCCGGAATTCATAACGAAGGGTCCATAACCAAAGATCGGCTCATTGATCACCTCGCCACCGAGAAAGAGAACCTTCGCGGCTTGCCTAGCCTTGAGAGTGAAGGTCTCTTTGTCTCTCGATAGAACGGCAAGCTCCGCATCTTCGATCACTTTGCCTTCACCAGCCTCCACTGATCCGCTCGCCACGAACACGGCGGCGGTATGACCAGCAGGAACCTTAAATTCCACGAGCTTTTCTGCTTTGAGCGTGATGTCCCACAAATTGATCGGAGTAAAGGTCGAAGCAGGACCTTGAGCACCTAAGTACGATCCAGCAATGACTCTCACGGTTCCAGCATCATTTGGAAGTTCGACGACCGGAATGGATTCCTTTTTGATCCCCTGGTATTTCGGTTTGGTCATCTTGTCTTTGGCAGGCAAGTTAACCCAAAGCTGCAAACCGTGGAATGCGCCACCTTTTTCGGAGATCTCTTTTCCGTGAAATTCTTCGTGAACCACGCCGGAGCCTGCAGTCATCCATTGAACGTCGCCCGACCGAATGATTCCGCCGCCTCCTGAAGAGTCGCGATGCTCGACTTCGCCCGAAAACATAATCGTCACGGTTTCGAAGCCGCGATGAGGATGCTCACCAACGCCACGACGCTCGCTGGATTTCGAAGGTGAAAACTCAGTTGGACCAATATAGTCCATAAGCAGAAACGGCGAGATCGTGTTCGCAAGATCGTTATAGGTAAAAATAGATCTTACGGGAAAACCGTTTCCGACTAAGTGAGGTGTGTCCGCTCTTTGAGTTAATAACAGCTTCTTCATATCGCTTTCTCCATCGATAAGATGAATTTAAACCTTTTTTGCTCATCCAATTAGACGGGCTATTCTGAATTTATTATTCACGGATATGAAGAATGAGCGCGCCTCTCACAAGGCACGCTGATTAGCTCAAACGCCGACACCGTGATGCCCGCCGAGGAGTTGCATTTCCCAAGCAAAGGCAACACCGCTAGCCCCGCCATGCTCGACGAGAATGGGTGTCAGGCCAACGGCAGTTTTTTCGCGAGCCCAGTCTCTTTGCCACTCCGACATGACCGCGATCCAGTTGATCGGCGCGATGCCGGCTTGGATCATGCGTTGAATAGCCATCTCGTGGGCTTCTTTGGATACGGCACCGCACGCGTCAGTTACCACAAAAACGTCGTAGCCTTCGCCCACAGCTTGGATCGCAGGCATCGCTACGCAAACTTCGGTCCAGAGACCTGCGATAATGAGCTGCTTGCGACCAGTCTTCTTCACCACGTTAGTGACGTTCGGGTCTTCCCACGTGTTGATGAATGTTCTGTTGATCGGTTTTTGCTCGGGGAAAAGATCTTGAAGCTGCTTAAGGATATATCCACCACGCTCTTCAATCACGGTGGTGAGAATCGTTGGCACGTTGAAAACCTTCGCCGCTTTTGCCAAACCAATAACGTTGTTGATGATCATCGTTGGATCATGACTGTTTAGGTTCGTGAATTGAAACGGTTGGTGATCGATAAGAACAACGACGCTGTCTTCAGGGCGAAGCAGTGCTTTAAGTCCTGACTTGTTTGAGTTCATGAGTATCCTCCTGGGGTTGTGTTAGACGGCATCAGTTTCTGCTATCGAGAAATAACTGAAAAATACTTTTTCCATGCCTCTGCCATACCTTTAAGGTATGCATAGCCAATGGAACTGCGACATCTGCGATACTTTGTTCTTGTGGCCCAAGAGCAGAACGTCACTCGAGCGGCGTCATTGCTGCACATTTCTCAGCCGGCACTCAGTCGGCAGATTCGCGATCTCGAAGGTGAGATCGGCGTGAAACTTCTGGAACGTACGCCCAACTCTTTGCGGCTAACTCCCGCCGGAAAAAGTTTTTTGCAAGAGTGCACGGCCATCTTGAACCATGTGGATCGAGCCGTCGAAAAGCTACGGGCAAAATCACTTACCAACAAAGTGGTCATTCGAATCGGATACGCCGCAACTCCTGCGGTCGAGATATTGAACCATTCGATGCGAAAGTTTAAAAAACTGCATCCGAAGGTAAAGATCGAACTTTTTGATCTATCGAGCAATGGCATCATCAAAGGTGTTCGCGAGAAGAAGTTGGATTTGGGTGTAACGGTTGCCGTCTCTCCTCAGTCGTTCGAAGGACTCATCCTTGAACAGATCGGCACGTACGACATAAACGTCGCCCTCTATAAGAAACATCGACTTGCGAAACTCAAACGAGTCCCTCTATCGGAAATTGCTAAAGAGGATCTCGTTACGTTCACGCGCAGCGATCATCCAGAGGCCGTGGCCGCTCTTTACAAGATCTTGTCGCCCTTTACGACGAAGCCAAACATCGTCATGGAGTGCGATAGCATTTCGAGTCTATTCGCAGCTGTGGAAGCCGGAAACGGCGTAGCACTTGGTTTTTCAACGATGGCAAAAATAGCCGGGAGCCGATTGATTGTGCGGCCGGTTTCACCAGCCTCTTTGAAGCTTCCGGTAGGCGTGATCTACAATGATCAGAGGTTATCGGATGCGGCTGCCGATTTTTTGGCAGCCATCAAGAGCGTAAGGATCAAATCGTTTACGGCATCGAAGCAGACTTTGATTGTTTAGGCTCGCTTAAGTGGGCCGTTTCGAGGCTGTTGCCTTGAATCCAAAGGCTTTCACGACTGTTTTGATGAGTTCTTTCGGCTGCAAAAGCATCGAGATGTCAAAAGGTCGCGTAAGTGACTTCACGTCAAGTTCGCCACCCAATCGGCAAAGCAAGTACATGTCGGCGCTTTGCCCGTTCAAATCGTATTTGAACTCACCATTCATCGTGCCGAGCGTAGGGTTGAAAGTTTTTGTTCGAATATCGAGTTCGAAGTCGTCGGCACGATAGCGCACCTTCTCGTTCAACTCGACATCGCGTCTGACATTGAGCGCTGAGTAGGTCTCGCGAACGACTTGCCCTTTCGCATCGACTTTCGCGGAGACAACGAAAGCCTGGAATCGTCGGTTCTTATAATCTGCTTTAATGACAACGTCGAATCCGGTTCTCTGTGTGCTGCCTTCTTTGCGGCACCACATCTCTTCAACCGTTGGTGATGCGCCGTTTGAAGATCCGCCAGACGAGCTACCCGAAGACCCGTTGGATGATCCGCTCGAACCCGAACCACTTGAGCCGGATGAACCAATAGCCTTAGCAACTTTGGTATAGATACCTTCGATGTGACCAACGCGTCCCGTGTCGTAGCTCGCGAATTCAAACGCAGTGAGGCTCAAGGTTTGCTGGGTAACCGAACAGTCTTGAGGGTTCACGAGCTTTGCTTCAGCTTTTGTGTCGGTGATTCGGATCTCACCAAGGTTATCTGCCTTACCACCGCATTTCAGATCGGGAAGCGCTCGCACGTAAAGACCAGGAGTTGGTTTTCCGCCGTAGTACTCGCCGTTACCACCTGAGCTACTCGAATTGTTTCGAACGGCGAGGACGCTTTCACTCTGATTCAGTTTGCTAGAACCAGCAGAACAGCCTTGTAAGATCGACGCGATGACTAGAGCTGCGAAAACGGTGACGTGTCTCATTTTGGGATCCCCAACTCTCTCTGCTGATTTCTGAGCTTTCGTGAAGTTCGCAAATTCGAGGGTCCTCACGATTTTAGAAAGCTCACTCCACTCACTAAGGCAATGCAACTTCAGCTCCACTTACCCTCGGATCTCG
>SXGS01003545.1_pt1 | contig 24587 bp, 21 predicted proteins | sample 3174681 | NCBI WGS metagenome assembly SXGS01 (sample SAMN11356861, study PRJNA531348) | freshwater metagenome | isolation source: freshwater sample F1-80 | place: China: Fuxian Lake, Yuxi | collected 2017-12-25 | reverse complement strand
GGACCGCTTCGATGGTGGGAGCGACGGACATAACACCACCTGGAGGCCCGCACGCGGGCAGGGCACTCAGAGGAGATTACGCTGCCCGAATCCAAAAGATTCCCTGAACCGCGAAATACGGGCTAAGAGCGCATTTCATCATTGAGACTGCACTGCAAGGCGTCAAACCATGATGGCGATCATCGCGAGGTCGATGAGCTACTCGCTGATGCCCGGGAGGTACTCATTGTCCTTCGAGAAGCCGGCGCCACCGGTTCAGCCACCCCAGGGTCCGCTCCACGACCCAACGGTGCGGCAGGACGACAAAGCCTTTCCCGTCGTCCGCACGCCGCACGATCTCCAGGACGCAGTCGTAATGCGCGGTCACCCACGCCTCCAGCGTGCCGCGATACCCTCTATCCACCCAGATTTTTTGCAGACGCTCCCGGAGTGCGGGCTCTCGACGGGTGCGCTCCAGCAACAGCTTGGCGCCGTCACGGTCTTGCACCCCGGCACTATGCACCACGAGCGCCCAGAGCAATCCCAGCGTATCTACCAGGTGATGCCGCTTGCGTCCTTTGACTTTCTTCCCCGCATCGTACCCCACCGAGGCGGAGCCCCACTTTTTCCGTGGTCTCCACCGGCCGGCTGTCCATGAGTGCCGCCGTAGGCGCGGGGTTCTTGCCGGCTCGCAGCCGGATCTCGCGGCGGATGGCGTCGTGGAGGTGTTCCCACGTGCTGTCCGCCTGCCACTTGCGCAGGTAGCCGTAAACCGTATCCGCAGGGGGAAGGTCGTGCGGGAGGTAGTCCCAAGCACAGCCGGTCCGCAGCAAATAGCGGAGGGCGTTCATGATTTCCGGCAGCGCGACCTCGCGGGCCGGCCGCGCAGTGCTTCGCCAGGCAATCGGGGCTCCACGAGGGCCCACTGGGCGTCGGAAAGGTCGGAGGGACAGGGGCAACGCTCGAACATCACTCGTTCCTGCGCCGGCTCCCGAAGGGCGCGGACCTTCATGATGCCCCAAGCTGCCACCTACGGTCCGGGCTGTGCCAAATGTAACCTATATTTATAAAATACCCTCTGAGCAGCGGCACGCGGTTCCGGGCAGGCGCGCTCCGGCCTACTCCCGCCGCTCGCCGAAAGCCTGTTTCCCAACGCGGTCCGCAAGGGGCCCCGCGGGCTCCCCCTGCGTCTGGCCCATGGATGACTAGCGCCCAGGCGTCTCAGCGTCCCGGCGGGTTTGGAAGGAGGGGGAGACGGCCTCTCCGCTGTTCCAGACGCGTAGTTCGAGGTCGAAGCGCCGGATGTACTGATAGAAGCAGAGATTCAGCAGAAAGAGGCCCAGCAGCACGGCCCCGACCGGAACCAGCACCGAGTACCGGTGCTCCAGGAGTGCCTCCAGGCCGGCGGTGAGCAGCCATAGCTGAAGCATGACGTCAATGCCGATCAGCCAGAGGAGGCCGGTGAACATGGTGGTGCCCTGGGCTTGCCGGCTCATTTCAGATCTCCACTCCCACCGCATAGAGATCTTCTCCGCGCCGCTCCAGGCGAATCTGGGGGAGCCGTCGGGTGGGAGGGCCCCCGGTGGGACGTCCGTCATTCGTGGCAAACGACCCGTGATGGCACGGGCAGAAGAGCGAGTCCGATTGCGGGCGGTGGACCACCGCGCAGGCCAGGTGGGTGCAGACCTGAGAATAGGCGCGAAATTCCCCGTCCGGCCGGCTCACCAGGATACACGGATCCTCCTCGGTGGGATAACGGAAGAGGCGCGAGCCACCGGCCGGAACCTCGCCCACCCCACAGATGCGCTGGGCGGAGTACGCCGTGTGCTCCGGGCGGGCGCCCATTACCGCCAGCGCGGCGCCCGCGGCCGCCAGCAGCCCGGATCCCTGGGTGAGAAACTTCGCCAGCTCACGCCGGGTGACGTAGTGATCGGCCTCCCACTCCACCGGGAAGTCCTCGTGCCACGGGCACCCCCGGCAGGGCGAGGGCGAAACACTTGCATCTGCTTTCATGTTCATCCTTTCCGTTCGGGTGAGCCGAAGCCCCGCCCGTGTGCCGTGGCGCCTACCTTCCCTCCAGCAGGGACGCCACATCATCACGATCGGCCGGGGTGTCTGGTCCCGCGCCACCGCCGGCTGCGGTCGTCAGTTGTATGAGCATCTGCTCCGTAGGGGGCGGCACCACCACGAAGACCCGCGTGCGCACCGTCTCGCCGCCGAATACCCATTCGTTCACGGGCGTGCCCCGGCGATCGCGCCGGAAGTCATCCAGCGTGGTGTAGCTGAGCGCGCCGGAGGGGCAGACCGTGGCGCACATGGGCTTCTTGCCGATGGAAGTGCGGTCATAGCACATGTCGCACTTCATCATCTGGTCCACCTCGACGGTGTAGCGCGGCACGCCGAACGGGCAGGCAATCACACAGTTGGTGCAGCCGATGCAGCGGGGCTTCAGGGAACTCTGCACCACGCCGTCCGGGGTTTTCTTGATGGCGTCCGCGGGGCAGACCCGGGCACAGATCGGGTCGGCGCAGTGCATGCACACCTGCGGTGCAGTCTGGACACTGTCGGCCCGGCGGATCGTCTCCAGGTGAATCATGGAAACGCCCCGGTGTGTGTCGCATTCCTGGCACGCCTGCACGCAGGCCTGGCAGCCGATGCACCGGTGATAATCCACGAAGAAGTTGAGCTCCATCAGTGAACCCCTCCGGCTTCGGAACTCAGGCGCGACAGCGGGTCGTCCGGAGCGGTCGTTTTCGACACGCGCACAGCGCAGATCTTGTACTCGGGGATGTTGGAGATCGGATCAATGGCGCGGATCGTGCAGTTGTTCGCCGAGCGGTCGTGCGGCCAGTGGTAGGGGACAAAGACGGTGTCGGGGCGGATCGTGCGCACGACGAGCGCCCGCACCGTCACCGCGCCGCGCCGGCTCTCGACCTTCACGAAGTCCCCCTCCTGCACTCCGAGCTTCTCCGCCAGGCGGGGATGGATCTCGCAGCGGGGTTCCGGATATTGATCCAGGAGCGCCCCGATCCGGCGGGTCTGTGTCCCGGAGAGGAAGTGCGAGACCACCCGGCCCGTCGTGAGCACGATGGGATATTCCTCGTCCGGCTCTTCGGCGGCGGGGCGCCACTCCACGGGCAAGAAGCGGGCCTTGCCGTCCGGATGCCCGAAGCGGAGGTCTTCGTAGAGCCGCGGCGTGCCCGGATGGTCCTCGGAGGGACAGGGCCAGCAGACCCCCATCTCGCGATCAATCCGCTCCCACGTGATTCCGGAGTAGTCCGCCACCGCGCCCCTGGTGGCGACCCGGATCTCCTCGAAGATGTCGCGCGGCGTCTGGTACGGAAACTTCTCCGCGGCGCCGAGCCGGGCCGCGAGGTCACAGATGATGCGCCAGTCGTGGCGGGCATCCGGGGGAGGGGCCACCACCTGCTTGTGGTGGATCACGCGCCCTGCGACATTCGTCGTTGTCCCTTCGTCCTCTTCGAGGAGGGCGCCGGGGAAGACGAGGTCCGCGTACCGCGCCGTTTCGGACATGAAGAAGTCAATGCACGTGTAGAACTCGAGGCGCTCGAAGGCCTCCCGCACATAGTTTCCGTCCGGCAGGCTCACCGTGGGATTGAAGCAGAGGGAAAGCAGCCCCTTGATCTTTCCCTCGTGAATTGCCTCCACGAGCGGAACCGTGGAGAGACCCTTGTGCGGGATGCTCTCCTCCGGGACGCCCCACACCGATGCCATGATCTTCCGGTGCTCGGGATTCTCGATGTCGCGCGCGCCCGGAAGCTGATCCGACTTCTGCCCCTGCTCTCGCCCGCCCTGCCCGTTTCCCTGGCCGGTAATCATCGCGTAGCCGCAGCCCTCGCGGCCGATGCGCCCGGTGGCCAGCGCGAGATGGATAGCGGCGATGCAGTTCTCCACCCCTTTGCTGTGGTGCTCGATCCCCCGCGCGTGCAGCACGAAACTGGTGGGCGCCGGTCCCCAGAGTTCCGCGGCCTTCACGATGAGCGAGGGGGGAACGCCGGCAATTTTCGCGGCGTACTCCGGGGTGTACTTCCGCACCACTTCTTCCAGTTGCTCCCAGCCCACGGTGTGTTTCGCAATGAACTCGCGGTCAATCCAGCCACGCTGGATCATCACGTGCAGCATCCCGTGGAATACCCCGATGTCGCCCCCCGAGCGGACCGGGATGAAGAGGTCCGCGGTGCGCGCTACCGGAGTCATACGCGGGTCGAGCACGATCAGGCGGGCGCCGTTCTCGCGGGCCTGCCAGAGATAGTCCGTGGTGATCGGTGCGCATTCGCCGACGTTAGCGCCGGCCACCAGCACCACTTTCGCTTTGCAGATGTCGCTCCAGGGATTGGCGGCGCGATCAATGCCGAGCGTCTTCTTCGCGGCGGCGGCGGCGGAGACCATGCAGAGGCGGCCGTTGTAGTCCACGTTGGCGGTGCGGAGCGCCACCCGCGCGAACTTGCCCATCAGGTACGCCTTCTCGTTGGTCAACGAGGCGCCGGACAGAATCGCGAAGGCGTCATTCCCGTGTTCCTGCTGAATGCGCCGGATCTCGCGCACGGTGCGCTCGAGCGCCGCTTCCCAGGAAATCGGCACGAACCCCTGGCCCGCGCGGCGCTCCAGCGGAGACTTCAGCCGATCCGGATGCTCGTCCTGCATGTAGCGCTTCACACCCTTGGGGCAGAGCTTGCCGCGGTTGAACGGAAACTCTTCCCACGGCTCGAACCCCACCACCCGGTTGTCCTTCACCTTGAGCTGGATGCCGCATTGCTGCCCGCAGAAGCAGCAGTGCGTCTTCACGACCCGGTCCGGATCGCCCACGGAGGACCAACCCCCCGCGGGTACGTAGTGGGCGTGGGGCCCGAAGGCATCCACCAGTTCGGGGATCTGTGCGGGCAGTTTAGCCATGGGTGCGTTCCTCCGAGGCGAGGGAGGCGGCGCGCCACATCCCGTCCTGAATCAGGGCCAGATTCTTGCGCCGGCAGGGCGGGCAGACATCCTGGTAGTGAGTGCCGTCGGGCATCTCGTAGTGAATCCCGAGTTGCGCCTGCACCAGCTTCAGGTCTTCCACGTGGAGGCGGCTGCCGAACTCCTCGCCGCAGCGGATGCAGCGTGCGGGCTCTCCCGCCGCGCCGGCGTCCTTGTAGAACCGGACGCCGAGTTGTGCCGGACGTTGGAAGACGTGAAAGAACTTCCCGAACGGCAGATACATGAGCGTCATGATGACGGTGATGGCGTGGAACTGCGAGAGAAAGCCGTGGTGCGTGCCGTGCAGCACGTGCGAGGACACGGTGAGCATCAGACCGGTGATGGAAACTGCGAACAGGAGCACCAGCGGAAACAGGTCGTTGGCGAACTGCTGGACACTGAGGGCGCCCCGATCAAGCGCCCGGCGTACCAGTGAGAGAGAGATCCCGGCCAGGACCATCACGGCGGCGATGTCCAGCACGTGGAAGAGCACCAGTGCCACAAAACTGTCCGTCGGAAACGCCAGCACGCGGATGCCGGACAGATAGCAGTAGTAGATCTCCTGGGAGTCCGGTGCCGTTTCGAACCGGAGCCAGCCGAAGGAGAGCGGAAACGTCACCGCGGCCGCCAGCAGGCAGCCCCACGAGATGAGCCAGTGTGCGCCCCACCGGAGCGGTGCTCGGCGCTCGATGAAGCGCTGCAGGACAAAATTGTCCCAGAAGAGCCCCGCCAGGCGCCCGGAGTTCCAGGCCAGGCGCGCGGGGTTGAGGAAGAACTGCCACCCGCGCCGCCAGTAAAGGCGGGTAGGGGGGCGCTGGAGCCACATGGAGTAGCGGTAGGCGATCCCCATCCCCGAGAAGACCGATGCCCCCGCGTACCACACCAGCGCCGAATCGAAGTCGCGCAAACCACGACTCCCGAACCAGATGCCCAGGAGCATCACGATGCCGGCGCCCAGACTGCAGGCGGTGGAAAAGGTGAATGGGCCCGGGCGCGCCGGCGTCATCCCCCCCGGGAGCGTCGGCGTCCCGCCGGCATGCCGGGCGGATCCGTCCGCCGGCGAGACACCGACGCTCCCGGGGGGCCGGGGTGACGTGGGGAGGGACTGCATCAGAAACGCCTCAAGATCTCGAAGTAGCCGAAGAAACCCTCGGTGTGCTGGTAGCTTGACCCGATCACATCCCCGCCTACCGCATGTCCAAGGTAGAGCGTCAGGTCCGTATCGCGGCGTGGGCGGTAGGTGGCGCTGAAGTCAACCAGGCGGGCCAGGTCTCCGCTCCCGCCGGAGGGCCGCCCCCCAAACCCGAACGAGGGCCGGTCCTGAAACGCACCCCCTCCGGCGTACCAGAGGTCGGCGGCGTCGGCCAGACGGAGTTGGTGGAAGTCGGCGCGGAGCGTCCACTGCGGGCTGGGGCGGAGGATCGCCTGCACAAACGCATCGCTCAGGTTGAGCTGTGTGAAGAACGGGAAGCGGGCATAGATCCGGGGAGTGTTCAGCGGTGAGAAAAACGTACCGTGGGACCCGTCCGCCGGATCACCGTCGCCGCTGTAATGGTTCAGCCCGGCACGGAACCAGGGCCTGCCGGCCCACCCCTTCGGCTGGAATCCCACCTCGCCGGACGCCGCCCAGGCACGGTGCGCGAGGCGGCCCCAGTCGCCCACCTGTCCGGCAGCCCACACGAGCGCGTCCACCCGGCCGGCGGGGAGATCCCAGAGCCGCACGGCGTGTCCCCCCAGGGTAGTGATGGAGATCGCGTCCCGGTCGGTCGCGCGAATCGCCGCCGGCCGGTTGTCGGTCTTCACGCCGTCGCGGGCGTCATTGTAGTAGAGTGCGAAGAGCCGTGCGTCACCCAGAGGTTTCTTCGGGGACAGAGGCTTCGTGACCGCCGCGTAGCCATAGCGCACCTGCGGGAGAGTATCCATCCCGTTGAGATCGAACGCTCCCCGGGTGGGGATGCCCCCCGCCACCGTGTAGCGTGTCCTGCCGCGATCCAGAAGGAGCCGAAACCCGTCCAGGCGCCGCGAGATGTGGGTAAACGCGAACGGCCCGATCAGACGCTGTCCGATCCGCTCCGCATGCAGCCAGGTGAGGTCCGGCGTGGGGGTGTCGGCCTCGACGCCTTCCGAGAACTCGAACCGGCCGATGCGCAGCCGGTCGCGCATTCCAAAGGGGCGTCCCTCCCAGAATGCCTGGCCGACGAAGAGGCCGGCATCCTGCCCATCGTTTGCATCGAAGTAGGCCGCGCCGTGCCCCATCTGGCCGATGGGGGCCGGTCCCGTGGCGCGGGTCGGCAGGTTGATGAGCGTCGGCTGCACCAGTTCCAAAGAGAACAGGTCGCGGGTGCTTCGATGCGTGACACCGAGTTTCAGGAGCGCTGCGGTGAAAGTGTAGCTGTTCTGCAGCCCGCCACGCGGTGCGAACCAGTCCCACAACTCCTGACGCAGACGAAATGACCCCTGAAACTGCCACCCTCGCCCGCCCGGGAACGCCGGCATCTTGCCGGCAGCCGTGGCAGGCGCCTGCGCCGCCATTGGCAGCACGGCCCCACCCCCCGGGAACGCCGGCATCCTGCCGGCAGCCGTGGCAGGCGCCTGCGCCTCTGCGGGATGCACTCCCCCGCCCGCGAGGATCGCGAGGGAGAGGGACTGGAGGACTGAACGTCGCCGGAGGTGCGGATGGAAGTGAGAAAACACGTATTATGGATACCCATTTTGTGGCGCTCTGCATCGGTGAAATCCGAGCCTGCCGCATCACCAGGGGATCCAGGGTGCTGGTTCTGTTCCCATCCGGCAGGACGGTGAGGTGCGGTTCCGGAGCTGCGAGGACGGCCCCAGGAAGATGCGCTCAGATAGTATCGTTGTAAGATGGATTACTTCACTCACCCAACTCGCTCTCACCAGGGGATGCAGCACCGAAATTACACGCCCCGTTCGTGATTGGAGCAGGAATCCGAGGGGGAAACCGCAAACCGTCAACCAGGGACACCAAGAAACTCCGAGAAGTAGAGGGATGGCGATGAGTGCGACCGATACACGCACGGCGTGGCAGGGCTATGCCAATACGGGACGGCCGGACTTCCTGAATTACCTGCGCGCGGGAGATGTGACCTGGTCCGAGCTCTGGGATCACTACCGGGCCCACACCCCCGAATCCGAAGCAGTGCTGCGGCTGACCGGCCTGTTCCACATCTTCATGTCACAGGCCTACGATGACGAAGGCGGCGTGCTGGATCGTGATGGAGAGGTCTTCACCGCGCTGCGGGATTGGGGAGAGCTGGCGTTGGACCGGACGGACCTGGTGCCGGAGGAGCGCCTCCGGGACAGCTTGGCCACGCTGCTCGGGCAGAGCCTGATCTCACCGCTCTACTACGAGGCCGTTTTTACCCTCTTCGTCGAAGCCAGCTTGGCCCGGCACGTCCGCCTCTGGACGGAAAACCTGGATCAGCTCGAAGAGCCGCAGGCCGGCGCGCGTGCCGCGGTGGAACACCGCCACATGGCGATCCATCTCGATGAACTCCCCCGCGCCCCCTCCCCCCAGATCGCCCGGCGCTGGGATCACCATGTCTCGGTGGTGATCGGCCGCCACTACACTGCGTGGGATGAAGCCTACGCCCTCGCCATTGGAGACGACGGCGAGGCGTGGCGGGACGAGGGAGATGGCGGATAACACGGGCGGGCCTCCGGTTGGGCAACCCCCTGTGGTTGCTCTCTCCCGCGCGAGTGCCCGCTTCAAGGAGCACTGCCCGTGATCCGTGCCTCCCGCTCGCGGCTGCGTGGTGTGCGGGTCCCGCTCCTCACGGCCTTGTGCCTCCCGCTCACCTGGCTCGCCGGCGCGGCTACCCAGTCCACTCCGGGGCTCGAATCGCGCCAGGCCACCGGGGTGAAGGTGGGAGAGGTCACGGACCGGTCAGCGCTCATCTGGACGCGAGTCACCGCAGGGGCGGGTCGGCGCGCGGACGGCATCGTGCGGCGCGGGATGCCGAAACCCTTTCCGGCCGGGCTGCAGGTCGCCGATCTGGAAGGCGAGTGTCCCGGCGCGCCGGGACGGGTGCGCGTGCGCTATGGGGAGCAGCCGGACCTGGAGACGGGCCGGAGCACCCGGTGGGCAGCGGTGAATGGCGCTGCCGACTTCACCCATGTCGCGCGCCTTTCCGGGCTGAAGCCCGCGACACGGTACTACTTCGCTGCGGAAACCACCGGGCCCGGCGGCACGCCGAAGCATGCCGCGCTGCGGGGCGAGTTCACGACGGCGCCCGACCCCGGTCAGCGGGCGCCGATCACCGGTGCGGTGATGACGTGTCAGGCGTACCGGGACCTGGATCACCCGGACGGCTTTCATATCTACGACAGCATGCACCGCCTGCGGCCGAACTTTCTGGTCGCGGCCGGCGATCTGGTCTACTACGATTCGGACGACCCCCGGGCCACCACGCCCGCGCTCGCACGCTATCACTGGCACCGGATGTACAGCCTGCCCCTCCTCCTCCGGTTCCACCTGTTCACCCCCACGTACTTCGCCAAGGACGATCACGATACCCACTCCGACGATGCCTGGCCGGGGCGGAACAATCCGCTCATGGGGGAGTTCACGTTTCCCGAGGGCCAGGCCATCTTCCGCGAGCAGGCGCCGATGGCGAAGAGTCCCTTCCGCACTTTCCGCTGGGGCAAGACTCTTCAGATCTGGCTGACGGAAGGCCGCGACTTTCGCTCCCCGAACACCCTCCCGGATGGCGACGCGAAGACGATCTGGGGCGCGGAACAGAAAGCCTGGCTGAAGAAGACGCTGCTGGAGAGCGACGCCGAGTGGAAACTGCTAATATCTCCCACTCCGCTGGTGGGGCCGGATCGCCCGCGCGGCAAGAACGACAACCACTCCAACGCCGCCTTCCAGAGCGAAGGGGTCGAGATTCGGCGCTGGTTCCAGGAGAAACTCCCGGACCGACTCTTCGTCATCAACGGGGACCGGCACTGGCAATATCATTCCGTGCACCCGGAAACCGGACTCCACGAGTTCTCCTGCGGGCCTGCCAGTGACGAGCACGCCGGAGGTTCTCCGGGTGAAGACCGCCGCTACCATCGCTTCCATCGCGTGAAGGGTGGGTTCCTCACTGTGACGACGGAGACCCCCAACGGGCAAAGCCGGATCCGGTTCCGCTTTCACGACGTCCGTGGAAACGTTGTGTATGAGTTTCAACGAGAACTACCGGTGCGGAAGCCTGCCGGCTGAGGTGCGGGTCCGGCCACGGTTCCGGAAGATGGATGCAGTCCGGAATCGAGCCGGCAACGCACAGCGTCACGCAACCCTGGGGCTCTCGCATCCCGGGAACCTTGCCCCACACGGACGCCCATCTACCGTCACGAATTGTCGCCGCAGGCACGTCTGTTCTTTCCGGAGACCAACCCTCATGCCCTCCCATTCGCCCGCCGTTCCGACCGTGCTCCGCCTCATCCCGCTCCTCGGCATCGCGGCGCTGCTGCTGGCCGGCGCCGCCGGTGCGCAAACGATGCCGCCCGCAGAGAAGCTCGCGGCCATTGAGAAGCTTGTTGAAGAGAACCGGCAGCGTCTCCACATCGCCGGGGCCGCCCTCGCCATCGTGCAGGACGACCGGGTGATTTACAGCAAGGGTTTCGGCTACCGGGACGTGGAGCGCACACTGCCGGTTACACCGGACACCCTCTTCGCGATCGGCTCCTCCACCAAAGCGATGACCGCAGCAACGGTCCTGATGTGCGCCGACCGCGGCGCCCTCAAGCTCACCGACTCACCCCGCAGGCATGTGCCGTACTTCCGGCTGCAGGATCCGGAAGCACATGAGAAGATCACGGTCGGCGACCTCCTCTGCCACCGCTCGGGGCTCCAGCGCACCGACATGTCCTGGTACACCGGGGTCTTGAAGACTCGAGACGTGATCCGTGTTGCCGGGGCCGCGAAACCCGCTGCGAAGTTCGGGGAGAAGTTTCAGTATCAGAACGTAATGTACACCGTCGCGGGTGAGGTGGTTGCCGCCATTGAGAAGAAGCCCTGGACGCGCGTACTGCACGATCGGCTCCTCACTCCACTGGGGATGACCGCCACCACCACCGACGTTCGGACGATGACCCGTACCGCCGACTTCGCCTACGGATACGACTGGAACGACGCGCGAAAGACCCACACCGTTGCACCGTTTCGCCACCTCCCCAGCGTGGCGCCCGCCGGGTGCGTCAATTCCAACCTGACGGACATGGTGCAGTGGGTCCGCCTGATGCTCGGGGGCGGTGTGTTCGAGGGAAGGCGGCTGCTCTCGGAAGCGAGCTTTCGTGAAATGCTCACCGAGCGGATCAAGATCTCCCCTTCCGGCCCGGTCGGCTATGGCTACGGCTGGTTTCTGCGCCAGTGGAACGGGCTCAAGGTGTACGAACACGGCGGCAACATTGATGGGTTCAACGCCCAGGTTGCCTTCATGCCGGAGAAGAAACTCGGCCTCGTGCTGCTCACCAACATCTCGGCGTCCCCCCTCGGCGCCCTTGCGATGAATGCGGTGTGGCGCGAACTTGCCGGCGCCCCTGCTCCCGCGGCGGGATCCGGCGACAGCGGCACGCGGGCAGCGACCGGTCCGGCGGTTGCTCCCGACCGGGAGGCCGGCCGCTATGCAGGCCCCGAGGGCGCTGCCGTAGAAGTGGCGTTCGAGACGGGTGTCCTCAAGCTCAAGGTATCCGGTCAGCCGGCCTATCCGCTCGAGAATCTGGGCGGGCGCCGCTACCGCCTGGGATCGCCCGCGCCCCCGGGCTTCTTCGCCACCTTTCGTCCCGCCGCCGGCGATGCAAGCAAGACGGAACTCTGCCTCGAGCAGCCCCAGGGCAACGCCGTCTTCACCCGAGCCGGCAGCGTGAGCGCGTTCGTGGCATCCGTCACTGTCGAGGACCTGATGCGCCGTGTGCTCGAAGCTGCCGGCGGCCAGGAAAACCTGCGGCGCCATCACACCCGGATCACCCGCTACGACTTTGTCGCCGAGAACGAAGGGCTGTCCGGAACGCAGGTGGACTACCAGCGCGCCCCTCTCGCTTCCGCGAGCGAAGTACGGCTGATGGGCGCGGGCAAGGAGATCGGCCGGGTGCGCAGTTACTCGGACGGCCTCGATGGAGGCGCCGAGGCCACCTTCCTGTATCCCCAGCGACTGGAGGGCAACCGGCGCTTCGACACCGCATTGCTGAATGCGTTTGCTCCGGAACTCCACTGGCGCGAACTGTTCCCGAAGATGGCCATTACCGGCGAAAGCACCCTGAAGCTCGACACCGGCGAAGAGAAGGTCTGGGTGCTGGAAAAGACCGGCGACCGGGGCTCCAGAATCACCGACTACGTGAGCCGGAAGAGCCACCGGGTCCTCAAGCGCGTCGGCGCAGACGGGACGAGCTACACATACAACGACTTCCGCGAAGTAGACGGCGTGCAGATCCCCTTCCGCCTCATTGAGGACCAACCCAACCGCGGCCGGACCATCTACACGGTCACCGACGTAAGACATGACGTGCCGATCCCGGACGAGGTGTTTCGCCGCGGGGCACGCAAGGAATTCCACCGGCAGAAGTGAAGCATGTGCGACCACGCACGTGTCGCTTCCTCAGGTCCCTCCCCATGAGAGGCACACAACCCATGCCGGAACCGTCACGCCTCCCTGCGCGGGCAGCCATCCGTGAGATCACCATCAAGGGGTTTCGGGGGATTGAGCACCGCGAGCTCTCCTTCATCGGCCCCCACGACCGGGCGAACGACTTCGTGGTGCTCGCCGGGCCCAATGGCAGTGGGAAAACCACGGTACTGGAAGCCTGCCTGATTGTCGCGCAGCACGGGCACTTGCTCGACGACCTCTCCTCACGGGGCTCGAATCCGGACCATGACGGCGACTACCGGATTACTGCCATCCTTGAGACTGCTGATCTACAGATGCGGTCCGAATATGCGCCCGGCAGGCACTCGCACAGGAAGGAAGTCATGGGGCGGACTGCCCTCACGGATCCGTTTGACGCGCCCTGCGCGTATTTCTCTTCCTGGCGGGCGCCCTTGCTGGTGGGCCCGCTTCCCATCACGGCGGGCAAGCGGGGAAGGCGCCCGGCGGAGCGGGAAGTCAACCGTCTGCGGATCGTGAAGCAGTATCTCATCAACGCCCGTGCCCACGAGGCGCTTGGAGGCGCGTCCAGCGGCACAAACGGAACCCCCGGGGGGGTGTCTCGCTACCAGGCCCTCATCCGTGTGCTCAACGATGCCTGGGAGAAGTTCCATCCCGGAGCCTGCCAGCAGTTCGCGGTCCAGGCGGTGACCGACGAGCCGGATGCCGGGTTCGATGTGTTCCTGGTGCGTTCCGACGGAAAGCGCGTCCCGCTCGACGCGTTGAGTTCCGGCGAGCTGGAACTGTTCAACTTCGTGGCCTGGATGCTCATCACGAAGTTCGACGGCGGCATCATCTGCATTGATGAGCCGGAACTGCATCTTGATCCGCAGTGGCACGTCCTCATGATGCAACTGCTGCGACGACTCCAGCCGAACGCGCAGTTCATCGTGGCAACTCATTCCCCTGCAATCTACGATGCCGCCTACTCGTTCCAGCGCCACTTCCTGGTGTCACCCGGAGATCCCAGGGCTCGCGCGTGGCATCTCTCTGATGCGCAGGTCGCGGCATCGTGACCCGCGCGCCCGGGCTTCCGGCACTCTACAACGCACCGATCATTCTGTGGGTGGAGGACCCGCTCGTGCGTGACTACCTCGGGGCAGCCTGGGAAGACCCTGCCATTCGCTTTCTCATTAGCGGAGGTAATTCGCGCATCGCGCCGGTAGTGGAGAGTGCACGTCAGGAGGGACATCGGCACGTGTTTGGACTTGTGGATCGTGACTTTCGACGTTCCAATCGGGACCGATGGGGGAAAATGGACAGCGACCTGCGCGTGTTCGTGCCGACTGCGCACGAGGTCGAGAATTATCTTCTGGACCCGGATGCGCTGGCTGACTGCAGCCTGAACACTGGGAAACGCACGCGCGCAGAGATCGAGGGTCGCCTGAAGACGCGGTACGAGGAGTTAAGCTGCTGGACGGCATGCCGGTCAGTACTTGCCGCTCTCCGCCGGAAGTTCTTTGATGGATTCCCCCCCCATCCTGGCCCGCCCGCTATCCCCACCCTGCAGGCTGCTCAACGCTACATCATCGAATCCCCGTGGATGCAGTCCCTACCCACCACAGTTCAGGACACCCTGTCCGCACCGGCCGTCCGGATTCGGCTGGAACAGGCCCACCAGGAAGCACTTCAGCAGATGTTTACCAACGAATGGCGGTGGGGAATTTCGGGGAAAGAGCTGCTCCGCGACATTCGGGATTGGGTCTACCGCGGAGGGGGCGGCACTTCCGCCGAGCGTGACAGCAACCTTGCGCGGTCAGTCGCTGAGTGGCAAGTAAGAAACTCCACCGCTCCGCCGGAAGTCTCGGAACTTCACCGTGCTCTCCGGACACGAGTTGAATTGCCCGTATAGAGAGAGCGCGGGTCGCCTCGGCGCGCAGCCGTCCGTGCGGCGTGGCATGGGAGAGCGGGTAGCCCTCCCGCCCCCCAGCCCTCCCAATGCGGTTGGTCACCCCCAGGACAGGAGCCGCGCCAGATTGCCGCCCCGCACCTTGTCCCGATCCGCCTCTGAATACTCCGACAGGTGCGCGTCCACGATCCCCGGCGTTCCCGCGCCCCAGACGAGGCGGTCCGGCCCGAACTCCCGGATGACCCGGCGCGTGAAGGGAAGCGCGCTCTCGTAGAGCGGCGAGTCTTCGGCGAAGTGACTCAGCCCGGAGAGCTTCATGTACACTCCCTCCAACTGTGCCAGCTCCAGCACGTCGGCGAACTCCACGCCGGTGCCCAGGTGCGGTTCGGCGAGGTGGTCAATCAGCACCGTCCCCCCGCAGGCACGGATCGCAGCAGCCGCCTCCCGGGCGTAGTTCGGGCCGATGTGCAGCTCAACGATGAGTCCCAACTCCACGGCCGCCTCCCAGAGGGCGCGCACTTCGGGGTCGTCAAAGTTGTCCAGGTATTGCTCTTTGCCCCGGTGTGCGTGGAAGCGAGTGGCGACGATGCGCGGCTCCTGCGCCGCGAGGTCGCGCAGTTTGCGCGGAGCCTCGGGGTCCTTCGGGTAGAAAAGGCTGGTGGCACGCAGGCGGTCCGGCTCCTGCTGCAGCGCCTCCAGCACCAGCTTGTGATCATCGCCGTACGGTTCCGGGTGGACGATCACCGCCCGGTCAATCCCCTCCGCCGTCATCCGCTCCCGATAGGCCGAGAGCGGGTCCGGCGGCGCATCGCTCAGATCGGGCAGATAGACCGCCCGGGGATGGAACGGATAGCGGTCGAGGTCGGGGCTGAAGAGGTGAACGTTCCACTCGATAGTCACGGCGGGAGCTCCCGGTGTGCGCGGCGATGGACGAGACGGGGTCGGAACCGGGAAGGTCATTCGCCACCCATTCCGCTACGTCCTTCACGGTCCGGCAGATCATGGACTGCGTCCGGAGCCCTCTCGGCCGGCAGGGTCCCGGGACTGCCACTCGGGAGACGGGTGCGGCGGCGCCCCGGTGTCCGGACATACGCCCATCCGGAACCTTGGTCCGTCCACCCCCACAGCAATCAGTGCTGATGCGAGCTTCTCGTGGATCCTCCGCTGATTCCCATCCGCGTCCCCATCAAGCGTCGGCTGTAGGGACTCCGGTCGCGCCGCGCAACTTCACCCTACCCACGCCGGGGCATTCCGCGTCACTGGATCTTCCACTGCCTCCGTCTGAAGGCGCTGAAGACTTCGTTCCACCACCTCAAGATCCTCGCGGTACACTTGCGGCTGCCGCGCCGCCAGCTCGCGATACATGCCCAGCGCTTCCTCATAGGCCGCCCGCGCCTCCCCCAGGTCCCGGAGCAGGTTCCCCAGGTTGGTCAGGGTCATCGCCACGTCCTCGCGGTACACCTGCGGCTGTCCTGCCGCGAGTTCCCGCCAGATGGCCAGCGCTTCCCCAAAGGCCGCCCGCGCTTCCCCCAGTTCTGCCAGGTCCCAGAGCACGTTCCCGAGTTCGTTGAGAGTGAGCGCAACATATTTGCAGTATGCCTGCGGCTGCCCCGCCGTCAGTTCGCGCCAGACGGCCAATGCTTCCGCGTAGGACCCCCGCGCTTCCCCCAGTTCCCCCAATTCACTCAGCACGGTCCCCAGGTTGTTCAGCGTCCTCGCCACGTCGGCACGGTACACTTGCGGCTGCCGCGCCGCCAGTTCGCGATACACGCCCAGCGCTTCCTCACAGGCCGCCCGCGCCTCCCCCAGTTCCCCCAGGTCCCAGAGCACGTTCCCCAAGTTGTTGAGGGCGATGGCAACATATTTGTGGCACACCTGTGGCTGCCGCGCCGCCAGTTCGCGTCGGATGGTCAGTGCTTCCTCATAGACCGACCGCGCCTCCCCCAGTTCCCTCAAGTCAAGCAGTACGGCCCCCAGCTTGTTCAGGGTGACGGCAATACATTCATAGTACACCCGCGGCTGCCCCGCTGCGAGGTCGCGCCGGATGGCCAGCGCTTCCTCGTAGGCTGCCCGCGCCTCGGCCAGTGCCCCCAAGTCACGCAGCACGGTCCCCAGGTTGATCAGCGTCCTCGCCACGTCGGCACGGTACGCCTGCGGGTGCCCCGCCGCCAGGTCACGATACACGCCCAGTGCTTCCTCATAGGCGCTGTTGGCGGCGGACAGTTCGCGGTGACGGGAACAGAGTCGTCCCAACGAGACGACGAGCCTGGCGGTATGGAGCCTGCTGGCCCCCGGCTGTGCCTGCTGAAGTCCGATCACGGTGCGAAGGGCATGCTGGATGAACCCCAGGTCGTCAGCAGCAAACCGGGTGTGGCTGAGGGCCTCCGCCCAGTGGATCAGGTCTTCAATTTCGGCCGGCGTGTGGGGACTCCCACCGAGGCAGGTGAGGGCCGCGGCGACACTGCGGCGAGCGGTAATCCGCAGAGCGCCCGGTTCGCCCTGCAGCCAGCGAAGGTGGGCAAGGGCGCCAAGAGTACGGGCAACAAGGGCGGGGGGGAGGGTCCCGGGCCGGAGCCGGAGGAGCCTGCGACGGATTTCACGGCGCTGGTCGGCGCTGGCGTCCGGGAGCAGTCCGGGAAGTTCGTCCAGCACGGCGCGGGCGTAGAGGGCGTGGGCGGCGGGGGTGTCGCCCGGAGTGAGTTCCTCAAGATACGCGATCACCGACTGGAACCGTTCGTCCGGCACTCCGAAGGGCACATGCTCCCGCCGATCATCGCCGGGAATGGGTGCCGGCAGGCGAGCCGGGGAAAAGTGGAAGTCGCCGGACCGGATGGAATAGATGTCCGGCATTTCCGCCCCCAGGAGCAGGGTGCTGTCCTGCGCCCGGGCGCGCTCGTAACTCGGCACGACCAGCAACCAGGCGTGCGGAGCCACTCTCTTCCAGGCATTCCGGTGCTCGTTCAACTCGCGCAGATGGGAACGCTTCTCGGGAGAGGCGCGGCTAACCCGGAGGACGGCGAGGTCGCCTGCCTCCAGACGGAGGGGACGCACCATCCCGAACAGCCAGGTCGGGAAGTTGGCGTCAACAGGACAGTCGTCGGCGCGGAATACCTCGACCCGCCCCTCCTGCGATTGCTGGAGCACCGCCATCAGCACGTGCTCGGTCCATTCGTCGGGACACCAGGCGAGAGCCAGACTGAACCCCGGGGCAAGTTCCAGGTGCCGGAGAAGTCGCCCCAGGACCCCTTCGTTCCGCTCGCGGAAGCCATCCAGGATCTCAGCGTCCGCCGGTGCGGTCATGGCATTGCCTGTGTTACACGGGCCGGCGCCACGCGGTACGGGGAGGTGGTGCCCGGGGTGCGGCGGTAACTCCACTTCCTCACCTGCGTGGCTCTGGTCGGTGGGAACGGGGTGGTCATGAGGCGGCGCGGAAGCGGCCCTCGGGAAACACGCGACGCCGGTACTCTTTCGGATCCAGCGTATGGAGCACAAACGGGTGGGCAAGGTCGGCGTATTCGTCGTTCAGATAGCGCAGCAACAGCGGCTCCCGGTACAGCTCGTACAGCAGCCGGCGCTCACTCTCACTGGGAATCAGCGGTGCCGGCTTCGCCACGACACGGCTGAGAATCGCGCAGTTCTCCACGGTCAGCGCGTTGGCCGTCTGAGAGGCGAGGCGGTCCACCACTCCCTCCAGGCGCTGGGAGGGGATCGGGTAAGCACCCTCGCCGTCGCCGTCCAGGCCTTCCAGGATCGCTTCCCGGGTCAGCCGGAAGAGGTCTCGCAGGTAGCCCCCGCTGGCCCGGACGGCGGTGCGGGCATCAGCCTCGCCGCCTGCGAACACCTCGTCCAGCGGGATCCGCTTCTTGAGCACTTCGACCAGCCGGTCCACTCCTTCAGTGTGCTCCGTTCCGTCATGGTCCACCACCCGGACGGCAGGGACCATGCGCAGTTCCCCGGAGTATCCCTGCCCGGCCCCCTGGACGAACGTCAGGATCAGTGGGGACACGGTGTAGACCACGTGGATCGGCAACTGCTGCAGCGAGCCGTCCTCAATGACGGTCTGGCGGAGCTGCTCTGCCCACGGCCCCAGGTCGCCGGAGCGGGGGGAGGCGTGCTCCAGGCTGTCCACGAGCAGCACCACCCGGCCGGCGGCGCCCTGCTGGAGGAGCGTGACCATCCGCTTGACAGCCTTCAGGACGCTGCCGCGTTCCTTGCGCACTGCTTCTTTGATCTCGCTCAGCAGTTCGGGGTCCTGCTGGAAGGCCACGGAAAACGTTGCCTCTGCCTTCGCGGCGCCTCCCACACCGAGTTCCGCGCCTGCCTCGGCCCCCGGAACGGAAATCCGAGCGTTCAGTACGTTCCACACCCGGCCCAGGTACTCCCGGAACAGATGGCGTCCGAGATTGGCGTCGTACAGCGCAGCCCCCAGGGCGAGCAGCACATCGTCCGGCTCCAGCGGGTCCCCCTGCGCGATGTAGTCATCCACGTCCAGGTAGTGGACCCGATAGCCGTCTGCCTGGAGCAACTGCCGCAACGCGTACAGTTCGGTGGATTTGCCCGACCCGGAAAAGCCGGTGAGCAACTGGCAGGTGTGCTGCGTTTCGGCGGCGGTGGCGATGGTGCCGGCCAGGCGACCCGCAGCGGAGCGCCCGCGCACCGAAGCCAGGTCCACCCGGAGGTTTTCATTCCCGTACTCCGGCGCAATCGGTACGTCCACCTGCAGGTTGGCCATCCAGGCCCGTGCCCGCGCTAACGTCTCCTTCCGCTTGGTACTTGCCATAGCAAGAACGTTCCCCTGGTTATTGTATCGTTGTCGCGACCCGGCGCGCGTGCCCGGACGTCCGGGACACGGCGGTGGTGCGGCATTCGGTCAGTCGTCCACCGTCTTCAGTTCATTCGAGGGAAACGTCTCCAGTTCCAGCCCCTTGAAGCGGACCTCCTGTGGCACGCGGTTCGAGTGCAACTGAAGGCCAATGGGGGCCGCCTGGATCCGCTCGGGCAGGGGCTCGCGCCAGTCGGAAATCAGTTTTCCATTGAGGGCGAAGCGGATGCGGTTGCCCTGCGCCAGGATCTCCATGTGGTTCCAGTCATGCTGCTTGCCTACCGGACGGGCGCGGCCCGCGTTGACGTGGATGCTGTTGCGCCCGTAGAGGTCGTAGAACCCGTAGCCGGAGGGGAACATCACCAGGTGCCCGCCATAAGTGAACGGGTCGCCGCGTTCGGGCGCCACGCGGCCCCACATCGCGATGCCGGAGTGCATCTCTGACTCTGCCAGCATGAAGTCGAAGACGAGCCGGAAATCGGTGAACTTCTCCTTCGTGAGCAGATAGGTGCTCACCGGGACGGGATCGTAGTTCTTGCCGATGATGACGCCGTCGTGGACGTACCAGTACTGCTCATGTCCCACCCAGTTCGTCAGGTCCTTGCCGTTGAAAATCCGGACCTTCCGCCGCTTGCCCTCGCGGGGCGGCACGTTCGGCGCGTCGCCTCCCGCCTGCTGCGCGCGCCCTTCCAGCGCCACCAGCAGCGCCACCGCGGCCGCCGCCAGGGCAGCGCCCACCCGCATCCGTGTCGTCATCGTGGCCGCCTCCTCATGGTGGGCAGGGAGGGCGCAGTGCTTCGCCGTCTCGCTGCCCGGTGCATCCCATCCTGCTGTTCGATCTGAGCATCCCGGTGGGCCGGCCGGACGCCGGCGTTCCCGGGGCCTGTGATCGCCCGTCTGCGGTTCGATCCGTGCGTCCCGGTGGGCCGGCGTCTCGCCGGCCCACCGGGGATACCGCCCGGCCTGTCGCTCCTATCGTTCGATCAGCGCGTCGCGGTGGGGACCGACAGACACCCAGCGCACCGGGACACCGATTTGTTCTTCCACTACGTGGACATATCCCTGCGCCGCGGCGGGCAGATCCTCAAACCGGCGCACTTCCCGGAGGTCCGCACGCCAGCCCGGGAGGTGGTCCAGCACCGGTGTGGCGCGCTCGAGCAGCGGGGTGGTGGGAAAGGACTCGATGACCGAATCACCGATCTTGTAGCCCACGCACATCGGGATGCGGTCGAGATACCCAAGCACGTCCAGGAGCGTGAGGGCCACCTCGGTGGCGCCCTGCACCTGGCAGCCGTAACGCGTCGCGACCGCGTCGAACCAGCCCATCCGGCGCGGGCGACCTGTGGTCGCCCCGTACTCACCCTTGTCGCCGCCGCGCTCGCGCAGGTCGTGTGCTTCCTCGCCGTGGATCTCGCTGACGAACGGACCGGCCCCGACGCAGCTCGAATAGGCCTTCACGACCGCGATCACGCGGGTGAGCGCAGCGGGCGGGATGCCGGCGCCTACCGGTGCGTAGCCTGCCAGCGGAGACGACGAGGTCGAGAAGGGATAGATCCCGTGATCCGGGTCACGCAGAGCCCCGAGTTGTCCTTCCAGCAGCACCTGCTTCCCAGCCGCCAGACCGGCGTGCAGCAGGCTGGTGGTGTCCGTCAGGAAGGGCTCCAGCACGGGCCGCCACGTCAGTGCCTGCGCCACGATCTGCGCCGGGTCGAGCGGCTCCAGGCCGTACAGATGTTCGAGGAGCACGTTATGGCGCTCCAGCGCCAGCCCGATCCGAGAGCGGAGGTGTTCCTCATGAAACAGGTCATTGGCCTGGATCCCGATCTTGGCGAATTTGTCGGCATAGAACGGTGCGATGCCCGTTCGCGTCGAGCCGAACTTGCGGGCTCCCAGACGCTCTTCTTCGGCCTGATCGAATAGGACGTGGTGGGGCAGCAGCAACTGTGCCCGGTTGGAGATGGCCAGCTTCGGCGTGGGGACCCCACGCCCGATCAGGTCGGTCCACTCCTTCTGAAAGGCGTTCACGTTGAGCGCGACTCCGGGCCCCACCACGTTCGTGATGTGGGGGTAAAAGACGCCGGAAGGAAGCAGGTGTAGGGCAAACTTGCCGAGGTGATTAATGATGGTGTGTCCCGCATTGCTCCCCCCCTGGTAGCGCACCACAAAGTCAGAGGAAGCCGCCAGATGATCGGTGATCTTCCCCTTCCCTTCGTCGCCCCAGTTCGCGCCCACGATCGCCACTGCGCCCATCGTCGTACTTTCCCCCTTCCGGCGGGGCTCCCAGACCGGATCGCCCCTCCCATCACTTTCAAGTAGCGGAACCAGCGGATGATACCCGGAGCAGGCGATATAACACCAGTGAATAGTTCTTATCTCACCTATAATCTGGGATGATGTCGTGGAACTGACACAGATCGAGGGTTTCCTGCGGGTGGCGGAACTTGGGAGCATCACCCGGGCGGCGGAGACGCTTTGCCTAACCCAGCCGGCGGTCACCCAGCAAATCCAGGCGCTGGAACGGGAACTGGGAGCGCCGCTGTTCGACCGTACGGGGAGGGGCATGGCGCTCACCGCGGCGGGGGAAACCTTCCTCATCGCTGCTCGGCGGAGCCTGGAGTTGCTGGCGGAAGGCCGCCTCCAGGTGCAATCGCTGGAGGCGGGCGAGGGCGGCCGGTTGCAGATCGGAGCCGGAGTCACGACCTGTATCTTCCGGCTTCCACCGGTGCTGCGCGTATTTCGGGAGCGCCGGCCGCATGTCGAGGTGGTAGTCCGCACCGGTCGCAGCCGGGAAATCGCGGCGCAGGTCCAGGAACGGCGACTTGACCTGGGGCTGGTGACCTCGGACATCGTCCATCCGGACCTGCACGCCGAACGGCTTTTCGAGGAAGAGATTGTGCTCGTCACACCCCCCGGAGGTGCCGAGGTGGAACGCCGTCTGGAAGCCGCGCCGCTGATCCTCTATCCCCCCGGCAGCGGCTTCCGGGAGTACCTGGACCGCGTCTTTGCCGAGATCGGGATTCCGGTCCGGGTGATTATGGAGACGGACAGCGTCGAGGCGATCAAGGGTTTTGTCGAGGTCGGCCTGGGGATGTCGTTCCTCCCGGAAGCCGCGGTACGGGACGAAGTGGCCGCCGGGAGGCTGGCGCAGGCGGAGGCGACGGGCCTCCCGCGACTGCGCCGCTCAACGTCCGTCCTGCACCGGCGCGACCGGCACCTCAGCGGCGCCGCCCGGGGGTTTCTGGAGGTGCTCCGGGAGCAGTTTCCGGCCGCTACCCCGGCAGCTTGAAGAACAGGAAGAATCCGTTCACGAGCAGCACCGAGGCGATGAGGCCCACCGCCACCGAGCCCGCTAGAATTCCCCGCGACTTTGCCAGGATGGACACGGATGCGAGGATAACGGCGATCTGGTAGAGGGCCTCGGCAAAGTCGAAATTAGGATCCTGCGTCTGGGCCTTCTCCCGCTGCTTCTCCCAGTCTGCCGCCTGAGCTCGAAGCTGTTTCTTGCCGTCCCCCTTCAACGGGTCATCCGGTGCAGCGGGATCCGGCTCGCTTTCATAGCGGGCAATCGTCTGCTCATATTCGGCGATCTTACCCAGGTACGCTTTGCGCACCGCCGCGGACATGCCCGGGTTGACGGCAAGCTGCAATTGCAGTTGATCCCTGGCCAGTTCATACGCGGTCTGGCGCTGGTTCTTGGCCTGGAAGAAACTCCACGTATCGCTGGCATGAATATTGGTGGCGATCATGTCCTCGGCGACGTTGCCGCCGCCCAGGCTGGTCACGGCCAGCAACAGCGCCAAAAACGCAATCCAGAGCGCCGCGATGTTCCGAATCCGTTCTTCGAGGGCCGCCGCTTTCGCCCCGGCGCCGTTCTCCTCTTCGCTGACTTCCTGGATGACGTCGGCTGGTTCCATGCTCCGATCTCCTTTCCAAGCAGGTTTCTATGGCTGGAGGCACAGGGAGCCGTCGAAGCCGATTATTTTGTGGTTGCCGTCACAAAACGGCCTGGTCTTCGAGGCGCCGCAGCGGCACAGAGCGATGACTCCGTCTTTCGGCGTGGGAATGGGATTGCCCTGGTGGTCTACGAGTGAGACGGCGCCGGTTACCAACAGGGGGGCGTTTTCGAGCACCTGGATTCTTACGTCAGCCACAGCAGTTCCTCTCTTCGGGGAAAATGTCCCGAAGAGAGGATTCGACGCGCAGGGTGGGTCAGTCCTCCCGGAACCACGCCTGCGCCTGGGGCGCCAGCGATTTTCGGTAGGCGACGCCGGCAGTACTGCGTGCCGCCCAGGAATCGGGCCCGCGGAACCACTTCACATGCCCGTCAGCCAGGAGAGTGTTCGAACCGCCGGCATGCATGAAGCGGGCGGTGCAGTAGACGCTGGCGCTGCTGATCGCGGGATTGCCGGTGGACGGATAGCCCGCCTCGTCCCCGGTGCAGCGCGACACCGTATCGTCTCCCCCGATGGCGGGGCGAGTACCGCGGCCGTGAGCGGCAAGCACGAGCGATGCCGGTTCCTGCAGCGAGGCCAGCGGAGTGATGCGCCCCGGGAAGAAAAGTCCGGGGAAGGCGCGGTGCATCATCGGCATCACATTGCCGTTTGCTGCATAGCTCATCGCGGGGTCGAGGATCCCGGCGGCAAGCGCCGGCGGCGCCGGATCGCCGGGGCGCGAAGGAATGGACGGGTTCGCGAAACTGGGGCACCGGTAGAACGGCGCCTGCTTCCGGCCGGCCCCCCCGGCCGTCGGGCTGATCACCCCCCCGGTTCCGGATTTTACGTACGGCTCCACCAGGTCGTACCACATCACCAGTGGCTCGTTCGGCGGGTTGAAGGCCGCCCAGGGAAGCGTCTCGTCGTAGTCCTGAGTGTACATCAGGAGCGCGAGGCCGACCTGCTTCAGGTTGGAGGTACAGCTCGCCTTGCGGGCTGCTTCACGGGCCTGCGCAAAGACCGGAAACAGGATGGAAGCGAGGATGGCGATGATCGCGATAACGACGAGGAGTTCGATGAGTGTGAACCCGGCGCGTCGGCGTACGGAAACTCGGAATTGCATGGCTGTGATCTTGCGGGATGAAGGAGAAGGCGCTGGGCGCGAGTAGGTCGCCAGGTCGCGCGGCGTTCCGAAGCAGATGATCACAGCGTAGCAGACGTGGATTAGTACACGATGAGTACACAATTAGGGAACCGCGCAGAATTAATCCTCCCGTCAGGCGGGGACCACTCCCGGGATGGTCACGAACCACTTCCCCAGTGCCGGGAGACGCTCGATCTGCGTTTCCAGGGCGGCCATCTCGGGTGCGAGGAGCCGCACGCCG
>SXGS01630438.1_pt1 | contig 24590 bp, 17 predicted proteins | sample 3174681 | NCBI WGS metagenome assembly SXGS01 (sample SAMN11356861, study PRJNA531348) | freshwater metagenome | isolation source: freshwater sample F1-80 | place: China: Fuxian Lake, Yuxi | collected 2017-12-25 | reverse complement strand
GTTAAGCGCGCCGCCAGCGTTGATTCTGAGCCGGGATCAAACTCTCGTTTGAATTTGTGAGAATTATCGCTCCGGTTATAACTCAGAGTTCTGACGAAGTAAATATTTGCGTCCAACCAGATTTTCAAAGATCTGCCCGCTCCGTCGGAATATCTTGCGAAGGTCCGCGAAACGGAGGCCTCGAAACTTGTTAGCAACGAAAACGGCGATTCGCCGTCCACGCACTGAGCTGAATTTCAAGAATTTTTGCTGCGAGGAAGGCCGTTAACCGTCCGCCACGTTCTCTCTTCACGAGAGGGGCTCGTTGCGGGTTTTGTTACCATCCTACTGCTTCAAACTGCCGCGATTAAACTCTACCACCTTCGAGCGGCTTTGGCAAGCCCGGCATCTTGCGATAGGGGATGCTTTTTCGCCCTCGGCGGCCTTAGCTGATTTCGGCGACTCACCCAGAATATCAAACAGCTGGATCGAACGCAAGGTTTTTTTTAAACTTTTTTTCGGTTCCGGTGAAAGGTCCGCGTTACGGCTACAATAAATGCATGCTTTGGCGAGCCTGCTTCGCGTTCCTGGTCTCCGCGGTTTCCGCGCAACCGCCTTTGCTGACGGGCCTTGCAGTTGCGCAAGCCATCCGCGGTTCCACGCTCGACCCGGCGGAGTGTTATCGCGTCCGGGATGCCGCATTCTCGCGCGGGGGAATTCGCTTTTATCTGACTGATGGCTACCTGATTTTCGGCAAACCCATCGCCGGCCGCGTCGCGACCGCCGTATTCACGGCGGAGATCGAGGGAGGCGACGCCGAGTTGCTCCTGTTGCCGCCGGACACGAGCGAGCGGCGCTCCCTTGCGTCCTATACCGGCGAGCCTAATCTCAATGAGCATTTTTCCGCCGGAGTTCTGGTTTTTACCGATTCCACTGGCGAGGAACTACGAAAATCTCTCAGGGAAAGGAGCCCGGAGATGGGCGTCGTGCTCGCCGACTCGTGGAACTCCGTCACACGCAATCTCGCAGGAAGCTTTGAAACCCGCATTGCCCTCGATTTCCTTTCCGTAACCCCATCACCCGGCGTTTTCTTTGCCGCTGTGAAGGGAAAGCGCCTCGGAAACTTCGACGTCGTCTTCGATCCGCGCAATGAGGAGCAGGTACTCATCGGCCAGACTACTTTTCGCGACGACAGGGCTTTCTTCGATACCTGGACCAGTTTCAGGGCAAACTCGCGAAGCGAAGCCCTCGCCCCCCCCTCCCGAGGCTTCGGTGGCGAGCTATAGAATCGACGCTAATCTCGACCCGGACCTCCGTCTGAAGGTTGTAACGAAAATGAGGGCGACTCCGGCCGTTGCCACCCGGGCCCTTCCGTTCGATATCTCGCGCCAGATGCAGATCACCGGCGCCCGCGTCGATGGATCCGCGGCCGAGGTCTTCCAACGCGAGTCCCTCCGCTCCGGGCTTATCCGCAATACCGGCAACGATACCGTGCTGATTGTGGCCGCTGAAGTCCTGGCCGCCGGTAAGGAGGTCGAAGTGGAGATTCAGCACGAAGGCAACGTAGTGCTCGACGCCGGCAATAACGTATATTATGTGGGCGCGCGCGCCAGTTGGTATCCGAGCCGCGGCCACCAGTTCGCCAGTTTCGACCTGACCTTCAACTATTCGAAAGACCTCGACCTCGTTTCAACCGGACATATTGTAGAGGACCGGACCGAGGGCGACCGCCGCATCACCCGCCGCCAGACCGGGATTCCAGTGCGCCTCGCCGGCTTCAACCTTGGCGTCTATCAGCGCACGAAGATCACACGCGCCGGAACCGTGATCGAGATCTGCGCCAACCGGCGCGCCGAGCGCGCCCTTCAGCCGTCCCCGCCTCCACCCATTACCCAGCCGCTGTCTCCGTTTCCGCGCCGCCGCGGAGAGCTTCCTTCGATCTCGAACGACATCGTCCGTCAACCCGACCCCACGGCGCGCCTCGAGCCGTTCGCGGAGGATATCGCATCCGCTCTCGAGTTCATGTCGGCCCGGTTCGGACCGCCGCCACTGCGTACCCTGACTATCTCCCCAGTCCCTGGCGCCTTCGGCCAGGGGTTTCCTGGAATGATTTATCTCTCGACGCTTTCCTATTTCGGCGCGAACGAGGCATCACTGCGTGGTCTTAGCGACCAGCAGCAACTATTTTTCCGCGAGATCCTGTACGCCCACGAAATCGCGCACCAGTGGTGGGGCAATGTCGTCACCGCCGGCGGGTACCACGATGAATGGCTGATGGAAGCGCTGGCGCAATACTCCGCGCTGCTGCATCTTGAAAAGCGAAAGGGGACGAAACCGGTCGAACAGGTTCTCGATCAGTACCGCGGCGACCTCCTGGCGAAGACCGAGCGTGGCGACACGATCGAATCCACCGGCCCGATCGTGCTTGGTTCGCGTCTCAACAGTTCCCAAGCTCAGGCTGCCTGGCGCATCATTACCTACGAGAAGGGTTCCTGGATCGTTCACATGCTCCGCCGCCAGATGGGTGACGCCCGGTTTCTGGCCATGCTCTCAGAATTGCGAAAACGTTTCGAAGGCAAACGCCTGACAACGGAGTCGTTCCGCACCTTCGCCGCGGGCTTCCTGCCCCCCCCAATTCGCCCGACCCGAAGCTTGAGACGTTCTACGAGCAGTGGATCCATGGCACCGGTATTCCAGTGCTGAAACTAGACTATTCGATCAAGGGCATGAAGGTCACTGGCACTCTGGCGCAATCCGAGGTAGGCGAGGACTTCTCGGTTCGCGTCCCTCTCCAGATTCAATACGGGCGCGGCCAAGCCCCTACGATTCACTGGGTTGGCACATCAAATGAACCGGCGCCATTTTCCTTCACGCTTCGCCGCATCCCTGTGAAAGTAGTGCTCGACCCGGCACAGAGCATTCTTGCCGTGAGAAAATAGCGGACTTCAGGCCCGAATCCATCGAGAACGTATGAACACTGAACTTACCACTCGCCCGACTCGGCGCCAGTTGCTCGGAATGCTGGGCGCGAACATCGCCCAATCCGCTCAGGGCGCGCTGGCGAAACCGCCGAACATCGTCTTCATCATGTCCGACGATCACGCCGCGCACGCAATTTCAGCCTACGGAAGCCGGATTAACAGGACGCCCAATCTCGACCGCATCGCGCAGGGCGGCATGCGCATGCTGAACTGCTTTTGCACGAACTCGATTTGCACGCCAAGCCGCGGCGCGATCATGACCGGACAGTACAGCCATATCAACGGCGTAAAGACGCTCGCCGACGCACTCGACGGCGCGCGTCCCAACCTTGCGAAGCACATGCGGGCCGCTGGGTATCAGACCGCCATGATCGGCAAGTGGCATCTTAAGAACGATCCCAGCGGGTTCGACTACTGGAATATCCTGCCCGGCCAGGGCCTTTATCACAATCCCGAGTTCATCGAGATGGGTCAGCGCAAGAAGCACTTAGGCTACTGTACCGATCTCGTAGCGGATTTCAGTATCGACTGGCTCAGGCGCCGCGAGCCCGGGAAACCGTTCTTCCTGATGTGCCATCACAAGGCGCCTCACCGCCCGTGGCAGCCCGACGCCAAACACGCCAACATGTACGAAGGCGCCGACGTCCCCGAGCCGGAAAATCTCTACGACGAGTACAGGAACCGCTCCCATGCGGCGGCGAACACGAAAATGCGCGTCGGCGACGACAACAACGCGACCGATCTTAAGGTGGAGCGCCCCGCAGGCCTCGAAGGCCGCGAACTGCGCAGGTGGGCCTACCAGCGCTACATCAAGGACTACTTGCGCTGCGTCGCTTCCGTGGACGATAACGTGGGCCGCGTTCTCGATTACCTCGATGCCGAAAAATTGTCCGGCAACACGCTCGTCGTCTACACCTCGGATCAGGGCTTCTTCCTCGGCGACCACGGCTACTACGACAAGCGCTTCATGTACGAGGAGTCGCTGCGCATGCCGTTCCTCGCGCGGCTGCCAGGCCGTATCGCACCTGGCTCGGTCAGCAATGACATCGTCCTGAACATCGACTTTGCTCCCACGTTTCTGGACCTCGCCGGCCGGAACAAGCCCTCCGAAATGCAAGGTCGCAGTTTCCGGTCCATTCTCAGTGGAAAAACTCCGCGCGACTGGCGGACCTCGATGTACTACCGGTATTGGATGCACCTGGCCGAACACCGCGTCCCCGCGCACTACGGCGTCCGCACAAAACGGCACAAGCTGATCTACTACTACGGCAAGGCCTTAGGCTCAGCAGGCGCGATCGACAAGGACACCGAACCCGAGTGGGAGATGTTCGACCTCGAAAAGGATCCGCGCGAGATGAAGAACGTTTATGCCGATCCAAGCTACGCAGCCGTTCGCAAGACCTTGAAGGCCACTCTCGAAAAACACCGCCGCGTGTATCAGGATTCGGATTAGATTAGAAGTTGCTCTGCGATCCGCGATCAACAGTGGCGTAGGAGCACGTCGATCTGGCGTCCCCCCGAGTTCAATTCGCACCTCGACGGCGGCGGCTTCCGGTTCACGTCTCCTACCAACGCCCTTTCCAATCACGCGCACCTGGTGAGTTCTTCATGCCAGGTTTCCTTTCCCGATCAAACCCAGTCATTTCCGTCCAGCGGCATCCGGAACATCGGGCTGCACACGTCGGTTGTGACCATGCAACGGCTCGGCGGCGGACCCTATTAACTCCTTCGCTTCGACTCGATGGTTCATCGTCAGCTGCGCGCTTATCGCGCCTGCCGTTCGCTCTTCTGTCGACGCCAGCACCTTCGGTTCGTCAGCGAGTTGTTCACGTTTGACGGCATCAACGACCGGCCTGCCGATGCGGCCGGCTTTCAGAGCTTTCACTTTGCCTCCGGCTCATTTGCCAGCCTCAGGCAAGAACCCGTGATACCTCCCCATCCAATAGGGCAGCAGATAAAACGTTCCGTCGTCCTCGCTTCCACCGCCGTTTCCCCCGTCAAGTCGGAATGGATTTCCATTCCACTTCATGACGGGACGCTCGTCGGGCGGAAGCAGCGCGACCGATTGGGGCCGCCTGAAGCGGTCCACCGCCTGGTCGAGCGCGATGTCCCTGCGACGCGAATTCTCCACACGCCAATCGATCAGATCCATCGGAATGCGGCTCAGGGTCCAGACGGCATCCTTCTTTAGAGCGGTGGCAGGAGGTTCGCCTGTCATGTAAATGTAGTTCCAAAGCGGATTCTTCTCGCGCTGGATATTTTTCCACCACTGCGACAAGGCGCGACGATAGCCTTCAAGAAACCGCGGATCCTTTTCGTAACGGAACAGAAGATAGAACGGCAGCATGGCCAATTCCTCATCCGAATAATTGAGTTCTTCCGTCAGCTCGGCATAGCGTCCGGCCATCTCCAAATACCGGGCTTCGAGCGCCAGCCGTTTGTACTCGGAGGAATACCTGGCGTTTCCCGTGATGTGATGCGCGGTTTTCAAAAAGCTCAGAATTTCGAGCGCGTTCAGCGGGGCATCCCCTTTGCCGCGCTTGCTCTCGAAGTATTCGATGTCCCACCGGCCCCAGTAGGTGGGCTTCCCGTCAATATCGGTGAGCGTCAGCCCGTGATCGAGGATGTGATCCATGATGCGCGTGGCGGTGACGGCGATCCGCTTCTTCAGGCCGGCGTCCGGAAGAAGATCGTAAGCGATTCCAAACAGGAAGAAATGGCCGACGATGTCGTCCGAACTGGTATCGGCTTTCCATTCATATTTTTCATCGGCGGTAAAGTGCCACTCACCGTCCGGCGACCTCCAGTCCCCCTTGCGAATGTAGCTGCGGGCGGGAAAGCCCGGGCGTCCGGTCACCTGTTCCAGAAACAGGACAGCTTCGATCGATTTCGTCGCAAATGCCAATGCCTCCGCTGAACCGGTTACGGAATAGCGGAAACACTCGGCGGCGGCGTACATAGCAGTCCAAAGGCCGTCGTTGTCGTCCGGATGCAACTGATTTGACTCCGGCTTTCCGGGTTCCCGAAAATGAGACGGCGCCACAAGTCCATAACGGTCGTGCCGTTCGCGTATGCGCCGCTCGAAGTAAGCAGCCTTATCTTCGAGTGTCACGGGTTCGAGATCGAGATGGGAAACCCCCGTGCGGGTGAGCGCCCAAACGCCTCTACCCGAAGTATCGGGCAGCAGATTCACCACTTCATCGTCCGGCAGATAGCGGAGGCCCGCGAAGTATTGGCGGCGGTCCGCCACGGGCGCGGAGGCTAGAAAACGGATAAGCCCGTGAGGAGTACCGATCCAGGTTGCGCCATCCGGCGTGGCGACGATGGATGTGATGTCGCCGGCCGGCAGCGGCGCGGAGCCCTGGCGGAGGGCGGCCGGAACACGGACATCGTCAATGGAATAAAAGGTGCGGAGCTTTCGCGGATAGCGCTCCTCCGCGAAGGCGGACAGACAAAGCAGCGGAACCAGATACCTGTGCATTAATAGCCAGTGTAAAACTTTGGACGCCAGACCATGCGGCCGCGCCTGCAAATACCCATGTCTCGCGCAAGAAGCGCTCCTCCGATAGTCCAGATAATACCCATTGGAAGAAGACTCGGTCTCGACATGTCACGTTCGCGTGTGCCAACATGGGCAAGTCCCGATGGCGTGGATCGACGAATCGGAGTTGCTCGGAAAGGCGCAGGGGGGAGACGCGTCGGCGCGCGAAACGCTCTACGCTTCCTATTTTTCCGGAAACAAGCAAATTCGTAGTCTGCTTGCGCGGGAGGTGCGAAATCCGGACGACCGTGAAGATGTGTTGCACGACGCCTATCTTTCCCTTATCCGCTCGGCTTCGGATTTTCGCGGCGACGCAAAGCTGAACACTTTCGTATACCGCGTCGTACAGTTCACGATCCTGCAGAAGCTGCGTCGCGAGAGATCCCGCCGGGAGGACAAAATGGTGCGGCTGACGTTCGAATCCGCCGGCGAGGAACGCGTTCGGGAACTGGCGGTGACTGACTACCAGTTCGAGCAGGTTGAGGCCGGCGCACTTGCGGACAAGCTGCTCGGACTGGTCCCGGAGCCGCTCCGCACGACCTTCCGGATGCGGGTTCTCGACGAATTGAGCTACGAGGAGATCGCCACAGCCACGAATTGCCCGGTCAACACGGTCGCGACACGGATCTTCAAGGCACGGACGCTTCTTGCGAAGCTGTTTGGAGATTCCGGAGGCCTTGCAGCAAAAACATCGGGTTCGGGGAATAAAGATGTATAGGGGCGCAACGGACAATAGTGATGGACTGTAGCAATCCGGCTTTCTATTTCGCGCTGGCGGCTGACGCACCTGCCCTGGCGGAGCCGGAAGAGATCCGGCAGGAAGTCCTCTGGCGCCATGCAAGGGAGGGCGTGCCGGGCGTCCGTTCCCACCTGGCGGATTGCAGCGCCTGCACCAGCATTGTCGAGAGCTTTTCGCGTGTGGCCGGTGCGCTGTCGCGGACGGACGGCGTCACCCTCGCGGTGTGCCCTTCGGCAGGAACGTTGTCTTCGCTCCACTACGGTTCGCTGGCCGCGGATTCGCGGCAAATCGTCGAGCGGCATCTGGCGGCCTGCGAACGCTGCCGGGAGGACCTGCACTGGCTCGAACGAACCGCCGTGTCAGCCGCTTTCGAGGTTCCGCGGCGCAGGACGTGGATTTACGGTGCAGCCGCCGCGGCTGCTCTGTTCCTGGCTGCGGTTCCACTCTTGCAGGTCGGCGGACGTCAGCCTGCAAACTCCATCTCGCGCTTTTCCGACCTCGCCCAGGTCCCGCCGCCGGACGCGGCCGATCTCGAATCGGTGCTAAGCAAACCTGAAAAATCCAGGCCTCTGTTGGCGGCGGCTCTCGCCGCGTTCGAATCAGGCAACCAGAGTGTACTCGAGGTAAAAGCGAAGGAAATATTGAGTGATGAACCGGAGGATCCGGCGGGGCTGTTCCTGCTCGCCCTACACGCGCACAGCCGCGGCGACCATGCAGCCGCCAACCGCTATGCCGCTATGTCCGAGGACACGGCTCCGATGACGCATTTCCGCTGCTGGTACGCCCTGCAGATGGCGCTGCTTGCCGGCGATGAATCGAGAATCGGTCTGGAGTGCCTCCACCTTGATGGGGACCCCTTGTTTTCAGCGAAAACGCGCCGTATTCTCAGGGCCGTTCAACGGAGGAGCTAGCGGCCGCAACCCGTGGAGGCAGCTTGAACCCAGCCGCGCATTGACGTTATGATGTCCACTCATGCCAAACAAATCCTCCCGGTCCAGCGCGAAGCCCCAGTCTCCGCTCACCACAACGCAGTGGCTTATCTGCATTGTCGCCGCGATCGGGTTTGCGTTTGATATCTACGAGCTACTCGTTTTACCGCTTATCGTCCGGCCCGCGCTGATCGAACTGGCCAGTATCAAGCCCGGGACGCCGGATTTTAACTACTGGGTAGGCATGCTCTTTTACCTCCCCGCCCTGTTCGGAGGGATTTTCGGAATGATCGGCGGCTACCTTACCGACCGTCTTGGCCGCAGGCGGGTTCTCGTGTGGAGTATTCTGCTCTACGCCTTCTCGGCAGCGGGCGCGGGACTCTCCACTTCGCTCGGAATGCTGCTGTTCTTCCGAATCACGACCTTCGTGGGTGTTTGCGTCGAGTTCGTAGCGGCGGTAGCCTGGCTGGCCGAACTGTTCCCCGATCCAAAACGACGCGAAGCCGTGCTCGGCTACACGCAGGCATTCTCCTCCGTCGGCGGACTGCTTGTAACGGGCGCCTATTACCTGGCGGTCACCTACGGTAAGGGCCTTCCTGAAATCCACGGCGGGCACGAAGCGTGGAGGTATACTTTGCTCTCGGGCTTGCTGCCCGCGATTCCGTTGATGATCATCCGGCCGTTCCTGCCGGAATCTCCAGAGTGGGCTGAGAAGAAAGCTAAAGGTACGCTGAAGCGTCCGAGTTTCGCCGAACTGTTCCGCCCGGAATTCTCCCGAACAACCTGGGTCACCGCTCTAATGTTCGCCTGTAGCTACGGCGCGGCGTTCGGCGCCATCCAGCATCTGCCGCGCATCGTTCCCGGGTTGCCGGAAGTCGCGGGCCTTGCGCCGCCGCGCCAGCAGCAAATCGTAAGCGCAGTGCAGTTCATGCAGGAAATCGGTGGACTGACCGGACGCTTCCTGCTGGCTTTCCTCGCTGTTCGAATCGCCAGCCGGCGCTCCCTGCTGCGGATCTTTCAGGTTCCTGGATTGCTCATCGTTCCGTTGGTATTTCTTTATCCGGCTGTGAACAATCTCGAAGTGTTGAAGTGGGGTGTTTTCGCCGCGGGCCTGCTCACGGTCGCCCAGTTCAGCTTCTGGGGGAACTACCTGCCACGCATGTACCCGGTCCATTTGCGCGGGACGGGCGAGAGCTTTGCGGCCAACGTCGGTGGACGCATGCTGGGGACCTCAGCGGCCTTGGTGACCACGCAACTCGCGAACGTAATGCCTGGAGCCGGGTCCGCCGCGCAGACGGCTTACGCGGCGGCGGCGGTGGCGCTTGTGGTGTACGGAGTGGGTTTCGCGGCGAGTTTCTGGCTGCCGGAACCACGCGAAGAATCGAGTCCTTCATAAGGCTCCGATTGCCGCAGGAATTCCGTCCAGGCGAAACACTCGAACGCCTGACACGACCGTTGCGAACGTGGCCTTGGATTCAGTATTTTCCAGCCCTGCCGCCGGCGCGGCCGAATAAACTTAGCTTAGCCGCCGCGCTCAGCCAAGCTTAATTTTCCTGACAGCCGGACACATCTGTCAGAACATGGAAGTATGCAAGGCGCGGAATTCGGAAGCCGGCGAAAGAGAAGCTCTTCCTTGCTTCTTCGTCGCCGGCAAGGGCAAGGGCAGCCATGGACGTTTGCATTTGGGCTCCGGGTTCACAACACTCAAGGACCGAAAGAAGGGATTGGGGAAAGGGCTTCCGATGTCTGCATTTACGGACCCTGCAAAATTCTCAAGCGGATCGGATGGCCGTGTGTTGGTCGAATTCGTGGATCTCCCGCGTGTCGCAACCGATAGTAGGAACCTGTCGGAGGCAATCGTGGAAGCCATCGACGCCCTGGGTTCCGATCTTTCCATTCGCCTTAAGCGGCGCGAGTCGATTCCCCCGCCATCGCGCCAAACGTGGCCGGCGTCTGATCCCGGTCCCATGGTGGCTCGCTCCCAGGCTGGCCCTCTATCTTGCCATGCGGGGCCAGGGCATCGGCTATTCCGAACTCGCGCGGCGCCTCGGCGTCAATGAACGCGTCGTGCGCCGCATGCTCGATCCCTGGGCATGAGACCAAAGCGGAAACATCCAGGCAGCTCTCGCTGTTTTGGGTAAATGGCTCACCATGCAAGTGGCTGATGCGGCCTGCCCTGGCAAGTTCCAACCGCCGCGCACGCCGTGGGGGCGCGTTGCGTTTTCGCATTTCCTCCCGGCTCCCGGAGGCGATCGTCCAGGGCCTGTAATCCGCCGCATCCCCATAGCCCCCGCGGTCTTGACTTCATGCGGTGGCGTTGGCATGTCTGGACATATGATGGTGAGAACCACGGTTCGCTTGAATGACGCTCTGCTCAATGAGGCCAAACGAGAGGCCTCGCGGCGCGGCGACACCGTGACGGGCATGATTGAGAAGGGACTTCGCCTGGTGCTCGCGCAGTCCACTCCGTCGCGGAGGCGGCCGCGGGTTCATGTTCCCGTTTGCCGGGCGGGCGGGGGCGTGCTCCCAGTGTGGACCTGGCAAGCACCGCCGGGCTGCTGGAGGTCATGGAAGGCCGCCGGTGATTCTGCCCGGCGTCAACGTTCTGATCTACGCGTTTCGAAGAGACACTCCTGAACACTCGCGTTACCGCGACTGGCTGGATTCCGTCGTGAACGGAGAAGCGCCGTACGGCATGTCGCCGCGGGTCTTGGCTTCAGTCATACGGATCGCCACTCATCCCCGAGTGTTCGCAAACCCAGGCAACCTGCGCGAAGCGTTCGCATTCTCGAATGCGCTCATGGGGCAGCCGCACTGCCGCCTGGTGCAGCCCGGCCCCGCGCATTGGCGGATCTTCCGTGAAATCTGCCGCCGCTCGCATGCGGCCGGAAACCTTGTTCAAGATGCCTGGTTCGCGGCGCTGGCAATTGAATCCGGCTGTGAATGGGTAACCGCGGATCGGGATTTCGCACGGTTCGAAGGTCTGAAATGGCGCACCATCGAAACCGGTTAAGTCGGCCCCACCGGAATCAGACCCTTTGGTCCGTATTTCTCCATCAGGCGCGCAATCAAGGGCGCTTGCGCTTTGCAGTCGCTGCACCAGTGCGCCCCGTGCGCTCCCGCCTCTCTCGTGTATCATGAAAAGCGGTGTGCGGTCTAACCTTCGGGGCGGTTTGTGGAACAACAATTCGATGAACCTCCGGGCGGCGGTTCGCAACAGGAACCGGCCCGGCGACGAGAATCCCAATAACGGGTTCCGTTGGGCGCGGGATGTGAGGCGGAAGGCTTCGGTCTTTCGCAAGCCAGAGCCGGAACGGTTAATTCGAGGCCGCTTCGAGCGTGCGTCCTTCACTTCCGGATCATGCTCCAGACGCCGCGGCGCGAGCCGCGGCGTCGAATATAAAAGCGCCCCCCGGCCCTATGGTAGCGAAAAGCTATGGCCGGGGCTCAATTTTTTTAGCGGCTTCGCCGCTAAAGGCAAGAGAAAAAAGAATCAAGCGAACACTTCCCGGACACACCGAAACCCGGTGTCGTCGCTACGTTCACCCGGCCCGTCGTCGTTACGGAGCCCGGCGCGCAGGTACCACGGACCGCTGTCGAAGGAACCGCCCCGCACCACCCGAGATTGCTTCGAGTCGTCATACCAGTCGTCAACCCACTCCCAGACATTCCCCGCGAGATCCGCTATCCCGTCGGGCGTGGAGCCTCGCGGAAAAAGCCCCACCGGGCTGACCCTCCGAAGCTTCGTCTCATTGTAGTTCGCCCGGTCCGGATCGGGTTCTTCGTTCCCCCACGGATACTCACGCCCCTCTTTTCCCCGCGCGGCCCGTTCCCACTCCGCCTCGCGCGGCAGCCGCACGCACGCCCAATCGCAGTAGGCTTTCGCATCGAACCAGGTAACTCCCACCACCGGACAGTTGCGCCGTAGTAACTGGCTGTCCCATCCCTCGGGTTTGGGCCCGCCATCGTCCACAAATTTCCCGTACTCCTGAACGGTCACAGAATACTTTCCGATCAGGAAGTCCTCCACCTTCACCCAATAATCCCGATCGCGCGGGAGCCGCAGCCGTGGATCTCCCGCCTGCCCCAACGCGTCCGCGGCCGCCAATCGCGTCTTCAGGGGAATGGCGGCAGCCCTCTCCGCGTCGAAGATACCCAGCACGGCGTTTTTCACGTCGGCATACCGCGAATCGGACGGTGCGTAGCCAAGCGGCTGCAAATCCCGCAGCATTGCGCCTAACAAGCCGAAGCAGCGGGCCTGCCCGGCGAGCTTCGGCTTCGCCCCCGCCCAATGGAACATCCGTATGGCCAGGTTGGAACCGTACAAATCGTCCAGCGCGGCCCCGACCAGCGCGTTCACGTTGGCCGCCCGCTGCTGATGCAGGATCCCGGCCAGCAACAGCACCACCTCACGCCATTCCGGCAGCCACGCCAGCCCTTCGGCGAACAGCAGCGAGTGCCGCTCGGCGGCGTCCATGTGGGCCAGCAGCCGCGCCGCGAGGAACTCCTGAAAAGTGAGGTGCCAGAACCTGACGTCCGCGCCGCGGTTCACCACGATTCCGCTATCGGCCTCCTCCACCTTCAGGAACGCCAGTGCGCGCGCCGCGTCATTCTGAAACTGGGATTTCAGCGCGTTGGCCGCCCACTCGCGCGGCACCTGTACCTGCCGCCCTTCCGGATGCCCCTGCATCGCGCCCGCCAGCTCTTGCAGAACCTTGATGCAGTCCTCCGGACTCAGCCTCCCCGCGCGCCCCTTTCGCGACCGCGCGAGCCAGGTGAGGATCGAATCGTACAGGTCCGCCCGCTGCTCGGGCATGCGCTTCTCGTTCCAATGCAGCACCGCGAGCGCCGTCAGCATCACGGGATTGCCGGCGATGCGCCGGATCTCCAGCCGGCTTTCCACCGCTTCGATCAACTCCCTGCCATGACGCTTGGCGCGCTCCGGGTTTTCGGCCATCAGCGCCGCCGCCCAGCGCTCCAAAAACGTGCGCACGGCTTCTGGCTCAAGCGCCCCGATTCGCGCGTCGTGAAAGCCCGCGAGCATCACCTCTTCTTCATACGCCCGGGGCCGGGTGGTCACCACGAACCGGCAGTTCGGCCAGGCGTGCGCCGCTTTCTCAATCAGCCGGGAAGCCGTCTCGCGCGCCACGTCGTTGGGAGCCTCATCCAACCCATCCAGAAGCAGCAGGCACGGGCCTTTGGTGAGTTGCCGCTCAAAGAAATACTCGTCGAGCGGTATGGCGAGCTCCTGCATCTGCCGGTCCAGCAGGCGCGATAGCTGGGCGGGCGCGTCCTTGTTTTCGTCCTTGCGCTCATGCCGCTCGATGAACGCGGAAAGCTCGGAAATCCGTACCATGAGCGGGAACGGCGCGGACGCATCGGCCAGCCGTGCCGCGCACGCCGCGTTCGCGATGCGCCGCAGAAAGGTCGTCTTGCCCGATCCCGGATCGCCCAGAATCACCAACCGCGTTTCGGCCAGAGACTCCTCAAGGGTCCGGCGGTCCCGCCCGCCCTCCACGCCGCCCGCGCGCGTTCCCATCTCGTCGATCAGCGGAATGTAAAGATCGTCGATCGGGAACCGCGGAGCCTCCGCCACGTTTAACCGCAGCCCCCGCATCTCGATGAATGCCGTTTCGCTGCGCAGGTATTCGAGATAGGGTTTGGGATCGGGCTCAATGCGCGGCAACCGGGACGGGGTCCGTGGCCCGCCGGAATCGGCATGGCTGGCCAGCTCGCGCAGCAAGTGGAGCAGTGGCGGTCCGAAATCATCGAACGGGACCGGCTGTACCGGGAGTCCGGGCAGTTCCTTCTCCATCGCAGCCAGGTCTTTGTCGCGGACCAATATGAAGTGCTTCCGGCCCGCGCCGGCGAAGGTTTCGCGCACCCAGCGGAGCTGCCCCCGGATGGATTCTTCCATGCCGAACCCGATGAACAGAAACGTCTTCGCCGTAAGCAGATGGCGCAGCGTCACGAGCGCGGCCTCGTAGTCCACCTGGATCTGGCCGCGGGCGGGATACAGCATGCCGTAGCCATCTGGCGTCAGAATGATCTCTTCCGGCCGGTCGATGAAGCCATGCAAATGCCAGACTGTAGGTTGCGCCACGCGATCACGGATGATGTCGATCAGGTTCGCCCGGTCGCTCACGGTCCAATGTCGTACGTCGCGCTCTTGCGGACTCGCCCACCGTAGCACTTTGTCGTAATTGGTGGTCACTACCAGCGGACTGCCCAACCGCCAGACGGCGCGCGCCACGTCGAGACTCGCCGGCCGCACGCGCTCCGATGGCGGATCGAATTGCGAGCTAAGGAAGTCGAACCAGAACGCTCCAAGAGCGCCGCGAGCCCGTTCCGCAGCCAACAGATAATCGTCGACACCCAATAACGCCTGAACCAGATCCGCCTGCTTGGTCATGCCGTCGGCGCGCAGCTTTTCTGCCGTGGCCAGAAGAAGGCCGCGCCAGGTGGGAAACAGAGGCTGCCCCTCCGAATCGATGACAGCGCGCGAAACACCCGCCCCAACGAACGGGATCACTTCGCCGGCTTGCAGCGCTTTGATCAGCGAGTCGGGTAGCATAGCAAGTACGCCATTCTCTCAAATAACTGGGGAGCCTGCTCTCATCGCCATTCCCCGAACGGCAGTGCGTGGGCCCGCGACGTGGCGCAAACACTGGTGTTTGCAGCGTCGGCACTCATGCCGACGCTCAGGCGACGAGAAATCCAGCGTAGTCCGGTAGTCCTGTAGATCACGCGAGATTCGCCGCGCTTCGCCGTCGATGCCTTTCAATGTGCTTCAGCAAACCTCCGGGGCGGTTCGTGGAGCAATAATTCGATGATCCTCCGGGCCTCGGCTCGCTTGTGGAACCAGCCCGGCGACGAGAATCCCAATAACGGGTTCCGTTGTGCTCAGAATTTGGATAGGAAGGCCTCGGTCTTCCGCAAGCCAGAGCCGGAACGGTCAAGGCCGCTTCGAGCGTGCGTCCTTCACGTCCGGATCATGCTCCAGACGCCGCGGCTCGTGCCGCGGCGTCGAACACAGAAGCGCCCCCGGGCACTGTGGTAGCGATAGCTTTGGCCGGAGCCAATTTTTTTTAGCGGCTTCGCCGCTAAAGGCAAGAGAAAAAAGAATCAAGCGAACACTTCCCGGACACACCGAAACCCGGTGAGGCCGTCGCGAGCAACCGGCCGGAAGTCGTAGCGAAACGCGGCCCGCAGGTACCTCGCATCGTCGCTGAAGGAACCGCCCCGCACCACGCGCACTTTCTTCGAGTCGTCATACCAGTCGTCAACCCACTCCCAGACATTCCCCGCGAGATCCGCTATCCCGTCAGGCGTGGAGCCTCGCGGAAAAAGCCCTACCGGGCTGACTCTCTCAAGCTTCGTGGCATCATAGTTCGCCCTGTCGGGACCGGGCTTCTCGTTGCTCCACGGATACTCGCGCCCCTCAGCGCCCCGCGCGGCCCGTTCCCACTCCGCCTCGCGCGGCAGCCGCACGCCCGCCCAATCGCAGTAGGCTTTCGCATCGAACCAGGTAACTTCCACCACCGGACAGTTGCGCCGTAGTAACTGGCCGTCCCATCCGTCCGGTTTGGGCCCGCCGGCCTCCACAAATCGCCCATACTCCTGAACGGTCACCGGATACTTTCCGATCAGGAAGCCCTCCACTTTCACCCAATAATCCCGATCGCTCGGGAGGCTCAACCTTGGATCTCCAGCCTGCCCCAGCGCATCCGCAGCCTCCAATCGCGTCTTCAAGGGAATGGCCGCGGCCTGACTCACCTCGAAGATGCCCAGCACGGCGTTTTTCACGTCGGCATACCGCGAATCGGACGGCTTGTATGCGGGCGGCAAGTCCCGAAGCATGGCGCCCAGCAGGCCGAAGCAGCGGGCTTGCTTGGTCAGATCCGGCGCCACGCGCCGGGAACCGTACAAATCATCCAGCGCCGCCGATACCAGCGCGTCCACGTTCTGATCCCGCTGCTGATGCAGGATGCTGGCCAGCAGAAGCACCACCTCGCGCCATTCCGGCAGCCACGCCCGCCCTTCGGCAATTAGCAATTTGTGCCGCGCGGCGGGGTCGGTGTTAGCCAGAAGCCGCGCCGCCAGGAACTCCTGAAAGGTGAGGTGCCAGAACCGGATGTCCGTGCCGCGGTTCACCACGATTCCGCTATCCGCTTCCTCCTCCTTGAGAAGCGCCAGCGCACGCGACGCATTACCTTGAAACAGCGATTTTAACTTTTCGGCGGCCCAGTCCCGGGGGACCTGCACCTGCCGCCCTTCCGGATGCTCTTGCATCTCGCCCGCGAGTTCTTGCAGAACCTTGATGCAATCTTCCGCGTTCAGCCTCCCGCTTCCCGGTGGCCGTATTCGCGAACGGGCGAGCCACATTAGAACGGAATCGTACAGCTCTGCCCGCCGCTCGGGCATCCGCTTCTCGTTCCACTGAAGCACCGCGAGCGCGGTCAGCATCACGGGATTGGTGGCGATGCGCCGGATCTCCACCCGGCTTTCCACCGCTTCGATCAATTCCTTAGCGTGACTCTTGCCGCGTTCGGGATTCTCGAGAATCAGCGCCTCCGCCCATCTCGTGAGAAACGTGCGCACCGCTTCCGGTTCGAGCGGCCCGATGCGCGCGGCATGAAAACCCTTGAGCATCACCTCTTCTTCATAGGCTTTGGGACGAGTGGTCACCACGAACCGGCAGTTCGGCCACGTTCGCGCCGCTTTCTCAATCAGCCGCGAGACACTCTCTCGCGCCGCTTCGCTCGGAGCCTCATCCAACCCATCCACCAGCAGCAGGCACGGGCCCTTGGTAAGTTGCCGCTTGAAGAAATCCTCGTTGAGCGGCACTGTGAGATCCCGCGCCTGCTGGGCCAGCAGAAGCGGCGCCAGCGCGGGCTCGTATTTCCGCTTGTGGCGCTCCACGAATTCGGAAAGCTCGGATATCCGCAGCAGCAGCGGGAACGGCGCGGAGGCATCGGCGAGTCGGGCCGCGCACGCCGCGTTCGCAATGCGCCGCAGGAAGGTAGTCTTGCCCGATCCCGGATCGCCCAGAATCACGAGCCGCGGATGGGCAAGCGACTCGTCGAGCGTGGTCCGCGCCCGGCCACCCTCCATCTCGCCCGCGCGCTGGCCCAGTTCGTCGATCAGCGGAATGTAGAGATCGCCGATCGGAAATCGCGGAGCCACCGCCACGCCCAACTGTAGCCCGCGAATCTCGATGAATGCCGTCTCGTTGCGCAGGTTTTCGAGATAGGGTCTGGAATCGCTCTCCATCGGCGGCAATGGTGAAGCAACCCGCGCGCCGCCGGAAGAAGCGTGCATGGCCAGTTCTCCAAGCAGGTCGAGCAGCGGCTGTCCGAAACCGGCGAAGGGCACCGGCTGCACCGAGAGTCCTTGCAGTTCCTTTTCCACCGTCTCCATGCTGCCCTCGCGAACCAACACGAAGTGCTTGACGCCCGCGCCGGCGAAAGTCTCCCGCACCCAACGGATCTGCTGCTGAATGGCCTCTTCCATGCCGAACCCGATGAACAGGAACGTTCGCGCCGTAAGCAAGTGGCGCAACGTCCAGGAAGCAGCCTCGTAGTCCGCCTTGACCTGGGCATCGGTTGGATACAGCTTGGCGTAGCCGTCGGGCGTCAGGATGATCTCTTTCGGCCGGTCGACGAAGCCATGCAAATGCCAGACGGCCGGTTTCACCAGGCGGCCGCGTTGGATTTCAGCGAGGTTCTCCGCGTGGCTCACGGTCCATTCGCGCAGGTCGCCCGCTTGCGGACTCGCCCACCGCAGCACTTTGTCGTAATTGGTGGTGACAACCAGTGGACTGCCCAGACGCCAGACGGCGCGCGCCAGGTCGAGACTCGCCGGCTGCGCGCGCGCCGACGATGGATCGAATTGCGTGCTAAGGAAGTCGAACCAGAGCGTTCCCAGAGCGCCGCGAGCCAATTCTGCCGCGTGCAGGTGGTCGCCGTCCTCCACGTCCGCCTCAACCCGATTCGCCTTCCTGGTCAGGCCGTCGGTGCGCAGCTTTTCTGCCGCCGCCAGCAGAAGGCCGCGCCAGGTGGGAAACAGATGCTGTCCCGCTGCGTCCGTGACCGCGCGCGAAACACCCGCCCCGGCGAACGGGATCACTTCGCGGGCTTGCAGCGCTTCGACTAAGGTGGAAGGCACCATATCCGGAGATCCTATCCTGAGCGATGGAACCCATGCAACAAGGGTCCGTACCGACCACAAATCCGGAGCATTCTCGCGCAGCACCTCTTGCAACCACGGCGTTCCAACGAAGATCAGCGGGACATCGAACGCCCGGCGCAGAGGGTTGCGAACCTGATTTAGGCGTGCGACACCCACGCTCCACGCTTTCGACCAGACGGCGTATTCCGGCGCTCCCTTGGGCACGGCGCGTGCGACCCAAATCGCGCCCGTATCGGCGACGGGCCGCGGTTCCATAAGCGTGGAAGCAAGATCCTCCAAATCCTCAGGCGCTGCCGCCGGGACTTCGATCAGGCGCTTTCCCTTCTCCTGGAGATAGTGGCTCAGAGCCGTGCGGCAGGCCTCCGCGCAGCCCGCATCCGGCGTCAGCAAAACGATGAACGCGAACCCCTGGCCAAGCTCAAAATGCCTCAGCACTGCCTGCCAATCGGGCGAATGTGCAAGCTGATACCGGTCCGCGAGGCTCTCGACTTCTGTCACTTCGATTCCATCGCAGCGTTGGCTCTTGCGATCTTTGCCACCTCGCCGCGTACCAGCGGGTGCACATCGTACCAGTCTTCGCCGTTGCGAATGTACAGGACGAGGTGCGTATCCAGAAAGAGCGTAAGCCGGTTGACGTCCACCGCGTCGCGGCTTTTCAGCACGGTGGCCCGTTCCTTTTCAATGCCTGCCAGCCAAATGGCATCGTCCAACGCAATGGGCAGGAAATTGCTCCTCACGTGAAGGATGGCTTGATCGATGGCGCTATCGGCCACGGGCAAGGAATCGGCTTGGAGGATCGTCTGGCGAAGCAGAAGCAGGAGATCGCGGAAGTGCCCACCGCAGAGATCGATCAGACGCATGGCGCGAGGCCATGGATCCTCCCCGAAGAGTTTATTGAGGCCGTTCACGGTGAATCTCTTCTCGACCAATGCCCGAAGCGCCTCCGTGCCGTGATCGCAGCTTGAGCGCTGTGGATCGTTGTTCCACAGCCGAAGGCATGGCAATACGACCATGTCAAGACCCGGCAGGACGAACTTGAGCCAGGGCGGGACGGTGCAAACCACGTGGAGGTACGGAATCTTCAGAAGATGGAGGTAATTGGAAAAGAGCAGTTCGACGCTGTGAATCACGTCCCGCTCATTGGAGATCGAGCCGCGGATTTGCTCGAGCGAATCGAACAGAAACACGACTCGCTTGTCCGGACTGCGGAATTCGCGAATCTTTTCGATCCCTTCGGCAAAAAAATTCCGCACTTCAGCGCCCAGTTCTCCGATTTTGGCGTTCAGGGCTTCGGCGAGTTTCTGGCGTAAGGAGGGCGACGAGCGAAGTTCCAGTTTCAGGTCTACTCCGGCCTTGACTCCGATCTCCTTGATCTGGACGTCCGTCGTCAGCCAGTGTTGAAACCTGGTCCAGTAGCTCTCGGAAGAGAGGGGTATCCCGAGTTTCTCCACCGCTTCACCGAAGGCTCCAGCCAGCGCAATAAGCAGCAACGAGATATCGACCGGGGCCGCGGGATTGATGAATTCCAGGGCGTCACCGTAAAGAACTACGTAACCGGATTGTTCAAGCCGGTCCTTGAGCCTGAAAAGTTCGGTCGTCTTTCCCGAGCCGCGAAATCCCGAGAACAGACTCAAGCTCTCGGTTTGGGCGTAGTCGATTGTCCGTTCGAGTTCCCTTACGGGATCGTCGCACCCCGGGTGACTGTAGACAGGCTGATAAAGCGGATCGCCGGATGCAAGCGGGTTGTCCTGGAGAGTCAGATAGATCGACTTCAAGAACTTGCGGTCATCGGGCGTCAGCGGCATCAACCATCAGTATCATACAGTTTGAGCGATGGGAAAAGCGCTCGCCGCTTGAACTTCCACCGAAACCCGCCTCATGCGTAAATTCATCTGATAACAAGCCACTTAACGAATAAACCCTTGACTCCATGGTGTACTCTGTTTCCAGGATGGTATTTACCTGTGAGTCCCTTACGTAGCTGGCAATCGTTCCGCGAAACAAAAAATAACGAAACGACCCTAACTCCCCGGCGGGGGAATGACTTCTCCCAGGACCTGGCGCGCGACCCAGGTTGGACAGGCCTCTCGGCCGGTCAGGCGCCTCGTCCGAGGCACGGCTGCAAGCGCCTCCGATCCGCCAAACAAAAAAATGCGAAACGACGCTAATCCCATTTTCGGACACTTTTGCAATAAGGCGCTAACCCTATGAAAAAGCTGCCCATAGCTGTCCTGATGGCCGTAATCGCAGCAGCCATCGTCTGGGGCATCCGCTCCCGTAACGCGCCCCCGGACACCCGAATCCGCTTCTCGGGGAATCTGGAAATGACGCAAGTCAACATCGCGTTCAAGGTTCCCGGCAGGCTTATCGAGCGGAACTTCAACGAAGGCGACCCCGTGAAAAAAGGTGCGGTCGTGGCGCGCCTCGATCCGGAACGCGTCACGCGGGAGCGGGGAAGCGCGCAGCAGGGCGTCGCCGTGGCCGAATCGCAGCTTGTGCTCCTCCGCACGGCCATCGAGCAGCAGCGGGAATCGCTTGCCGCCGAAACGCAGTTGCGGCAGGCGGAAATCGCGCAGGCGCAGGCGCATCTGGACCGGTTGCTAGCCGGGTCGCGCAAACAGGAAATCCAGCTCGCCCGCACCGCCGTGGCGGAAATCGGCGTCGAACACGAGCGCGCCGCGAAGGACTGGCAGCGGGCGCAATCTCTGTTCCGCAATGAGGACATTTCCACCCAGCAGCGCGACCAGTTCAAAGCGCGCTTCGACGGGACGCAGGCCTCGCTCGACCAGGCCAAACAGCGCCTGGCTCTGGCGGAGGAAGGCCCCCGCCAGGAAGATGTCGCCGCCGCCCGCGCGCAGGTGGCCCGCGCCCAGGCCGCGCTGCGGCTCACCGAATCCGCCCGCATCGAGCTGCGGCGGAAGGAGCAGGAGACCGCCACGCGGCGCGCCGAAATTGAACGCGCCCGGGCGCAGGTCTCGGTGCTTGATTCGCAGGTATCGGACAACGCCGCGCTGTCGCCGGTGGACGGCGTCGTGCTTTCGAAAGCGGCCGAGGCCGGGGAAGTGCTGGCCGCCGGCGCAAACGTCTTGACCATCGCCGACGTGGAGCATCCCTGGCTCCGCGGCTACATCTCCGAACAGGACCTGGGCCGGGTGAAGGTGGGAGCGAAGGTGAGAGTCACCACCGATTCGTTTTCCGGCAAAGTGTACGAGGGCAAGCTTACCTTTATCGCCTCGGACGCGGAGTTCACGCCCAAGCAGATACAGACGGCGGCGGAACGCGTCAAGCTGGTGTATCGCGTGAAGGTGGAGATTCCCAACCCAGCGCGAGAGCTTAAGTTGAACATGCCTGCCGATGCGGAGATCGTGATCGAGCCCTAATGCCGAATCGTATCCCATTCATCAGCCGTTCGGGCTGCCTCCGGCCTGTTGGGGCGGTTTCCCTGGACCGCGCGGGACGTCCCCGTCCCGCCGCCGGAAGCGGAGGCGGATAATCAATTGCCGCCGTTCATCGAAGCACGCAACCTGACGCGCCGCTTCGGCGGAATCACGGCCGTGAACGGCGTGAATCTGTCCGTCGCGCAAGGCGAGATCTTCGGCTTGCTCGGGCCTGACGGCGCGGGCAAGACCACCATGCTGCGGATGCTGTGCGGGCTGATGGATCCGAGTGAAGGCGAAGCGCGGGTCGCGGGCTGCGACTGTTCCCGCGAAACGGACGCCATCAAGGATTCGATCGGCTACATGGCTCAGCGATTCGGCCTCTATGGCGACCTGACCGTGCGGGAGAACATGCTCTTCTACGCCGATCTGTTCGGCCTCGCGGCGAGCGACGTGGAGCCTCTCATGCTCGAACTGTTGCGCATGACCCGCATGGAACCCTTCCAACAGCGTCAGGCGGGGCGCCTCTCGGGCGGCATGAAGCAGAAGCTCGCGCTCATGTGTACGCTGCTGCATCATCCGCGCGTCCTGTTTCTGGACGAGCCGACCAACGGCGTCGACCCGCTTTCCCGCCGCGATTTCTGGGACATTCTCTATCGCCTGGTCGCCGATGGCCTCACCGTTTTCCTCACCACAGCCTACCTGGAGGAGGCCGAGCGCTGCAATCGCGTGGGCCTCATGCACCACGGCCGCCTCATCCGGTGCGACACTCCGGACGCGCTCAAGCGGGAGACCGGCGAGGAGCATTTCGAGGATGTGTTTGTTGCGTTGATCGGGAGCGCGGATGCCTGAAGCGTTCGCCGTCTCCGCCGCAAATCTGGTCAAGCGGTTCGGGGACTTTTTCGCCGTGGATCACGTCAGCTTCGCCGTCAGGCCCGGCGAGATTTTCGGCTTTCTCGGCCCCAACGGCGCCGGAAAGTCCACCACCATCCGCATCTTGTGCGGGTTGCTGCGTCCGTCCGAAGGGGCCGCCGAGGTTGGCGGCCTCGACGTCTACACGCAGACGGAACAGATCCGCGGAATCATCGGCTACATGTCGCAGAAATTCTCGCTCTATGACGACCTCACGGTCGATGAGAATCTCGATTTCTTTGCGGGCATCTACGGCGTGCCCCGCGCCGCGCGGAGTGAACGAAAGCAGTTTGCGCTCCGCATGGCCGGCCTCGAAGACAAGCGGGGCATGATGACGCGGCTCCTTCCAGGGGGCTGGAAACAGCGGCTTGCGTTGGGCTGCGCGATCCTTCACGAACCGCCCATCCTGTTTCTGGACGAGCCCACATCGGGCGTCGATCCCATCGCGAGGCGGCGATTCTGGGACCTCATTCGCGAATTCGCGGCGGCGGGGCGCACGGTCTTCGTCTCCACCCACTACATGCAGGAAGCCGAGTTGTGCGGCAGGCTCTCGCTGATGTACCGCGGCAGAATGATCGTCATGGGAACGCCCGGCGAGTTGAAGGCGGCAGCGGGAAAGCGGTCGATGGAGGAAGTCTTCGTCGAGTTGATTGAAGAAGAGGAGCGGAAACTCGCATGACCTGGCGGCGAACATGGGCCGTCGCCCGGAAGGAAGCGCTGCACATTCGCCGCGACGTGCGAAGTCTGATCCTCGCGCTGCTCTTGCCGCTCATTCTGCTGGTGCTGTTCGGCTATGCGCTCACGCTCGACGTGGACCGCATTCCCGCGTTCGTTTACGATGCCGACCAAAGCGTCGAGAGCCGCGCCCTCGTCGCCCGTTTCCAGGGCTCTCAATATTTTTCGCTCCTGGGCGTGGTGGAGAACGAAAAGGCGCTTGAAGCCAAAATCGACCGGGATGAATGCCTGCTCGGGATCGCGATTCCACGCGACTACGCGACGCGGTTGCTCTCGGGGCGCGAGGCGTCCGTGCAGCTTCTGATCGACGGGAGCGATTCGAACACGGCTTCGATCGCTCTTGGCTACGTCGATGCGCTGGTCCAGTCGCACGCGGCGGAGTTGCAGGCGAAGGCGCAGGTGCGGCGGACCGGACGAACGGTGGTCCCGCCGGTCGAGCTCCGTACGCGAATCTGGTACAACAGCGAGCTGAAGTCGCGGAACTTCATCGTACCGGGCCTGATCGCCGTCGTTCTGATGATCATCGCCGCGCTGCTGACCTCGCTCACCATCGCCCGCGAGTGGGAGAACGGAACCATGGAGCAGTTGCTTTCGACTCCGCTGCGGCCGGCCGAAACGGCTCTCGGCAAGCTGATGGCGTTCTTCGCGCTGGGGCTCGTCGACGTGGCGGTCTCCGTAATGGTCGGCGTATTCGTGTTTGGCGTCCCGCTGCGCGGCAGCGTGCTTTTCCTGTTCTTTACAAGCTGCATCTTCATGTTTGGCGCGCTCTGCTGGGGCATCCTGCTTTCGGCCGTGACGCGGTCGCAACTGCTCGCCTATCAGGCGGGGCTTGTCACCTCGTTCCTGCCCGCGTTTCTGTTGTCCGGTTTCACGTTTGCCATCGAAAACATGCCGCCGGCCGTACAGGCGATCACTTACCTGTTTCCGTCGCGCTACTTCGTCGGCATCCTGAAGGGCGTGTTTCTCAAAGGCGTCGGGATGGAGGTTGTGGGGATTGAAGTGCTGTTCCTCGCCGTATACGGCGCGCTCGTGTTTTTCCTGACGGTGCGCGTTCTCAGACGGAAGTTGGCCTAGTACCTAGTTGCATAAGTCAGAGTACTTGGCTTTGGGGCCGGAAGGGAACACGACTGCCTTCTTCCATTCAAACGGCGCTGCCTTTTCGTTGTAGACTTCAACAAAGTCGTCGATCGCTTGCCGCACTTGCCG
>SXGS01428050.1_pt1 | contig 24601 bp, 21 predicted proteins | sample 3174681 | NCBI WGS metagenome assembly SXGS01 (sample SAMN11356861, study PRJNA531348) | freshwater metagenome | isolation source: freshwater sample F1-80 | place: China: Fuxian Lake, Yuxi | collected 2017-12-25 | reverse complement strand
GAGAAACATTGCCAAGAAGTGGACCCGACCCCTCAAGGACTGGAAGGCCGCGCTCAACCAGTTTGCCTTGATGTTTCCTGAAAGCTGCACCTTACCCTGATCATGCCATGTACACAAAGATTTTCATTGACTCCCCACAGGGTCTGGAAACCGTGGGCCTCGGCCCAGGTGCGCAGTTGCTGCATCAAGACCGTCTTGCCAATGCCGGCCTCGCCGGCCAGCCAGAGGCTGCCGCCCTGGCTCTGGCGGACCAGGGTACAGCGGGCGAGCAATTCGCTCCACTGGCGGTCGCGGCCTATCAGGGTGGGAAGAGCAGGAGTGGCAATGGCGGTAGTCACAGGCCTTCTAGCCTCGGAAGCTCACGGAGTATTCTTCTTCCTTTTAAAGTGCCAGAAAACTGCTAGTGCAACAATGAGCGCAAAGCCTCCGAGCATTATATAGGCTCCCCAAAGTCCTTCCATATCGGCCCCCATTGCTTGGAAAGTACATATCCCACAGGGCTATAGCAAACAGCCATAGGATTGACGGCGGCCTCTGGGTGTTCTAGCTTCCTCTGTGAGGATTTGTCCCACTACCAGGAGCACAGCCATGTCAACTACCCGCGCCCAGTACGGAGCCCAGGCCGTGGCCGGCCTGCGCGGCAGTCTGCCCAACCCCTTCCCCCGCACCATGGGTCCCAATGCCGCCAAGTATCTGCAGGAGGTGGTGGACTCGGGGCTCACCTGCGACATGGTGGGCCGCTTTGAGAAGGCCTTTGCCCAGGAGCTGGGGGTCAAACACTGCATCGCCACCCCGGGTTGCACCCCGGCCCTGGCAGTGCTGGCGGCGGCCTTTGGTTTTGCGCCGGGCGACGAGATCATCGTCAGCCCGGTCACCGACTACGGCACGGTGCAGGGCCTGATCCGCGAGCAGTACATCCCCGTCTTCCCCGACACCGAGCCGGGCACGGTCAACCTCAGCGCCCGCACCATCGCCCCCTGTATCAGCGACCGCACCCGGGCCATCCTGGTGGTGCACAAGACCGGCCTGATCTGCGATATGGACCCCATCAACGAACTGGCCGCCCGCCACGGGTTGATTGTGTACGAGGACGTCTGCCAGGCGATCTTTGGCAAGTACAAGGGTCGATACGCCGGCACCCTGGCCCTGGCCGCCGGCTTCTCCTTCGATTCGGAGAAGACCCTGGGATCGGACGTAGGGGGGTGTGTGACCACCGACGACGACCGGCTGGCCGAACGGCTGCGCTTCATCGGCCAGAGCCGCGGGGGGGAGATGATCCCCCACTTTGGCCGGGCCCACACCGCGCCCGGGTATGCCCACCGCATGACCCAGAGCACCGCGGCCATCAGCCTGGCGCAGCTGGAGATCATCAAACCTCAGGTGGAGAAACGCGACCGGATGATCCGCCTGTTGCTGCGACTCTTGGGCGAGATCCCCGGCATCGTGCCCCTGCCCATCCCCGAGTACGTGGAGGTGTATTCCTGCTGGATGGCCGGCTTCAGCATCGAACCAGGGGCCTTCAAATGCAGCGGCGAGGAGTTCGCCGCCCAGTTGGCCAAGGCTGGGGTCTCCGGGGCAGGGCAGGGCAAGTACTATTTGATGCCGGCGGCCCTCAAGTTCATCCAGGAAAAGGCGGAGAAGCAGCTCTACCCGTATTCGCAGCCCCCGGCTTCGCGCACCTACCACTACAGCGCCGATTCCTGCCCCAACGCCCGCGACTTTCTGGAGCACTTCATCCGCTGGAGCACCTTCTGCGAGAAGTACGAGGAGGCAGATTGCCAGCTGGCCGCCCAACTGGTGGCCGAGGTGGCGGAGGGGAACAGGGTATGAGCAAGAAAATAACCTTACCCGTGCGCTACTACCGCGCCTTGCCCATCGACCGGCCCGGATATGAAAATGAGCGCTTCGAGTTGTCGGTGGACGAGGTGGCGCTGGTGGGCATGCACTGCTGGAACATCGGCTGTCCAGACGGGCCGCCGGTGGATGTGAACTACTGCGTGGACCTGGGCTGGCCCCAGTCCACGGCCGAGGCCTGGCGCATCATCGAAGGGGTGATCCGCCCGGCCATGGATGCCTGCCGCCGGGCCGGCATCGCGGTCTGCCATGTCGAAACCGACTGGATGGACGCCCAGTACCCAGAGGTGCCCTCCCGCCGCGCACCCCTGCAGCCCTACACCCCGCCCCAGACCTTGGCCGAAAAGATGGCCGAGCGGGCCCACGGCCCCGACTATTTGCGGCGATCGCCCCTGGCGAAGATGAAGCGGACGGCCCTGGTTTCGCCGGTGGGGGACGAGCCGCTTTTCTTTTATACCGACCAGTTACACGAGTATCTGAAGCAACTGGGCATCTCCACCTTGATCTACGCGGGTTTTGCCACCGACATGTGTATGCTGGGCGCCGAGGGCGCGGCCCGGCCCATGCTGGGGCTGGGCTACCGCTGCGTGTTGATGCGCGACGCCACCGTGGGGGTGGAGACGCCGCAGAGCTTCCCCGAGCGGCTGGCCACCCGCTACGGCACCCATCTCTTCGAGTGGCAGGTGGGCTTTAGCATCACCTTTGCCGAATTTATGACCGCCCTGGGTGATGGCCGATAGCCTGCCGCCTGTCGCGGTTGTCGAACTGGGAGATCGGCGCGAGCTCTTCGTCGACCACTATCTGATCGAAACCCTGGAGGGTGCCCGCCTCAAGTTGCACGAACCCCGCCCCGCCGAGGTGGCCCTGCGCGGGGACCAGCCCTGGGACGGCCCCTTCAACGCCGGGTATTGCGTGTTCCACGACCAAGGGCTCTTTCGCATGTACTACCGCGCCCTGCAGGCCGAGGGGCCGGTGTGCCTGTGTTACGCCGAGAGCGAGGACGGCATCCATTGGGAGCGGCCGGCCCTGGACCTGGTGCGCGACGAGGCCGGGCAGCCCACCAATATCCTGCTGCGCGACACCCCCAACTTCGACCTCTTCCTCGATACCCGCCCCGGCACGCCTGCCGACGAACGGATCAAACTGGTGCAGTATTTCGCCGGGGGGCAGTCCCTCACCCCGTACGACGCGGGCAAGGGCGGCAAGCAGGTGTACCTGTATGGCTCGGGGGATGGGGTACATTTCCGCCCGCTGGGTGAGGAGCCGGTGCTGCACTGCGACCTGCCCAATGCCTTTGAGTCCTCCAACGCCTTCTTCTGGTCGGCGGCCGAGCAGCAGTACGTGGGCTATTTCCGCTTCATGGACAACTGGTGCACCATGGCGCGCATCACCTCGCCGGATTTGCGCCGCTGGAGCGCCCCCGAGGCGATGAGCTACGGCGATACCCCGCGCGAACACCTCTACACCAACGCCACCACCCCTTACTTCCGCGCCCCGCATATATATCTAGCCCTGCCGGCCCGTTTCCTGCCGGACCGGCGGGTGGTCAGCGACGAGGATCTGGCCGGGCTGCAGGTGGCCACCGCCCAGGGGCACGTGTACTACAACGACTGCTCCGAGGCGGTGCTGATGAGCACCCGCGCCGGTAGCACCCGCTATGAGCGCACCTTCATGGAGGGTTTCGTGCGGCCCGGACCCGGGGCCGGCAACTGGGTGTCGCGCACCAACTATCCGCTCACCGGCATCGTGCAGACCGGCCCGGAGGAACTGTCTTTCTATGTCAGCCGCGAGTACGCCCAGCCCACCTGGCACGTGCGGCGCTACACCCTGCGCCTGGACGGTTTCATCTCGGTGAATGCCCCGTACAGTGGGGGCGAATTGCACACCCGCCCCCTGCGTTTTGCCGGCACCCGGCTCGAACTCAACTATGCCACCGGCGCGGCCGGCAAGGTGTGCGTCGAGATCCAGGACGAGGCGGGGCGGCCCCTGCCCGGCTTTGGCCTGGAGGATTGCGCCCCCCTCATCGGCGACCATATCTCCCGCCTGGTCTCCTGGCGGGGATCGCCCCAGCTGCCCCCCGTGGCCGGCAAGGTGATGCGCCTGCGCTTCGCCCTGAAGGACGCGGACCTGTATTCCCTGCGTTGCTGCTGAAGGAGGACCATATGAGTCTCAAAGTCTGCGACTGGAAACACGGCAAGGGCTGGGTCTATTCCATCACCTACGACGAGGGCCTGGTCGATCTGCACCGCTTTGCTGTTCCCATGCACGAGGAGTTCGGCATCCCCGGGCATGTAGAGGTGGTGGCCGGACACCTGGGCGCGGTGCGCCAGTTGGGGCAGTCCAGCTACAACGGTTTCCGCCATATGAACGGGGCGGAGTTGCGCGACCTCTTGGGCCGCGGTTGGGGCGTGGGCAACCACTCCTGGAGCCACGAGGTGATCAGCCCGGAGATGGTCGACCGCGAATTGCGCCAGGCAAGGGAGGTGATCGAGGCGGCCATCGGGGCCCCGGTGCTGCTCTACTGCGCCCCGGGGGACAACACCAATATGTCCGACCACGTGCTGGCCGCCTGCCGGCAGCTGGGGTATCTGGGGGCGATGAGCCTAACCGATGGGGTCAACCGCCCGCAGGAGGAGTTGTTCTGGCTGGACCGCACGGCGCTACACGACCAGTTCTACGGCCCCTTCTTCAGCGAGTACGATCCCTACCGCAACATCCGCCAGGCCCAGGCAGTGGGCGGCTGGATCATCGATTACTGCCACTGCCCGCTGGAGGAGCCGGTACACCGCAACAAGGATTGCTCCCAGGCGCAACTCCGGCAACGCTTCGAGGCCATTATGAGCGAAGGAGGGGAGTCGGTGTGGTGCGCCGCGCCCGAGGAGGTGGTGAGTTACCACCTGTGCCGGCGCCACCTGCGCGTCGAGGTGCTGGAGGAAGGCCCGCAGCACCACCGCTACCGGCTGGGTTTTGTCGGCCTGCCGCCGCAGGTGCCCTGTAGGCAGCTGACCCTGGAGGCGCAGGTGCCGGGCAGTTGGTGCCGCGTTCCCTATGTGTGGGTGCAGGGAGCGCCCTGGCCTGCCGCCCTGGTGCGGCCAGGGGTGCTGCGCTTCACCGTGGAGGTGGAGGAGGGGCTGGAACTGGAGTTGCGCGGGGATCAGCCCTCGCCCTGGGCAAAGTCAAAGGCGTAGAGGGTCGCATCCTTCAATTCCACCTGGGCCATAACTTCCTCTCCGGCCACTAGCCGGGGCAGGGCCGGATCGCCCTGCCAGCGCACCTGGGTTTCGAGGTGGTCGCCGGCGATGGGAACGCATTTGTCCATTTCGTACCCGGGCAGGGGCTGGCCGTCGGCCCTGGCTAGTCCCACGCGCACCGAGCCTCCCGGCCGGGTGAGCACATTGAGGGCCAGTCGGCCCTGCACCGCTGGGCGCGGGGCCAGGTGCAGCCGTTCGGGCAGCACCGCCTGGTAGCCGATGAGCCGGTGCCGGCGCCATTTGGCCAGGCCAATGCGGGCAAAGCCACCCTCGGTCGCCACCCTTTTGATATAGTCGTTGTAGTCCACCTGGTGGCCGCACCAGCCGTGGCGATCGCGAGTGCCGGTGAAGTAGAGCCAGGTTTCCTCACCCACTTCGATGGGGGAAGCGGCCGTGTAGAGGGCCCCGCGAGCCCAGAGGGGGGCATCGAAGGTACGCAGCCAATCGGGCCGGCCCGGCAGATGGAACCAGCGGCCACCGCGCTCCAGTTGGTACACCAGCGACAGATCGACAACACCCTCGTGGCCGTAGTGGGCCATGCGGGCTGGGCTGTGCCCCAGGGGCAGCTGGTGGCGGAAGTTCCAGAGAAAGCCGACGGTGGGGCCGGCAGTGGGCATCAACCCCACCCCATAGTAGTCGGCAGTATGGAAGCCGCGGGCCCGGGCGTTGGTGTCGTCGTGTTCGTCGGGGATGAGGGCGCTCACCGGGGCAGTGGCCTGGTCCTGCGACCATTGGGCACTGTAAAAGCGGCGGCGGTGCATGCCTGCGGCCCGGCCGCTGATCTTGAGGGCGATCTGGGCGCCGTCGGCCTGTGGGTCCCAGGCGGCGGTGATCACGTCGCTGTATGGCCAGAGCGGGTTTGGGGCATCGAGCTGCCAGCGCAAGCCGTCGGCCGAATGGGCAGTGTAGTACCCGGGGCGATGAACCTGGTGGGAGTAGCGGCCAGCAAGCGTCTTGGGCGCGGTGTAGCCAAAGGCCCGGTATCGCGCCTGGGGGCCGGCATGGGGGTCGATGAACACCGAGGGAGAATGGAAGGGCAGGTCAGTGAGGTGGTTGTTGCGGGAGCCGCAACAGTCGATCAGGCCGTAGTCGGGCCGGTGCCAGTTGAGGCCGTCCTCGCTTTCGGCGCAGGCCACGGCCACCACGTCTTCTCCGCTCCAGTCCTGGGGCCAGGCCTGATACCACAGGCGGAAGCGGCCTCCCTCGCGAATCACGGAGCCGTACAGGGAGGCACCGGAAGCGTCGGCAGGGGAGCTGCCCCAAAGCACTGCGTCATCTAACACGGTAGGCGTATTGAGTACCTGGCGCAGCCCCGCGGAAAGGGCGCGGATCTGGGGATGTCCTTCGCAGGCCAGTTGCATGTCTTTCACCTCACAGCTCGGGTCCGCGGTACGAAGGGGCCTGGGTGTGGCGCTCCACCTCCAGCTCTAGGCGCAGGCAGGTGGCTGGTGGCAGCTTCACCTTGAAGTGGGTGGCGCCGAGTTCCAGGGTTTGCGGCCGAGTGGTCAGCGGCTCAGGGGCATAGGCCCCGGTGGTACCCGGATAGGGGCTGGTTGCTTCCTGGTAGGTGGCGCGGACAAAGCGGTGCTCGGCCAGGCCGCCGGCCTGGACCACCACCTCGCGTTCGGCAAAGGCGCTGGTGTTGACCAGCTCCAGCCCGAAACGCTCCAGGCCAGGGCCGCGCACCAGGGCGGCTACATCCTGAGGCAGTCCTGGCCGGCGGCGTTGGGTGTCGAAGTAGCGCAGCCGCGTGTTGAACATCCCCCCGTAGTAAACCACCTGCGGCGATCCCAGGGTCAACTGCATCAGGGCTTCGGTGATCACCGGCTGCAACTGCTGCCAGTGGTGGATGCTCAGTCCCTGACGCAGGTCGGCCTGGTCGGCGCGGATCTGCGCCAGGCGGTGGCAGACCTGCGCGTAGGTGGCGGTTAGGATCTGCTCGGGGTAGTTGGGGTTCTCGCCCTTGAGGAAGAGCACCCAGGGTTCGTCGTGGTTCTGGTCCCCCTTGTCGCGAAAGGGCACCACCTGCTGCCAATCGTAGCCGCTGCGCTGGCGCAGCAACTCCACCCGCTGCCAGTCCTCCTCTGCTCCCGAGACATGCCACAGGCTGAGAGGATAGACCGGCTGCATGGGCTGGTAGTCCATCCAGCCCTGGTCGCCGTAACGAAAGGGCACCAGAAAGGTGGTGCGGTCCGGGCCCAGAGAGCGGTCGACGCCCAGGTAGTGGTGGGGGATGCTCAGTTGTTTTTTGCACTCGTCGAAGTTGCCGGACTTTCCCTGGGCGATAACAGTGTCCATCATCACCCGGGGCAAGGTGAAATAGGCAGGATCGCCGCTCAACAGATAGGCATTGTTGGCAGCGGTGACAGCGGCAAAGCCCAGGTTGTAGAAACCGTGGGGCCAGGTCCAGCCGTACAGGCCGCCGTACCACTTCCCGTTATGCAGGCAGCCCACCCTGCCGTCGAGCCCCACATTGTCGGGCAGCAGCCCGTTGTTTTGCCGCGCCCGCTCTAGCCAGGCCCCCACGTACTCCAGCAGCCACGCCTTGTACTTCTCGTCGCCAGTCATCAGGTAGGCGTTCATCACCAGGCCGTTGACGTTGAGGTTGTTGGCCACGTCCCCCTCGCGGAAGCGCCGGGCCATCTCCTGCCCCATCAACCGGGCCTTGGCCGGGTCCTTGAGGTCGTCGTAGCTGGTGATGCCGGGCACGTCGGTCAGGGGCAGGCCGTAGAGGGCCATGCCGCCGGCAGACCAGCCGTAGGTAGCCTGGCTGTCGTCCTCGGACATGCCCCAGGCTGGACCGCCGCTGCCGTTGTGTGGAGCGCAGATGATTTTGTGGAGCGGATCATAGTTGGCAGCTTCGGGGTCCTCGTTGAGAAAGAAGCCGGCGAAGCGCCGCGCCCGTTCCCGGAGTTTGGGATTGGCGGGATCGGCCAGGCAGAGCAGGTAGAAGTAGATATAACTCTCGGCCTGGTGGAACTGGTCATAGCCGCGTTCGTATTCCTTGTGGATGCGGCCAAAGGCCGTCAACTGCCTGGTGATGCCATCCCAGTGGTGGTGGGCCATCTCCAGCAGATGGTCGCCTCCGCCCAGGGTGTAAAACTGGGCGAAGTTGTGGAAGGCCTCGTAGAAGTCATCCATGCCGTCGCGGCCGCCGTACCAGCTCTCGCTCCAGATCAACGAGCCGTCCGGATGGGTGTACTTCTCAACATAGGGGTGGACGGCCTGGTCCATCAGCGCAATCAGCTGGCGTTCCAGCAGAGCCCAAGGGGGCATGAATTCGCAGTGGGTGGTGGCGGTGATTTCCTTCATGGCTCCTCGGCGAATCAGGTTTAGGCCTCGCGAAAATTAAGGGTGTCAACAGATTGTTGCTGGTCATCGTGGATGCCCGCACAATTTGTGACAGTTAGTTCCTAGGGGGCACTTAGGGGGCCAATTTCACCGGCTGGGTCCTTTGGGCAGCGCGGTACGCGGCCTGGATGACCTCGACCACATGTACGGCCAGCTCGCCGCTCATGGCCGGCAAACCCTGGCGGCGTATACACTCGACTAGGTCGCCCACCGGGGTGAGGGCGGCGGGCAACTCGTCCTCGCGCCGGTGCAGTTCCTCCTTGCCCCCAGTGATGCGCAAGCTAAAAGGAAAGCCCCGCAATTCCGCCGTGCCGGCCGAGCCGTAGTAGAGGCTGTGCTGCCGTTTGGCCGGGGTGCCGCTGTCGGCCAGGATGGAGAGGGTGGCCAGGGCGCCATTGCTGAGGCGGGCACTCAGGGCGGCGCGCACATCCCAGTCCGCGTCGTCCATCACCGCGCTCACCTCGGCAACACGCAGGCCGGTACACCACAAGAGTTCGCTGATCAGGTGGGTGCCCCCGTCCATCAGGAAGCCACCCCCGTTCTGGGCCGCGTCGCCGCGGAAGAGCGAGGGCCGCACCACCCCGGGCAGGTCCGCCGGCAGCGCCTCCAATCCCAACACCCCCTTGGCATTGCCCACCCAGTGTACGTGCGCCGACTCGATGGTGCCCAGCGCTCCGGCGGCGATCTGCTCGCGCAGGAGACGGCAGTGGCTCCAATAGGGCGGGTTCTGGCCCACCACCAGGACCAGGCCGCGCGCGGCGGCCAGCTCCACCAGCCGGCGGCCCTCGGCGGGGTCGATGGTGATGGGTTTTTCCAGGAGCACGTGTAAACCCGCTTCGAGGGCGGCCAGGGTGTGCTCGTAATGGAGGTGATGGGGCGAGCAGACGACCACCGCATCCACCAGGCCGCTGTGGATCAGTTCGCGGTAGTCGGTGAAGCAGTGGCCGACCTCGAAGTGGGCAGCCAGCTTCTGCAGCTCGGCCGCGTCGCGCCGGCATAGGGCGCTCAGCGCGGTTTCGGGATGGCGGAGGATGTCGGGGCAGTGCCGGCGCGAGGCGAACCAGCCGGCGCCGATCACCCCCAGGCGCAGGGGGGTTTCAGAGGCCATGGTGTTTACCTTCCGTCGAGGAGGATCGCCGAGCTGAAGAAGAGGCGCGGAGCCCGCTGGCCGGGCCAGGGCCGTTCCCGGCAGGCGGCCATAGCCCGCAGGCGCACAAAGCCGCGCGCGCCGGCGGGCACGGGCAGGGACAGGTCGAGCGGGCCGGCGGGTTGGGGGCCAAAGGAGTGCAGGACGGCGGGGGGTTGGGTGAGGGAGAAATGGCCGATGAGGTCGAGCGCTTCGAGCCGCTCGCCCGCTTCCAGCGCCAGGGTCAACATACCCCGGCTTGGGCCGGTCCAGGTATCGCCGAGGCGGGCCTGGTCCACGCGGAAATCCAGCAGATCGAGCCAATGCCCCTGGGCAGCGCAGGTGCGGCCCTGGCGCAGGGCGGCGAAGATGTCGGCCCAGTCCCGGCTGCCCGGCGCCACCCCGGCGCGGGTGTGGTTGAAGACCCCGGGGGTATAGTCGGGTTTGAGGCGCTGCTTGTGGATATGGAAGTCGGAGTTGGCCAGCAGGGAGAAGGGGCGGCCCTGGGTGTAACAGTGGTCGGCCAGGCCGTTCGGGGCAGAGCCCGGATAATTCAGGGGATCGAGGGCCAGCACCAGATCGCGGGTCTGGTGGCCGTGTACGGCTTCGATGCCGGCGATCAGGCCGGCCTGATCGGCCCGCAGGTACAGGTCCAGGTCGGGGGTGGACCACTGCCCGGGGGCCGGATGGTTGAAGAAGAGCAGCGGGCGTTCGGCCGCCGGTAGGGCGCCCAGGAAGGCCAGGGCCTCGGGCACGGCTGGCCGGCTGCCTTCGATCAGCCGGTCGTGGGCCTGGGCAAAGGCCTGGGCGTGTTGGTGCTCGCGGGGCGAGGGCGGGAAGATGAGGCAGGCGTGGCCGCCGGTGGGGGTGTTCCACTCCAAACCCGAGAAGAGCAGCAGGCCCGGCAGCGCGGCCCGCATGCGGGCGACCACCTCGGCCTGTTCGCGCAGGGCTGCCTTCTGGGCGTGGTTGGTCAGGGCGGCGAAATCGAGCCTGCCGCCCATACCCTCCAGATAGGCGAGGGCGAGGGCGGGATCTTCGCAGTGGGTGTGGAGGTCGCCGCGTAGCCAGTGCAGCACAGGTGCGGACATGCGGTTGCACGGGGAAGGGGTTTGCTGTACAATCGGAACCGGCCGGTTCGACGGCCACAAAATATAACGCCCCTGCCAGGGGGACAACAGAGTGACCATGGCGATGGACCTGCGCTACGCCTGCACCTTTTCGCCTTCGGGCTGGTCTGCGGCGGATTGGATCGAAGTGGGCAGCCCGCGCTGGGCCTGGCGCGGCGGCTGGGCACAGGAGGCGGACCATATCCGCAACCAGGTGCCAGCCGGGGCCAGCGCGGCGGAAATGCTGGGGCCCCGGGCCCCGGAGACCTATGCCAGCCTGGTATGGAAGGAGAGGGTGAGCGGGCCCCTGCGGGTGTGCGCCGAGCTGTCCTTCGATGATCGCATGGCTCCCCTGATCGTGCTGGCCCCCGAACTGGGCGCCGACTGCAACAGCCGGCCCCAGTACCGCGAGCACTACGAGGTGGTGCTCTACCACGAGGGTATCAACGTCTGGTATCACACCATGACTCTGGGTCGGCCCCGCTGGCAGAAGCTGGTCCACCAGGCCTTTGCGGTCGCCCCGCGCCAGCGCCACCGGCTGGAGGTGGAGCACAGCGCCGGCGCATTGGTGGTGCAGGTGGCCGGCCAAGAGGTGCGGGTGCCCTGCCCCAGCCAGCCCGAGCGCTGTTTCGTCGGCCTCACCGGCTGTGAGGGCATCAACCGCTTCTATAATTTTTCGGTGTACTCCCAATCGTGAAACTGCTGCTCTTCACCACCCGCTTTGCACCCGAAAGTGTGGGCACCGCCCGCTATGTGGAACTGCTGGCCGGGGGCCTGGCCCGGCGCGGGGTGGAACTCAGGGTGCTGGCGCCCGCCTATGGCAATACCCATCCCGAGGACGCTGCCCGCGTATACCAGGTGGAGCGCATCCCCGGAGGCAACACCTCGTTCATCCCCCTGCGCTACCAGCGGGTCCGCGCCGGCCTGCGCCGGATGGTGGCCCAGTGGCGGCCCGACGTGGTGTGGGCGGCCAATGGCATGGCCACCCGGGTGGCCGGCACCCTGCTCGGCGAGTTGAAAATGCCGCTGATGGGCACCGTCTATGGCACGGACGTGTCCCGCCGCCTGCCCGGCAGCACGCCCTGGACCTGGCTGGAGAGTGTGCCCCAGCGGCGTTTTTATACACGGGCCCGCCGCCTGCTCACCATCACCCGGTTTACCCAGGGGGTACTGGTGGGCAAGGGGGTGGACCCCGCCAAGGTGCAGGTGGTGTACATGGGCGTAGAAATGCCCGCCGGGGTCGAGCAGACCCAGGCCAGCGCCCCGGGCCGCCACCCCGAATGGCAGGGCCGGCCCCTGCTCCTGACCGTGGGCCGGCTGGTGCGGCAGAAGGGCCACCAGCTGCTGCTGCGGGCCATGCGCCAGGTGGCCGACCGGGTGCCACAGGTATTACACTTGATCGTGGGGGACGGACCGGAGCGTTCGGTCCTGGCCCGGCAGATCGAGGGGTTGGGACTGAGGGACAATGTGCTGCTGCTGGGCCGGGTCAGCGAGGAGATACTGCGCGATTGTTATGCCCAGGCCTGGGCCTTTGCCCTCACCAGCCACGAGGTGAAGTCCTATGTGGAAGGGATGGGGCTGGTATTCCTGGAGGCCGCTACCTGGGGGGTGCCCTCGCTGGGCACCCGGCACGGGGGTATCCCCGAGGCCATCGTGGATGGACAGACCGGGTTTCTGGTGGATCCGGGGCAGCCCGAACATATCGCGGCGCGCCTGGTCGACCTGCTGGGCGATGAAGGGTATTGCCGGCAGCTGGGCCACCAGGCCCGCAGCCGCGTCGAGCAGTATTTCAACGTGGAGCGCATGGCCGCCCAGAGCGAAGCGCATTTGCGGGAGGTGGCCGGGTGAAGGCGCTTCACCGGCAGGCAAGCTGCGAGTTACACGTACACGTGGGCGGCTGCCTGTACGCCGAGGATCTGCTGGAGCTGGGCCGCGAGATCTACCGCGAGGTGGACTGGAGCCTCTTCGCCAACAGCTACGAACAGGCCTTCGGGATGCGCCCGGACCCGGAACGCCTGTTCCGGGAGGGGCTGCGCAGCGCCAAGGGGCGGGAGCGCTTCCGGCAGCACTATGTGTACGGCCAGGAGGACGGCGGGGACTTCGGCCGCTTCCAGGCCAAGTTCGACCTGCTGATCTGCCTGTACCGGTACTGGGCCCAACACCTGCACCGCGAGGAGGAGGTGCTCTGGCGCATCGTCGAACGCCACCGGCGGGAGGGGGTGAACTACGTCGAGTACCGGGCGATGTTCGGCCTCGACGATCCGGCGCATTTCCTGCGCTTCCACCGCACCAACGCCCGCGTCTTTCAGCAGGCCTGCACCCCGGACTTCACTGCCCGCTACCTGATCAGCATCCCCCGGGGCGCGGCGCTGGCCGGCTACGAGCTGGTACAGCGCCTCTTCGAGGAGAATCCCGAGCTGATCTCCGCAGTGGTAGGGCTCGACTTCTGCTTTTTCGAGGAAGGGCATCCGCCCGAGAAGCTGCGCTCCTTCTTTGCGCGCCTGGAAGCCGACAACCAGCGCCGGCCCGCACAGGCCCTCGAAGTGGCGTACCACGTGGGCGAGGTCTTTTTCGACAAATCGCTGGAGAGCGCGGTGCGCTGGTGCCACCAGGCGGCCCAGCTGGGGGCCCGGCGCCTGGGCCACGCCATCGCCCTGGGCCTGGACCCGGAGGTGGCCATCGCGCGGCGGCCCGGCGCCAACGAGCTGGAACCAGTGTCGGAGCGCCTGGCGCAGATCGCCTATGATTTGGAGCAGGCGCGGGCATTGGAGGTGGTTGGGGTGGAGGTGGACCGGAAGGCGTTGTTGCGGGAACGCGCCGCGCTACAGGGCCGCCGCCCCGAGGAGCAGGTGTCCCGGCCCTACACCCCGCAGCGGCTGGAAGAGGTGCGCCGGCGGCAGGACTTGGTCCTGGCCGAACTGACCCGACTGGGGATCTGCATCGAGAGCTGCCCCACCTCCAACCTGCGCATCGGCGGGGTGCCCTCGCCGGCTCAGCATCCGCTGTGGCGTTTCCTGCGCGCCGAGGTGGGGCTGGCCATCGGCGCCGATGATCCGGGGGTTTTCGATCAGCCGCTGGCCGCCGAGCTGGACTGGGTGGCCGCCCATGCGGGCATGGGCAAGCGGGCGCTGGCGGCCCGGCTGGGCGATCCGCGCTGTTTCAGGTTTGCACAAGACCGCCCTTCATAGAGGAGCAGGCACATGAGCGAAGTAAAGAAGCGGATCGGCATTGTTGGCTATGGGTACATCGGCAAGTACGTGTACGAGCAACTCACCAGCCGGCTCGAGCTGGGGCTGGAGGTGGCCTTTGTGTACAACCGCAGCCGCGAGAAGACCGCAAAGCTGCCGCCGGGGATGGTGCTGGAGAAGCTGGAGGACTTCGCCTCCAGAGGGGCGGACCTGGTCGTCGAGCTGGCCCATCCCCTTATCACCCAGGAGCACGGGACGGCCTTTCTCCGGCAGACCGACTATATGCCGCTCTCGCTGACGGCCCTGGCCGATGCCGCGCTGGAGCAGGAACTGCTGGCGACGGCCCGCCGGCACGGCACCTGCCTATACATCCCGCACGGGGCAGTGGTGGGTATGGACGCGCTGGAGGAGGGCCGGCAGATCTGGGAGGAGGTGCGGATGGTGATGAGGAAGCCGCCCCGCACCCTGGACTTCAGCGCCTCGCCGCAGTTCAGGGCTGAGGAGCTTGGCGCCGAGACGGTATTGTACGAGGGCCCCACGCGCGGGGTCTGCCCGCTCTTTCCGCGCAACGTCAACTCCCACGCGGCCGTGGCCCTGGGCGGCATTGGTTTCGACCGCACCCAGTCGGTGCTGATCGCCGATCCCAAACTGGAGGTTTCGGTGATCGAGATCGAGATGCGCGGGCAGGGGGTGGAGGTCAAGGTGCAGCGCTCCAATCCGATGAAGGGGGTGAGCGGGGTCTTCACCCTGGTCTCGACCTTGGCCAGCATCTGCCGGGCCAAGGGGCCGCGGAGCGGGTTGCAGCTCTGTTAGCGCTCCAGCCCCTCCAGCACAATCTCCCCTTTAGCGATGCGCTGTAGGGTTTCGGCGTAGAGGCGGTGCTCCTGCGCCAGCACCCGGGCGGCCAGGGTTTCGGCGGTGTCGCCGGGCAGCACCGGCACCCGGACCTGGGCCAGCACCGGGCCGTGGTCGTATTCTTCGTCCACCAGATGCACCGTGGGGCCGCTTTCCTGTTCTCCGGCGGCCAGCACCGCCTGGTGTACCGCCCCGCCATAAAATCCCTCTCCCCCGAACTTGGGCAAGAGCGCCGGGTGGATGTTGAGCACCCGGCCCTGGTACGCGCTCAGGGTTTGGGGTCCCAGCTGCTTCATGTATCCCGCTAGGCAGACGACCTCCGCCTGGTGGCGGAGGAGGGCGGCGCAGATGGCCTGGTCCAGGGCGCCCGGTCCGGGATGGGTGTGGCCGCTCAGGTGATAGGCGGGGATGCCCTCCTGCCGGGCGCGGGCCAGGGCCCCGGATTCGGAGTTGTTGCTGATCACTACCGCCGGCTGGGCGGCCAGGTGGCCTTCCCGACAGGCGTCGAGGACGGCCTGCATGTTGGAGCCCTTGTGGGAGGCCAGGAACCCCAGGCGCAACAGGGAGGCCATGCTCAGAGGATCTCCAGCACCTGTTCGGGGGGCCGGCCCAGGCGGGCGCGCTCGCCGCAGACGACGATGGGCCGCTCGATGAGGATGGGGTGCTGCGCCATCAGGTGAATCAACTGCTGGCGGGTATGGGTGCCCTTATCCAGGCCCAACTCGGCATAGAGGTCTTCCTTCTGGCGCATCAACTCCCTGGGTTCCAGGCCCAGCTGCCGCAGCAACTGGTCGAGGGTGCGCTCGTCGGGCGGCTCTTTGAGATACTCGACGATCTGGGGTTCGAGGCCGCGGGAGCGCAAGAGTTCGAGGGTCTCGCGGCTCTTTCTGCAGCGCGGGTTGTGGTAGATGCGCAGCGGGGTTTTTGCGGGTGCCATGGTCGCCTCCCTGTTCTGCTTTGGGGTTGGGTTTAGGGTTTGGCCTGCAATTCCTGCCGGATGCCGGTGGCCTGGGGGTGGTTGGGGGCCAGTTCGAGGGCCTTGCCGAAAGAGGCCCGGGCCCGCTCGCGCTGACCGGCGTTGGTGTACAGCACTCCCAGGTTGACGTAGGCGTCGGCATCTGGTTTGCGGGCGACGCAGGCCTCGAAGGCCGCCACGGCCTCCGGCAGGCGGTTCAGTTTGACCAGGCTCAGTCCCAGGTTATAGTAGACCCCGGGGTCGTCGACCTGAAGGGAAATGGCCTTCAGGTAGGCCTGCACGGCCGGGGCCTCCTGGCCCAGGGCGCTGTGCGCCAGGCCGATGAGATGGTGGCTCTCCCCTTTTTGGGGCTCCAGGTGCGCCGCCTGCTGCCAGCAGGCGATGGCCTCTTGGAACTGCCCCAGGCCGTGGTAGGCCTGCCCCGCGTCCAGGTAGACCCCGTAGGTATAGAAGTCGGGCAGGACTTCGGGCAGAAAATAGGGCAGTTTGAGCAGGGGCTCGTAGTAGCGCAGGGTGCCGCGCCAGTCCGCGGCGGCGGCGGCTACCTTGCCGGCCATCAGCCCGTGCAGCAGGGCAAAGAAGGCCTGGCTGCTCGGCAGCGGGTTGCCCACGCGCAGGGCGAGCTGCCCGAGGTGGATATCCGGGCCGGTTTGTTTTTGTGCGCCCCAACCGGCCACGGGCACGAAGTTCCAGTCCACCGGGTCGAAGACCGCCTGGGCGGGGTCGCCGGGGGAGAAGCGCTCGCGCCAGTCGATGCGGCCGGCCCCGTCCAGGGCAGCGAGCGCTTGGTTGGGTGGACACAGCGGATGTACATAGGACAGTACCAGGGCGGAACCGGCGGCCGGTTCTGCCGGCGTGGCGGCGTAGTCCTCGGCGATGGCCGGGTTCCACGCCAGATACAGAGGGGGCAGATCGGCGCGCTGGCTGAGCAGGGCGTAGGCGCGGATCAACTGGTCTAGATCGAAGCGGTCGCTGAAGCGCTTCTGCCGCACGTAGAGGGGCGCCGGGGAGAGCAGGCCCAGGTTGCCGGCGATCTCAGAGCTGGGCAGGATGCGGGCGCCCTGCGGGTATTGCTGGAGCAGCCATTGCCGCAGCTGCATGCGGGTATCGCCCCCCGAGACCAGGGCGCGGATCTGCAGCGAGGACCAGGCGGGCTCCAAGAGCAGGGCCGCCAGCCAGCCGGCCAGGAGCAGGGGCCTGGGGTTCAGGCCCAGCAGCGGGCGGGCGATGAGCACGGCGATCATCGGGGTCAGCGGCAGGGCGTAGCGCATGAACACCGATTGGGCACTCACCAGCAGCAGCACAATAACCCCCATTCCCACCAGCAGCACCCCTTCGGCGTGGCTCCAGGCGCGCGGCCGCCACACCAGGGCCAGGGCCAGGCTCGCCATGCCGGCCAGGCCTAGCCCGTACCACAGGGTGTGGCGCAAGAGGTGCAGCCAGGGCGCGTCGGCGGTGCGGTGTTCCGCTTCGACCATGTGCTGGCGGGCCGAGGTGGTCAGGTCGGACCAGCACTGCTGCCAGTCCAGCCAGACGTAGGGGGTGGCGATGGCGGCGGCCCCCAGGGCGGCGGCAGCGGCGAGGGCGGCGTTTCGCAGTCGTTCCGGCCCAGACCACCAGGCTGCGGCTAGCACCGGGACCAGCACCAGGCAGGCGGGGTACTTGGTGGCCCCGGCCAGGCCGGCAAAGATCCCGGCCACCAGCGCGTCGCCTCGCCGGCCCTGATCCTGCACCAGGCGCACCGACCACAAGAGGGCCAGGCTCACCCACAGGGTGGCCGGCACATCGGTATTGGCCAGATGGGAGAAGCGCAGGTGCAGGGGCATGAGGGCCAGCAAGAGACCAGCCAGCCAGCCCCCTCCTTCCCCGTAGAGCCGCCGGCCCAGCTGCACGGTCACCGCCACGGTGCCCACCGCCAGCAGGGTGTTGAGGCCGCGCGCCAGGGCGACCAGGTCGTGGTCGTCGACAAAGTAGCGGTACGCGACAAAGGCTTCGAGGGATTCGGGGCTGAAGAGCAGGTAGTACAGGTAGTAGAGCGCCGAGAGCAGGTAGAGGTGGAAGGTGGGATAGATCAGGAAATGCGGATTGAAATCACCACCCCAGAAACCCAGCGGATGGACCACGTAGACCCATTCGTCGACGTGTTGCCACCCGGGCTCGGGCAGGGGCCAGCGCAGCCACAGGGCCAGGAGCAGCAGGGCGCTCCAGAGCAGGAGCGGGGATTTGAGTTTCTCGCTCAGCGCAGCCACTGGTCGAGGTGCCGGGCCACGAACTCGTCGTCGTTGAGGTGGGGATAGGCGGCGCACACGCGAGTGATCTCCTCCCCCTGTCCGGGAGACAGGCCCTCTTCCGGATCCAGGCACCAGATGCCGCGCAAGAGGCCCTGCCGGCGCAGCACCTCGTGGATGCCGGCGATACAGCCTGCAAAGCCGTGGGCCGCGTCGAAGAAGGCGGCGTTGGCGTCGGTGATCTGCGCGGCTCGGATCATCAGTTCCTGGGGGATGGGGGCTCTGGCCTCGACCAGGGCCTGGCACTCCCGCAGCAGGGCGACGGCCTGCTGGGTCCACCCTGCCCAGTGGCCCAGCAGCCCGCCGGCGAAACGCGCCCCGCCAAAGGGAAAGCGGGTGAGCAGGTCGTGGGCGATGGTGTCGTCATTGCCGGTGTACAGGGCGATCTCGCCCAGGCGGCCGGCCTCGGCCACGGCGCGCAGTACGTCGAGGGTCTGGTAGCGGTTGAAGGGGGCGATCTTGATGGCAACCACCTGCTCGATCTCGGCAAAGCGCCGCCAGAATTCGAAGTCCAGCACCCGGCCGCCCACCGCCGGCTGCAGGTAGAAACCCATCACCGGGATGACCTGGGCCACGGCCCGGCAGTGGGCCAGCAATTCGCCGGTGGAAGCGGCCTTGAGGGCCGAGAGGCTGAGCAGGCCCAGCTGGTAGTCGCAGTCGCGGGCAAAGCGGGCTTCGGTCAGGGCCTGGGCAGTGGGGCCGCAGATGCCGGCGATGGGCAGGAAGCCGGCGGGCGCCTCGCGGGCGATCACCTCGCTGGCCAGTTTGAGCACGGGCTCGAAGAGCCCGACCTGTGGGTCGCGGATGGCGAACTGGGTGGTGTGTACCCCCACGGCCACCCCGCCGGCCCCGGCGGCGATATAGTAGCGGGTCAGGGCCCGCTGCCGGCGCTCGTCGAGCTGGCGCTGTTCGCCGAGGGCCAGGGGGTGGGCCGGGATGACCTGGCCCTCTAGCAGGCGCTGGCGCAGCAGGGGTGTCAACATGGATTCATCTCCGCTTGCGGGGCAGAGAACCGATGATCATCAGGCTGCCGCTGGCGCTCACTGCGCTGCCCTCGACCGTCCATTCCTTGGTCTGGCCGCCCAGCTGCTCGCAGCAGCGCTCGCTCACCTGCACAAAGGGGGGCCGGCCCGGGTCGGCCAGCACCACCTGCTGAACCCCGGCCTTTAGCGCCTTGTCGATCAGGCTGTACAGCGGGTCCACCATCTCGTCCCAGAAACACACGTCGGCGGCCAGCATCACGTCGAAGCCCGCCAGATCCACGGCGGTCAATTCCTCGAAGCGGGCCTTGCGGGTCTGGATCTCCACCCCGTTGACCTCGGCGTGCAGGTCGAGATAGGGGAAGACCTCTTCGTCGGCGTCGATACCCATCACCCGGGCCCCGAACTGTTTGGCGCAGAAGATGCCGGCCAACCCCCAGCCACAGCCCGCTTCCAACACCCTGGTGCCGATGGGCAGGCTCTGGTAGCCGAGGAAGTCCATGATCAGATAACTTGAGGACCAGAACTTGTTGCCGTGGATGGAGGGTTCGTGGTGTTTCTTGAGCTGCCGCATGCGGGGGTGCGCGGCCTTGAGGATGGTGAGGCCGTAGGCGCGGCGCTCGACACTCTTATCGACGCTCTTTTTTTTGGCCATTGTCAGAGAGATAGGGTAGATTATAGGCTGCTTCGGAGCCTGAAAAATAAGGAATTGTGTGATGGACGCCAAAAGGCCCACCCTGCGCGTGGGGATCTACGGAGCCGGCAACTGGGCCAATGCCACCCATATCCCGAATCTATTGGGTATCGGCGGGGTGGAGATCGCCGCGGTCTGCGACTGCAACCTCGAAGCGGCGCGGGCCGCGGCGGCCCGCTTCGGTATTGCCGGGGTCTACGAGGACGGGCACCAGATGCTGGCGCAGGTGGAGCTCGACGCCTTCTACTCGGTGGTGCCGGCCTTTGCCCGCAGCGGGGTGGAAGAGGAAGCCGCAGCCCGCGGGTTGCACCTGTTCAGCGAGAAGCCCCAGGCCCTGCACATGGAGACGGCCCGCCGCATCGACGCGGCCATCCGCCGGGCCGGGGTGTTGAGCACGGTCTGTTTCCGCGAGCGCTACCGCCCCATCTTCCAGGAGGCCCGCCGGCGTTTGCAGGGCAAACAGGTGGCGCATATCCGTTTCCAGAGCGTCGGCGGCCTGCCGCCCCTGGCAGACCAGGCCGGCGAGAGCTGGTGGCACCAGCTCGACAAGTCGGGCGGGGCCGCCTTCGACTGGGGGGTACACGCGGTGGACTATGCCCGCTTTGTCAGCGGCCTGGAACTCGTCCGCGCCCAGGCCTTCTACACCCACCCCTCGGCCTATGCCTTGCCGCTCTCCTACTCGTTCAATTTCCAGTTGTCCAACGGCGGCACCATGACCATGAACTTCGTCGCCGCCACCCCGGCCGCCCCGCCCGGCGAGGCGCGCTTTGTTTTTTTCTACGAGGGCGGCTATCTGGCCATTCACGGGTACGAGTACCTCGAGGTCAACGGCGAGAAGGTGTACCAGGCCGCTGAGTTCAACCCCTGGTACGAGCAGGACCGCTGTTTTGTCGAAGCCGTCCGCAGCGGCGACCGCTCGCTGCTGCTCAACGATTACCACGACGGGCTCTTTTCTCTGGGGCCGGTGCTGGCCGGCTGGCAGTCGGCCCGCCAGGGCGGCACCTGCCTCGACGTGCCTGCTTTTATGAAGGCCTGAGCGGGTGATCACCTATATAAAAAATCGCTGGCGCGCCGAAGGCGGGTATCGCGAGTTTCTGATCCTCGCCTTCCCCCTGGTCCTCAGCACCGCCAGTTGGAGCGTCCAGCACTTCATCAACCGGGTCTTCCTCACCTGGCACTCCACCGAGGCCCTGGCTGCGGCCCTGCCCTCGGGCATCACCAATTTTATCTTTCTCAGCTTCTTCATGGGCATGGCCCAGTACACCAACACCTTTGTGGCCCAGTACAGCGGCGCCAGCCGGCCCGAGCGGGTGGGGCCGGCGGTGTGGCAGGGTATGTACCTGGCGCTTTTGAGCGGGGTGCTGGGCTGGGGGTTGTCCTTTTTTTCGGCGCCGCTCTTCGAGCTGATCGGCCACCAGCCCCAGGTCCGCCAGGAGGAGATCATTTACTTCCGGGTCTTGTGTTACGGGGTGGGGCCCTTTGTGCTCTCGGCGGCGGCGGCCTGTTTTTTTAGTGGCCGCGGCCAGACCTTGACGGTGCTGTGGGTCAACGTGGCGGGCACGGCCCTCAACGTGCTGCTCGACTACGTGCTGATCTTTGGCAACTGGGGTTTCCCCGCCTGGGGCATCCGCGGGGCGGCCTGGGCCACCAATATCGCCTCCGCCTTTACCGCGCTGCTCTTTGTAGGCCTGATGATGCGCGGTGAGTACCGACGCCAGTTCGCCACCCTCAGCGGCTGGAGGCCCGACGGGGAACTCTTCGGCCGGCTGGTGCGTTTTGGCGGGCCCAACGGCCTCAACTTCATGCTCGATATCCTGGCCTTCTCGCTTTTCGTGCTGCTGGTGGGCCGCATTGGCACCGTCGAGTTGGCGGCCACCAACCTGGCCTTCAACGTCAACAGCCTGGCCTTCATGCCCCTCATCGGCGGCGGCATCGCCGCCGCCACCATGGTGGGCCAGCGCCTGGGGCAGGAGCGCCCCGAGGCGGCCGAGTACTGCACCTGGACCGGTTTCCACCTGGCCGTCGGTTACATGAGTGCCATGTCGCTGGCCTACTTCATCTTTCCCGATTCCTTCCTCATGCCTTTCGGGTTGCGCTCCCAGGGCGCCGAGTTCGAGGCGGCCCGCGAGCTGGCGGTTACCCTGTTGCGCATCGTCGGCATCTACTGCGTCTTCGACGCCATGTACATGAGTTTCACCTCGGCGCTCAAGGGGGCGGGGGACACCCGTTTCCTGATGGTGGTCTCGGTGGTTATGGGCTGGGTCCTGTTGGTGGTCCCCTCCTGGGCGACGCTGACCTATTTCGGGTCCCACCTCTACCTGATGTGGGCTTTCCTATGTTTCTATATCATCGCCATGGGAGTGGTGTTCTACTTTCGTTTTCGCGGCGGCAAGTGGAAAACGATGCGGGTCATCGAGACTGTGCCAGCGGTGCCCGCCGAGGAGGAGGTGCTCCGGCACGAGGCCAAGGCCGGAGCCTAGGACAGGAGAGACGCGATGGCATTCCATTGGGGCATTGACCTGGGCGGAACCAAGATCGAAGGGGTGGTGCTGGCAGCAGGCGAGACCGAGCCCCGCTGCCGGATCCGCATCGCCACCGAAGCCGAACAGGGGTACCAGCACATCGTCGGCCAGATCGCGCTGTTGGTGGCGCAGCTCAAGGAGCAGACCGGCCTGCAGCCGGCGGCCATCGGGGTGGGCACGCCGGGGGTGTTAGACCCTCAGACCCAGACCCTCAAGAACAGCAACACCCTCTGCCTCAACGGCCAGCCGCTCAAGGCCGATCTGGAGCGGGCGCTGGGCTTGCCGCTGGAGCTGGCCAACGATGCCAACTGCTTTGCCCTGGCCGAGGCGCGGCTGGGGGCCGGCAAAGGCGCCGAGACCGTCTTCGGCATCATCATGGGCACCGGGGTGGGCGGCGGGGTGGTGGTGCGCGAGCGGGTGCTCTACGGCTGCCAGGGTATCGCCGGGGAATGGGGCCACAACGTGCTGGACGGCGAAGGGCCGGAGTGTTATTGCGGCAAGCGCGGATGTGTGGAGCGTTTCCTGGCCGGCCCTGCCCTGCAGGAGTACTACGCGGGCCTGGCCGGCAAGCGGTTGCCCTTGGCCGAGATTGTCCACCGCTACCAGCAGGGCAGCGACCCCCACGCCGCGGCCACGGTGCAGCGGATGATCGCCTACTTCGGGAAGGCGATCGCGTATTTGATCAACATCCTCGACCCGCATGTCATTGTCCTCGGCGGCGGGGTGAGCAACGTGGACCTGCTCTACAGCGAAGGGGTGCAGGCCGCCAGGCCCTACGTCTTCAACAATCGCCTGGAGACCCGGGTGGCCAAGAACCAGCTGGGCGACAGCGCCGGGGTCTTTGGCGCGGCGATGCTGGTGGCCTAGCGGTCTCAGGCGCCGTTCTTCTCGATCAGCGAATCGATGTCGTCCTGGTCTATTGCTTCTTCATCGATCTGAGCAGCATCGGATTCTTCGGCAAAGAGCAGTTGTTCCTCCTCTTCGACCTCTTCCTCGGCAGCGGCCTCCTCCTCCGGTTCCTCGCCCTGCGCTGCTGAAGTGCCCTCTTCGATCAGCTCATCGATCTCGCTTTGTTTCTCCTGGGCCGCGTTGCGATCGTAGCGGGCGTTGGCGTCGTAGGTGCCTTCTTTTACCGCGATCTGCGGCCCCTCCATGGACACCCCCAGGCGCGCGATCAGTTGGTGTAGCCCACTGCCCAGGTTGGCCAGCAGGGCGTGGGTGGCCTCGATCTGCTGCGAGGTGATGTCCTGGAACTGCAGCGCACTCATGATGGTGGTCAGGCGCATACTCAGGTCGTCGATGGCCTCCTCGATGCTCTCGCCGGCAGCGGCGGTCTCGCGGATCTCCTGCAGTTTGGTGTCGATCTCGTCGAGGGCAGTGAGGATCTCGGTGGCGGCCATTTCGGCAGCGTTGTTGATGGTGCGCAGGTTGTCGGAGGCGTTTCCCAGGCCCGAGGTGCTGGAACTGGCCAGGCTGAGCATCTGGTTGACCACCGGCACCATGTCGGCCGAGAACTTGAGCACGTGAACCATGGTGGGGAGAATCTCGCGCAGCAGGATCAGGTGGGCCGCGGAGATTTCGGGGTCCACCAGCACCTTGGGATAACTGCCCTGCAGGGCGCCGATGTGGAAGATCAGGGTGTTGATGCGCTTTTTCACATCCTTGATGTCAAAGGTATACATGCGCTCTTTGACGTGTCTGATATTGACGCTGGCCATAGAGGGGTCTCGTCAGGAAGGGGAGTCCCGAAGGAGAGGCAGATCCGGTGAACAATATATCGGCCGGAATATAGGTGAAGTTGCGCGGGGGACCAACCTTAGCTTCCCCCGCCGTTCCCCCGCTTTTCAGTGCTGGCGCTCCTTCCAGCGGGTGAATTCTTCCAGCGTCTGGGCATCGGGCGGATAGGTGCCCACGATGCTGGCCCCGCCGCGGATCTTCTCGATGATGAAGTCCTCCTTCTCCTCCTGTTCCAGGGCTTCTCGCGCTGCCGTTTCGGCCAGGTGGGCGGGGACCACCACCACCCCCTCGCTGTCCCCCACCAGCCAGTCGCCCGGAAAGACGGCCACTCCGCCGCAGGCGATGGGCACCTGGAATTCGCTGGGGTGGTGTACGGTCTTGTTGGCGTGGGCGTTCATCGCCGCTGCGTACGCCCCCATGCCCAGTTCGGCGATCACCGGGCTGTCGCGGTAGGCGCCGTCGGTGACAATGCCGGCTGCCCCTCGCTGGCGGAGCCGGGTGGCCAGGATGGCGCCCATGGTGCCGGCGCGGGTATCGCCGCGCGCGTCGATGACAAAGACCTGGCCGGGTCCCACCTGCTCGATGGCCACTCGCTGGGCATCCTTGAGGTTGTCCACCTCGCCGGCGGCCAGGTCCTCGCGGGCCGGGATATAGTGCAGGGTGAAGGCCG
>SXGS01311246.1_pt1 | contig 24613 bp, 20 predicted proteins | sample 3174681 | NCBI WGS metagenome assembly SXGS01 (sample SAMN11356861, study PRJNA531348) | freshwater metagenome | isolation source: freshwater sample F1-80 | place: China: Fuxian Lake, Yuxi | collected 2017-12-25 | reverse complement strand
CGTGGCCGAACAGCTCGCTCTCGATCAGGGTGCCGGCCACCGCGCCGCAGTCGACGACGATGAAGGGGGCGCTGCCGCGCTTCGAGAGCTGGTGCAGGGTGCGCGCCACCATGTCCTTGCCGGTCCCGGTCTCACCCTCGATCAGCACGGTGGCGTCGGTCGGAGCGATGCGCTCGATCAGACCGAAGATCTCCCGCATCGCCGTCGAGCGCCCCACCATCTCGCCGAGCACCTCCTTCTCGGAGGGCAGGATCTCGATGCGCTCCTCGAAGGGCGTGAACTTGAGCTCGATGGCGCCCGCGCCGACCACCGAACCGGCGCGGATGTAGGCTTCCTTGATCTCGGCGCCGTCGAGGAAGGTGCCGTTGGTCGAGTTGAGATCCCGGACCAGGTAGCCCTTGCCGTCGCGGACGATCTCGAAGTGCACGCGCGACACGGTCTCGTCGGCGATCACCAGATCGTTCTCGGGGGCCTTGCCGACGCGGATCACGTCGCCGCCGATGACGAACTCGGTGCCGCGCTGCGCGCCCTTGGTGACCACCAGCTTGCAGCGACGCAGGTTGACGGTCGCCGGCTTGGCCTCGCGGCGGATGCGCGTGCCTCCCAGGACGTCCATCGCGGCCATCGTACCACGCGCGCCCCGCGTTGACCCCGCCGCCGGGGGCGCGGTACCGTCGGGGCAGTGCTGCGATCCTCCCGGGGTTCCGTCGCAGTGGCGCCGTGCGCCTTCCTCGCCACGCTGGTGATCGCGGCGACCGCGGGCACCGCTGTCGCGCAATCGACCGTGCCCCCGCCACGTACCGCGGCCGTCGCCGACCGACCGTCGGAGGCGCCCCTGCCCTCGTGCCTGGACGCGTCCATCAAGGACGAGCTCGGCCGCGAGCTCAAACCCCGCGGCGTGCAGAAGCGCGACTTCCTCAAGAACAAGAAGGTCCAGCTCACCGCCCGCGGCGGCCTCTACGCCGGCGACCTGACCTCGTCGTCGTGGGTCGGCGGCGGCTCGCTGTCCTTCTGGTTCACCGAGGACCTGGGCCTCGAGCTGGGCTTCCACCTCACCCCGTTGGCCCTCGATCTCGACGCGCCGCTGGCCGAGTTCTTCGGCGACGATCGGTTCGAGAAGGGCATGGGCTACCTGCCCCTGGCCAACCTGGTGTGGTCGCCGATCCACACCAAGATGAAGATCGGCGACGGCATCGTTCACGGCGACATCATGGTGATGGCGGGCGGCGGCCGCCTCATCCACGACAGCGTGCAGGGCGCGACCTTTGACGCCGGCATCGCCCTCGAGCTGTTCACCACCGGGGTCATCACCGTCCGTTTCGAGGCCCGCGACGTGATGGCCGTCCAGGAGGCGGTGGCCGAGACCCGCTTCACCAACAACATCATGGCCACCATGGGCTTCAGCATCTGGATTCCGACATGGCTGTGAAGCATGGCGTCATCGCCGCGTTGCTCGTGCTGATCGGAGAGGCGGCTCCGGCGTGGGCCGACGACCGCCGCGAGCCCGCGCCCGAGCGCACCACCGAGATGTGCATCGACCAGGAGATCGCCGAGAAGCTGGCGGTCAAGCGGCGGCGCCGGGGCGCCGTCGATCGCCTGTTCGTGAAGCAGTCGCGCCACGAGATGACGGCCAGCGGCGGCTACTACGCCTCGGATCTGTTCAGCGGCACCTACGTGGTCGGCGGCTCGTACACCTATCACATGACCGATCAGACCGCGGTCGAGTTTGGCGGCGGCATGACCCACGCCAACGCCGACGTGATCCGCGCCATCGAGGACCAGCGGGGCGAGGTCCTTGCCGACGACTTCGCCCGCACCCTCTACGCCGAGTCCTTGCTCCTGTGGACTCCGGTCTACGGCAAGCTGCGCCTGGGTGGCAGCATCGCCCACTTCGACGCCCACCTCGATCTCGGTGTCGGTGTGGTCGATTCGCTGACCAGCCGCGGCGCCATGGGTGTGGCAGGCTTCGGGCTCAAGTTGTTCGCCGGCAAGGCCGTGGCCTTCCGGATCGATGCCCGCAACCGCGTGTTCCGTCAGGAGTTGCTCGACGAGCGCTTCCTGGTCAACGACGCGTCGGTGACGCTCGGTCTTTCGCTGTTCCTGCCGTTCCGCAACTGACTCATTGCTCTCGGAGCCGTCATGAAGAGCCTACCCTCCCATGTGACGCTGCTAGGCGTCGCCGCGCTCCTCTGTGCGTTGATCGTCCCGTTCGGCGAGGCCGAGGCGCGCCGCAAGAAGAAGCCCACGAAGAAGCCGCCCCCGGTGGAGGAGACGGCCGCGCCCGAGCTACCGCCGCCGGCGCCCGATCCCGCGCCGGAGGAGGTCCGCAGCGAACCGCCGCCGGCCCCGACTCCGCCCCCGCCGCCGGTCGAGGCCGCCGCGGTGGTCGACGTCGACTCGCTCCGCCAGGAGTACCTGAAGCTGCGCGACGAGCTGTTCGAGTCGCGGGCCCGCGCCGCCACCGTGGCGTCGGCGATGTACTCGACGCGCCTGCAGGTCAAGCTCGCCTTCACCCCGGCCCGCTTCTACGGCGTCACCCGCGCCGTGGTCCGCCTCGACGGCGCCAGCGTCTACGACGACGGTAACGGCGCGGTCGCCAGCGACGACGCCGTTCGCTTCGACGGCTGGATCGCGCCCGGCCGCCACGTCCTGACCTTTCGGGTCGAGACCGTGGGCAAGGACGACGAGCGGTTCACGTCGGCGACCGAGGCCACGATCGTGGTCCAGGCGGTGGCCGGCAAGGATCTGGCGGTGATTGCCAAGGCCTCCGACGGCGGTGACATCGCCTACGAGTGGAAGCGCAAGGAGCGCGGCGGCTATCGCCTCGGCATCGACGTCGACGTCCGCACCCAGGCCCGCGCCGCCGAGCCGGGCAAGAAGACGGCCCGTGCGCGCTAGCCTGACCATCGTCGCCGCCACGTCGATCATCGCGCTCGGCGCGATGGGGACCCTGGGCGGGATCGCCCGGGCGCAGCCCGAACCTCCCGAAGGCGAGCCGCCCGAGCCTCCGGACCGGGCGCCGGGCGCCACCGCGATCTATTTCGCCGAGCTCGAGAAGCTGGGCCTGGTCGACGCGTCGACCGGCAGCAAGGAGACCCTGACCCGCGACCTCGACGTCGCCGAGCGGCTCCTGCGCGAGGGCGCGGCCGGCGACGCCGCGGTCGCGCTCTACACCATCGTCGAGTCGCCGCGCTATACCGACTTCTCGGACTTCGTCGAGTATCAGAACGCGGAGTACTACCTGGGCGTGGCGCTCCACCAGGCTGGCGCCACCGGTGGCGCCCTCGATGCCTTCGAGCGCGTGTTGCGGCGCGGCCCCGAGGCGCCGTACTGGGGCCCGGCCCACCGCCGCGCCGTCGACCTCGCGATCGAGACCCGCGACTTCGCCGGCACCCTGGCTCGCATCGAGTCGCTCGATCGCGCCGGCGGCGCCGGTGGCACCCCGATCACGCCCAACGCCGCCGGCGAGCGCGCCTACCTGCGCGGCCGCGCCGCCTACGTGGCCGGTGATCTGGTCGCCGCCGAGGGCCAGCTCGCCCAGATCTCCAAGAAGAGCCGGCTCTACTCGTCGGCGCTCTACCTGCGCGGCGTGATCCGCACCCGCAAGGGCGAGTGGAGAGACGCGGCCGCGGCGATGTGCGAGATCGCCGACACTCCCGACGACGACAAGTTCACCTTCGTCGTCGACGAGCGCTACTTCACGATCAAGGATCTGGCCCGCCTCGGCCTCGGCCGCCTCGCCCATGAGCTGGCCGAGTACGACGACGCCTACTACCACTACTTCCAGATCCCCGAGGACTCGGTCCATCTGCCCGACGCGCTCTTCGAGGCAGCGTGGTCGATGTACCAGAAGCGCGAGCTGGCCACGTCGCGCGATCTCACCGCCGAGCTCGATCGCACCTTCCCCAACAGCCCGGTGTGGCCCGAGGCCGGCTTGCTCGCCGGCTACGTCGAGCTCGCCGATTGCAAGTTCGACGCCTCGCGCAAGCACTACGACACGCTCATCGCCGAGCTCACGCCCGTGGTGGCCGAGCTCGATCGCATCCGCAAGGACCCCGACGCCCGCGGCGAGCTGTTCCGGCGCGCGCTCGATCGCTGGCGCAGCGAGGCCGACGGCATGCGCATCGACCAGGGCGCCAAGAAGGACGTGACCGCGCGTGTGCTCGGGCTGCTCCGCCTCGATCCCGCGTTCCTCCGCCTGCACGACGCCGTCACCGGGATGCGTCGGGCGACCGGCGAGGCGCCGGGCATCGCCCGGGTGTGGACCGGCCTGGCCCGCCAGTCGCGCGGCCAGAAGGTCGGCGCGGTCTCGGGCGAGACCACCCTGGCCCAGGACGAGGCCGCCGACGCCGCCGCCGTCGAGCAGGATCTGGTCCGGCTGGTGGAGGAGATCGGTCGGGCCCGCGCCGAGCTGGCCCGCGGCCGGCGCGCCCGGACCGTACCCGACGATGTCGCCGCCGAGGAGGAGTCACGCCTCGCCGAACTGGAGAAGCGGGTCGCCGCCAGCCGCCAGAAGGCGCGCGCGCTCAGCGATCAGGCCGACGCCGCACTCACCGCCGACGCCCCCGCCGGCCTGCGCCCGCTGCTCGACGCCGACGTGGTCGCGATCCGCCGCCTCGAGAGCAACGCCCGCGCCCTGCAGACGCGGCTGGAGCAGGAAGCCGAGACCCTGTCGCAGCGCACGATCGAGCAGCTCTACAAGGACACCAAGCGGGTCCTCGACAAGGCCCGGCTGGGCAAGGTCGACGCGGTGATCGGCCAGAAGCGCGCCCTCGACATCAAGGTCCAGGATCTCGCCGCCGGTCGATTCCCCGCCGAGCTGCACGGCAAGCTGTGGGAGCAGGGCCTCATCGGCGACGACGAGGAGTTCTGGCCGTTCCAGGGCGAGTACTGGCACGACGAATATGAAGGGTTCAGGTGACCGCCATGCGCCTGACGAGCCTGACGTTGATCCTGCTGTGCGTGCTCGGCGCCGTGGCGGCGCCGGCCGCGGCCCAGATGGCCGAGGTCAACCTCGACCGCGGCCCGGCGTCGGAGCTCTACCTCCGCAAGCGGCCGCCGGTGCCCGAAGCGCCGGTGCTGGCCGCCGAGCTGAAGAAGATGCTCGACGTCACCGTCAAGCAACGTGACGAGAAGCGCATCGAGGCCATCGCGCTCCTGCGCGAGTTCCTGGCCGGTAAGCCCGAGGGCGCGGCCCAGGCCGACGGCCTGTTCAAGCTGGCCGAGCTGCTGTGGGAGGACTCGCGCCGCCTGTACCTGGTCCGGATGGACGGCTACGAGCGCGACCTCGAGCGCTGCAAGGTCGAGCCCGAGTCGTGCGAGCGCGAGCCCAAGGAGCCGACGATCGATCTCTCGGAGAGCGAGAAGCTCTACAAGACGCTGCTCACCGAGCACCCCGACTTCCGCCGCGCCGATCTGGTCCTCTATCTGGTCGGCTTCGCCGCCAAGGAGGACGGTCGCGAGGAAGAGGCGATGTCGCGCTTCCAGGAGGTCATCGAGCGGTTCCCCGGCTCACCGCTCTTCGGCGACGCCTGGATGATGGTCGGCGAGCACCACTTCGCGGCCGGCAACTGGGAGGCGGCGCGCGACGCCTACAAACAGATCCTCGGCAACAAGAACGCCGCCACCTACGACCTGGCGATGTTCAAGACCGCCTGGTGCGACTGGAAGCTCGGCGACGTCGACAGCGCCGCCAAACGCTTCAAGGAAGTGCTCGACCTCGCCGTCGAGGCCGAGCGGGCCGGCTCCGCCGCCCAGCGCCGGCGCCGGGCCAGCCTGCGCGACGAGGCCCTCGAGTACCTGGTGATCGTCTTCACCGAGGATCGCGCCATCAGCGCCAAGGAGGTCTTCGACTTCCTGGCCTCGATCGGCGGCGAGCGCTATTCGCGCGACGTGCTCATCAAGGTCGCCGACGCCTACCTCGGCCAGGCCGAGTACGACCGCGCCGTCGACACCTTCGAGTTCCTGATCGCGCTCGAAGGCACCGGCCTGTCGGCGGCCGCCTGGCAACGCCGCATCGTCGAGACGTGGGCCTCGGCGCTCGACACCCCCGAGCTGCTCACCGCATCCAAGGTGCTGGTCGAGACCTACGGCCCCAAGACGGCGTGGGCCAAGGCCCAGCACAACCGCGACGGCCTCGTGCGCTCGCTGACTTCCACCGAGGAGCTCTTGCGCGCCACGGTGAAGAACCTGCACGCCGACGCCCAGGGCCGCGAGAAGGCGGCCAAGCCGCCCAAGCGGCCCAAGACCATGAAGCCCGCCGACGAGCCGACCTGGGAGCGGACCTACAAGACGTTCCTCGACAAGAATGCCCTGACCCAGCCCTACAACCAGGCCGCTGCCGGCTACCAGCTCTATCTCGGCGCCTTCGCCGATCGCCCCGACGCCGCCGAGCTGCGCTTTCTGCGGGCCCAGATCCTCTACTTCAAGCTGTTCCGTCTCGAGGAGGCCGGCGACGAGTTCCTCGCCGTCGGCAAGACCGCGCCGGTCGGCAAGTACCACAAGGACTCGCTGCTCGGCGCCATGAACGCGTTCGAGCGCGCCCGCCCGCCCGACACCGCCGGCAAGCGCGAACTGCTCGAGGTCGACAAGAAGTTCGCCGAGGCCATCGACCTCTACGCCACCCTGTTCCCTGCTGACAGCGAGCTGGTCAGCGTGATCTTTCGCAACGGCCAGCTCTTCTACGACTACGGCAACTACGACGAGGCCATCAAACGCTTCGGCGTGATCGTGACTCGCTACCCCGATCACCCCGACGCCGGCCCCGCCGGTGATCGCATCCTGGCCGCGCTCAACAAGGCTCAGGACTACGAGAACATCGAGGAGTGGGCGCGGCGGCTCAAGACCGCCAAGGCCTTCGCCGCCAAGGACCAGCAGGAGCGCCTCGATCGCCTGATCATCGAGTCGATCGGCAAGAGCGGCGACAAGTACCAGGAGGCCGGCAAGTACGAGCAGGCCGCCGCGTTCTACCTGCGCGTGCCCAAGGAGTTCCCCAAGCACAAGCAGGCGCCGGAGAAGATGATGAACGCGGGTGTCATGTTCGAGAAGGCCAAGCTCCCCGAGAAGGCCGCCGACGTCTATCTCGAGCTGGCCCAGAAGTACAGGGACTCACCCGAGGGCGAGAAGGCGGCGTTCACCGCCGGCCAGGTCTACGAGCGCGTCGCCTACTTCGATCGCGCCGCCGCCGCCTACGAGGTGGTGATCAAGGACTTCCCCAGCAGCAAGAACGCGCCCGACGCGGTCTACAACGCTGGCGTCCTGCGCCAGGCGCTGGGCCAGCACGAGAAGGCCATCAGCCACTACACCGACTACGCCAAGCGTTTCCGCGACCGCAAGGACGCGGCCGAGGTCGCCTTCCGCATCGGCGTCGTCTACGAGGACGCCGGCGACGACGGCCGCGCCGACAAGGCCTACCGCGAGTACGCCCGGGCCCACCGCGACGTGCCCCGGCGCGTGCTCGAGGCCCACGTGCGCGCCGCGCGCACGTCGTTGCGCCTGGGCCAGGAGAAGCGCTCGGCCGAGGAGCTCGACGCCGCGCTCAAGATGTACAAGCGGCTCGACGGCAAGGACAAGGCCGCGACCCAGCCCTGGGCCGCCGAGGCCCGCTACCTGCAGGGCGAGCTGGTGCTCAAGGAGTACGACAAGGTCTCGCTCGACGTGAAGCCGAAGCTGCTCGAGAAGGCGCTCAAGAAGAAGAGCGACCTCCTGGCCAAGGCCCGCACCGTCTACCTCTCGGTCGTCGACTACAACGATCTCAAGTGGGCGACCGCGTCGCTCTACCGCGTCGGCCAGATCTACGACAGCTTCGCCGAAGCGATGCGCACGGCGCCCACGCCGGGCGGTCTCAGCGAGGCCGAGGCCACCGCCTACCGCGACGCCCTCGACGCCACCGTGATCGAGATCGAGGAGGTCTCGATCGAGCTCTACGCGGCCGGCTACCAGAAGGCGATCCAGATGCAGGTGTACGACTCGTACACCAAGAAGATCCGCGAGGCCCTGGGCCGGGTGGCGTCGCAGCAGTACCCGCCCGAGCGCGAATCGCGCAGCGACGTGCGCACCGGCGATCGCCCGCTCAAGATCGATCTCGTCGAGGAGGTCGACCGATGAGTTCTTCCACTCCACCGCGTCCCCTTGCCCGTGCCCTTGCCCTTGCCCTTGCCCTTCTGCCTCTGGGTCTGAGCGCCTGCAACGGCGGCTCCGCCAAGCGCAACATCCAGGGTACCGGCCCGCGCGCGGCGCCCAAGCTCGATCCGGTCAAGCCCCAGGCCCGCCGCGAGTTCGAGGCCGCGCTGCGCGCGCTGCGCCTCGGCGGCCCCGAGGCGCCCGAGACCGCGCGCGCCCGCTTCGAGGCCGCGGTCGAGATCGACGGGAAGCTGTGGGAGGGCTGGCACGACCTCGGCGTCTTGCGAGCCCAGGACGGCGACGACGACGGCGCGGTGGCGGCCTTCGAGAAAGCACTCGCCGTCAATCCCGCCCCCGCCCCCACCCGCCTGGCCCGGGCCGAGAGCCTGCGCCGGCTTGGCAAGGTCAAGGACGCCCGCGCCGACTACGAGGCCACACTGCGCGAGACCGCCGATGACGATCCCATGCGCCGCGACGCGGCCGCGCGCCTGGCGTCGCTCCTGCGCGACGCCGGCAACTTCGACGACGCGATCGACGTCCTCCGCGACACCCTGCGCGTCTCGGGCGCCAACTCGCGCGTCTACACCGAGCTATGCCTCATCTACATGGCCCAGAACCGCGAGGAGCTGGCAGTGCTGGTGATCGGCCGCGCCATCGAGCTCGATGCCAAGGACCCGGCGGTCTACAACGCGCTGGCGTTGCTCTACCTGCGCCAGGGCAAGGCCCAGGAGGCGTTCGACCGCTTCGACCACGCGACCTCGCTCGATCCGACCTACATCGATGCGCGCTTCAACAAGGCGTCGGTGCTGCTCGACGCCGGCGATTACACCCGCGCCAAGCAGGAGCTCGAGACGTTGCTCACCAAGGCGCCGGAGGACTGGGCCGCGCAGGTGTCCTTGGGCGTGGCCTGGCGCGGCCTCAAGGACAACGCCGCCGCCAAGAAGAAGTTCGAGCTGGTGATCGACAAGGCCCCGCGCAGGAGTCGCGCGAGGGGCGATGCGTTGTGGAACCTGGCGGTGCTCAAGTCGGACTTCCTCGACGACAACGCCGGCGCCAAGGGCGATCTGGAGCGCTTCCTGCAAGACGCAGGGACATCCCATCCCAAGCGCCAAGCTGCGGAGCAGAAGCGAAAGGAGCTGGGCATTTGATGGCGCACCCAACCTCGACCAGCGGGGGCAACGGCCCCCGAACGCAGCTTCATGCGGACGCCGCCCCCCAGGGTGCGTGGGTGTGGCGATGTGCGCTGGTGAGCGCGTTCGTGCTCGCCGCCACATCCCCCGCGATCGCCCAGCCGGCCAAGAAGCCCCCTCCTGGTGATGTCGAACCCGCATCCGCCCCGGCGGAGAAGGGCAAAGGCAAACCCAAGGTGTTCGACTTCACCGGCCTCGACATCTCCGGACGGCTGCGCACGCCGCAGCTCCTCTACTTCCTCGATCGCGCCAACGAGGAGCTCGAGCGCGCGTCGCTCGAGCGCCGCTCGTTCATCCCCGAGATGGTGCGCTCGGTCGACGAGGGCAACCTGTGAGCACCGCGGCGACCGCGCCCGGCCCGGTCCAGCTACGCACGTCGCTGGTGTGGCACGGCGAGGTCATGGCCGATCACGTGCTGACCGCGCCCGGCGCGGTCACGCTCGGCGCCAGCGGCAACGCGACCTTCATCACCCCCGATCTCTCGTTGCCCGCCGACTTCGCCATCATCCGACCCGGCAACCGCGGCTACCTGCTCACCCTCGGTGACCGCATGCGCGGCACCATCTGCATCGACGGCAAGCAGCGCGACGTCGAGGACTTCGTGCGCCGCGGCGGCGAGGGTGGCGACGACACTGGCGCCGCCGGCGCCTTCCGCGCCACGCCCATCGGCGGCCGAGACTGGGGCGTGATCGATCTCGACGAGAGCGGTCATCACCAGCTCTTCTTCCAGTTCGTGCCCATGCAGGCGCCCCTGCCCGGCCACACGTCGAACTGGGAGCTGCTCATCCCGGCGCTCGCCTTCTCGCTCCTGCTCCACTCGGTGCTGGTCTTCGTGACCTACGCCTTCGACGAGGGCATCAACCCCTTCGTCTATCCCGGCTCCAAGCGCCTGACCGGCGCCTTCCTCATCAACCGCATCAACGCGCCGCCCGACGTGCCCGATCCGCCCAAGGCGGTCGGCGCCCAGCCGGCCGCGGCCGAGACCGGCCAGAAGAAGAACGTCAACTCGGCGACCAAGGGCGCCGAGGGCAAGTCCGGCGGCAAGGGCGAGAAGCCGCGCGCCCGCGATCCCGACGCCGTCGACGTTCCGCCCGACGCGCCGCCGCCGCCGCCCAAGGTGGCGTTCATGACCGAGAAGAACCGGGCGGTGATCGACAACATCATCCAGGCCGACGTGCGCACCTCGCTGGGCAAGTTCACCGGCCTACCTGGCCCGCGCCAGAAGGGCGGCGTCGGATACGGCAAGGGCACCGGCACCGGCGTCGGCGACGAGCTGGGCGGCACCGGCACCACCCGCGGCAGCAAGGGCTCGGGCTCCGGCGGCGGCGGCTCGGTCGAGGGCGACTTCGTGTCGCAAGGCAAGATCGACACCGGCGAGACCCGCGCGCCCAAGGGCACCGGCGGCACCGGCTCGGGCGTGAAGGAGGTCGCCGTGGTCGGCACCGGCAACGCGTCGGGCGACTTCGGCGGCCTCTCCAAGGAAGAGATCGACAAGGTCGTGAAGTCGCGCGCCGGCCTGATCAAGGCCTGCTACCAGAAGGAGCTCGACCGCCAGAAGGGCCTGGGCGGCAAGCTGGTCATCAAGTTCTCGATCAGCGCCGACGGCATGGTCACCAAGGCCGCGCCCGGCGCCGGCTCGACCCTTCAGAACGCTTCGGTCAGCGACTGCGTCGTCCGCCAGATCGTCAAGCTGAAGTTCCCCGCCAAGGGCGGCGGTGTCGTGAACTACCCGTTCATCTTCTCGCAAGGATGACCACGAGGGAGTAACCCATGCGTCCACAGAGCCTCGCCGTCGCCACCGTCCTCGCCGGCCTCACCGCCGCCGGGGCCGCCTGTGCCACCGACCCGCAGTACATCCCGGCGCCAGCCTCGATCGAGGTCGGGATCGAGGGGTCGGACGTGTTCACTGGCACGGTGACGATCGATCTGCCGGTGCAGCTCGAGACCATGGAACACTTGATGGAGCGAGAGGCCCGCGCCCTCGAGCTCGGCATCCCCGCCGACCAGCTCGCCTACGTGCGCACCGGCGACTTCGACGTCTCGATCGAGTGGACCATCAAGAACCTGGCCGGCAGCGAGGGCGAGGCCCGCATCTCGGTCAACGGCGGCAACCAGTACTGGTACTACGTGCCGACCGAGTTCGTGATCGATCCCGACGAGGACGAGGAGCCACCGCCGCTCATGGGCGACGTCCCCCTGCGCATCGCCGCCAGTGGCTCGCGCGACGGCGTCTTCCGCGAGGACCAGATCCGCGAGGCGTCCATCGACCTCGAGCAGATCACGCGCGGCATGATCAACCCGTTCGCCGCCATGCTGACCGTCAACGAGGAGGACCCGGGCGTGACCGTGCCGCCGGTGATGCTGCCGCTCGACGACGTCTCGCAGCTCGTCCGCTTCGACATCATCTTCGAGGCCGACCGCCACATGGTCCTCGAGTACGGCATCCGGATCCGCGATCACCGCGGCATCCTCCACGAGGAAGGCCTGGCCGCGCCGGCCGGCGAGATCGTGGCGTGGATGCCGGCGATGTTCGTGCCGCCGCCGCCACCGCCCTGACCGGGGCGTGTGTACAATCGCTCCAGCTTGGGGATGCGCCTCTCAACAGCCGCGAGCCTCGTCGCGGGCGCGACGCTCGCGATGTCCACCGGCGTCGCCCACGCCGAGCGCCCGGCGTCAAAGGGCTTCTACGCCGAGGCCGGCATGGGCGCCACCGGCCACCTGGGCGCGGCGCGGTCGTGGTCGGCCATCGGCGCCACCGTCGAGCTCCGGGTCGGCTACGACCTGTTCTCGTGGCTGTCGCTGGGCATCGCCGCGGTGACTGCGAGCCACGAAGCCACCGTGCCGCCGCCGCCCGAGGGCGAGTACTACCAGCTCTACCAGGGCCGGGCCGACGCCCGCCTCGGCTTCCGCGTCGACTCGCTGGCCTTCTTCGCCGAGGGTGGCGCCGGCGCCGCGTACATCTCGTCCAACGTGCTGGGCAAGGTCATGGTCCTCGACCCCGGCGAGCGCTTCACCATCGCCTTCGCCGGCGGCGGCGGCCTCGAGTACCAGCTCCAGAACCGCCACTACGCGGTCGGCCTCGCCGGCACCTACTGGATGCTGCCCCAGTTCGACGCCCTGCAAGGCGTCGAGGGCCGGATCTTCCTGCGCTACACCTACGGCGGCAGTCACTGACCTACGGAAACCGCAGGGTCGCGCCGCGAGCCAGCTTGACCGTGGTCTGCTTCTCCCAGTTGTCGGACGAGTGGCCCGAGTCGGTGGTGAAGGCGTAGACCACCAGCGTGTCGCGCTCGCGCACGATCACGAAGCTGTCGAGCAAGTGGGGGCTCTCAAAGGAGAACTGGAACAGCACCGGACCCCGGGAGCGCAAGCGGGTCGTGGTGTTCCAGGAATTGTGGACCTCGTCTGACCACGGCTGCTGGATCTCCTCGGCGCCGAGCGACATGAGCGTGCCCTCGGGCAGCCCTTCCTCGAGGTAACTCCAGCTGCCGCCGAACTCGACCGCGATCGTCCGGGATCCGGACAGGATGAGCAGGAGGTCGAGCGGCGGCATGCCATTGGAAGGCCCGGTCAGCTTCGCCGCCGCCCGCACGTCGATCGTGGCGCCGAGCCCCGTGGCATCGACGACCTTGCGCTTGTCGATCGTGACGCCGTCGAGGATCGACGGGTCGAGCTGATCGCGATCGGCGTAGCTGGCGTCGGGACCGGTGGCCGCATCGGCGGCCGCAGCCGCATCGGCAGGCGCAGCCGCATCAGCAGCCGCAGCCGCGGCCGGGGCCGTGTCGGTGGTGGAAACGTCGTGACGCGCGCGTGTCGAGTTCTTGCAGCCTGAGAGGGAGAGTGCGAGGGCGAAGGCCAGGACGGTTCTCACCGCAGCGCCGCCTTGCCGGTGCCGATCTGCTCGCGCAGGATGCGCCGGAACGGCGCCCGCGGCGACAGCATCGCCAGCACCGCCGACGTGCCCAGCCGCTGCCTCCACAGGAGCAGGAGCGAGGCCGGTACCTTCATGCCGCCGGTGGCAAGCACCCGTCGCGTCGTCTCCGACAGCTCGGCGTGGTAGTCGCGGTCCCAGCGGAAGGATTCGGCCGAGGAGAACGGCGCCGCCAGCGCCCGCTCCCAGCCCCGGTGCGCCGTCGAGGCCAGGGTGTCGGCGCGCTCGAGCATGCCGCTGCGGGCCAGCGCCATGCGGAAGTTCTCGGCGCCGTGGAAGGCGTCCTCGTCGAGGATGCCGTGCCAGAGCGCGCGGTCGGCGGCGGCGGCGTCCTCGGGGAGGTCGACGGTGCAGCCGAAATCCAGAAACCACACCTTCACCTCGCCATCCGGCTGGCGCTCGATGAGGTAGTTGCCCGGGTTGGGATCGGCGTTGAAGAAACGATGGCGGATGGGCGTGCCCCACGCCACCCGCACGATCGCGGTCGCCACCGCCGCCGCCAGCGCCGGATCGTCGTGGGGCAACTGGGCCAGCGGCAGGCCGTGGGCGCGCTCCATGGTCAGCACGCGCCGGCTCGACAGGCCCGCGGTCACCGCCGGCACCCTCACCACCGGGTCGCCTTGCCACGCCGCCGCGAAGCGCTCGAGCGCGCGCGCCTCGGCGACGTAGTCGGTCTCGGCCAGCACCGCGTCGCGCAGGGTCGCGATCGCCGCCGGCGACAGCTCGCGGCCCAGCTCGCCGCCGGCCAGCCTCCGCGCGACGTTGTCGCTGGCCAGATCGCCGGCGAGGGCCTCGGCGATCCCCGGGTACTGCACCTTCACCGCGTACTCGCGGCCGTCCTTGCCACGCGCCGCGTGGACCTGTCCGAGCGACGCCGCCGCGATGGGCTCGTTGTCCCAGTGCGCGAACAGCTGCTGCGGCGGCGCGCCCAGCTCCTCCTCGACGACGCGGGCGATGGCCGCGCCCGGCACCGCGGGCACGCCATCCCACAACGACGCCAGCTCGCGCGGCGCGCCGGCCGAGGTGTAGGCCAGGAGCTGGGCCACCTTGGCCATGCCGGCCTTCATGTCCCCGGCGTGGCGGGCCAGCTCGCGCTCGGCAGCCTCGTCGGCGACGCGATCGTCGGCATCGGAGCCGGTCGGATCGGTGGTCACGATCTGCCGCGCCCGCGCCCACACCCGGGCCAGGCCGACCTTGACGTCGGCGCCGAGCCGGCGGCGCAGCCGTTCGCGTTCGTTCACGGAAGCCACCGTAACACCCGTTCACGGTGATGCGCCCGGCCACGGCTTCGCTTCGGCGGCCGGCACCTTCGACGACATTCCGCACGGTTGCCGCTGGCACGACCGGTGAACTAGGCCACGACGTGCGTCATCTCCTGATCGTCCTGGCGGCCCTGCCCGCCTGCTTCTACGACACCGAGTCGCCGCTTCCGGCCGACTTCGGCGTGTGCGAGGCCCCGCCCTCGCCTGGCGTCGCGGCCACGCCCCCCACCTACTGGCGCGACGTGAAGCCCATCGTCGACCGGAGCTGCGCCGGCTGCCACATCGCCGGCGGCGTCGCGCCGTTCGCGCTCACCACCTACGCCGAGGTGGAGGGCAGGACGCAGCAGGCGGCGTGGGCGGTCGAGACCCGACTGATGCCGCCGTGGCAGCCCGACGACTGCTGCAACCACTACCGGGACGATCGCTCGCTCACGCCCGACCAGATCGCGACCTTCACCGCGTGGGTCGAGGATGGCGCGCCCGAGGGCGATCCCGCCGACGAGCCACCGGCGCCACCGCCGGCGCCCGAGCGGCTGCCTCGTGTCGACGTCGACGTCCAGGTCACGGAGCCGTTCACGCCCTCGCCGCGCGTCGGCAAGGACGAGCTGCGCTGCTTCCTCCTGCCCCACCACTTCGAGACCGCGACCTACGTGACCGGCACCGACGTGCAGCCATCGAACCGGCGCATCGCCCACCACGCCATCCTCTACGCCGTGCCCGCTGACCAGGCGCGCGAGCTGGCCGCCAAGGACGGCGCCGACGGCCGCCCCGGCTGGGACTGCTACGGCGCCGCCGACGAGCTCGACGTGCGCAGCACCATCGGCGGCTGGCAGCCCGGCGATCGCCCACGCGTGTTCCCCGACGGCATCGGCGCCGAGGTCAAGCCCGGCACCCAGCTCGTGCTCAACATGCACTACGACACCGGCGCCGGTACCGGCGCCGATCAACCGCGGGTCCAGCTCATGCTCTCCGACACCGTCGAGCGGGTGTCGCGCGGCGCCCCGGTGGGGAACCCCTTGTGGTTCGCCGGCGAGGGCATGGAGATCGCCGCCGGCGATCCCGACGCGATGGTGTTCTTCTCCTACGACCCCACGCTGGTCATCGGCAAGGGCAAGGCCATCGACGTCGAGAGCGTGATGGTCCACATGCACGAGCTCGGCAGCATCGGGCGCCTCGCCATCCTGCGCGAGGACGGCTCCAGCGAATGCCTGCTCAACATCACCGACTGGGACTTCCACTGGATGACCACGTACTTCCTCGACACGCCGGTGCGCATCAACCCCGGCGATCGCCTCTACGTCGAGTGCCACTGGGACAACACCGCGGAGAACCAGAAGCTGGTCGACGGCGAGCAGCAGGCCCCGCGCACCATCGGCTGGGGCGCCGACGAGGAGATGTGCGGCGGCGTGATCGGTTTCTCGGAGCCGGTCCAATGAGTCGCGCGATCGTCGCCATCGTCGTCGTGCTGGTCGCCGCGCTCGCCGGCTGCGGCTCGTACACCAGCTACAAACACACGCAGCTGGCGCGCCCGGGCAAGACCGACTGGCTGTTCGCCAGCCAGCTCTCGGGCGCCGGCACCGGCACCGCCGACAACGCGCCGCTTCCCGAGTTCGCCGCCGGCGCCCGCCGCCGCGTGCACGAACGCGCCGACGTCGGCGTCACCACCACCTTCCTGCCGCTGGGCCCGGCCTTCACCACCTTCTCGGTCGAGGCCTCGGGCAAGCTCGCGCTGGTCCGGCGCGGGCGCTGGTCGGCCGCGCTCGGCGCCGGCGCCGGCTACCGCGTCACCCACTCGAGCGGCGCCACCGTCGAGGGCGTGCACCTGGCGCTGCCGCTCATCCTCGGCGTCGATCTCGGACGCCACCAGCTCGTCTACTCGCCCGCCGCCGGCTACCAGCGGGTCTGGTCCACGGGCGCCCGCCCCGTCGACGTGCCCTTCGCCGGCTGGTCACTCGGCTTCCGCTGGCAGATCGGCCGGCGCTGGGCGCTCCTTCCGGAAGGCACCGTCGGCTACACACCGGCCCGCAACTTCATGACCGAGGACTCGCGCCTCTTTCACGTCGGCGTCGCGGCGCTGTTCACGCCGTAGCTGTCGTCCGCGACGTGCCGCGCGGGTCAATTGGCCAGGACCGCCGGGCGGCTGCCGGTGTCGTCGGCCCAGAACAGCTCGACGCGGTTCTTGCCGGACTTCTTGGCCCGGTAGAGCGCGCGATCGGCGCGGCGGACGAGCTCCTCGGCGGTGGTGGCGCCGCTCTCGGGATAGGCCGCGATCCCGAACGATGCCGTCACCGATAGCACCGGACCATCGTCGCCGGCGGGGACGCGGTGATCGGCGATCCCGGCGCGGATCCGCTCGGCCTGGTTGAGCGCGCTGACCAGCTCGGTGCGGGGCAGGATGAGGGCCAGCTCCTCGCCGCCGTAACGCGCCGCCGTGTCGACGCCGCGCATCTGCTGCTTCACGATCGCCGCGAGGTCGCGCAGCACCCGATCACCGGCCAGGTGGCCGTGGGTATCGTTGAGCTTCTTGAAGTCGTCGATGTCCATCATGACCACCGCGAAGGGCGTGCCGTAGCGGCGCGAGCGCTCGATCTCCTCCTCGATGCGCGCGTCGAAGTAGCGGCGCACGAACAGCCCGGTCAGACCGTCGACCATCGCCATCTCGTACAGGTGCGCGTTCTCGAGCGCGGCCGCCACCTGCAGGGCCAGCGACACCAGCAGGCGCTGGTCCTGCAGACTGAACGCCGCCTCCTCGCGGCTCTGCACCACCAGGACGCCCTCGCAGGCGCCGTGCATGAAGACCGGTACGCCCAGCCACGAGCGCACCCCGTCGGTGCCGGCGGGGCCAGCGCTGACGTCGCTGGTGGTGAGGTCGTCGATGCGCAGCGGTTCCTGCCGCGCCACCACCTGCCCGGTCGCACCCTCGGTGCGCCCGACCCGCAGCCGTGAGAAGGCGTCGCGGTGACGATCGTAGCAATCGACGACGAAGCGGTCGGTTTCGCGCTCGGCGCCGCGGTGGATGAGGGCCATGGTCTCGGCCGCGGGGATGGCGCGCATGGTCTCGCGCGCCACCGTCGCGACCAGCTCCTGCAGCTCGAGCGACGCGGCCAGGCCGCGCGCAGTGGTGTCGAGGATCTCGAGCTCGCGCACCCGCGCCCGCAGCGCCGCCGACGCTCGCGACAACCGGTTGAACACCAGGTTGATGAGCATGTAGGTCGCGGCCAGGAGGCCGAAGCCGAGCATGCGTTCGCCGTGATAGAGGACCACGACGACGGCGGCCAGGGGCAGGAGCGCCAGCTCGGCGATGATGCCGGGCAGCGCCTGCCCGCGCAGGAACGCGCCCATGCTCCGGCCACCGAGCGCCAGCCGCGCGCCCTGCACGGCGTTGTGCACGAGCAGGAGGAGCGCGCCGATCGCCAGCACGCGGGCGGTGACCTCGGGCTCGCTGGCGAGCGGACCGGGCGGTCCGATGAGCCAGGCGACGGCGGCGACCAGCGCGCCGGTCAAGCCGCCGAAGTAGAGGACGTAGCTGAAACGCTCGGCGGTGCCGCCGTGGCGCGAGCGCGCGAGCCGGACCACCGAGTCCAGCGTCAGCGCGAGCGCCACCAGCTGGCCGGCGCCGAGCGGATCGAGCGCGGCCGCGGCGGCGACGTGGAAACCGGTGTCCAGCGAGAGCACGCTGTCGGGCACGATGCGGAACGCCATCGCGCGGGTCGCCAGGATCACGGCGAGGAAGACCAGGAAGGTCACCGGTCCGTGGTGAGCCGCCTCCGCGGCTGGCGCGAGCAGCGACCAGCCGATGAGCACACCCCAGCCCAGCACTCCCACGAGGAGGGTGAAGGCGAGCTGCGCGGAGGGGCGGCGAGACATGGTCGGACCAGAGGCCTGGGCGAGGTATCACGCGGGGCCGACGATGAGAACCGAAAGCGACACGGCCCGTCCCCCTTGCAGAGGGCCGGGCCGCGGCTCAGACGATGCCGGGTTGGTTCAGATATCGATGATGACCACGCCGCGCTCTTCGCGGTCGCTGGCGGGCGGGGTCGCCTCCGCCGGGTCTCGGTCGCGGCGCGGGGTCTCGAGCGGAATGTCGATCCGACGCTCATCGCGCCGTCTCTGCTCCTCTTCGCGCTTCAAGATCTCTTCGATGATCCAGGGATCCAGCATCGTGGGACCACCTTTCGGCCTTCCAGCTACCTCTTATAGACGTCCGTTCTCGGGATTTGTTTGGTGCAAGTGATGCGCCCGGGAACGAGACCGTTGTCTCCTAAAGCATAAGGGATGGGAACTGCTTGGGGTATAGCCAATCGGGCAGGAAAAACGGGCAGGGTTCTGGAGCGCTGCGGCGTGCCGATCCGCGACCTCACAGGGGGTCGGATGGCCCCATCTCGGGCGGTCGGCCCCCATTTGACCAACACGTCAGCCAACTTACCTGGTGCGGACGGGGTTCGACACTTTTTGCGTAGCTGGGGCGCAAAAGCGTCACGGCACCGAGGACGCGAGGCGGGGATCACTCTCTTCACTCCCGCGATCCGGGGTCAGTCGAGGTCGCGCAGCCGCCAGCGGCCTTCCTCGCGCACGAACTTCACCTCGAAGCCAGCGCCGAACCGCATGCGCGCATCGTTCCCCTGCTCGTCGATCGGCTCGTCGATGTTGGCCTCGAGCATGTTCATCAGCTGCGCCATCTCCTGCTTGCGCTCGCCGGTGAACTGCATCTTCATCTTGTCGACGTTCATGAGCGCCGCGTACGACTTGGGGACGAAGCGCAACATCACGTCCCAGCGCTCGAGCCGGTAGGCGCGCAGGAACGAGCGCAGCGCGTCGCGCGGCGTACCCTGATCGTAGAACGTGAGTGGGTTCTCGGCGATCCGCCAGCCACCCGACTCGTGCACCAGGTGGAGGGTGTCGCCGAGGCCGTAGGTCAGCTCGGCGGTGACCTCGACCCTGCTCTTCTTGCCGGTGAGGCGCGAGGCGGTGTCGGAGACCTCGCGCGGGTTGTCGCGCATCATGCGCACGAACTCGTCTTTGCCGACCTGGGCCCGGAACGCCGATGACATCAGATCGTAGGCGGCGTCGTAGTTCTTGGCCTTGAGCGCCGAGGCGTAACGGTCGAGCGTGCCGGTGGGCGCGGTGCGCGGACCGCCGCAGGCGGCGACGAGCGCGACGAGCGCCAGGCAGGCGGAAGCGACGAGGCGAGCCACGACTCGGTTATAGCTCAAGCCCATGAGGCGCGCCCGCGCCCGGGGCGTCGGCGGCCACCGCGTCGCGTCCGAAGGTGGAGAACGCGCGCGCGGTGAGCAGCGCCGCGACCGCCACCGCCGCGGTCGAGACCAGCATCGCCTCGCGCCGGCCCCACTGCTCGTAGAGCTCGCCGACCACGCGCGATGAGGGCGCGGTGCCGAGCAGGTGCATGCACGCGATCACCACCGCCTGCGCGGTCGCCGCCAGCGGGCCCGGGGCGACGTCGTCGACCGAGGCCGCCATCGGCCCGTGGTACCAGCTGATGAAGAACATCGTGCTCAGGCTCCCGGCCCACAAGAGCGGGCCGCTGGGCGCGAGGACGCAGACCAGCGCGCACGGAACCGTCGCCGCCATGCCCAGCGCGATGGCGCCGGGACGTCCCCACGCGCGAGTCCGGCGCAGCCGATCGCCGACCCGGCCGCCCGCGACCACGCCGGCGAGCCCGCCGACCATGCAGACCCCGAGCAGCGTGGTGGCGCTGTCCTCGCTCATGCCCTTGTCCTTCTGCAGGAAGTCGAGCAACCAGGCCTGGTAGCCGCCGGCGGCGAAGGCCATGACCGCGGTCGCCGCCATCATGCGGCGGATGGTGGGGATGCGCACGACCATGGCGACGTCGTGGCGGAGCTGGGTCCACGACCGCGACACCGACTCGCCCTGGGGGAGCTCGGCGGCGAGCAGGGCGACCGCGACCAGCACGCCGGGCGCGGCGATGACGAGCCAGCCCAGCGGGAAACCGAGCTTGGCGCCGACGCCGAACCCGACCACGCCGCCGATGAACAAGCCGAGGTTGAAGATGGCCAGGGCGAAGGCCTTCTTGCCGCCGCTGTAGAGCTGGCCGAGGACCGCGTTGGCGACCGGCACCACGGCGGCGGTGCCGAGCCCGACCAGCAAGCGCGAAGCGATGACCAGCTCGAAGGTCGGCGCGATCGCGCCCAGCACGCTGCCGATCGACCAGGTGACGATGCCGAGCGCGACCAGGCGGCGGCGATCGACGCGATCGCCGAACCAGCCCACCGGCAGCGTGGCCACGGCGTGGGGCAGCATGAACGCCGTGCCCAGCCAGCCGAGCTGGCCCTCGTCGACGAAGAAGCGCTCGCGCAGATCGTCGTAGCTGGCGAAGGGGACGTTGCGACTGGCGTACGACAACAGGTTGGCGAGCGCGAACAGCGCGAGCACGTGGGCGCTGCGCGTAGGTGCTGCCATCATTCCTCGGGCGGCAGCGGATCGTCGCCACCGCCGGGCACCGGCGCGGCCGCGACCTCGGTCAGCGACCAGCGCAGCGCGTACGGCGCCGACGCCCGCGGTGTCTTGTCCGGCCTGGCCGAGAGCTCCAGGTAGACCATCGTGCCGGCCGGCACCGGGACCGACAGCGACTCGGCTGCACCGGCGCCGCCGCGATCGGCCTTGCCCAAGGCGACGCCACTCTCGGCGGTGGCACTGATGGCGAGGTCGATGCCGGGCGGCGCGTCGAGCGCGAGGTCGAGCGTCATCGCCGCCGTCGATGCCGACAGCGAGAACACGTCCTTGTCGCCGGGCCCGGCCTTGCCGCGCATCGCGCCCTGGTCCTCGACGCCGAAGCGCAGGCCGTTGGACTGCGAGGTGCGATCGTTGGGCTCGGCCTCCTCGTCGAGATCGAGCAGTCGGGTCGCGACCGTGAGCGTGTAGGGATCCTCGGGATTGGCGGGCTTGCCGCTGATGCGGACGTGGTGGACCGCGGCCTCGCCAGCGACCAGGCGTGGCGCCAGGCTGGTGAGCGAGACCGCCTCGCCCACCCCGCCAGTGGTCTTCATGAGGGTGCGGCCGGCGGCGTCGGTGACCTCGAGGGTGAGCGCGCTGCCCTCGACCGAGGTGACGGCGAGATCGAGGCCGTTGCCCTCGGCCAGCGCCTCGATGGCGAGCTTCCAGGTGTCGACGTCGCCACCCCCGCCGATCCAGCCGGTGGCGGACTCGGCGATGGCCAGCTCGGTGGCGGTGCCGTCGTCGTCGTTGGGCTCGCGCTCGGCGCCCTCGGCGGGCGCGCCGAGGAGGGTCGCGGTCAGCTCGTAGGCCGGCGACGGGCCGGTCCGGCCCATGCCCGCGTCCTCTCCCTTCTTGGGCTTCTTGCGCTTCTTGGGCACCTCGCGCACCACCACGTGGAAGGTGCCCTTGTCGACGGGCGCGTTGGGCAGGCTCTCGGCGGCGCCGGCAGGGCCGCGATCGGCGGCGGCGACCAGGGCGAAGTGCGCGTCGCGCAGCTCGAGGCGCAGATCGACGCCGGCCACGCCGGTGACCTTGATGCCGACCATGCCGGCCGCCGGCACTGCCAGCGAGAACGCGTCGACGTCCTGCTCGCCGTCGAGGGCGCCGCGGACGCCGTTGCCGAGGGGCGCGGCCGTGGCCGGATCCTCGTTGGGCTCCTTCTCGACCGCGAGATCGAGGGCGGCGCCGCCGCCGGGGCGATCGACGATCGCGACCGCGTCGCCGGCGTCCTTGTCGCGGCGGATGCGCTCGCCGCCACCACCACCGCCGCCACCGCCGCAGGCCACGGCCAGCGCGACGGCGGGAACGACGACGACGGCGACAGCGACGAGACCGCGCATGCGGTCCTAGGCTCCGACCTTGGCGCGATCGGCCATCGTGGCCAGGAGCTCCGCCGACGAGACCACCTTGCCGTCGACGCTGCACTCGCCCTTCATCTTGAAGATCTTGCCCTTGCGCAGCGGCACGACCTCGATGCGGAGCTGATCACCGGGCACCACGGCGCGGCGGAACTTGGCGGCGTCGATCGACAGGAACAGCATCACCTGGGTACGAGCGTCGAAGTCGACCACGCGCTGGGCCAGGATGCCGCCGGCCTGGGCCATCGCCTCGAGCTGGAGCACGCCCGGCATCACCGGCATGCCTGGGAAGTGGCCAGCGAAGAACGGCTCGTTGATCGAGACGTTCTTGAGGGCGACGATCTTGTCCTCGGTCAGCTCGACGACGCGGTCGACGAGCAGGACCGGGTAGCGGTGCGGCAACAGCTCCTGGATGCGCTCGATCGAGAGCGGAGCCGTCAAGGCGGGTCGTTCGACCATGCCGCGTTCGTATCACGTCGGGTTGCGACGCGCCCGGCGGCGCACGTGGCGGCCGAAGCTCGAGGGCTGGCGGGCGTCGAGGTAGCGCACCAGCAGATCGGGCAAGGGGCGCCCGAGCGAAGTGAGGATCTCGTCGGCGGCGCGAACGCCGGTCTCGACCGCCCCCTCCATGTAACCCTGGAAGTCGACCGAGGTGTGCTCGCCGCAGAAGTGCAGGTTGCCCTCGGATTCGCCCTCGCTGCCCGAGAAGCCGGCCTGGCCTGGGCGGTAGCAGGCGTAGCTGCCCAGCGCGAAGGGCGCGCTCGGCCAGTGCTGGCGGACCGCGCTCCCGGCCATGTAGGCGGCCTGCGAGCCAGGGAAGACGCCGTTGAGCCAGGGCAGGACCTCGGCGGCACGCTCCTCGGCGCTGCCCTGGCCGATGGCGACGCCGCGGTCGCCGCCGGTGAAGTTGGTGAGCACCCCGACGGTGCCGCCGTAGCCGCGCGAGGTCTCCCAGGTCCCCTGCAGGTCGCCGATGTCGGACACCGACGAGCCGGTGGCGCTGCTGGTGGTGCGCCACGGCCGCGACGAGAAGCCCATCATCAGCTTGGAGTTGGTGCCGTAACCCATCTGCTGGATCATCTGTCGCTTCTGGTCGGACAGCTCGGCGCCGTCGAGGTCGACCCGGCGCAGCGTGGTGAACGGGATGGCGATGACCGCGCGATCGACGGTGACCTCGACGCTGCCACCGGCGGTGTCGAAGGTGAGCCGGGGCTTGCCATCGCTGTCCACGGCCAGCGCGACCAGCTCGTGCTCGAGCTCGATGCGGCCGGTGAGCGCGGCGGCGAGGCCGTCGACGACCGCCTGGCTGCCCTCGCGCACGTGGTAGCGCTCGTCGGAGTCGCCGTAGATGCGGAAGGGATCGGGCTCCTCGTGATCGATCAGGTACAGCAGGTTGAAGATCGACTGCTCGTCGACCTCGAGGCCGTACTCGCCGACGTACGCTCGCTCCAGCACGCGGCGAATGAGCGAGGTCGGGGCCAGCATGCCCTCGCCACCCAGCCAGTCGGGGATGCTCATGTTGTCGAGGCGAGAGAACTCGGCCTCGTCGGCGTCAGAGGCGGTGACCGCCGCGGCCATGCGCGCGGCCAACGGCGTGAACTCGTTCACCAGGGTCGCCTCGGCGATGACGTTGCCTCCGAAGTGGTAGGTGTCGGCGCGCAGGCCGGCGCCGTCGGCGACCAGGTCGTCGAGGGTGAGGTCGAACTCGTCGACGAGGAGCCGCATCAGCTGGTGGCCGGTGTCGATGAGCTCGCCGCCGAGCTCGACGACCTTGTTGTCAGGGAAGAGGCCGGTGCGCGTGAACATGCGCCCGCCGGTCCGCCCCGACGCCTCGTACACGGTGACGTCGACGCCGCCGGCCAGGAGCGTGCGCGCGGCCATGAGCCCGGCGGCGCCGCCGCCGATCACCGCCACGTGGGCGCTGCCATCGACATTGTCGCCGCAGCCGGCGCCGAACAGGCTGGTCCCCGCCCCCAGGCCGACGATGGGCGCCACCGCGGCGGCGCCGGCACCGGCGCGCAAGAGCTCGCGGCGCGAGACGCGGCCGCCGCGCGAGCCTGTGGCCAGGAGCTCAGCGGCGTGGTCGGGTGATCGCGCGAGCTGGTGCGCAGCGTTGGCGCGACGGAGAGCGCGGCGCAGGGCAGCGAACAGCGGAGTGCGGGCCATGGACCTTGATGATACGTCAGCCGGGGCCGGAGAGAAGAAATCGGCCGCCCGCAGCCACAGCCACAGCCACAGCCGCAGCCGCAACCGCAGCCGCAACCGCAGCCGCAGCCG
>SXGS01032391.1_pt1 | contig 24614 bp, 24 predicted proteins | sample 3174681 | NCBI WGS metagenome assembly SXGS01 (sample SAMN11356861, study PRJNA531348) | freshwater metagenome | isolation source: freshwater sample F1-80 | place: China: Fuxian Lake, Yuxi | collected 2017-12-25 | reverse complement strand
GCCTGCGGCACCGCCGCCGTCGTCACCCCGATCGGCAGCGTCGCCGAGCCGGCGGGCCGCTTCACCATCGGCAGCGGCGGCCCCGGCCAGCTGACGACGTCCTTGCGCGAACAGCTGGTGTCCATCCAGCGCGGCCAGGCCCCCGACCACCATGGCTGGATGCGCCGTCTGGGCTGATTTTTCCTAGGAATAAGGGCTTTTCAAGAGCGGCGCGCCCGGTATAAGGCGCGCCTCTCCACTGGGGCGTCGCCAAGCGGTAAGGCAACGGTTTTTGGTACCGTCATACGCAGGTTCGAATCCTGCCGCCCCAGCCATTGATTTCATTGCATTTTTCATTGATTTCTCCCGAACTTGGCGAAGCGGGCGCGGCATTCTGCGATTTGGTTTGGTGGGCGTCGATTTTCGCAACCGCAAAATCGCTGAGTTGAGGCGGTCGTCGATTGGTAGAGGCTGCGCTCGACCCGGATGTTGACGCCGATCGCCGAGGGCCAAGCCTATCTGCAAGCCGCACGGCGGATACTGTCTGTAGCCGCGCAAAAACTCCGAGCAAAAATTCGGGAAATCGAGCAATAAATCAGTTCGCCGTTGCCTGAACCTGATCGTGGAGTCGGTCAGATTGCAGTCGCGCATCCGCGTAGAGCTTGGCCAGCTCGTCTTGATCGGCCCCGCTCGCAAGGGCCATGAAACCCTCATACAGCCGCATTGCAGCCGGGGTGACAGCGCCGACGATTTCGATCGCCTTGATGATCGTCGCCAAGTCCATGGTTAGCATCCCCGCCGGATGAGTAGCGCCGTGATCGCCTCGCGCGCCGTGGCGACTTGCGACACGAATACGTCATCGCCCTGATCGTAGGCGGCACGCGCTGCCTTCACCTGACGAAACGCCATCTTGTCCAGGACACCGACGCACCGCTTCTGCGCGGCGTTGAGCGCATCGCTGTGCATCGCAGCTAGCGCCGCGATCGAGGACGCCTGATAGGCCAGCTCGATCGACAGCGCCGCCTGTTCATTGGCGCGCCGGTCGTTCCGGAGGGTGGTGCAGCTCGGCAAGGCCAACGCCAGAACCAGAGCAGCGGCGGCGATCATCGCCGGCACGCCCGCCAAAAGCGTCTCAAGGACGCGCTTCACCGCCCACCCCGCAGACGCTCGATCGACTTCGCCAGCCCATAACCCGACGCCAGCGTCCCGATCAGAACGACGATGTCGGTCGGTATGCCGGCGAGGAACGCGGTCGAGGCCGCCACCATCGCGGCAGCGGCGCGAGGCGATACCATCGCCACCAAGCCGACCGACGCGGCCCCGGCGGTCGGGATCGCCATCAGCGCCCCGACGCACAGCGGCCGGATTGAGCGCGCCAGCGCGGTCATCCAGGCGGGCGCGCCAGCCCCGAGGTCGATCGCGTCCAGACTGTTGACGGACAAGCGCAAGCCATCGGCGGTTGCCTGATCGAAGGGGATCGGCGGCGGCAGGCACGCCGGGTCATGCGTCCCCCCGTCAAATGGTGAGGGGGAACCGTTGTCGCGCAGCGGCGGGGTCATGCGGCCTTCCTGGTCGTAAGGGGGAAATCGAAAGCGACGCGCAAGGCCCAGCCCAGCACGAAATCCTCATTGGCGGCGCGCAGCTCGGCTAGCTCGATGTAGCGCGCGCCCTGGAGCGCGTTCAGGTAAATCAGAACGGCATTGCGCCCGACCATGCCGCGCCGCGCGATCAGCGCGCGCAGGGCGGAGGCGGTGGCGGGTCCGGCGCTGCCGTCCACCTTCAGGTCGGGATAGTCCCGCCCCTGGCGGTTCAGGGCGTTCAACACACGCTGGAGGAAGACGACGGCGACGCTCACGCCCATGTTCACGGCGGTATCGAACAGCTCGGCGGCGATCGCGCGGTCGACGGCAGCGATCCAGTCCAGGCCGATCCGATCCCAGTAGAGCCGGCGATAGATCGACAGCGCCCGAGCTTTGGGAAGGTCGGCCATCGCACCGGTATAGCCATCGGCACGCGCGACGGCCTCGGTGATACCCCACTGGGTCTTGCCGCCCCGGTCGGACGGGTGGTCGCTGTAACCGCCCTCTATGCCGAGCGTGTGGGCGGCAGCGTCTTCAAAGGGGGACAGCGTGACCATGCCCCCCTGATAGGCAGATGACCAGCGCCGCGCGGGGGGCGCTGGTGCATCAGGCCCAGTCGGCGATCGCCATCGGCAGCTTTGAGGTGCCGTCCGCCTGCCGTTCAAAGGTCTCCAGCTTGGGAAAGCGGCCCCAGTGGATGCGCTCGTTCAGCCCCTCGGTCGCGGCCTCCTCCTCGACGACGAGGAAATCGCCCGTCGTCCCCAGGTCGAGCTGCATCGCATAGAGCCGATCGCGCAACGTGTCGGACAGGTCGACCATCGTCCAGGCGTAACCGCCCGCGACCGCTCCGTCCTCGCCGCCGAAGCCGCCCGACCAGAGCCGGTCGGACCGGCCGGTATCGACCAGCGGGCGGCCCGAGCCATATTCGTATGCCGAGCGCATCGCCTGACCGACGACGGCAACCCCGGCGCGGATCGGCGCGGCGGCGTTGATGCGGAGCTGGACGTAGCGGGTGACGATCGGCGCAGGCAGCACGCAAAGCCCGTGGCGCAGGACGGGGGCGCGGCGATAGCTATGCGCGAAGTTGCCCGCCACCGCCGCCCCGTCCAGGCCAGCGACGACCGCGAAGCTGTCGGCCGCGCTGGCGGTGGTGAAGCCCAGGACCACGCGGTCGACCGCCTGGGCGCTGCCTAGATCAAGGACGATCGTCGCCTGGGCGGTGGCGGCGGCGAACGCCTCGCGCGGCGATGGCGTCGCCAGATTGGCGAGGCCGGTGCCCGCCGACGACCGGCCGGCATCGGTGGTGAAGGCGATGGGATGAACGATCGACAGCATCAGGCCCCCACACGCTTCAGGACGGTGAGCGAGGTCGTCCCGTTGTCCAGCTCCTGCGCCTCGATCACGAAGACGAGGTCGCCGGACCGGTAATCCAGGCGGGTGCAATCGGCGGCGATGCAGCGGCCTTGCAAGTCTGCCCGCGCGCCCGTCACGATCGCCACGTCCTCGACCAGCGGGAAGCCGTAGAAGGCGGCGAGCCGCGCACCTTCGGCCTGCGCGCCGGCCTCGGTCGCAAAGGGTGAGGCGGACGTGATCGTCCGCCCCTTCGGAAAGCGCGCCGCTGCCGCCGTGGCGACCGGCAACTCGCGCTGGGACGCCTTGAGCTGGGCGGCGTAGCCGGCGGCGACCTCAGCCATGTTGCACGTCGATCCACGCGCGGCCGTCGCGGATCGCCCAGACCTTGCCGATCCGCCGCGCGTACTGCGCCAGCGTCATGTCATCGAGCTTCATGGCGACGGCCTTGATCCCCCCGCCGTTGGCGGCCGCGACGATGTAATCGCCTACCTCGAAATCGCCGGTGACGTTGCAGGGGACCTGACCGCAAAAGGCGATGCGGTCGACGCACTGGCGAGCCGCTTCAAGGTCCGCCTCCCAAGCCGGCAGATCACGCTCATAGGCCACCGTGGCGGCCACCCAGGCCGCATGGTCCGCCTCATAGGCGGAACGGGCAGCGGGATAGGCATCCGTCGCGGCCTGCCATTCGGCAAGCGCTATCGCATACTCTCGCTCGGCGACGGCGAAGGCGAAGCGGATGTTCAGCCATGCCACATAGACTAGCCCTTCCTCGGCAGGCTCAGGCCCCGGTTCGACGGTTGCCACAGGGGCATCGCCGGGCTTGATCGGCACGACCGGCTCTGCGCCGGGAGCCTCCGGTCGTGGCGGCAGATGGGCCGCCCAGGTGTCGCCGCCGACATAGGAAGGATCGGTAGACTTCACGACGAAGCTGATCGCGTCAGCCCATGTCTTCGTCAGCCGGCCTTCACGATCGACGCCACACACGTCCCCCTTCGCGATCAGGCCACAGCCAGCCGCCTTTAGGACATATTCGGCGTAGTCCGCGCCGCTGGCATTGATCGTGCCGCCGGCGCTGAGCGACCGGCCACTGACCGTATTCGTCGCAATCGCTAGGACTGTAGCTTGGCCCGCATTATAGCCATTCACGTTTGCAGCAAAGACGGACAGCGGTGCCGTGCCAAGCTGCGCCGCGTTGACGCGAAATTGCAGCGTGCCCTGAGCGCCCGGCTTATCGAAGATGTGGCAGCTGCCACTGGTGGCGCCGACTAAGAAATTGCCGGCGCTATCAATCCGCGCTCGTTCTAATGCGACAGTACCAAACGTTATCGCGCCGCCAGCGCACTCATTGTAGATGCTGAAATCATCGCTGAGCGAGCCATACCCCCAATACGACTTGCGACCGCCCGTGTCATAAAAGCTGAGGTAGCCGTTTCCGCCGCCACGAGCGGCCGGTGTCTCGAAGCAAGCAATTTCGCCGCCAACCGCCGCCTTGACGTGGTGTCGCGACCTGGGCTCGGTCGTACCAATCCCCAGTCTGCCACTGCTGTCAAAGCGACCATATTCGATGGTGCTTCCTCCCAGCCCGCCACCGAACGCCATACCGGTGCCAAGATACGAGAGAATTGCCGGAAAGCCGTCACCACGGATGCCGATGCCAATCCCGTTGGTGTTGTTGCCGACAAGTGCAAATGTGGGATCGGTGCTGAAGCTGTTTACGTGCAGCTTATGAAGCGGGTTGCCGGTGCCAATGCCGACATACGTGCCCGCCGTCAGAATATCCTGCCCCCCCGTCACCAGCGCGATGACGTTCGAGCCAACGCGGCGAATGCCGGTGTCCTGATCGGCGGAGAAACGGATCGCGGGCGCGGCCGCCGATCCGTCACCGAACAGACCTTGTCCGACGCCATCGCGAACGGCCGCGAAGGTGCTGAGCAACGCGGCGGCCGCCAGCGCCAGATCGCGTGCGAAGCTCTGCGTCGGCTGGATCGCATAGGCTTGGCCACCGCCCGTGGCGGCCTGATAGCCAGTCGTCAGCCGCAGATCGGTTGCCGACACGATCTGGGCGATTTCGTATGTACGGCCGTCCGGGCCGATGAACGCATCCCCGATCGACGCATTCGCGACGAAGTCCGTACCCGCCCCCGTCACCACATTCGAGCCGTTCGTGACGGTCACAGTCCCTTGGCGATACCACATGTTTTTACTCCTCGACGGCAATGATGGTCAGGCGCTGGATCACGCCCTCGGATAGGTTGAAGCCACGCGAGAGCGTCAGCTTGAGCGAGCGGTTCGCGGTGGATTGGACGGGGTCGGTGACAGTGAAGCCGCCACCGATCGTCTCGGTGTAGGTCGCGCGGCCCGGCGCATCGCCCGGCGTCGGCTTCAAACCGCGAAAGGTGGTCTGCTCGGTGGTGAAGCCGCGCTCTTCGAGCTGCGTGTACGATGCGCCAGCAAACGCGCGACTGAGCGTGATGGTGGAATTGACGCGCTCGACCTTCTTGGTGCCGAAGTACACGTATCCGCCATCGTCCGATGTCGCACCGAACGAGTCGACGGCTTGCTGGAAGAGCTGCGCCCCATTGTTATCGGCGCTGAAGTCGCGGGTGTACTCACTGTAATAGAACCAGCTGCATACATACTTCACTGGTTTGCCGTTCGATCCGAACGACGAAACCTCCGCGACCGCGTCCGCCGCCAAGCTGCTCGACGCATTGCCATTCATCAGGCTGCCAGCTGACAGGCCGCCGCCCATATACTCGGCCCCGTCCGTGGCCTTGTACGATTTGGCGTTGGCGCGGCTGCACTTGTCGATCGCCATGGTCGGCCCGAACCATTCGAGCAAATCGCGCGCGGCTCCGAAGCCTACCCCATGAACCAGCATGATTTTGCCGTCGTCGAACACGACACGACCGGTGCCCATTTTCAGATCGGTGTTGATGAGCCCGAACGATGCCGGCCCGCTGGTCGACCCGATCAATTGGATGCCACTCGTATTCCCGTTCGCGTCGATCATGATCGACCAGCGACCCTCGATCTTGCCGAGCCGGTCGACGACCGCCTCAAAGGCCTGCTGAAGGCCGACGTTACCGACACCGTCGATCGTCGCGCGGACCTGATCGACCAGCTTGGCGATGGCCTCGTTTTCCCGTGCGGCGGTGTCCCGGACCTCACCGATGGTCGAGAAGGCGGCGGGCAGACCGATTGCCGGATCGTTGACCGTCGAGTTGAGCGTGCGGACCGCCTTTGCGGTCGCTTCGTTGTCCTTGGCCGCTGTGTCGCGCACCTCACCGATGTTCGAGAAGGCGGCGGGCAGACCGGTGACCGGATCGTTGAACGCCGTGCTGAGGTCCTCGATCGCCTTCCCCGTGGCCTTGTACCGATCGGCGTTCAGCTTTTCTTCCAGCGCCAGCCGAGAGCGGGTGGCGACCAAGCCGGTTTCCGGATCACGCCAAGCGGCCTCCGACGCGCGGACACGCTCGACCAGCGACTGTATATTGTCAGCGAGCACCTTCTGCACGTCGACGATCGCCGCCTCGGCCGCATTCATGCGCGCCAGCAGCGCTTGACGCGCCACCGCGTTGGCTGTTTCGTTGGCGGTCAGCGTGGTCGCGAACTCGGTCTGTATCTGGACCACTTGCGCCTGACGGGCGAGGCTGGCGTTATCGCCCTGGATAAGGGCGCGCAGGATCGCTTCATCGGCGGAGTCCGCCCGCCCGACGACCTGACGGATGGTCATCTGGTTGCGCGCGAGGCCGCCCTTCGCATCGATGACCGCTTCGTTGACCTCACCGATCGCCGCCGCCTGCTTATCGGTCGTCACCCCCAGCGAGCGAAGATCGCGCGCCACCGCGCCGAGCGCATCGATGCGCGCGGTCGTCTCGCTGAGCGTCATGGTCCGCACGGTGTCGACCTGGGCCGCCAGCACTAGGCGCGCCTGCGCCTGGGTCAGTTCGCCGTCCTTGATTCGGGTGTAGATGTCCTGACGGATGTCCGCCGCCTGGAGGATCTGACGGCGGTTCGCGTCGTCACCAGCCAGCAGACCGCGCAGCGCGGCGGTGGCCGCATCGTCCGCGACCAGCCGCGCCTGTCGGATGTTGAGCGACAAGCCGGTGCGGTCGCCCTCCGTATCGAGCTTTTGCTCAATCGACTGGACGGTGGCCTCCAGCCCCGCGAACGTCGTCTTGTCGAGTTTGTTGACGATCGAGCCGTTGAGCGCGTCGATCTTTTGCTCGGCCGTCGTCACCCGGCCACCGACCTTCGTCAGTTCGATGGCTTCGGCTTTCGATGTGACCGTGCCCTTCAGCCCGTCGACCTCGACCTCAGCTTTCGCGAGCCGCCTGATGATCGGTTCGAGTTCCGCGGCCTGGACGGGGTCGAGCACCGCCAGCGCGATCCGCTCATTGACCCAATCGGAGTCGGCCTTCAGCGATACGGTGCTGCGCACCGCGTCCAATCCGACCTCGACGCGGTTGGTGCGCTCGGCCACCTGATCGACCGCATAGATGCGCACCACACCGGTGGCCGGATCGACGACGATGCCCGCGTCCCGCAGGACTTCCCGCGTCCGCGATGACTCGGACAGCAGCCGCAACAGCGCCTCGTCCAGCTTGCCCGCGTCGCGCTCGACCTGACGCTGGATCGCCTCCATGTCGATGCGCGCCTGATCGAGCACCGCCAGTTCGTCAGCTTGGCCAAGTTGCACCAGCTCGATCGCCGATATGTCGCTCTTAATCGGCTCGATCTGGTCGATCTTTTCTAGCTGAAGGACGACGGTTTGTGCGGGTACGCCACCGACAGCGGCCGTGTCCTTCGACGTGTTGTCACGGGTGACGTCCGCGCCTGCCTGGGCAGGCTGGAGGTCGGCCAGCTTCTGCCCATCGGGAAACACAACCTCGCCGGCGAGCACGGCGGCGCTGATCTCGCCATCGTTGTGGACACGGTGGTTCTTCTGAAAGCCGACCTTGACGTTCGCGATCGGCGCATAGGCGGCGCGGCGCTTGACATCCTCGAACGCGATCGTCTCGACCGGGTCGGCAAAGGCGATGGGGCGTAGTGCCAGTCGGCGATCGGCGGTCACGCCCCAGGACAGCGAGGCGCGCAAGGTCAGCCGGTCCAGCATCTGGGCCGGCGTCTCGCCGGCGTCGTCGGCATGAAGCCCGGCCGGATTGGGGCGGAGCGCGGCCAGCGCCGCCAGTCCGTCCAGCCCCGGCCCATCCGCCGCCGCCGAGATGGCCGCCGCGATGCCCGGCACATGCTCGACATAGCCTGCGCCCAGCTCGCCGCGCAGGTCGGCGGTCAGGGTGGACGGCTGGGTCCAGAACTTCACGCATGCGATCGAGGGGGCAGCCGCGCACCCCCCTTCGGGCACTTGCACGGCCTTCAGCGCATCGAATGTCGCGGCGATCGATCCCGCCCAGGCGACGCTGACGATCGTGACGGGGCGGCCCTTGTCCTTGACCGCGTCGAAGGCCCCGAGCTGGCGCGACGGGTCGCCAAATTCATAGATGTTCAAGCGGCGAGCAGGACGCGGCCCTCGACGTTCCAGCACCGGCCCCAGCTCCGGCGCTTGACGCGGCCCTTGGCCGCCGCATCCCCCTCGATGCCGCCGGAGCCGGCGAACACGTCCTTGACCAGCGGCTCGCCCAGGCGGCCCGCCATGTCGGACAGGGTGAAGACGAAGCGGCCGGCGCTGATCGAATAGCCCGCGACCGTGCCTGCCAGCCGAACCTTGAAACCGGGATCGTCGGCGCGGTCGTCGGCAACGGACACGGTGATCGCCGCATCGTTCCAGACCAGCCCCGCGACCAGCGCGCGTGTCGAGGCCAAGGCGGGCGAGAAGCCGATGGCGCTGGCCTGCGCCACCGCGCCGCCGGTGAAGCCGTCCTTGCCGAACCCGAGCGCGGATTGGATGCGCGGCAGGCTGATGACGCCCGCGCGCCAGTCCGATTGATCCTTGAACAGGTAATGCCCGCGCCCGCCGCCGGCGAGGCGGATGTCCACCGGCTGACCGGCCGCATCGCTGGGGCGCGCCTCGACGATAACGGTCTTCATTGTGCGATCTCTCGGGCGATCAGGCCAAGGTTGGGGGAGACGCCGCCGCCGGACCGCGACCGGCCCTGGTCGACCAGCTCCTGGAGCAGGTCGGTCTGCGCATCGGTCGCTTTCAGCATCTGTTCGGACAGGGCGTTGCCCGCCTCGATCGCGCTGGTCTGCGCGGCCTGGACGCCCGCCGCCGAGTTGACGCGGTTGGTTTCCAGGCCGATCAGCGCGCGGGCGGTTTCGGCCGCCGCCTTGCGATCGGAGGCATATTCATCGCCGCCCGTGCCGAACGCTTCCTTGCTGGTCGACAGGAGCTGGCGATACAGCTCCGCCACCTTGTCGGCCGCGCCGTCCTTACCCGCCTCGGCATCGGCGCGGGCGGCGGCGATGTCCTTCAGGAGGGTCTGGCGCCGATCGACGGCCGACCCCTCGAACAGGTCGCCGCTCGTCATGCTGGTCAGCAAGTCCTTCAGGCTGCCGACCCGCGATTTCAGCGTGTCCTCCAGGAGTTTGACGCGCTCGGTCGCATTCAGCTTCTCGACCTGCAGCAGGTCGAGGCCGTAAGCCTTGGCGATCCGGACCCGGTCGGCCGCCGTCCGGTCGAACGTCTCGAACACGGCTTTGAGCTGGCCGGTCAGCCCGCCCAGGCTGCGCTCCAAATTCTGGACCTTCACCGCCTCGGCCACCGCCTTGTCCAGCGAGGACGAGGATTGCAGCGCCTTTGCAACCGCGCTGGAAACGCCTTTCACCGCGCCGTCACCGATCGCGTTGCGAATGGCGATCTCGATCGCGGCCGACTCGTCCTTGCCGTTGTAAAGCAGGCCGGAGCCGGGATGCTTGGCGTCCACGCGCGAGCTGCCGGAGCCGTCGACCCGGTAGTAATCCTCGCGCTTGCCGATCGAGACATTGAACGACCCGACATCCGCGCCCAGCGTGTCGGCGATCTTTTGGATGCCCGCCTGCACCGACTTGGCGGTGCCGGACAGCGCTTCGGTGACCTTGTCGTTGCCGCGCATCGACGCCGCGCCGTCGACCGACGTGATCGTCGCGGAACCCGACTTCGGCCGCGTGAACAGGTTCCCCAGCAAGCCGCCGGCCAAGCCCAGAACGGCACCGGCACCGGGGATGCCGGTCAGCCCGCCGATCATGCCGCCGAGCGCACTGCCCGTGCTGTTGGTCTTGATGCCGACCAGCCCGGCCAGCGAGGACGCGGCCTGCCCCTCGAACGCGCCCGCCAGTCCCTTGCCGGCATATTTGCCCAGGCCCTGGCCGATCTTCGACGCCGTCTCCGGGTTGGTGAACAGCCCGATGGTCTTGGTCGCGATGCCGCCGAGCGCGCCCGCGAACAGCTCCTGGGGGCTTTTCACCCCCCGGCGTGGTGCGGTGACGGTGACCTCGCCCGACGCCCCGGCCTCTGGGGGCACAGGCGACCCGGCCGCCGGCTGTTTCGAGATGGCACCCGCCGCGCCGCTGGCCGCGCGGGTCAGCGTATCGAGCGCGGCGCTCGCCTGCCCGGTGCGCGCGGTCACGAAATCGACGGCATCGGCCATGCGCGCCGACGCATCCTCGACGACGCTGGTCCCGGTCACGCTGTCTTCGAGCTGCTGGAACAGGTCGCCGAACAGACTGTCGACGATCTTCTCCGCCGACACGCGATTGAACGCCTGCATCAGACGCTCGGGCAGCTTGTCGAGACCCGAGTCGCCCGAAATGGTCGCGGTCAGGAGCCCGCGAATATCGGCAAGGCCCGCCAGATAGACGCGCTGGCGCTGGGTCATGCGTTCGAGCTGGCGGTCCTGCGCCATCAACGCCTGGGTGGTCGCGAGTACCGCGTCCTTTTGCTCCTGGGTCAGCGGGCCGCGCTGACGCTCAAGCTGCTGGATCGTGCGCAGGGCCTCGGCCTGGTCGCGGTGGCCGTACAGCATCGCCTGCCCGACATCGAAGGCATCGCGCTGGCTTTCGACGAAATCATGGATCGGCCGGTTCAGCCCGTCGCGAACCACGTCCCCAGCCTCCTGGGCCTGGGCAATCAGCTCCTTGAACTGGGGCGGCTTCTTGCGCGCCAGATCGTCCATGATGTCGTCGAGCTGGCGAAGCGCGGCATTGGCCTGCCGCACGGCCGGCGGGGTCCGGTCGAACGCATCGGTGATGCCGGCGATGCGCGCGGCGGCATCGCGGCCGAACTCGTCGCGTGCCTCGGTGGACTTGGGCTTGGGCGTCTTTTTGCCCGTCGCCTCGCGCCGCAGCCCGTCCGCCAGCCTGCCGTCGTCCAGCGACTTGTCGATCAGGTCGGCGATCTTTTCCTTCGCGCTGGACGCCGCCCGGTCGACGATCGCCTGCTGGAATTGTTCACGGGTGATCTTCAGCCCGGTGAAGTCGAACTTATCGGTGACGCGCAGGACATCCGCCGCCGAAGTCCGCCCGGCCTCCAGGTCGCTGACCACGCCGCGCAGGTTGCGGGCATTCTGCCGCGCACGGTCCGATCCGGTGATCGCCCCCGCCAGATAGCCGGCGGGTCCGCGCCCCTCCAGCGCCCCGCGCATCCGACCGGCGACGGCGATGCCATCGGCATTTCCGAACGTCTCGCGTGCGCTGTCGCGTTCCTTTGCCGCCGTGCCGCGCAGGTTCAACGCGGTCAGCCGGGCATTGAGGATGAGAAGCTCGTTCTGCTTTTTCAGCTTGCCCGACGTCAGGTCGAACATGCCGCCCAGCACGCCCTGCGCCTCGGCCAGACCATCCGCGCCGACCTTGGCCGCCTCGGCCGCTTCCTCCGCCTTGAACAGCTCGGCAACGAACGGCAGCAAGACGCCTGTCGCGATCGTCAGGGCAATGCCCCATGGTCCGGTCAGGAACGCGCCGACCGCGCCCGCCTTGCCGCCCATTTCCGACATCGCATAGCCGAGCTGACCAATTTGCTGGTTGAAGGCGGTGATCGGGTTGGCACCCGCCTGGACCTGTACCCAATAGTCACCGACCTGCTGACCGGCCGAGCGAACCGCAAATGTATGCCGACGCGCTTCCTTTTCCGCTTCGGCGGTACGCCGGGCCGCTTCACGCTGCGCCTGGGCGAGCTTGATGGCGGCGATCGCGGCGGCGGCCTCTTCGCGCTCGGTTTCGTTCGTCGCGTTCGCCAGCCGCGCCTCGGCCGCCGCCAACTCCGCCGCCTCACGCGCCGCCGCACCGCGCGCCTGGCTCTGCGCATTGGTCGCGCGGGTCGAGTCGTCGGTGGCGTCGGCCGCCTGATCGGTCACGGTCGCCTGTTGGCGGGTTGCATCCGACGAGGTGGCGGTCGCGTCGGCCAGCGCCTGGGCGGCCTGCGCCCCCGAACCCGCCGCGCTGCCGCTGCGCTCCAGCGCCTCCGCCAGTTGGCCGGCCCGGCGGTGCTCGCCTGGGACTGGGTGGTCAGCGTCGAGACGGCGGCGGTGGCGATGGCGGACGCCGCCGCACTGTCGCGGAGCGACTGGGAATAGGCTTCCTCGGCCGCCTGCGCGCGCTGGCGCGCCTGGGCAAGCTCGGCACTGGCCGCCGCGATCGCATTGGCGTCGCCGGCCGCACGCGTACCGCCGCCGGGCGACAGGGTGATGGTGGGATTGTCCGCCGTCAGCTCGACGCGGCCCTTCGCCTGCGCCAACCGACCCTCGGCCGCCGTCACAGCCTCGCGCGTGGCATCGCGTTCCGCCCGCGCCAGATCGGAGGCGGCCCGCGCCGCCTCGGCCGCCTTGGCGGTGGTGGCGGTGTGGGCGCGCGCGACGCGACCGGCGGCGGCGACCAGTTCGTCCGCGCCGGCCGCCGCACCACGTGACTGATCGGTGAGCTGCCCCATGGCGGCGGCGGCCTGCGTCGCCGACCCGCCCGCCGTGATCGAGGCGCGCGCCGTGCCCTCAAGCGCAGTCGATGCCTCACGGGCGGTGGTGGTGATCCCCGCCGCGCGCGACGCCTCGCCGATCGCGGTGACCAGCGCGCGGGCCTGCACGGTCGCGCCCCCGGCGGCAGTGCCGATGCCGGCGATCGCCGCCGCGCCTTCCTTGGCCGCGCCGACGAGGCCGGAGCCATCGGCCTTAAGCCGGACGGAGACGATCAGGTCGCGACTCATATCATGCCAGCGCGACCAGTGCCGCGCGCTCCATCATTTGCAGGTCAAGGAAAAGGTCGGTGGACATCGGGATCGCCAGCATGTCGGCGGTCGGGCGGACGGCAGCGTATTCGAGGCCCAGCCGACCGCCCATCGCGTGGAAGCGCCACTGGCTGGTCAGCGCCATGAACAGGGTGACCACGTCGACCTCGTCGGGGCCGATCTCCACCGTATCGTCCCGCCGGCTCGCCGATCGCCGCGCCTCGATCGCGGCGATGGCGGCGGCGGCGCTGTCGGTCGCGGCATCCTCGGCCGGTTTCCCGCCGCCGCGACCCTTGGCCCAGCCGGTCGCGACGGCCTTCAGTTTCCCGCGCGGGCCTTGGGCTGACCGGCGAGGCAGGCGCGGAAGGCCTCGAATATGTGGATGAACATCCCGCCCTCGTTCATCAGGCTGCGCAGGTTCGGCGCGACCAGCGGCTTGCGCTTGCCCGCCTCGTCGAGGTCGGTCAGCCAAGCCTCCGGCACGTCGAAGCGCAGCGCGTCGCCATTCTCCGCGTGGACCCCACGCCAGTCGGTCGCAATCTGGGCGACCAGCTCGGTGTAAAGCTGGGCGTGATCGGCCCCGGCCTTGCCTTCCAGCGCCTGGGCGCGGGCCACCTCGGTAATGAACGCGGTGGCGGCGTCGACCTTCAGGAGGCGGAAGCGCATCTCGATGATGAACGTCTGGACGCTGCCGTCCTCCATCACGCACGGAAAGGTGACGGGGGTCCAGGCGCGCGGCTGCGAGACGATGCGATAGATGGGCTGGGTCATGTCACTTCGCCGTGATGATGAGGTCGTCGGCCGTGGTGCCGACGTTCAGCTTCCCCGTGATCGAAATCATGAGGGTGTTCGTGTCGCCGTTCTCGGTCAGCTCGATATCGGTAATCTGGAGGTGATCCGACTTGAACTGGACCATGTTGCCAGCGACCGTGCCATGGTCGAGCTGCACCGGGATTTCATCGCCCTTGCGAAGGGTGGTGAAATAGTCCTTCGCACCGATGGTCGGGCATTCGCCCACCACGCGGCACGTCAGACCGTGATTACCCCGGTTGACGTAATTTGCGCCGACCAAGTTAACGGCGGAGACGGCGGCGTTCGCTTCGCCGGAGAAGGTCTGGAGATTGAGTGCGAAGCCGCCGAGCAGGAAGTCGGTATTGGCGGTGTTGACCTCGACCGGGTCCTTCCACTGATCGAACTTCACTTCGCCCGGCACGGCATCGGTGATCGCGCCGGCCGCCGGCAACAGCGCGGTCATGTCGAGCTTGATGAACGGATACTGCCCGGCGGTGAAATCCCAGCCGAAGGTGCCACGCCCGCCCAGGCCGATGCGCTTCTGGTTGCCGTGCCAGTGATAGGCGGTCCCGGACGACAGCAACGCGCCGATCGGTGCGAAGCGCTGTACGGCGCTGGTATTGGCGGTCAGCGCAGGCGCGGCCATGCCACAGGCCTCCAGATGCTCCATCCAAGCCGGCGCGGTTCCGGCCGTGCCCGACCCCGCCAGTTCCAGCTCATAGCCATAGGTCTGTCGCTCATTGGACGGTCCGTCCTTCGAGCTGCCGCGCACCGGCCGGTCCAAATTGCGCTGGATACGATCGACGACGACCGGCTTGGCGGTGAAGTTGCGGGTCAGCGCCGCGTTGACCGCACCCGTGGGCGCGGCGTCGGTGGCGTAGGTCGCCTCTTTCTTGAAAAAGGAGGACTTTGACGGCGTCGACCATGGATCAGTCCTTGTCGCTGGTGGTGGCGGGGGACGACGCGGGCTGAGCCTCGGCGGCCACATCCAGCGCGGGGTCGGGCTTGCCGGCGAGCGCCTTCAGGCGCGCAGGCCCCAAGATGGGGAGGCCCCATTGGTCGAGCGTCCGCCCGGTATCGTCTACCGGGCGGGGTTTGGTCGGGTCAGCCTGTGTGGTCTTGGGCGCGGCGGCCATCGGTCAGCGGTCCTTTTGCCGGGATAGTGCCGACAGTCAGACCAGAATTTTCGCGCGAGCGCGGGGGGCGCTGGTACAGCCCGGTCAGAAAACTCCTAGCAACCGCCTTAAATCAGATTAAGCTGGCGGTTCGTTTGAAATTAGCATGGCCTTTTCGGCTTTGTAAAAGCGCTCTACGCCCCTACCAACTCGGTATCACACTAATATTTTTGACGTACAAACCCAGGCAAAACATAATTAATGCGAGCGTTTGCGCCATATTGTTAATATCTAGGATACTGATATGCTATCATTTTCAATGCCAAATCTACCTATGCCGACCAGTTACCTATTCATAGACGGCGGCAATTTCTGGAAGTTATTGGATGAATTTAGCGAAATATTCCACGATGGGTCCCGACTCGCTGTAGACTGGCGTGCCGTGCGGTCAGTACATCGCAAGGTCTACTTCTACGACGCGGTGCCGGTGCAAGGTGACGGGGAGGACGACAACACCTACGGCGCTCGTATCGCTCCGAAGCTCGCTGAACTGCATGAAATTGAGCGGGCCGATGGCTTCCACGTTCGTTCAGGCGACGTACGGCACGGTGGCCGCCGCCGGGGTAACGAACAGAAGATGGTCGATGTACAATTGGCTGTAGATGCTTTGCAGATGGGTAGTCGCCGCCTATTCGATACGGCGGCACTTTTGACAGGCGACCTAGATTTCAAGCCCCTGCTGGACGCGCTCGTAGACCTCGGGGTCGACGTGCACCTTCAGTATCCGCCCAAGGTGACGAACGACAAACTCATCGCGGCAGCCGACCGAGCCAATGGAACTGATCCTAATCAGATAGCGGTCTGGATCGACAAAAGTCGGGTTAATTTTGAATTGCCAGTTCCATCTCATAATTTAAAGCACGATATGGAAAATTACAAAGGCTTATCGATCAAGCATTGGACTGATAACCATTATGGTGAGTGCGTCATAGTCCCGATGGATAGCGGCAGTGGGTATAAACTAGTTACCGAGCGCAGCCCTTCCCACCCTCTTACTCACAACCTGGAGATTGCATCCTCAAGATTGAAGGCAATTGAAATTTTCGCCGATAGGATGTACAACTTGCAAGTACCTGAATAAGATTTTTACGTGAGTGGCAGGCAAAAAAACTGGTCGCTGGTTGAAGCATCCGTTTGTGCGCTTACCACTCAACATGCTCTGCGCAGCCGGTACGCACACCGCAGCCGAATTTCCCACGTCACGCTACCCGCGCGGACGTTCGCCAGTCGGCCACCAACGTAATCGACCGGGCTGGACGCATCGGGATGCGTCCAGCCGACGACCAGCTCGATCACCCGGTCCTCGGTTGCCTTCAATTCGTCCGACACCTGCCCCTGCCCGATCCGGGCGGCGACGGTGACGAGGACCGAGAAGTCAAACATCACCCGCTGGTCGCGTGCGCCGGACAGGGTGTTCGGCGTAGCGGAGTCGGCAGCGGGGACGACGAACAGCGCGGGGAGCGCGCGGGGCAGGTCCGACTGGGCGGGCGCTTCCAGCACACCGTCAACGGAATTGAACCCGGTCCGCAGCACCGCGACGATAGGCGACAGGGTCAACATCAGCCGGTAACTCCAAAGCCCAGGTGACGCGCCAGCGCGCCCATCACATAATCGGCGTTCACATCGTTGAAGCCCACATAGGGGCGTGCCGGGATGATGACCTTGGCGACGATCCGGCCGCCGAAGGACAACGCCTTTTTGTCGCGCGGCCGGATCTCGCCGCCGGTCTGGTGGATCAGCGCATAGACGCCAGCGCCGCCCGATCGTTCCGGCCCGGCGGCGGCGAAGTCTGGTCCCCAGTCCTCGGTGATCGAATTGCCCAGGTCACCGGACAGCGTCAGGGTCTTGCCACCATGCTCGGTCACGCGTCGGGACGGCTTCCATTTTTTCCCGGTCGGGTCCGTCTCGGTCTCGAATCTTTCGCGCGTCGTGTCGGCAAGGTGGCCGGCGATGTCCTTCATGGCCGGGGTCATGTCCGCGCCGTCCGTCGCCAGACGGTTCCTCGCGGCGGTCACGTCGTCCCGGATGGTGATCGCGATGTCGACCATCAATAGTCCTTCAGCCAGTTCGGATAGGCGCGCTGGCCCGGCGCGATGACCACAGGCGCGTCGCTGACCGCCTCGGCAGGGGCATCGGCGGCGGGGACGCCCAGGGTCGCATCGCCCTTCTGGATGCGGACCAGCAGCGCCATCGCCGCCTTCGCCTGGTCCGCGATCCCCTCCGGCGCGCCGCGCGGATAAAGCCGGGCACGCGCCAGATCGCCGACCGCCATTTCCAAGATGCGCGGCACGGTCGCGAGCGGCAAGGCGTAGCGGCTCGTCACCGGGGAGCCGGTCCGCATCACGAATGTCCGCGCCAAGCGGTCAAAGCCGGGATTGATGCGCCAGCACGTCACAGCGATCGAGGCAGCGTGCGCGATCGGCAGCGCCACGTGCGAGGGGCTGGTCGTCGGGTCGCCCGATCTGACCTTCCGTCCCGGCCGGGTTATGGCGGGCGACTATCGCTTTTCGGTCGGAACGGCGGGATCGACAGGGCTGGTGTTGCAGACGGTGCTGATGCCGCTGCTGCTCGCCGACGGTCCGTCGCGGCTGGTGCTGGAGGGCGGGACCCACAACATGCTGGCCCCGCCGTTCGAGTTCATCGAGCGCTGCTTCCTGCCGATCCTTCGGCGGATGGGCGGGCAGGTCGAGGCGCGGCTGGTCCGGCATGGCTTCTACCCGCGTGGCGGCGGGCGGATCGAGGTGGATATCATCCCCGGTCCGCTCCAGCCGATCGAATGCCTGACGCGCGGTGAGGCGGTCGGCGTGTCGGCCTGCGCCTTGTTCGCCGGACTGCCCATGTCGATCGCCGAGCGGGAGATCGCCTTCGTTCGCAAGGCGTTCGACTGGTCGGAGCGCGAATGCTTCATGCGGGAATTGCCGGTCGACCAGGGGCCGGGCAACATCCTGCTGCTGGAGGCACAGTTCGAGCATGTCACCGAGATCGTGAGCGGCTTCGCGCAACTGGGCGTGACGGCGGAGCGTGTCGCGAAGACGGCGGTGGGTCGGATGCGCGGCTATCTGGCGTGTGAGGCCTTTGCCGGGCCGTATCTCGCCGACCAGTTGCTGTTGCCGATGGCCTTGGCGGGCGGTGGCGTGTTCACCACGGTCAAGCCGAGCGAGCATACCCGCACGGCGGCGAGCGTAATCGAGCGCTTCACCGGGCGGCATACCCGGTTCGAGCAGCAGGCGGGCGGGGCGCATGCCGTGACGATCACCTGATGGATTGCGAGCGTAACGACTTTCTGCTATCTGCCTCGCGAGCCCGCACCAACTGGCGGGCCATACGGAGACATACTGTGTTCGACCTTGCCGCCCATTGCGGTGCACGGGTCGGCGGTCTGTGGCCTTTCGCGTAAACGTCCCACGACGTTGGCGGCGGGCCGGCATCCGCCCCTGCCGCACCTCACCCATTCGACAGGAATGATGTCGACGCGCGCTCTCGCGCCGTCGGCCTGAGAGACTCGTGGATACGACATGGACGAACTGGATATCGTCCGGGGCCTGATGCTCCGGACGGCGGGCGCGTTGCCCGCCACGGCACCGCTCGCCAAAGCGCTGCTGGAATGGGCGGAGCCGCATCGGCCCTGGCTGCTGCCGGACGTAGAAGGCGAATGGAACTGGGAAGGCTTGCTCGCCGGTCTGGCTGCTTCGCGTGGGGAACCGGTGCGGGCGGAGGCGCTCGAACTCGCGAGTACGCTGGCACGGTTACTGGGATTGTCGCCGATCGATGCGGCGCTGCTGCGGCTGATGGTCGCGTGCGACCGACTGCCGCGCGTCGGTGCCTTGGCGCGATTGCTCAGCCGTCACGGGCATGACCTGCCGCAACTCCTCGGCGAGATGGCCGGGGCGGGTGCGGAGGACGCGGACCGCGCGGCGCGGCGGGGCGCCGTCACGCGGCTGGGCCTGGCCTGCTTTACGGCAACCCGTGAGGGTGAGGCGGATGTCGAGATTCGCTGGACCTTGCAACATCTGCTCGACCGGGCTCCGGCGAGCGAGGAGGCGATGCTCGATACGCTGGTCGGTCGGCGGCAGGCGGCAACGCTGGGGCTCGACGCCTTTGCGCATGTCGAACCGATCGACTTCCTCGTCCGGCTGCTGCGCGGTGCGCTGGGCGAGGGGGCGGTGGGGATCAACATCCTGATCCACGGCCCGCCCGGCACGGGCAAGACCGAACTGGCGCGTACGCTATCGGCTGCCGTGAACGCGGTGCTGTACGGCGTCGGCGAGGCGGACGAGGACGGTGAGGAACCCCGCCGCTGGGAACGCGTCGCGGCGCTGGCCTTGGCGCAGCGTCTGCTTGGCGGGCGGGGGCCGGCGTTGCTGCTGTTCGACGAGATGGAGGATTTGATCGGCGATGCCAGCCCGTCTGCGGGCGGCGACTGGTTCAGCCGACGTGAGGGCAGCAAGGTCTTCGTCAACCGGTTGTTGGAGGCCAACCCGGTGCCGGTGATCTGGACGACCAACGCGATCGGCAATGTTGATGCAGCGATCCTGCGACGGATGAGCTTCGTGCTGCGGCTCGACCTGCCGTCGCGTGCGGCTGCGGCGGCGATGCTCGATCGGGTGGCGCGGGAGGAGCGGGTGACGCCTGGTCCGGGCTTTTCCACCCTGCTAGACGCCGCACCCGAGGCGGCGACCGTCCTGCGCACGGCCGCGCGTGCAGGCAAGCTGGCGGGCGAGGCGGATGGCGGCACCGTCGCAGCCGAAGCACTGGTGCGCGCATTGCGTGGCGGCACGCTGCCGCCACCGAGACCGGCGGCATTCGATCTTGACCTGTTCGAGGCCGATCGGCCGGTCGATCGTCTGTTCGCGGCCATGGCAGAAGGTGGGGCAAGTGACGTGTCGCTGCTGCTGACTGGCCCGCCTGGGACCGGCAAAACCGCCTTCGCGCATCATCTGGCACGGGCGCTCGACCGGCCGCTGCTGGTCAAGCGTGCGTCCGACCTGTTGTCCAAATGGGTCGGCGAAACCGAGGCGCAGATCGCCGATGCCTTTGCCGAGGCGCGGCGGCGGGAGGCCGTGCTGTTGTTCGACGAGGCGGACTCGCTGCTGTTCGACCGCAGTACGGCGCGAACCAGTTGGGAAGTGGGGCAGGTCAACGAATTGCTGACATGGCTCGACCTGCATCCGCTGCCGGTGGTCGCGGCGACGAACCATGAGGCCGGTCTGGACCCGGCGACATTACGACGCTTCGTCTTCAAGCTGCGTCTGAAACCGCTCGGCGCCGAGCGCGCTGCCGCTGCTTTCAAGGGCTTTTTCGGCGAGCCCGCCCCGGCGTGCCTCGGCATGGTAGAGGGGCTGACGCCCGGCGACTTCGCTGTCGTCGCGCGTCAGTTGCGCCACTGGCCAGCGGCGGACGCGTTGGACTTGGTGGAACGGCTGCGAGCGGAGGTCGCCGTGAAGCCGGAGCAGTCGGTCCGACTTGGCTTTTGATTGGAAGGGCGGGGTGGCCGCTGCCACCCCGTTCGATCGTCAGGGTAAGGCCCGGTCTGTCTTGGGCACTCGTGCCAGCATGGCGGCCTCTAAAGGCCGATCCATTTAAGGTGAAACCTATCTGCTATTGGCTGAGATAGCTGGCGCATTTTAAAGAGGGAAGGCGTCAATAAGCGAGCCGATTTGCTGCCATGTTGCCTCTACCGATCGAGTATTGGCTTTGCGGCGCAGCGTCTTGAGCCTGGCAAAGACCTGCTTGATGAGATTGAGATCGGGCGAGAGGGTATGTAGCTGGAACTGCGCGACATAAGCGACAATGCTTTCGTCGTTTGTGGGGGCATCAAGGACGAGCCGCACGTTGATGCGATCGTGCCGGAACGCGGCCAGAAAGGTAGCTGTCGTCCGACGGCGTCGCGACCACTTGACCGCACATGCCACGCTGATGCCGAACAATTCATCGGTTGGTAAAGCGCGCCGTCTTTGAGGTGGTTGAGGCGATGAGCGTCGAATGGATCTCGGCACACTGCGGAGGGCAAGGGCACCGCGAGCGTATCGCTGCCATGCGCCAAATGGCGGTTCGCTCGGCCCAGGCAGACCGGCAGAAGTCCGGCCGTAGCAGGGGGCGAGTCTTCTCAATTCGAAACGGGTAGGGGTAAGGCCGCCTGCCGACCTCTGGAAAAAGTCGTCGATCGGCTCCGTTTTCCCAGCCGGTGTACCAAGTTGCTCTTTCCCACAGTTGCTCATGGGGGAAACGGGAAACTTCGCACGGAACGAACAGCCAGAATTGGGCGAATTTTAGTGTAACGATAATCCGCGCTGCGGACCTTTGACAGGATAAGCGACGCGGAACCCGATATGTGACGTCGGCAGGTCGTGTTCCTGTGCCTGATAGGCAGCCGGTCGAAAATTGGCGCAGTAATTCATCGCGCAGAGGTAGCTGCCGCCCTTGACTAGGCCGACATCCTGATCGCCCGCGACCCATTCCCAGACATTGCCGACCATGTCGTAAAGGCCCAGGTCGTTCGCGTCGAAGCAGCCCACCGGCGCGATCCCGGCATAGCCGTCCTCGGCCGTGTCGCGCATGGGGAAGACGCCCTCCCAGACATTGGCCCTGGGCTTGCCGTGATCGAACGCCCAGTCGACCGGGTCGCGCGTGGCGTTCTGGTTGCCGCGCGCGGCGCGCTCCCATTGTTCGGCGGTGGGCAGGGCACCCCCAGCCCAGCGGGCATAGGCTGCGGCATCGTCGCGATCGACATGGACGACGGGTTCGTCCGCGTGGCCGGTCAAGTCGCTGTCGGGACCCTTGGGATGACGCCAGTCCGCGCCCTTCGTCCATCGCCACCAGCGCGCGGCATTGTCGAGGGAAACCGGCTCGGTCGGCGCGACGAACAGCGCCGACGCCCCCTGGCGTTCGGCCCGTGTCCGATATTCGGTTGCCGCCACGAAGGCTGCGAACTGGCGGTTGGTCACCTCATGCGCGTCGATCCGGAATGCCGCCACGCGGACCGGCCGGCCGGGGCGATCCGTGCCATCCTCGCCAAACAGGACAACGCCCTCGGCGACGGTGACGATGGCATCGTTCGCAAGGCAGCGATGAGCAGGGGGCGCCGCGCTGGCTCCCAGCGTGCCGGATGCGGTCAGCGTCAGGAGCAGGGCCGCCCCGATCCTCACGGACGGGGCGCCGGGGCAGGAGCGGCCTCGGCACCGACCGGTAGCGGAACCACGCCCTTGGCCTTGGCATACAGATCATAGGCCTTGACCAACTCGGCGAGCCGCTTCGGTTCGGCGGCCGCCAGATCGTGGGTCTCGCCGGGATCGCGAGCGACGTTGAACAACTGCCAACGCCCCGTGCTGATCCCGCCGCGCGTATAGCGATTGGTCGGCGCAGGCAGAAACACGACCTTCCAATCCCCTTGGCGAAGCGCACGGCGGAAGAACAGCTCATAGCCCAGTGTGTCGTCCGCGGAGCGGACGTTCACGGCACTGGCGGCCAACACCGGGCGCAGGCTCTTGCCTTCGTAAGGCAGGATGGCATGGCCCGCGAACTGGCTGGGCTGGCGCAGCCCCGCATAGTCGAGCAGAGTCGGCGCAACGTCCCGCACGTCCAGATTGGCATTGGCGATCCGACCGCCACCCGTCACCCCGCGCCCGGCGGCAAAGGCGCTTACCCGGATGCCGCCCTCGGTCGTATAGCCCTTGACCAGCCAGGACGGCACCGAATTGGCCTGCGCCCAGCCCGGCCCATAGCCGACATAGCTGGTCGGCTTGCCGATATTGTCCAGACTGTTGTCGATGCCGAGCGCCTGCGCCGGAGGCAGCGCCGCGTCGGGTGAGCCAACCTTGAAGCGGGGGCTTGGCGCTTCGATCACATTCCCCTCCGGGCCGTTATCGGCGAAGAACAGGATGATGGTGTTGTCATAGCGGCCTTGCGCCTTCAACGCGGCGATCACCCGACCGACATTCTGGTCCATGCGATCGACCATGGCGGCATAGACCTCCATCTTGCGCGCCTCGACAGCCCGTTCGTCAGCGCTGAGCGATGCCCAGGGCTTGGCGAGCTCCAGGCTGTGCGGCACCGCATTGGCCGCTACCAGGCCGAGCGCCTGTTGCCGGGCCAGTCGCTCGGCACGTAGCGCCTCATAGCCTGCGTCATAGCGTCCCTTATACTTGGCGATCGTCTGCGCCGGTGCCTGGAGCGGCCAGTGCGGCGTCGTGAAGGGCAGATAGGCGAAGAAGGGGCGGCGATCGGCCGCCTTGGCCGATGCATCGAGATAGCCGATCAACCGGTCGGCGAAATAATCCGCAGAGTATTGCCCCTTGGGCAGGGCGGCGGGCTTGCCGTCGTCGCGGTAGCTGGGCGCCAGTCCCGCCTTGGTCCAGGCCTCGTCCTGGTCCGCACCGAAATGGTTCGACAAGCCCTGCAGCAGCGCGAAGCTGTGCTCGAAGCCTCGTGCCGCGGGTTCGCGCTCGGGCGTCAGGCCCAGATGCCATTTGCCCGCCATCCATGTCGCATAGCCGCCCGCGCGCAGCAGCTCCGCGATGGAGGCGACCCGGTCGTTCAGATACCCCTCATAACCCGGCTGCCCCCGCGTCGCAGGGCCGAGCAGTTCCGCCATCGTGCCCAGCCCGGCTTCGTGATTGTCGACGCCGCCCATCAGCATCGAGCGGGTGGGGGAACAGGTCGGCGCGGTGTGGAACCCGGTGAAGCGCACCCCCGACAGGGCCAGCGCGTCAAGATTGGGGGTCGCGATCTCACCCCCGAACACGCCCAGGTCCGACCAACCGAGATCGTCGGCGACGATGATCAGGAAGTTGGGGGCATCCTTCGGCGCCGTTTGCGGTTCGCTCACGGCCGAGACCGTTGCGGCCGGGGCGGCGAGAGCCGGCGTGGCCGCGATCAGGGCCGACGCGGCCACCGTCCAAAATCTCACACCGATCATGTCTGCTCCCATTGTCGGCGACCATGCGCGCGGTCGCACGCTCGGGATAAAGGTTGCCGCCGTCGCGACAATGATAATTTGCCTACTAGATCGATAGGAATTACTTCGTTCGTTTCATGAACGTCCTTTCATAGCCCTAGGCGGGCGGTCGCCACCGCATGTCCGTCCCCGCCATGAGAGAATGTCCATGCCGATTTCGACAGCCCTTCGTCGCCGTGCCCTATGGCTCGCCGGTGCGGTCATGCTGGCCGCGCCCGCCACCGCGCAAGAGACGTTGGTCGCCGACGAGGGGGGCCGGGGCGCGGCCGCTGCGGCGCCGGATAGTGGTGCGAGCGAGGATGTCCTGGTGACCGCACGCCGCCGGACGGAACGAAGCCAGGACGTACCGATCGCCATCAATGCCTTCGGCGCGGCGCAGATCGAGTCGACCCGCACCTTCAACCTGCGCGACTTGCAACAGCTGACGCCCAGCCTGGTCGTGACCAACACCAATCCCCGCAACACCAGCATCAACATTCGCGGGCTGGGCAACAATGTCGCGGTCTATAATGACGGGCTGGAGCCTGCGGTGGGCGTCTATCTGGCCGGCGTCTATCTCGCCCGGCCGGGGCAGACCGTGTTCGACCTCGCCGATCTGGAGCGGATCGAGGTGCTGCGCGGGCCGCAGG
>SXGS01422689.1_pt1 | contig 24662 bp, 25 predicted proteins | sample 3174681 | NCBI WGS metagenome assembly SXGS01 (sample SAMN11356861, study PRJNA531348) | freshwater metagenome | isolation source: freshwater sample F1-80 | place: China: Fuxian Lake, Yuxi | collected 2017-12-25 | reverse complement strand
AGTACGTGCCGCCTTTGACCGTGGCGTCGTTGGAAATCACCACCACCTGCCGGCCGTGGACCAGCCCGATGCCGGCAATCACGCCGGCGCCGGGGCATTCGTCGTCGTACAGCCCGTCGGCAGCCAACGGGGCGATCTCCAGGAACGGGCTGCCGTCGTCGAGCAGTTGGTCGATCCGTTCCCGCGGCAGTAGTTTGCCGCGGTCCAGGTGCCGTTGCCGGGATCGTTCCGGGCCGCCGAGCGCCGCAGTCGCCAATTTTTCCCGCAGCTGCCGCAGCAGCACGCGGTGCTCCGCGTCATTGGCGGCAAAGCTTTCGCTGCCCGGGGCAACCGACGTCGCCAAAGTCTCCATCGACTCGCCTCTCAACCGGACCACTCCGGGACTTGGGTTAGTGTTCGTTAACTGAGATTTAGGTTAGTCTCTATTAACTGTGATGTCCACCACGGAAGGAGCTGGCGTGGAACCGCTCGACGACGAACCCGCCCGGGGCGCCCTGGCGAGCCACGACGCCGAGCCCACCCAGCGCAGCCAGGCCAAGGCAAGCCGTCGCGAAGCCCTGCTCGCTGCCGCCGCCGAGCTGTTCGCGCAACGTGGCTTCAACGGGGTCTCGATCGAAGAACTGGGCGCTGCTGCCGGCGTGAGCGGGCCCGCGGTCTACCGGCATTTCAGCGGCAAACAATCGGTCCTGGCCGCTTTGCTGCTGGACGTCAGCGAAGAATTGCTGGCCGGCGGCCGGGCCGTGGTCCGCGACGGCGGCACCGCGGCAGCGACCATCCGCCGGTTGGTCGCTTTCCACGTCGAATTCGCGCTCGGCAACGCCGACATCATCCGGGTCCAGGACCGCGACTTGGCCAGCATGAACGAGGTGGACCGGAACTCGGTGCGGACCTTGCAGCGCGACTACGTGCAACTGTGGGTCGACGTCTTGGGCCGGTTGCACCCGGAAGCGGAAACCGTCGAGCTCCGGGTGCAGGCCCACGCCGCATTCGGTCTGATCAATTCGACCCCGCACTCGCTGCGTTCGCACAGCCGTTCCGGCAGGGCCACCCCGGCGAAAATCGCCCGGCCGGTACTGGAACGGATGGCGCTCGCCGCGCTGCTGCCCTGAAGCCCTCGGGCGCTCAGTCCGCCCTGCGGTAACGGTGCTCCGGGCGGCCGGCTTGGCCGTACCTCGAGCGCACCAGGATCTCGCCGGAACGTGCCAAATAGGACAGATAGCGCCGTGCACTGACCCGGGACATGCCGGAACGCTCGCTGACCTGCGCCGAACTGAGTTCCTCGGAACCCACGGCGAATACCGTCCGGACCAGGTCCAAACTGGATTCGCTCATCCCCTTGGGCAAGCGCTCCGGCGAGCTGGGCCGGCCGAGCTTCGAATCGATGTCCCGCTGGCTCATGCCCGCGGCTCCGGCCTCCGGTCCGAACCCCGCCCCGGCGGCACGCTGCCGCCGCTCCCGGGCGTAGCGGCGCATCCGCTGCTGGAATTCGGTCCGCAGGAACGGCTTCACCAGGTAGTCCGAGACGCTGTGCAGCATCGCCCGGTCCACCACCGCCGCGTCGTTGGCCGCGGTGATCATGATGACGTCCAAGCCGGTTCCGCCGCTGGCCCGCAACTCATTCAGCACCCGCAGTCCGCTGCCGTCCGGGAGCTCCACATCGAGCAGCAGGAGGTCCGCTTCCACCGACCGCAGCAGGGCCGAGCCGGAGGCCTCGTCGGCCGCCGCGCCGACCACCCGGAAGCCGCCCAGCTCGTCCAGGAACGCCCGGTGCAGGGCGAGCGCGCCGGGGTCGTCGTCCACCAGGAGCACCCGGATCATCGTGCCGGCCATCACTGGACCCCCGCCCCGACGAGCGGAAGCCGCACCGTGATCAAGGCCCCGCCCATCGGTCCGTCGGCGACCTCCATGCTGCCATTGCGCCGGGTGACGATCCCCTGCACCAGGCACAATCCCACTCCCCGGGATTCCTCCGGCGAGCCGGCCGGTTTGCTGCTGACGCCGTAGTCGAAGATTCCCCGGCGCTGCTGCGGCAGGATTCCGGGCCCGTCGTCCGAGACCTGCCACACCAAGTCGCCGCCGGCATCCGACACCGCGACTTCGACGGTGCCTCCCTCGCCGGCCGCTTCGACCGCATTGGTGATCAGGTTCGCCAGGACCGTCATCGACTCGTCGTCGACGTCGACGGAAACGCTGCTGTCCGGGGCGATCAGCACCAGCACGCCCAACCGGTCCGCGATCGCGCTTTTGACCCGGAGCAAAGCGGTCAGCGCCGGTGCCTGCACGGCATCCGGCACCTCGGCCTCGATCCCGCGCGGCCCGATCAGCCCGTCGAGGTATTCGGCAGCGCGCGGCACTTGGCCCAAGTCCAAGAGCCCGGCAATGACGTGCAGGCGGTTGGCGAACTCATGGGTCCGCGACCGCAAAGCCTGGGACAGCTCCCGCTGCTCTTCCAGCTCGCCGAGCGCATCGCGCAATTCGGTGCGGTCCTGCAAGGTCAACAACCGGCCCGCCGGGCGGCCCTGCAGCAAAGTCCCGTCCGTGCCGGCCAACAAAGTCCGCCGGCCCACCCGCAGCAACGACTGCTTGCGCTCGCCGGCCGATGCCGCGATGAATGCGTTCAGCTCGGCGGGCAGCACTTCCCCGGCCACCCGGCCTTCCAAGGCCTGCGGAGCGGTCAGGCCGAGCAGCCGTCGGGCCTCGCGGTTCGCCAGCACGATCCGCATCCCGTCGTCGACCGCGATCACCCCTTCGTGCACATCGGTCATCATCGCGTCATGGCTGCGCAGCAGGCGCAGGATCTCGGCCGGCTCCTGACCGTAGGTGCGCCGCCAGACCAATCTGGTCACCAAGACCGCGGCCAAAGTGCCGAATCCCACCGCGAAGGCCACCCAGATCAGGACCACGGACAGCCCGGGCTGCAACTGCTCACGCAGCTCCGATTCCAGGATGCCCACGGACACCGATCCCACGATCTCGGTTCCGTCGTAGACCGGGACCTTGGCCCGGAAGGTCAGTCCGCGGCTGCCTTCTTCCACTCCGATGAACTCCTGGCCCTGCTGGACTGCGGTGTGGTCGCTCGACGCCGGAAGGCCGAGTTTGCCGTCCTCGGGATGGCTGACCCGGATTCCGGCCAAGTCCACCAGCACCACGAAATCGAGCTTCGCCGCATTTTCGATCAGCCGGGCCATCTCCACAACCTGGCCGGCATCGGCGCCCGGACGCAATCCGGCGATCACAATCGGCATGCCGGCCACCGCCCGCGCGATGCCGGCGATCCGGTTCTCCTCCGCAGCCCGCTTGCCGGAGGCCGCGATCCCGGAGGCCACCACCGCGGCCACCAGGACCAGGGAAAAGACCACCGCGAGTTGCAGGCCGGCAAGTTGAAAACGCAATGACTGAAGAGATCGTTGGAGCTTCCCCAAAAGCTGTGCACCGCCGTCGTGATTTTTATGACCGAAAAGATTCTTAAGCGAGTAAAAGCAATTTCTTACGTGATCTGGATCATAGTGGATGCCGGGGGCAGACAGGGCAAGCATTACCGGCAGCAGCGCCGCTGCACACCGGGTCCGGTCTGGAATGACGAGAACGGAACCATGCAATGACGCAGATTCTGAAGCGGGCCGCATTCATCATCGCCTTGGTTTCGGTCACCGCCGTGGCCGGCGTGAACGCGGCCAGCAGCGGCGGCATCGCCGCAGCGCGCAGCAAGCTCACGATCATCGCCCCGGCCGCACCGGGCGGCGGTTTCGACAGCTTCTCCCGGGAGCTGCAGAACATCATGAAGAGCAACGCGATTTCGAACAACGTCCAAGTGGTGAACATCCCGGGCGCCGGCGGCACCATCGGCTTGAGCAAATTCCTCACCATGACGGACCGGGAAGACTTGCTGTTGACCACCGGCTCCGCGATGGTCGGCGCGATTTCGCTCACCGGCGCGGAGCGCAATCCGATGCTGGACACCGTGCCAATCGCCAAACTTTCCAATGACTATTCTTCGCTGTCAGTACCGTCCGATTCGCCGTTCCAAACTCTCGCGGATTTCATCACCGCTTTCACCGCCAATCCCAAAGGCACCTCGATCGCCGGCGGTTCGCTCGGCAGCATCGGGCACTTGATGATGGCCGAATTGGCGATCGCCTCCGGAGTCGCCGCGACAGAACTCAACTTCATCGCCTACCCCGGCGGCGGCCGGGCGCTCAACGCGCTACTGTCCAAGACCACCGACGTCCTGGTCAGCAACGTCACCGACATCCGGGATCAGGTCGAGGCCGGTAACCTGCGCATCCTCGCCGTCTCTTCGGCCAACCGGCTCAGCGAAGTCGACGCACCGACTTTCACCGAGCAGGGGATCCCAGTGGTGATGTCCAACTGGCGCGGGCTGCTGGCACCGCCCGGGACTTCGGAAACGACCCGGGCGGAGCTGCTGAAAATGATCGAAGAATCACTGAAGACCGAGCAATGGCAAAGCGCGCTCAGCCGCTACGAATGGGACGAGGACTTTCTGTCCGGAGCCGCATTCGAAGCGTTTATCACCGAAGAATTCGCCAGAACCGACCTGCTGGTGCGCGAACTCGGGCTCCGGTAACCGAGACGGCGCACCGACCTCCCGAAAGGAACTTTCGACGTGAATCAAAAAACCAGTACGATCGAGCGCCGCGGCAGGTCGGCGTTGTCCGGCCTGAGCGAGTTGATCATCGCAGCGTTCGCCCTCGCTACCGCGATTTTCTTGACCGTTGGCACGGCAACGATGCAGGTCACCGGATCGGCGGCGATCGGCCCGCAGTTCTTCCCCAGCATCGTGGCCGGGCTGCTCTATGCAGTCGCTGTGATGCTCGCCTTCCAGATCATTCGGCGCTCAGTCTCCTCGGTGCCGGCGCCGCGGGTTACCGGCGGTGAGCCGGCGGCGGCCTCACCGGATTTCTCGGCCGATATGCTCGAAGATCTGGCCGACGTCGAACACGGCACTTTGGCCGAGGCTCCTGCCCAGAGCCCTGTTGCGGAAAACCGGACGCATACCGATTGGCGGACTGTCGGCATGGTGCTGGCTTCGCTCGCCGTTTTCGCGGTGCTTCTGATCCCGGTCGGTTGGCTGCTCTCTGCTGCGTTGCTTTTCTGGGGCATCTGCTGCGCCCTGGGCAGCAAACGTCCGCTTTTCGACGCCGGAGTCGCCTTGTTGTTCTCCGGACTCACCCAAATCGTGTTCAGCGCGTTACTCGGTTTGGCCTTGCCACCAGGGCTGCTGGGCGGGCTGCTCTGATGGATCAGTTCAGTCTCCTGGCCGACGGCCTCGCCAACGCGCTCACCCCGATCAACCTGCTCTGGGTCCTCATTGGCGCAGTGCTGGGCACCGCCGTCGGTGTGCTGCCCGGGCTGGGCTCCTCCATGGCTGTGGCCTTGCTGCTGCCGATCACCTTTTCAATCGATCCGACCGGAGCCCTCATTATGTTCGCCGGAGTCTACTTCGGTGGGCTCTTCGGCGACTCCACTGCCGGAATCCTGCTCAACACCCCCGGCAACTCCTCGGCCATCGCGACCACCTTCGAGGGCCATCGGATGGCGCTCAGCGGCCAGGCGGCCAAAGCCTTGGCGGCAGCAGCGATCGGCGCGTTCATCGGCGGGTTGATCGCCACCTGCACCGTGATCTTCTTCTCCCCGTACCTGATCAAGTTGGCGACCCTTTTCGGCCCGGCCGAGTACCTTGCGTTGGCGGTGTTCGCATTCATCGCGATTTCTTCGGTGGTCTCCAACTCGGTCCTCAAGGGCCTGTTCGCCCTGGGCATCGGGCTCACGCTGGCAATGGTCGGTATCGACGGGCAGAGTGGCACCTCGCGCTTCACCCTGGAGATCCCGCAACTGTTCGATGGCCTTTCGGTGGTCATCATTACGGTCGGCCTGCTGGCTCTGGGCGAGGTCTTCAAAGTGGCCTCCCGAATCCACCGCGATCCGGTCAGCGCACAGATCAAACCCAGCGGCCGGGGCTGGCTGAATCGGCAGGACATCCGCAAAGCGTTTCCCGCATGGTTGCGTGGCACCTCCTTCGGCTTGCCTTTCGGAATCATCCCGGCCGGCGGCGCGGAGGTTCCGACCTTCCTGGCGTATGGCACTGAGCGGCGGTTGGCCGCAAGACGCAAGGACCCGGAGTTCGGCACCACCGGCTCGATCCGCGGCGTGGCCGCCCCGGAGGCCGCGGGCAACGCTACTGCGGGCACCGCGATGGGCGCGCTCCTGGCTTTGGGCCTGCCCGTCTCCGCCACTGCGGCGATCATGTTGGTCGCCTTGCAACAGTTCGGAATTCAGCCGGGGCCTCTGCTTTTCGAGCGCAATTCCCAGTTCGTGTGGACGCTGCTGGCATCGCTGCTGATCGGTCTGGTCGTACTGCTGATCATCAACTTGCCCTTCGCCCCCCTCTGGGCCAAACTGCTCTCCGTTCCACGGCACTACCTGTACGCCGGGATCACGGTGTTCTCAGTCTTGGGCGTCTTCGCCATGAGCTCTTCGATCATCGACCTCTGGTTCCTGATCGCGATCGGCCTGGTCGGCTTCATGATGCGCCGATACGAAGTGCCAATCGCCCCGGTGATGATCGCAGTGGTGCTCGGCCCGCTAGCCGAAACCTCGTTGCGCCGCGCTTTGGCACTCTCCGAAGGCGACGCTGCCACCTTGGTATCCTCGCCCTTCACGATCACGATCTATTTGCTGCTGGCCGTCGCTGTGGTCTTCAGCCTCGTCCAGCATCTGCGCCACCGGCGCCGTGTCGCAGCAAGCCTGCTCAGCTGAATCCGCATCGAGTGGCCAGCTCTGCACGCCAAACCGGGTTCAGAACATGCAGAGCAGGCCACTCGATGGAAAATCAGACCATCGTGATCAGCATGCCCGGATCGGACAGGATCGTGCCGACGTCCGCCAGGAACTTCGAGCCTTGCTCACCGTCCACCAGCCGGTGGTCGAAGGACAGGCTCAGGGTCAGCACCTGGCGCAGTGCGACCTCGCCCTGATACTCCCAAGGCATGCGGCGCACCGAACCGAGCGCCAGGATCCCGGCCTCGCCCGGATTCAGGATCGGAGTTCCGGCATCGATGCCGAACACGCCGATATTGGTGATCGAGATGGTGCCGCCGGAGAGGTCCTCCGGGGTGGTTTTCCCCGCCCGGGCGGTCTCGGTCAGTTCGCCGAGCGCCTGCGCCAGCTCCAGCAAGGATTTCGACTCGGCGTCCTTGATGTTCGGCACCGTCAAGCCGCGCGGCGTCGCTGCCGCGATGCCCAAGTTGATGTAGTTCATCGTGACGATTTCCTGGTTCGCGTCGTCCCAGCGGGAATTGAGCGATGGATTGCGGCCGACCGCGATGCACAACGCTTTGGCCACGATGGTCAACGGGGTGAGCTTCAACCCGGCGAATGCCCGGCCGGCCTTCAGTTTGGCCAGAAGCTCCATGGTCGGCGTGACGTCGATGGTCAGGAACTCGGTGACATGCGGCGCGGTGAAGGCACTGGCCACCATCGCGGCCGCGGTGTACTTCCGCACGCCTTTGATCGGGCTGCGGACTTCACGGGGTTTGCTCAGGTCGAAGGGCACCTGACCCGCGACATAGGCGAAGTCGACGCCTCCGGCAGCACCCGGAACCGAGCTCGCGGACTGCACGTCCTCCCGGGTGATCAAGCCGCCGGTCCCGGTGCCGGCGACCGTGCTCAGGTCGATGCCCAGATCCCGGGCCAGCTTGCGTACCGGCGGGGTCGAACGCGGACGTTCCCGGACCGGATCCGGCGCCACCGGGGCAGGCGCTGCTGCCGCCGGCGCGGCGGCTCCGCCCGACTCGGGCGAATCGGCCGGCACCTGGTTGAGCCGCGCCCGCCGGGCCGGCCGACCGCCGGTCTCCGGTTCCGCGCCGTAACCGACCAGCGTGGGCACCCGCTGGGGTTCGCCGGCCGGCGCCCCGGCTGCGGCCTCCTCGGAGTCGTCCGATTCCGCATCGATGACCTCGAAGGAGACGATCGGTTTGCCGACCTCCACCACGGTCCCGGGTTGTTCGTGCAGCTGCGAAATGACCCCGTCGTACGGGGAAGGCAATTCCACCACCGCTTTGGCGGTCTCCACCTCGGCGATCACCTGGTTCAGCGCCACGGCGTCGCCCACCGCGACTTTCCAAGCGACGATTTCCGATTCGGTGAGGCCTTCGCCCAGGTCCGGAAGCGTGAAAACTCTGATCATTGCCGGTTACGCACCTTCCAGGCCGCTGAGTGAATTGCGCCGCCCCATGGCCCGGTCGATGCCGTCCAGGATCCGGTCCAGGTCCGGCACATGGTGTTTTTCCAGTTTCGACGGCGGGTAGGGCACGTCGAAACCGGTGACCCGCACCGGTGCCGACTCCAGGTAGTTGAAACAGCGCTCCGTGATCGACGCGGCGATCTCCGCGCCGAGGCCGCCGGTCTGCCCGGCTTCATGGGTGATCACCAGCCGCCCGGTTTTGCGCACCGAAGCTTCCAGCGGAGCGAAATCGATCGGGGCGAGGGAACGCAGATCGATCACCTCGACCGAGATCCCCTCGTCCGCGGCAGCCAGGGCCACGTCGTTCGCGGTGGCCACCAGCGGACCGTAAGCCACCAGGGTCACATCGGTGCCGGCGCTCACCACCCGGGCGCTGCCCATGGCCGGCGCCGCCTCGAGCCCGATGCTCTCGTCGACTTCGCCTTTGCTGTGGTAGCGGCGCTTCGGCTCGAAGTAGAGCACCGGATCGTTGCTCGCGATCGCCTGCTGGATCATCAGATAGGCGTCTTGCGGATTGGACACGCTGATCACGCGCAGACCCGAGGTATGCGTGAAATAGGCTTCCGGAGACTCCGAATGGTGCTCCGGCGAACCGATGCCGCCGCCGAACGGGACCCGGATCGTGATCGGCATCATGACCTTGCCCTGGGTGCGGTAATGCAACTTCGCCACCTGGGCGACGATCTGGTCGAAGGCCGGGTAGATGAAGCCGTCGAATTGGATCTCCACCACCGGCCGGTAACCGCGGAAGGCCAGCCCGACGGCGGTGCCCATGATTCCGGACTCGGCCAGCGGAGTGTCGATCACCCGGTGCGCGCCGAAATCTTTTTGCAGCCCGTCGGTGATCCGGAAGACCCCGCCGAGTTTGCCGATGTCTTCCCCCATCAGCACGACCTTGGAATCGCGCTCCATTGCTTTGCGCAGGCCCGCGTTGATCGCGCGGCCGAAAGTCATCTGCGTCATCAGTTCGCTCCGAAGCTGGACAAGTAGCGTTGGTAGTGGTCTTTTTGCCGTTCGAGTGCCGAATTCGGCTCGCTGTAGACGTGCTCGAAAACGTCCAGCGCTTCCGGATCGGCCAGCTTGATCGTATTGGCCCGCAGGTCTTTCGCCACCGAATCGGACTTCGCGGCGACCGCCGCTTTCACCTCTTCGGTCAGCAGCCCCTTGGCGTCCAACAACGCGCCGAGCCGGGAAATCGGATCCTTCGCCGCCCAGTCTTCCAACTCGTTGGCGTCGCGGTAGCGGGTCGGGTCGTCGGCGGTGGTGTGCGGGCCCATCCGGTAGGTCACGGCCTCGATGAAGCTCGGGCCGCCACCGTTGCGGGCCCGGTCCAGTGCAGCCCGGGTCACGGCCAGGACCGCGAGCACGTCGTTCCCGTCCACCCGCATCGAGGGGATGCCGAAGCCAGGAGCCCGGTCGGCGATCGCCTGGTGCGCCTGCAAGCCCACCGGCTCCGAAATCGCCCAGTGGTTGTTCTGGCAGAAGAAGACCACGGGAGCCTGGAACGATGCCGCGAACACCATCGCCTCGTTCACATCGCCCTGGCTGGTGGCGCCGTCGCCGAAGTAGGTGATCACAGCGGAATCGGCGCCGTCGTTGACGATGCCCATCGCGTAGCCGGTCGCGTGCAGGGTCTGCGCACCGATGATGATCTGCGGCGTGGCCATGTTGAACTCGTACGGATCCCAGGTGCCGTGCGCATTGCCGCGCCAGATCTTCAAGGAGTTGACCAGGTCCAGGCCGCGGACATAAGCCACGCCGTTCTCCCGGTAGCTGGGGAATACGAAATCTTCCGCATCGAGGGCGCGGGCCGAGCCGATCTGCGCGGCTTCCTGGCCCAGCAACGGCGCCCAGAGCGCCAATTGGCCTTGCCGCTGCAAAGCAGTGGCCTCGGTGTCGATCCGGCGGATCACCACCATGTCCTCGTAGTAGGCGATCAGTTCCTGGTCGGTCACGTCCGCGACCCAACGGTCGTAGTCGGGATTGGCTACCCGGGTTCCGTCTGCGGTGATCAGTTGGATGAAATTCTCGTCCGCGGGTACGCTGCCGCCGGCCAAGCCGGTGAGGCCCGCCTGCTGCGTTGAAGCTTCAGCTTCGGATGGCATGCTGCCTTCTTTCCTCATCGGACCGGGATCAGGTCCGCCAGATCGATGTCGACGCCGCGGGTCAGGTGAACCCCCGGTGATCTGCTGCCGCCACGGCCGTTTTTCGGTCGCGGCAGCGTTCCGGTCCCCCTTGACCGCCTGTACTGTGACGATACTCACACAGCTCAACCAGCACAACCGACTCGCCGATCATTGAGCATTATGCTTCATTCGACAAAGCAGCACCGTGCTAATGTTGCGCACTATGCAAGCCCTGGATGGAACCGATTTGCGTCTTCTGCTGGCCATGGCCGCGAACCCGCGGCGCACCGTCGTGGCACTGGCCCAAAAACTCGGCCTGTCCCGCAACACCGTGCAGGCCAGAATGGCCAGTCTGGAGAAGCGGCATGCCTTCTTGCCGTTCGGCCGGCGGATCAATCCGAGCGTCCTGGGCTATCCCCTGATGGCCTTCATCTCGGTCCATGTGCAGCAGCAGAAATTGCAGGCGCTCGGGGTCGCGCTGGCCCAGATCCCCGAGGTCATCGAAGCGCACGGATTGACCGGCCAGGCCGATCTGCTGGTCCGGGTGGTCTCCAAAGACGCCGAGGACTTGTTCCGGATCAACGGCAAGATCCTGGCCTGCGACGGCGTGGAACGAACCGACACCTCGTTGGCGATGCGCGAGATGGTGCCGTTCCGGGTGGAACCGCTGTTGGAACGCGGCGCCGCCGAAATCTGAGCCGGACCGCCGGGCACAAAAACCTGCCGCCCGGCCATCCATTCCGGCCGAGGCCCCGAATGCCTTCTGGGAACGCCAAACGGCACTCCCGACAGTCAAAGGCCACGGGCAGTGTGGGGGCAGCCCGCCTGATGGAAGGCACTTCTCATGCGAACCTCACCAAACCGGCTCCTCGCCACCGGCTTCGGCGCCGTCTACCTGCTCGTCGGCATCTTGGGCTTCTTCGTCACGTCCGGACTGGGCTTTGCCGGAACCCAGGGGAACAACCTGATCATCTTCGCGGTGAACCCGCTGCACAATGTGATCCACTTGGCCATCGGCGCCGCGCTGCTGATCGCCGGACTCAGCTCCACCGCTGCGGCCAAAGGGGTCAATACCGCGGTCGGCGCGGTCTACCTGCTAGTCGGCATCCTGGGCCTGTTCCTGCTGGGCAGTTCGCTGAACATCATCGCGCTCAACGGTGCGGACAACGTGCTGCACCTGGCCAGTGCCGTGGTGCTGCTCGGCGTCGGCCTCAGCCAGGACAAGACCGTCCGCCGCAACGCCGTCGCCTGATGCCCGCCACGGCAGCACCGCTGGCCCCGGCCGCGGTCCGGATGCTGGCTGCGTTCGCGGGCCTCGGTGCGGCCGTGACCAGTTATGGCCTGGCCTCGAACCTGCTCGCCACGGCAACCGTGCAGCAGAATGCACCGGCCTGGCTGGCCTGGCCTGCCGCCGCACTGGCGGCCGGTTGGGCGAGCGCGGTGCTGTACTGGTCGATCGTTTCGTTCCGGGCGCAACGCCCGCTCCGGCCAGGACTCGCATTGCGTGCCATGGCTGCGGCAGTCGCCCTCGAAGTGCTGGTGCTCTTCACCGAGCTCGGCCAACGCCGCCTGGACGGCACCTTGGCCGCCACGATCTTGCTCGAGCTGGTCCTGCTCGGCTCGGTCGGCTGGTTGCAACGAAGGCATCCGGCGGCGTCCGGCCCGGCAAGCGCGCCAGGCGCGGCTGCCGCACCGCCGGCCGGCCGGTTGCTGTTGAGCATGTTCGCCGCGGCGATCCTGGTCGCCACGGTGTCCACTGCCGGCCTGGCCGCCGGAGTGGCCGGCGGGTATGCGGTGGACCACAGCACCGGGCACCACCACTGATCGAGACGCACCGCGTCCCGGGTGCCGGCTGCTGATCCTGCAGCTGCCGGCACCCGGGACGCGGTGGTTTCCGATTCGACGGAATGAGGGTCAGTGCGAGGTCGCCTTTTCCGCGCCCACTCCGGTCAACGACCGGACTTCCATCTCCGCCTGTTTGGCCGGATCCTCTTTCTTCTTGTCCAGAACAGTGCCCAACCAGCCGAGCAGGAACGCCAGCGGAATCGAAACGATGCCCGGATTGGACAGCGGGAACCAGGCGAAATTCGCTCCGGCGAACATCGCCTTGGCATTGCCCGAAACCACCGGGGAGAACACGATCAGCAGGATCGCCGAGGCCAGTCCCCCGTAGATGCTCCAGAGCGCACCCTGGGTGGTGAACCGCCGCCAGAACAGCGAGTACAGGATGGTCGGCAGATTCGCGCTGGCGGCCACCGCGAAGGCGAGAGCCACCAGGAACGCGACGTTTTGGCCGTTGGTGCCGATTCCGCCGACGATCGCCACGATGCCGATCACCACCACCGTGATCCTGGCGACCTTGACCTCGCTGCCCGGAGCCGGCTTGCCCTTCTTGATCACCGAGGAATAGATGTCGTGCGAGAACGACGCCGCCGCGGTGATGGTCAGGCCGGCCACCACGGCCAGAATCGTCGCGAAGGCGACCGCGGCGATGAACCCGAGCAATACCGGTCCGCCCAGCGCGAAGGCCAGGAGCGGAGCCGCTGAATTCACCCCGCCGGGCGCCGCCGCGATCTCCTTCGGGCCGATCAGCGCCGCGGCACCGTAACCGAGCACCAAGGTGAACAGGTAGAAGATGCCGATCAGCCAAATCGACCAGACCACCGACTTCCTGGCCTCTTTCGCGGTCGGCACGGTGTAGAAGCGCATCAAAACGTGCGGCAGGGCCGCAGTCCCGAGCACCAGGGCCAGGCCGAGCGAGACGAAGTCCAGCCGGCTCGTCGCGGTGGCGCCGTATTGCTTGCCCGGATTGAGCAGCGCTTCACCGCCGGCACCGGCTTTGGCCACTGCCGCGTCCATCAGCCCGGAGAGGTTGAACCCGTGCAAGGACAACACCCAGACGGTCATCACGGCGGCACCGGCGATCAGCAGGACCGCTTTGATGATCTGCACCCAGGTGGTGCCTTTCATCCCGCCGATCAGCACGTAGACGATCATCAACGCGCCGACGACCGTGATCACCACCGCCTGGCCGGTCTTGTCGCCGATGCCCAGCAACAGCGAGACCAACGCCCCGGCGCCGTTCATCTGGGCGAGCAGGTAGAAGAAGCAGACCGCCAAGGTGGAGATTGCGGCCGCGATCCGCACCGGACGTTGTTTCAGCCGGAAGGAAAGCACGTCCGCCATGGTGAACTTTCCGGTGTTCCGCAGCAACTCCGCAACCAGCAGCAAGGCCACCAGCCAGGCGACCAGGAACCCGATCGAGTACAGGAAGCCGTCATAGCCGTTCACCGCGATCGCCCCGGTGATGCCCAGGAACGACGCTGCGGAGAGGTAGTCCCCGGCAATCGCGGTTCCATTCTGCCCGCCGGTGAAGGAACGGCCGGCGGCGTAGTAGTCCGCGGCGGTCTTGTTGTTCCGGCTGGCCCGGAAGACGATCACCATGGTGATCGCGACGAAGATCCCGAAGACCAGGATGTTGATCCACGAGGTGTCCTGCATCGAGGCGATCATGAGGCCTCCCCTTTCGTTGCGCCGCCTTCGATTTCGGCTCTGATCTCAGTGGCGATCGGATCGAGCTTGCGATTGGCGTAGCTCACGTACCAGGTCGTGATGCCGAAGGTGGTGACGAATTGGAGCAGGCCGAAGAGCAAACCGATGTTGATCGACCCCCAGACCCGGATCGACATGAATTCGTGCGCATAATCGGCGAGCAGCACGTACAGGAAGTACCAGAGCAGGAAGATCACCGCGAGCGGGAAGACGAAACTGCGGTGCCGCTTCCGGAGCTCCTGGAACCGCGGCTCGCGCTGGATTCCGACGAAGTCCGTGTCCGGTACCGGATCGGCTGGCTGGACGGGTTGGCCCATCATGTCTCCTTTGACATCGCTGGATGGAATCGGCAGGAACAACAAACCGCGCAGAAGCGGCCGCTGTGACTCACATCACTGTGCCGGACCGGCCGGGCTTGCGCACCGGGCGACGCGGTGCGCTGCGCCGAATGGTGCCCGATCTGCGCCCAATGGCACGGCGGCTCCCGGCTGTGCCGACGCATTACGCTTGGCAGCATGCAGGATTCGACCTTTCCCCTGATCGCCGTCTTCGTCGGCTTCGCCGCCCTGGTCGCGCTCATCGGATATCTGGGTTTCCGGCTTTCGAAATCGCACCGCGAGCTGGGCACGCCGGCGGAACACGCCAGCTACGCCACGCTGCATCTGGCCGCCCTGGCCGGCGAACACCTGCGCAACGGCCTGCACCCGGCCGGCGCCGGGAAAGCCGTGCGGCACCTGCAAGCACTGCTGGGCTGCGACGCCCTGGCCTTGACCGATGCGCAGAGCGTGCTCGCTTGGCAGGGGCCGCCGGATCCCGGCGGCGCCCAGCAGCGGGCCCTGCTCGAACTGAGCGAACGGACGTTGCAGAACGGCCGCAGCCAGGTCTACCGGCTCAGCCCAGGAAATGCCCTGCACGAGGTGCAATTGGTGGCCGCGGTGGTAGCGCCGATCCGGGTAGAGGACCGGATCGTAGGCTGTCTGATCGCGCTGAGTTCGCCTTCGAACACGGTCAATTCGAGTTCCTCGGCCGGTTTGCTCCGAGCGGCCAACGAAGTCGCGGATTGGGTCGCTGCGCAGGTCCAGTTGGCCGAATTGGCGGCCTCCCGCACGCTGCTCATCGAGGCCGAGGTACGCGCGCTGCGTGCGCAGATCAGCCCGCATTTCATCTACAACTCGCTCAATGCGATCGCTTCCTACGTGATCTCCGATCCGCAGCGGGCCCGGGAACTGCTGATCGAGTTCGCCGACTTCACCCGGTATTCCTTCCGCCGGCACGGGGATTTCACCACGGTGGCCGAAGAGCTCCGGTCCATCGACCGCTACCTGCTGCTGGAGCGGGCCCGGTTCGGCGAGCGCCTCCAGGTCAGCCTGCAGATCGGCCCCGAAGTGCTCAGCACGGTGATTCCGTTCCTGAGCCTGCAACCGTTGGTGGAAAACGCCGTCCGGCACGGCATCGAGGCCAAAGCCGGCGTCGGCCACATCAAACTGACCGCCCAGGACGCCGGAGCGTATGCGCAGATCACCGTCGAGGACGACGGCGTCGGCATGGACCCGGCCCACTTGGCCGAGGTGCTGGCCGGCCACGACGACGGCGACCACGTGGGACTGCGCAATGTGGACGCCCGGCTGCGCCAGGTGTACGGCGACGAGCACGGCCTGGTGGTCGACACCGGCCCCGGAGCCGGCACCTTGATCACCCTGCGGGTGCCGAAGTTCCAACCCGAGCACCGCGCCGACTGATCCGCGCACTGGGCCAGCCGCGATGTGGTTATGCTGTTGCACATGGTCAGCGTCGACGGTCCCCGGCATCCGCGTGCGGAACTGCTCGATGTCATCATCGCCGACGACGAGGCGCCGGCGATCGCCGAATTGCGTTATCTGCTCGGCCAGGACGCCCGGATCGGCGAGGTGCATGCAGCCGCCGACGGCGCCGAAGTGCTGCGCCTGATCGAGGCGCATCCGGTGGACGCGCTCTTCCTGGACATCCACATGCCGGGGTTGGACGGCCTGGACATCGCCCGCGTGGTCGGCAGATTCGCCCGGGATGCGCAACCCGCAGTGGTCTTCGTCACCGCGGACGAAGACCAGGCACTGCAGGCCTTCGAGCTGGCCGCGGTCGATTATCTGCTCAAGCCGGTGCGCGCCGCCCGGTTGGCGGAAACCATCCGGCGGATCGCGGAGCAAGTGCAGGCGCCGCAGCCGGAAACCGGCGAGCTGATCACCGTCGACCAGGGCGGGGTGACCAAGCTGATCCGGCGCAGCGACGTCCGCTACGTCCAGGCGCAGGGCGACTACGCGCGGTTGCACACCACGGAAGGCAGTTTCCTGATCCGGGTGCCGCTGAGCGAGTTGGAAGAACAGTGGGCGGCGCACGGTTTCCTGCGGATCCACCGCTCCTATTTGATCGCGCTGCACCACCTGGCCCAGGTCCGGCTCGGCAAAGGCGGCCCCTCGGTGGACATCAACGGCGCCCAGCTGCCGGTGAGCCGGAGGCACCTCCCGATCCTGCGCGAACGGATGTCCGCCAACCGGGTCCGGGCCCGGGGATGAGCCCGGAACTGCCGCCGCCCGCACCCGGGCGGTCCCGGGTGCGCGCGCAGCGGGGCAATGCGGCATCAGCGCGGAACTTCCCGGTCGCGCGGGAAATCGCCGAACAATCCGGCGTCGGCAGGCTGCTCGTGGACTCCCTGATCCGCAGCCAACTCAGGCTCGGCATCGTGGTGGGCAGCGGATTCCTCCTGCTGCTGTGCGCAGTTCCGCTGCTCCTGGTGCTCTTCCCGGAGCTGAATTCGATGCTGCTCTTCGGCATCCCGGTGCCCTGGATCTTCCTCGGCATCGGCATCCATCCGGTGATCTTCGTTTCTGCTTGGCTGTATTCCCGCGCCGCCGATCGGAACGAGGAAGCCTTCCAGGATCTGGTGGCGGACAAATGAACCCCTTCGGCCTGCCGGCGATCGGACTCGTGGTCGCCGCGACCGTGGTCGTCGGGTTCTTCGGGCTGCAACTGTCCCGGACCACGAGCGATTTCTATGTCGCCTCCCGGACCGTGCGGCCTTGGTGGAACGCTTCGGCGATCGGCGGCGAATACCTCTCTGCCGCCAGCTACCTGGGCGTAGCCGGGCTGATTCTGCTCTCCGGCGCCGATGCGCTCTGGTTCCCGATCGGCTACACCGCGGGATACCTCATGCTGCTGCTTTTCGTCGCGGCCCCGTTGCGCCGTTCCCGGGCATACACGATTCCGGATTTCGCGGAGTTCCGGCTGGCGTCCAAAGCGGTGCGCAAGGTGACTTCGATCTGCGTGATCCTGGTCTGCTGGCTCTACATCGTGCCGCAGTTGCAGGGTGCGGCGCTCACCGTCTCGATCACGGCCGGGCTGCCGGGTTGGGTGGGCCCGGTCCTGGTGATCGCGGTGGTCTGCGTCGTGGTGATGACCGGCGGGATGCGGTCGATCACCTTTGTCCAGGCGTTCCAGTTCTGGCTCAAATTCACCGCCCTGGCGGTGCCCGCGGTCTTCCTGCTGATCCTCGTCGCCGGGCTCCCGGAGACTCCGCAGGCGGCGGCCCAGGCTTTCGGCGCGGACTCCGGAAGCGCTGATTCCGCGGCACCGGTGCGGACCATTTCGCTGATCGTGGGCTTGCTCTTCGGCACCCTGGGCCTGCCGCACGTCCTGGTCCGTTTCTACACCAACCCGGACGGCCGCTCGGCCCGGCGCACCACGCTGATCGTGCTGCCGTTGCTCGGCGCCTTCTACTTGCTGCCCACGGTCTTGGGCGTGCTGGGCCGGATGTTCCCGGTCGATTCGGGCAAGGCCGACGCGACCGTGCTGCTGCGTCCCGCGGCGCTGCTGCCCGGACCCGGCGGACAGTTCCTGTCCGCCCTGGTCATCGCCGGCGCCTTCGCCGCATTCCTTTCCAGCACCTCCGGGCTGTTGGTCTCCCTTGCCGGGGTGGTTTCGCAGGAACTCTTCGGCGGCAGCGTCCGCGGCTTCCGTTGGGCCGCGGTACTGGGCTCCTTGCTGCCGCTCGCGGTCGCGCTCTTTTCGGACGCCACGGCCTTGGCCGGCAGCATCGGCGCGGTGTTCGCCTTCACCGCCTCGACCTTGTGCCCCTTGCTGCTCTTGGGCATCTGGTGGCGCGGTCTGACCGACGTCGGCGCCATCGCCGGGATGATCGCCGGCGCGGTGCTCTGCGGCGGGGCGTCCTTGGCGGCGCCTTGGGCCGCAGCGGCCGGAATCGGCCCCGGGCTGCTCACCGATCTGCTCAATCAACCCGCGATCGTCACCGTGCCGCTGGCTTTCGCCGTGATGATTCTGGGTTCGCTGCTGAGCGCAGACCGGGTCCCGCGGGCCACGTCGTCGATCCTGGCCCGCTTGCACACCCCCGAGGACCCCGCCCGGCAAGGCTTCGGCGTGCGCTGAACCGGAGCGCGGCTCAGTCGATGGCGGCCATCAGTTCAACCACCCGGTCCAGGAAAGCATCGACTTGCTGCTCCTCATAGCCGTCTTTGCCTTGCGCCGGACTGAACACCGCCCGGCGCACCAGGTCGACGCTCAACGGCTTGTCGTGTTCGAAGTAGTCGAGCAGCTCGGCGCACAGCGCGTCGACGTCGGCCACGGAATAACTGCGCACATTCCGTTTGGGCCGGCGGAACCGCTCGCCTTCCGCGCGGTGCAGCCGGGCCCGCAGCACGCTGGAGAGCCGGCCGATCTGCGCCATCCAGGCTTCTTCGCCTTTGCCCGCGATCAACGCGTCCCGTTCGCGCTGGGCGAAGACGTCTTCCAAACGGTCCAGCGCGGCGTCAACGGCTTGCGGTTCATAGCCGCCGCGGACCGCGTCGAAGGTCATCTCCCGCACGTCGTGGCTGGTCAGCGGCTTCTCCGCAGAATCCGCTCCGGTATAGATCGCACGGGCCGAGGCGAGGAACTGGTCCACCTGTCTGACGTTGTATCCGTAAGCCTTGCGATCCACGCGCGCAAAAGGAGCGCCCTGCGCCCGACCTTGAATTGTCTCTGCCACGCGAGTTCTTCCCCGTTCGTCTCTTCCATCGGCCGCACCGTAGCCGGCCGCAGTCATCTCAACATCCATCTTAAGCATGCTCCGTGCGGCTTGCCGCGACCCGGAGCGCGTTTCACAGGCCCTGCAACCAGTCGAGCAGACTGAAAAGCATGAAAGCAGCCGGCGCCGCGAACAGGATCGAGTCCAGCCGGTCCATCAGGCCACCGTGGCCGGGCAGGATGCTGGACATGTCTTTGACCCCGAGTTCGCGCTTGATCATGGATTCCGCCAAGTCGCCGGTGGTGCCGGCGAGCACGATGCCCACGGCCAGGACCACGCCGACCCACCAGGCTTCGCGCAGCAGGAAAACCGAGGCCAGAACGCCGATCAGACTGGCTCCGAGCACCGAACCGATGAATCCTTCCCAGGACTTCTTCGGGCTGATCTTCGGCGCCATCGGGTGTTTGCCGAACAGTGCCCCGAAGAGGTAGCCGAAGGTGTCGCTGGCCACTACGAGCAGCAACACCGTGACCACTTTGAGCGCACCGAGTTCCGGCCAGCCGCCGCGGAAGGCCAAGGCACTGGCCGGCCCGTCCGATGCCCGGATCAGCAACAGCACGAAGGAAATCAGGAACGGGATCCAGGCGATCAGGAAAACCCCGGCGAAGATGCTCTGCCCGGTTCCCGGAGTTTCGTCGAGCGAGCGCCAGATCATCACGGCGAGCGCACAGGCGACCAACGCGAACAGCAACCCTTCGGCCCCGACGTAGTACCCCACGACCGGCATCGCCACCACGGAGAACATGATCGGCACGATCGGTACGACCACGCCGCGTTGCAGCAGCGCCCGGCTGACTTCCCAGACCCCCAACGCCGAGGCCAAAATCACCATCACCGCGAAAGCCGGGGGGTAAAAAAGCAGTCCGATCAGCACCACGACCAGCAAGGCCAAGCCGACGCCGATCGCGGCGGGCAAATTCCGGCCCGCCCTGGAAGGCTTTTCGCTCGGCGCGGTGATCTGTTCCGGCAATTGCAAGACGGCGGCGGCCTTGGAAGGCTGCACCGCGGGGTTCGCGAGCAGTGCCGCCGGGCTCGGTCTTCCCGGGGCGGTCGGCGCTGAATTCGCCGAGGCCGGCCTGGTCGGGATCGGCGGCACGGCTGCTGCCGGGCGCGCTTGCACGGCCTGCGCCGGCACCGCCGGAATCGCTCCGGTGATCGGGGTGCGCCGTCCGTCCAGCGAAGCCGGCCGGGCGGATTGCGGCGACGCCCGGTGCGCCGCGTTTTTGGCGTGCTTCTTTTCCGCCTCGCGTTCCGCGGCGCGCAACGCCCGCCGGCTGGGCAACGGCCGGTAGGCCGACGAGGTGTCAGTACGCGGGTCCGCGGCCTCGGCTGGACCGCCTGCTGCGCCGGGCGACTGGCTCATCAGACCTCGAGCAGCTCGGCTTCTTTGCGCTTGAGCAACTCGTCGATGGCCTCGGTGTGCGATTTGGTCAGACCGTCGAGTTCCTTCTCCGCGCGCGAGCCTTCGTCTTCGCCGGCGTCGCCGTCTTTGACGATCTTGTCCAGGCCTTCCTTGGCCTTGCGCCGGATGTTCCGGATCGAGACCTTGGCGTCTTCGCCTTTGGTCCGGACGATCTTGACGTAGTCGCGACGGCGTTCCTCGGTGAGTTCCGGAATGACCACCCGGATCACGTTGCCGTCATTGGACGGGTTGGCGCCGATTTCCGAATTGCTCAACGCCTTCTCGATGTCCGCCAGTGCATTGCGGTCGTACGGGCTGATCATCAGCACCCGGGCTTCCGGCACGGCGAAAGAGGCCAGCTGCTGCAACGGTGTGGGAGTTCCGTAGTAATCGACCATGACCTTCGAGTACATGGCCGGATTGGCCCGGCCGGTACGCACCGAGCTGAAATCCTCTTTGGCCACCTCGACGGCCTTGTCCATCTTCTCTTCGGCTTCGAGCAGCGTTTCTTCGATCACGGTCTCTCCTGGGTTACAGCAGTTTCGAAAAAGGGAATCTCAAGAGTCAATACTACGGGGTTACCAAGGTGCCCAGGCTCTCGCCGCGGATGGCCCGGGTGACATTCCCTTCGCCTTCCATGCCGAAGACCAACATCGAAAGATTGTTGTCTTTGCAGAGGCTGAACGCGGTCTGGTCCAAAACCCGGATATCGCGCTGCAACGCTTCGTTGTAGGTGAGGTGGTCGAGCTTCTGGGCGTTCGGATCCTTCCTCGGGTCCGCCGTGTACACGCCGTCCACGCCGTTCTTCGCCATCAGCACGATATCGGCGTGCACTTCCAACGCCCGCTGCGCAGCCACGGTATCGGTGGAGAAATAGGGCAACCCGGCGCCCGCGCCGAAAATCACCACGCGGCCTTTTTCCAAGTGCCGGATCGCGCGGCGCGGAATATAGGCTTCGGCGACCTGGCCCATCGTGATCGCACTCTGCACCCTGGTCTCCACGCCGGCCTGTTCCAGGAAGTCCTGCAGCGCCAAACAGTTCATCACGGTGCCCAGCATGCCCATGTAGTCGGCACGCGAACGGTCCATCCCGGATTGGGACAGTTCCGCGCCGCGGAAGAAGTTGCCGCCGCCCACCACGATCGCCACCTCGACTTCGCCCTCGGTCGCCGCGATCTGCCGGGCGATGCCCTGCACCGTCGCCGGGTCCAGACCCACTTCGCCGCCGCCGAACACTTCGCCGGAAAGCTTCAACAGGACCCGCCGCTTGGTCTTCGCCGGAATGTTGATGGCATCGTTGTCTTGTGTGTTTTCCATGGGCCATCCCTCGTATCAATGCGGTTGGGGGTTTCGCGAACGCTTGAGCTAGATTATCCTGCGCGGCTGCCGGGGAGCGAATATCCACGCGTGACGCTGGTCTCCAGCGCTCCCGGTGCTGCCCGCTGCCGGGGATCGCGATCAGGCATCCGACGGCAAGCGGCCGCAGCCCGGCCCCGGATCCGATCAGGTCCGGGGCCGGGCTGCGGCCGCTTGCAGGTGGTCGACCGGCCCGGGCGGGTTTCAGGCCAGCAGTTCCGCCAACCGCTCATAGCCTTCGCTGACCCCGACCTCCATGCCGCTCTGCAGCATCTGCTCCCGGGTCTCGGTCGAGGGGTAAGTGGCGGTGGAGACGATCCGGGTCCGCCCCGGCCCGGCTTCTTCGAACGTCATCACTTCGATCGAGACGCTGCCCGGGAAACCCAGGTATTCGAAGGTCTGGATGATCTGCTCATTGGGCCGCACGGTGTGGAACATGCCGCGGAAACCGAATTCCGCGCCGTCCTGATCGATGTGCGCATAGGCATAACCGCCACCGCTGACTACTTGCCACTGTTCGATTTTCATGGTGAGCCGGCGCGGCCCCAGCCACTGCACCACCAGTTCCGGATCGGCATAGGCTTGGAATACCCGGTCGACCGGTGCGTCGATTTCCCGGATCAGGGTGATGTTCTGGCTGCCGGAATCGGCAATGATTTCGAGTTTGTTCTGCGTTGCCATCTCACTTCTCCTTTTCAGATGCGACCCGCTTCAGCAGGGCCGGCGTCGAGGACTTCCTCCAACCTGTGGAACTTCTCCCCGACCGATGAGCTGTATTCGTTGATCCAGCCGGTCAGCTGGGCCAAGTTGTCCTTGATCAAATGGCAGGGGCGCTTTTGTGCATCCCGGCTGCGGCTGATCAAGCCGGCAGCTTCCAAAACCTGCAGGTGTTTGGAAATTGCTTGGATGGACACGTCGAAGGGCGCGGCCAGCTCCTTCACCGTGGCGTCGGAAATCGACAGCCTGGCGATGATCCGGCGCCGGATCGGATCGCCCAAAGCCGCGAACGCCCGATCCAGACGGTCTTCGTCGAATTCCATTATTCAACCCTTTCTTTGATCAACCAATAGGTTGATAAGAACAAGTCAACCACAGTCCGGCCAAGTATTCAACCAGTTGATTGAATACTCTTTTCCAGATCGATCCGGTCCGCTGAGACCCGCCGCACCATGACGCGGCATCCCGGGTACGCAAAAGGCCCGCCCCGGGAAACCCGGAACAGGCCTTTTGCTGGAACGTGCAGCTGGAACCCGGTGAATCAGGCTCCGACGCGGAACCGGGCGAACCCGCCGGCTTTGGCGCCAGCGGCTTCCAGAACCTGCGCCACGCTCTGCTTGGCGTCCTTGGCGAACGGCTGGTCGAGCAGCACGTTTTCCTTGAAGAAGCCGGTCAACCGGCCTTCGACGATCTTGGTCAACGCGGCTTCCGGCTTGCCTTCGGCACGCGCGGTCTCGTCGGCGATCCGACGCTCGCTGTCAACCAGTTCGGCCGGAACATCTTCGCGGACCAAGTAGTTGGGTGAATAAGCTGCGATGTGCACCGCAACATCGTGCACCGCGGTGGTCGCGGCCTCGCCGGAACCCTCCGCAGCGAACAGGACGCCGACCTGGGCCGGCAAATCCTTCGAGGTCTTGTGCAAGTACGCATCGACCACGGCGCCGGTGACCCGGGCCAGACGGCGGATCGCGACCTTTTCGCCCAGCAGTGCGCCGGCTTCGATGACCAATTCGGACAACGGCTTGCCGTCCACGTCGGCAGCCAGAAGCGCGTCGACGTCCGCTGCGCCGGAAGCCACAGCAGCAGCCAGGGCCTTGTTGGCGAACTCGATGAACGGGGCGGACTTGGCCACGAAGTCGGTCTCGCAATTGACCTCGACCATGACCCCGACGCCGTTCTCGACGGTTGCGGCAACCAGGCCTTCAGCAGTAGAACGGCCTTCGCGCTTGGTGGCACCCTTGAGACCCTTGATCCGGATCAGTTCGAGCGCCTTCTCGGCATTGCCGTCAGCCTCGTCCAGGGCCTTCTTCACGTCCATCATGCCAGCGCCGGTGCGCTCGCGGAGTGCCTTGATATCAGCGGCGGTGTAGTTCGCCATGTGAACTCCTGTTATGTCGTTGATTTGACCCGACTCAAACGTGTGGTGCGCCACGTGAGCGCACCACACGTCATCGTTCGGAAGTTACTTGGTGTCGTCGGCTTCGGTGGTCTCCGCCTCGGCAACCGGAGCAGCCGCTTCGGCCGGGGCCTCGGCAGCTGCTTCAGCCGGAGCTTCCGCAGCGGCTTCGGCGACCGGGGCTTCGGCAGCTTCGGTGTTCGAGGTCTCGAGCAATTCGCGCTCCCACTCGGCCAGCGGCTCTGCAGCGGCGGCCTCGTCGGTACCGGTCGCCTTGGCGTTGCGGGCGATCAAGCCCTCGGCAACGGCGTCGGCGATCACGCGGGTCAGGATGTTCACAGAACGGATCGCGTCGTCGTTGCCCGGGATCGGGAAATCGACTTCGTCGGGATCGCAGTTGGTGTCCAGGATGGCAACCACCGGGATGTTGAGCTTCTTCGCTTCGTCGATCGCGAGGTGCTCTTTCTTGGTGTCGACAATCCAGATGACCGAGGGCACCTTGTTCAGGTTGCGGATGCCGCCGAGGTTGCCTTCGAGCTTGGTCAGCTCGCGCTTGAGCAGCAGCAGTTCCTTCTTGGTGTGCCCGGAAGCCGCGACGTCCTCGAAGTTGATCTCTTCGAGTTCTTTCATGCGCTGGATCCGCTTGGCCACGGTCTGGAAGTTGGTCATCATGCCACCGAGCCAGCGGTGGTTGACGTACGGCTGGCCGACCCGGGTGGCCTGCTCGGAAATGGCTTCCTGAGCCTGCTTCTCGGTGCCGACGAAGTGCAGGGTTCCGCCGGGGGCCACAGTGGCCT
>SXGS01165346.1_pt1 | contig 24675 bp, 17 predicted proteins | sample 3174681 | NCBI WGS metagenome assembly SXGS01 (sample SAMN11356861, study PRJNA531348) | freshwater metagenome | isolation source: freshwater sample F1-80 | place: China: Fuxian Lake, Yuxi | collected 2017-12-25 | reverse complement strand
GCGACGCTGCGGCGTCTGTCGGTGAATCTGCTGCGTCAGGACCGCTCCCGCCGTCTCGGCGTGAAGAATCGGCGCCTCCGCGCCGCCTGGGATGTTGACTATCTCGCCCAAATTCTGTCGATTTAGATGCGTTCACCCTGCGCTCCAGGCGCCAACCAGCACCTCTGGTGGGTAGGCGTACGGTCCGAGGAAGCACTTCCACCCGCTGAGGTTCGGCCATTTTGGGGTCGTCCGCACCACGATACTCGTACCTGGTAACCCCCGACTCGCCTACGTCAAGGTTCTCGTCGTACAGAAACGCATGTCCTGCCGGGACTCCGTCGATCTGCAGCAGGTAGTAAAACCAGTGAGGCACCGTGTTGTTGTACGCGGTGGTGGCCCCTTCGATCGGAGGATGGGCAGTGAGCGGGAGCGATCCCGGAGTAGAATCGGGGAGGTAGAACAGCAGCACCTGTCGCCCTCGGGGTAAGCCGTTCTTGGTGGCCACGACCGCTTTGGCGCCAAAGCCTGCGTTGGAAGTCGGCAACTGGTTGACCTTGACATATGCCACCGCAGCTTCCCCCACGAGGGGCTGGCCCTGTTCATTGACGATAGTCGCCGTGACCCCGCCCCCCAGGTCACCCCCGTTTCCGATTTGCCACCCCACCGGATGAGATGCCTCGAGCTTGAGCCGTGCCCCGCTATACGTGAGATAGCGCACACCGGAGGAGGCGCCGTAGATTGCCTTGTCCCGCGCCTGCCCTGCGGACGGCAAGTTAGGTTTCAGCACGTCCCACACATAGACCAGTCCGTAGCCGACCACCTGACCCGCGTCGGCCACGACCGAAGCAGCGTCATCCAGCGTTACGCTCAGAGTGACCGTTCCCGGAGTGGGCGGACACTGGTAGTAGACACCGGCATGGTCTACGGTGTCGTCCTCCCCGTTGGGGAACGCTTGGAAAATGCCGTTCACCATCGTGCCGAACTGTCCGGCGACGCCCCCATCGGTCCATCGCACGACGTTGGGGGAGCTCACGGACTCCGGATTCGGGCAGCCCTCGGCAACACAGGTGTCGAGGTCGGTAGCTCCTCCCGGTTGGATGCCGCACAGGATGACCTGGTCGACCGGGTAATACAGCGGGCCATCCCCCATCGGGTCACGATTGAGCCCTTCTACGGTAACCCCAGGCGCCTCCTGCGCACTGGGAACGGCGACCCAACTGTGCGTTTTTTTGCAATTTTCCTGCCGAAACTACGCCAGCGCCACTCCTGACAGGAGCTCGATGGAGCCGAAGCAGCCAGGGTAGTTCGGGTGTCCGAGGTGAACCGGATACGGCAGTAAGGGCCCCAGCCCGGGCTTCCTCTGGACGAGCGTCACCAGATGTGGCGCTCACTCCGGAGGGGCTCCCGCAAGCGCGCAGCAGTGGGGCGCTTGATCCGGCGGGGTGCGGGAACGGGAAGCACCGCGCCGCCCCAGGATTGGGAGCACCGCGTCGCAGGCCTTGCCGACGCCACCCCGAGTGGGAGCACTCCGTCGCGAGTTTCGCCGGCGCCTCCGAAGGAGGTGGCGCACCCCGTCGCGAGTTTCGCCGAAGGGAAGTTCGCAGAAACAACGATCCCATCTGTGGGAGCGCCACAGATGACTGCGCCCGCAGTATCCGTCCTTTGGCCGGCACTGTCGGGAAAGTTCATTCTGCCTGGTTCCCGTACTTCAGCGCTGCCGCAATGCGTGTCGAAAAACAAAGCCGGGGACCCGATTTGTCGGGCCCCCGGCTTTCCAGGAACGACCGGCGAAGGGCGTTGTTACTTCTTTTTCGCCAGGGGCCGCGGGAAGACGGCCCGGTGGATCGGCGCCGGATAGGGGACGTTCGGTCCCTTGGCTGCCCGCCAGAGGATGCGGTTCAACTGGTCTTCGTCAATCCCCTTGTCGTATTCTTCCCAGTTCATCGCGGCCGACAGGCGCGCTCCCGGCGCGTTCTGCCCGTTGATGGCATTGATATCCACCTTCGGCGCCCGCTGAACATACCGCTTTGCCTCTGCTTTCTTGCCGAAACAGTTGAACATCGGCGTCGCGCCCGCGTCGTACTGCGTCAACGGCGGCACGCCGAGGATCAGTTCCATCGTGCGGATCATGCTGGCAGTGGTGTAGAGCGTGCTGTCCACGGAGCCCTGCTTCACCCACGGGCTGATGACAAAGCCGACAGTACGGTGTGCGTCTATGTGATCCGGGCCGTTCTGGGCATCGTCTTCGATCACAAAGATCGCCATCTCTTTCCAGAACCGGCTGAGACTGCACGCCTCAATGATCCGTCCCAGTCCGATGTCGTTGCTGGCCACACAGGCATCGGGAGTATTGGCCCCCGGTGTGGTGCCGCGGGTGTGGTCCTCGCCCAGCCCCATGATCATGAAGCGCGGCAGGTCTCCGGACGTCTCCGCCTGCTTCAGATCCTGGATGAACCCACTTACCCGGTCCTTGTCACGCCCACCCGGCCAGGTACCGCGATTCTCGGCCGGCACGCGGTTGGCGCCTTCGCCGTAGCATTTGAAGGGAATTCCGTGCCGTTTGCAAAGATCCCACAGGTAGCCGTTCACCGGGGTTTCCAGTTCCGGGTTGCCCGGGATCCGGCCGTGCTGCGAGTAGGACATCAGCCAGGAGCGCTGGGTGAAATCCGTCGCGATGGCGGCATCGCACCAGCTATGCCCGTCCACACTCACTTCGCCGTTGCAGTACAGATTGTCCAGGAGCACGTACTCGCGGGCAAGCTGGTGATGGTTCGGAGCCACGTCTTCGCCGTAGTGAACCAGGTTGGGATCCCCGTTCCCGGCGCGGCGGCCCTTCGCATCGCGGAAGTCACCCAGGACCTGATCGTAGGTCCGGTTCTCCTTGATGATGTAGAGCACGTACTTGATGGGACACTCTTCGCCCACCCGATCCGGGATGCAGCTCGTCTGCGGCGTGGGGACGCGGTAGAGCGATTCGGGCGAGTAGGGGGAGTTTCGTCGCACCTGCTCGGTATAGGTCACCAGTGTCGGCTGGTCCGGCTTCGTGATGACCGACACGGAGCCCTGCAGCATGCGGCCCACGTAGTCGAACGGCGGCGCCTTGTGCAGGCGGCGCGGGTCGGGTGTTCGTGTCGGGTAGTTCGGGCGGTAGCGCAGCCCTTTCCCGTTACCACAGAACACGGTGTTGCCGTCGCTGCTTACCGCCACGGCTGAGGGATACCATCCGGTGGGAATGAAGCCGATTACCTTGGAGGTCTCCGGTTCGGACAGGTCCACCGCCATCAAGTCGTTGTTGTCGGCATTCACCACGTAGAGGGTTTTGCCGTCACCCGAGACGGCGACTCCGTCCGGCGTGCTGCCTTCCGGGGATGCAGGGTACAGCGAGGTGGCGATAATCTCCCGCACTCCTTCCGGAATGCGCCGGGTCGGATCGGCGGGCGCCTCTGCCGCCTCCAGAGCGCGGGTCTGAATCACGTGGACGGTGTTGTCACCGGCGCACGCGACGAAGAGGCGCCCATCTTTCCCCACCGCCATGTCGTTGGGCCGGACCCCGACGGCGATGTCCCGCACCCGCCGGTTGGTCTGTGTGTCCACGACGCTCACCGTCCGGCTGCCCCAGTTGGAGACATAGAGGTGGCGCTGGTCGGCCCCGAAGACGCACGAGTGCGGGTGCATGCCCACGCCGATGGCCCGCTCCAGCTTCAGCGTGGCGGGATCCACTACCCAGACTTCCTGGTTGGCCTGATTACAGACGTACAGCTTCCCGGTCGGGGCGTGGACCGCCATCCCGGCCAGGAACGGCTGATCCGCCTCCGGCGCCGGGGACACGGGCTCTTCTACCGTGGCCTGGCCCTCGGCAAACTTGAACGGAAAAATCTGTCCCGAGTTGCCGCCGGACACGAAGACCCGGTTGCCTTCCTTGCTGAAGGCCAGCCCGTTGAACGCACGCGGCAGTGGCAGAAACTGGGTCACTCGCCGGCCCAGTACGTCCACGAGTGACAGGCCGGTGTTGTTGAAACCGCCGGTGACGACCGCCAGCGTGCGGCCGTCCGGAGCAATGAGCATGCGCAGGGGCAAATCCCCCTGCAGCGGGATGTGTTCCCCGGCGGGCGTGATGCCCCACCCGTTGAACAGCAGATTCTCATCCGGCAAGAGCCCCGGCATGCTGCGCAGTCCCAGGCTGCGCAGATCATCGTTCGGGCGCCGGACCGCCGCCCGTTGGGCGACCACGCCCGCCGCGGCAGTGACCACTAGGGCCAGGCCGGCCGCGCCGAGCCAGAGACCAGATCGCATGACTACTCCCTTTCCGGATTAGTGTGAGGGGCGCGAGGGACCGGAAGGGCGACACCCTCGCGCAAAGTGTGTCCCGGGGAGATTTCGGAACCGGGGAAACGTACGCCGTCCGGGTCGCGATTCCCTGCCCGGTGTGGAATCATAAGATTCTTGGAAGGGCGGGCAGAGGATCCTCGCGCTACGCGAGCAGATCCAGGGCGACCGCCAGACTGCGGGGGAAATTCGGACCCTGGAACAGCCAATCCACCTCCAGCCGGAACCCGGCGATCGCGAAGCTGTGCAAGACATCGCCGGGCGCCAGCCGCCCTGCGGACTCCGCCGGTGGCCCACCGCCCGGCGCCGGCCAGACCAGAACCTCGCGCCGCTGCAGGTCAATCACCCAGCACTCGGCGACGGCGATGCCTGCGTACTCCGCCAGCTTGGCGAGGGCAATGCGCCGTGCATCCGCCGAGTCCACGATCTCAACGGCCAGATCCGGTGCGCCGTGGATGCCGCGAGCCGTCATTCGGCTCAGCCGCTCCCGGCCGAAGAAGACCAGATCCGGTTCCCGCACGGACGCGCCACCGGTTTGTACACCGGATCGCCCCCCGCGCACCTGACCCAGATCCTTCTCCTGGACGTAGACCTGGAGTAGTGCGAGCAGCCAGGCAGCGAGCGCCTCGTGAGCATCGGTAGGCGGGGGCATGCGATACACCACTCCGTCAATCAGTTCCGATCCGCCTTCATCGGCCGCACACGCGCAAAACTCCGCTGTGGTGATCTGCCGATCCAGGGCGAAGCTCTCCCCCGGACGGAGCCGGGCGATCTGCCGCAACAGCGCCTCACTCGCGGGTATGACTTCCGGTGCGATGGACATTACCGCTTCCGCCGCTCGTCAGGCAAGCACCTGCTTCACCAGCCGCGCTTCGTGTACGTCGGTAAGGCGTTGATCGCGCGTCTCGTGATGGAACGTGAGGCGGCGGAAGTCGAGGCCGAGCAGATGCAGCAAGGTGGCATGCAGATCGGCAACCTGTACGATGTCCGTGACTGAGGCGTACCCGAAGTCGTCGGTGGCGCCGACCGTCACGCCGCCGCGCACGCCGCCGCCGGCAATCCACGTGCTGAACGCCCGCTTGTGGTGATCGCGTCCGTCCTTCCCCTCGGCGAACGGGGTGCGCCCGAACTCGCCCGTCCACACGACCAGTGTTTCTTCCAGCAGCCCGCGGGCCGCCAGATCCTTGAGCAGGGCCGCCACCGGCCGGTCGGTCGCCCCACAGACCGTCCGCAGACCTCCCGTGTTGTTGGAGTGAGTATCCCACGGCTGTCCCGTCATCATTACCTGGACGAACCGCACCCCGCGCTCCACCAGACGCCGGGCGAGCAGGAGTTCCCGGCCGTATACCGCCGTTTCGGGGCGATCCAGGCCGTAGAGACGCCGGGCCGACTCCGGTTCCTTGCTGCAATCCAGGGCGTCGGTGGCCGCAAGCTGCATGCGGGCCGCCAGTTCAAAGTTGCTGATGCGGGCCTCCAGTTCCAGGTTGTCCGGACGCAGTCGCGCATGCTCCCGGTTCAGAGTCTGGAGGAATCGGAGGCGGGCGTCAGCGGCAGCCAACGGAGTGCGGGGCTCCAGGTTCAACACAGGAGAGGTTTCGGTAGCCCGTACCGGCATGCCCTGATAGACCGGCGGCATCCAACCGCTCGACCAGTTCCGCGCCCCATCTACGGGGAGTCCGGCAGGGTTCAGAATGGCAACGTACGCAGGGAGATTCTGGTTCTCTGTGCCGAGCCCATACGTGATCCACGCCCCCATCGTGGGGCGCCCGGCGACGGGGGAGCCGGTGTGCATGTGGCCACATGCCTGCTCGTGGTTCTCGTGTTCGGACACCATCGAGCGGATGACGGCTATCTCGTCCGCATGTTCCGCCAGCCCCGGGAGTAACTCGGAGAGTTCCATCCCCGACTCTCCATGCCGTCGAAACTCGAACGGGCTGGCGAGCCAGGCGCCCGTTTTCTTCGCATCCACATCGTTGACGAAGTCTTTGCCGGGTTTCTCCCCATTGTGCTGCTTCAGAGCGGGCTTCGGATCGAACAGGTCCACGTGGCTCGGACCCCCGTTCTGGAACAGGTAGATGACCCGTTTCGCGCGCCCGGCGTAGTGCGGGCTGCGCAGCAGGAGATCGCGCGGGCCGTTGCCTGCCGCCTCGGCTCGCTCCTCATCCGCCAGGAGCACGCTGAGCGCGAGTGCCCCGGCGCCGGCGCCGACGCGGGAGAACAACTCGCGCCGGGAAAGGTTCCCGAGGAGGCGGTCGCGGTGGAGTTGATGGAACTGCATCCCGTGTGTCCTCTCAGTCCAGGTAAAGAAATTCGTTGGCGCTCAAGAGTGCCTGGCAAAGGTCGGCCCACGCGTCTTCCGCGGCCGTTTCCGTCTTTCCCAGGCCGGCGTAGCGGGTCATCTGCTCCCGCAAGAAGCCGGCTGCGGCAGTCCGCTCCGCCGGAGAGGGAGTGCGCCCGAACGCCAGCCGGTAGGCACGCCCCAGGCGCACCGCGGCGGGATCCGTTCCGGCCATCGCATCGGGCACGTCGTGGAGCAACCGCCGTGCGAAGTGCCGCGCCTGCGTGGTCAGGAAGGCGCTGTTCATCTGCGCCAGAGCCTGCGTCGCCGTAGCGGCCGGAGTCCGCCGGGTGCAGTTCGTCTCGATCACGGGCTGATCGAATGCGTTCAGAAAAGTCACCGGGGTGGTGCGCCGCACGCGGACGTAGATCGAACGTCGTCCACTTCCCGCCTCCCCCGCCGCCGCGATCTCGCCGGTCGGCCGGGTCTCCAACTCGGTCGGCTCGCCGAACATCCTGGAGTCAAGCATTCCCGATACGGAAAGTACCGCATCGCGCACCGCTTCCGCCTCCAGCCGCCGGGCGCGCTGCCGCCAGAGCAGTTGGTTGTCCGGATCCACTGCTCCCGCGTCCGATCGCCAATGGGATGCCTGCCGGTAGGTAGTGGAAGTGACGATCAGGCGGTGGAGGGCCTTGAGGGAACGGTTCAGCGTGACGCTGCCGGTCTTTGTCCGCGGACGCGCCGAACTGTATTCGGATGTGGGGTGTGGAGTATCGGGTGTCGGGTGTCGGTGCGACGACGCGGCAAGCGCCACCGCGAGCCAGTCCAGGAGCGGCTGGTTTGTGGGTGGGGCGCCGGAGCGGCCGAAGTTATCCAGAGTCGGCACGATGCCCACGCCGAAGTGGTGGTACCAGACCCGGTTCACCAGGACCCGCGCCGTAAGCGGATGCTCAGGGCGAGTGAGCCAGTCGGCGAGGGCACGGCGGCGGCCGGTGGTGTACGCTCCCGGCGGAGGCGGCGGTATACGGAAGGGCCGGGTTGGGTCGTCCAGGGCGGCGGGAATCCCGGGCTCCACCGGCTCACCGGGTCGGAGCCAGTCGCCCCGAATCAGGAGTGGGGTGGGCGGTGGAGTGGCGTCCTGGTCATAGAAGGCACGCAGGGTAGGCAGATTGATCCGCTTTCGTTCCTGCTCTTCCTTTGCTTTCAGGACGGTCGCCCGTTGTTCCCGGAACTCGGGAAACTGCGCGATGAGTTCGTCATCTGTGGCCTGCGCCTGTACGCGGAACCGGGCAACGAGCGCCCTTTGTTCCGCCGACCGTTTCGCTTCCTCGAGACGCGCCGCGGTGAGCAGCGCTTCCCGATCTGCCTCGGGGACTTCAGGGAGCCGGGCTTCCAGACGCCGCACGCGGAACTCCTGTACCAGTGAAGCCTGCCGGGCGTTCAGGGGACTCACAGCGGCATCCACCGCGGCATTGATCTGCTTCACCCGTTCCTGCTCCGCGGCACTCGCGGCGACAATCTGCCTGCGAGCGGTCGGCAGCAGCGTGCCGCGCGGACGCACGCCGGCGAACAGCAGTGCCTGTACGCGATAGTAGTCCTTCTGGGACAGCGGTTCGTACTTGTGGTTGTGGCACCGGGCGCATTGCAACTGCAGGCCCATCACCGAGGTTGCCAGGATCGTCTCGGTGTCGTGGAGCATCCGGTACTGGTACTCGCCGTACTGGTGGGGATTGAAGTCGTCGCGGGTGGCGTCCACTGCGTTTCGCAGGAATCCGGTCGCCGCCACCTGGTCCACCTGCTCCGGCGTCCATTCACGGAGGTTCTTGTAGTCCGCGATTTCGTCTCCGGCAATCTGCTCGCGCAAGAACTGATCGTACGGCTTGTCCGCGTTGAGGCTGCGAATCACGTAGTCCCGGTAACGCCAGGCGTTGGGGCGCACGCGATCTTCCTGGAGCACGCCCTCACTCTCTGCATAGCCGGCGGCATCAAGCCAGTGGCGGGCCCACCGCTCGCCGTACCGGGGGTCCGCCAGCAGACGGTCCACCACCCGCTCGTATGCCAGCGGCTGCGCGTCGCGCAGAAATGCATCGCACTCCTCGGGGGTGGGCGGCACGCCGACCAGGTCGAACGTGACGCGCCGGAGCAGGGTGATCCGATCCGCCTCGGGAGAAAAACTGAGGCCGCGGCGTTCCAGATCGGCGAGCAGGAACGCGTCTATCGGGTTCCGTACCTGCGCCTGCGCCCGCACGACCGGAAGGGCGGTAGCCCGGGGCGCGCGGAACGCCCAGTGCCCGGCGGCGCCGGAGTTCCCAGGCGCCCCGGCCCGAATCCAGTCGGCAACCGCGGCCAGTTCCGCAGGGCGCAGCGGCGCGCCCCCACGGGGCATGCGCCCGTCCTTGAGCATCTGATACAGGAGTGAACGTTCCGGATTCCCCGGCACGACAGCCGCCCCGGAATGGCCTCCCTGGCGCAAATCTCCCCACGTTGCAACAGAGAAGCCGGCGTGCGGTTGTCGCGGACCGTGACAGCCGAGGCATCGTGCGCGGAAGAGGGGGAGCACCACCTGTTCGTACGCGGCCGGCCGGGGCTGCAGCGCCGCGGCCACACTCCCCGCTGCGGGCAGTACGATGGCTCCGAGCAGCAGGGCACCCAGCCGCACAGGGGACTGACCGGTTCTCGTCGGAGAGAAAGGCCGGTGTATCAGGGGGACCGGGCGGCGAGAACGGGGGGTAGAAAACGGGAGTGAGCTCATTTCAGCGGCGCTTTCGTTTCGGCTGCGGCTGCAGCGCCGGGGGCGACACCGTGCGGGCGCGGAGGCGGGCGTTGTAATCCTGGCGCTGATTGGATTCCTTCATGGCGACAAACTGCTTCTGGCGCTCCTGGATGTCGGCGTCCATACGTTCTTCCCAGCCCGGCTGGCGCACGTCTCCTGCGACGACAATTGTCCAGGTGCCCTCCGGAACATCCAGGCGAAACTGCTGGGTCTTCAGGCCCCCGTTCATCCGGACGGCGGAGAGGCAATAGAAGAGCGCCACCCGGCCATCGTTGCTCGTGGTCTCGATCTTCAGCGGCAGCCCCTCCGCCCGCGTGATCCAATACGTCGTTTTCCCCCGGTCGAGGAAGGCTGCGGCTCCCGGGCCCGCCAGGCGCCGGAGCGCGAGATGATTCGTGAGGTCCTTGTTTTCATACTGGATCAGGAAGCACGGGTTTTTGCGCAGCAAGGGGATCTGTTTCAACTCGTCCGTGATGCGGGCATGCTCCGACGCCAGCGCATTCTTCCGCAGGATATCCTCGGTTGGCTGGGTGCTTGCTTTTAGTTTGGCCCGTTCCTCCGTCAACGCTGCATGCCGTCCCGTAAGCCGCTTCTCCAGTTCGTCCAAGTCCGGGTCGGGGAGCAGCTTGCCGTTCGGCAGATCGCGCACCACGCGGCCCAGACTGACGGCCGCCATCCGCAGCGTGCTGCTGGGGTTCGGCGAAGTTGTATCGAGATTCTGGAAACGCCGTACGACGATGTACTCCGAGGGCGGACTCCACGTCCGCTCAATCTCCCCAGTGACAACCGAGAACTGAGTTTGACCCAACACCTGCATGCTCTGCCACAGGGTTCCCGGCCGCAGGTACGCCTGATGGAAGGGAATCCAGAGTGCCAGGCCAGGGTCATCCTTCTCTCCCGGTGTCGTCGGGATGTCTACCTGGATCACCCCCAGAGCCTCGTAGTCCTCCAGCACCCGGGTTGGGGCTGGGGCGGGCTCACTCCGGGCTGGGACCAGGAGGACAAGCAATAGGAGAGTGGAGAGCGAAGCGGTGAAGAGTGTTCGGCCGACCATCGGCGAGCGATCCTTCCATAGTTGCCGCACTGGCAAGAGCGGCACACCCGGGGCGAGGTCGGGCAGTTCCCGGCCCGAAGACGCCCTAGAACAGTTCTGGAGGCGTGGCGGGTTCCCCTTCCTGCCGAGAGTGAGGAGGTGGTGGGGATGCAGCGGGCTCCTGCTTCTACTGACGATAGCAGCAGCAGTCCGAGCTCCGGGGTATTCCCAGGAGCAGCCTCTTGAGTTAGAGCCGTCCAGGGTGCAGCAGGGATACGCCCTGTTTTTGCGCCTCAATGATCCGGCGGCCGAATCCCCGGAAGCCACCTGGCAGCAGGCCACCTTTCCGCTCTATCACGCAGACGGAGAACCTGCGTGGTCGGCGGTGCTGCCGGTGGCGCCGGACGTACCGCCGGGGGGACACATGCTCCTCGTCGGCTACCGGCGCGACGGTGAGTCTCGCAGCGTGCGGCGAAGTGTCGAGGTACGCGCGACACGATACCGCACGCAACATCTGCGCATGGCGCGGAACACGGCGCACCTCTATTCCTTCCCGGGAGTACAGCAAGAGGACGCGACGGTGGGCGCTGCGGTGCGGGCCACGAGCGGTGACCGCTTCTGGCGCGGCGATTGGATGCTGCCTGTGCGGGGACGCCAGACTACCCCGTTTGGGGTAGTACGCTATCGGAACGGCAAACGGGTGGGGCGCCACTCCGGCCTCGATATCGCGGCGCCGACGGGAACGGCGGTGTGGGCGCCGGCGGCCGGTCGGGTGCAACTGACGCGCAAGTTCCGCAAGTACGGCGGCACGGTCGTGCTGGATCACGGACAGGGCGTGACCAGCATGTATCTCCACCTCAGCCGCATTCACGTGTCGTCGGGAAGCCGGGTGTCGCGTGGACAGACGATCGGGCGCGTCGGGGCCACGGGCGCCGCGACCGGTCCACACCTGCACTGGTCCGTCTACGCACAGGGAACCAGTCTGAACCCGCTGTTCTTCACGCGCCTGGGTGCGAACGGGGTACAGCAGGCCCAGGTGTCTCGCATTCGCCAAATGGCAATGCGTGGGCGCGCCGGTCGGCGGGGGTCGGCGCCGGCTTTTGCCGGTCATCGCGCGGCTCGCCGGGCTCGGCTGGTGCGCCTCGCCCGAGTGACGGCGCGCAGGCAGCGGGTCCGGATCGCCGGGGCGCGGCCCCGGATCACCTGGGCGTCGTCCCATTCTGGCAGGCCGGGCCGTTCGCAAGTGCGTGCGGCCACAGGGCGAGCTGGTCTCCGCCTCGCGGATCGGGCGCGGCGGCAACGCATCGAACAGCGCCGTCGCACCCAGCGACTGGCACAGCGGCGGCGTCGCACCCAGCAACTGGCGCAGCAACGGCGCATCGAACAGCCGCGTCGCACCCAGCAGTTGGCGCAACAGGGGCGTGTCGAACAGCAGCGGCGTAGCCGGCAACTGGCGCAACAGCGGCGTGCCGAACAGCAGCGGCGTAGCCGGCAACTGGCGCAACAGCGCCGATTGCACGTCCGACGCCTGTCACGGGGCTCTGCAAATCGCCTCTACGCCCAACGATTGGCGGGGACGGTTTCAAACCCGCCCCAACTGCGGAGACGCGGGCGACACGCACGGCGCCTGGCCGGGGCGGGTTTCAAATCCTACACGAGTGTGGAACTGCGCCGACGGCGGGCCGTTCGCCACCTTGAGCGGCGGGTCGCGGCTTCCGGCAAGCAGCACGAAAGCCGGAAAGCGATTCGCAGCGCCCGGGCGTTCACCCCACGCCGCAACCGGTTGTGAGGCCATCCTGAGGCAAGAGTGGAGAGAAGTGAGAAACGAGTAGTGTCCGCACTCACTCCTCACTTCTCTCCACTTATTTCTCTCTTATGCCTGCCGCAGGACCGCAAGCACCACGCGCGGGATCCCTGCCAGGTCGGGCAGGATCATCACCTCTCCCCACCGGACGTCGACGGACAACATCGCGTCCACCGGCGCCTCCTGTCCGAGGCCGATCTCCAGGGCAAGCAATCCCCCCGGAGCCAGGCACTGCGGTCCCCGATGGATCAGCGCGCGGACCAGCAGCAGGCCATCCGCACCGCCGTCGAGTGCCGCCCGTGGTTCATAGCCCCGCACCTCCGGCTGCAATGCGGCGAGATCGGGTGTAGGGATGTACGGAGGGTTGCTCACCAGTACATCCCAGAGACCGGGGAGGCAGGAGGGGGCTTCAGACGCATTCCGTGCGATCTCACCTGTTGTAGCCGGCACTGGTGGATTGTCCAGGGCATCGGGAAAGCGGGCCTGAATCACCTGCACCCGTGCGGCTACCCCGAGCAACCCGACATTGCTCTCGGCGATCTCGGCTGCCTGACGGTCCGGCTCCAGCGTCACAATGTGCAGGTCCGGCCTGAGGTGCGCCAGTCCGATGGCGATGCAGCCGCTGCCTGCTCCGACTTCCAGGGCGCGTGCCGCCGGCCGAGCGCGGGCTGCCACCGCTTCAACCAGGCACTCCGTCTCCGGCCGAGGAATCAGCACACCCGGGCCGACCCGGAACGACAGCCCGAGGAACTCCCAGCGCCCCAATAGGTAGGGGAGTGGCTCCCGGCGCACTCGCCGCTCCACCAGCGCAGCAAATTGCTCCGTCTCGCCCGGCTGCAGCCGTCGCTCCGGATGGGCGAACAAGTACGTGCGGGTCCGGCCCAGGACATGAGCCAGGAGCAACTCCGCGTCCAGCCGAGGCGAATCCACCCCCGCCGCTGCGAGGCGCATGATGGCCGACTGGAGTGCCCCGGCGACTTCAGGTTCCAAGCCTCACCCCGGGAACGCCGGCATCATGCCCGCATCGCACCACTTCATCGCCGCCCCGGGAACGCCGGCGTCGGGCCAGCATCGCACCACTTCACCGCCGCCCCGGGAACGCCGGCATCAGGCCGGCATCGCACCACTTCGCCACGTTCGAGCGCACCCTGCCTTCGGGCAATCTACCCCACACGCCACACCCCACACCCGCGTCACTACGGCCCGGTCGCACCGTGCAGCAGCCCTGCGGTCTCCGGGAGACCACACAGAAGGTTCATATTCTGGATGGCCGATCCGGCCGCGCCCTTCACCAGGTTGTCAATGGCGCTCAGGCAGATGGCGCGTCTGGTGCGGTCATCCACCCGAATCGCGATGTGGCACATATTGGAACCGTTCACAAAGCGCAGTTCCGGCAGCGCGGATTCGAGCACCTGCACGAACGGGGCCTCGCGGTAGTACTCCCGATAGCGAGCCGTGAGGTCTGCTGCGGTGTGGGAAGCAGCCAGACGCACGTAGCAGGTCGCCAGAATGCCGCGATTCACGGGCAGCAAGTGTGGCGTGAACGTCAGGGGCGCGGACGTTCCCGACAGGCGGGCCAGTTCCTGCTCCATCTCCGCGATGTGGCGATGTCCGGTCACGCCGTACGCCCGGAAATTGTCGGCAATGGCGGGAAAGGAGAAGGCAGGGTCCATTCCCGCTCGCCCGCCGGCCCCCGACACGCCGCTCTTGGCATCCACCACGAGCGTTCCCGGCTCGGCGAGGCGATCTGCAAAGAGCGGCGCCACTGCCAGGAGAGTGGCGGTCGGGTAGCACCCCGGATTTCCCACGAGAGTGGCTGCCGCGAAGCGCGAGCGATCCAGTTCCGGCATTCCATAGGTGGCCTGCGCCAGCAAGTCCGGGCTGACGTGTTCGCGCCCATACCAGCGCTGGTAGTTCTCCGGGTCCCGTACCCGGAAGTCACCCGACAGGTCCACCACCTTCTTGCCGGCTGCGAGCAACGCCCCGGCTTTTTGCATGGCTTCCCCGTCCGGAAGAGCAAAAAAGAATGCGTCCGCCGCTGCGTTCGCCTCATCGCCGTCAAATGCCTGGAAACGGAGGTCGGTCACTCCTCGCAGTCCGGGGAATCCGTCGCTGACCAGCGCCCCCGCCTGGCTCTCGGAGGTGACGTAGGTGATCCGGAAGTCGGGATGACTCAGTCCCAGCCGGAGCAGTTCCCCGCCGGCAAAGCCGCGTGCACCGATGATACCGATTCTTACCATTCGTTGTGTCCCACCCGTCAGCGCCGCGCACCGTCCAGGGATCGGGCATAGAGCGCCGTGCCCAGGTGGTCCACCGCGACCTTGCCGCGGGCGCTCGAAGCGTGGATAAAGTAGCCATTCCCCACGTAAATGCCGGTGTGGTCGTGATGGCGTCGTACCGAGAAGTAGAGCCGATCGCCCGGCTGCAACTGATCGAAGGGCACTTCGGCCCCCACGAGGGCCTGCTCGCTTGCCCGGCGCGGTAACGAAACGCCGGCAAGAGCGAAGCAGTTCTTCACCAGCCCGCTACAGTCTATGCCCCGCTCGGTGTTGCCGCCATACACATAGGGGGTTTCTTGATACCGATACGCCTCGCCCAGCACTGCTCGCGACTGCGGAGTCACCCCCGGCGCGGGCGGGTTGGGCGCAGACTGCCCCGGCGCGGAGGCAGCCGGCAGCGGTGCGGTCGGGGTCACCGCCGTGACTTGATAGGGGAGCAGTTCCAGGTGGGTTTGAGGCACGTAGCCCTGGCTGCCGTCACCCATCAACAGGCAGTACCAGCCCAGCCCGCCATTGACCACCGCTACCTGCTGCCCCTGCTTGAGCATCCCGATGCGTTGGGAACGTGCGTCGGGCAGCCGATAGACATCCACCGATCCACTGATGATTGCACCGAGTCGAGCCTGAACCGGTACCTGTGCCCCGGATTTCGGGAGCGATGCCGCCTCGAGCGGTCCCTCTCCCTCGCCGAACGACGAGGGTCCCGCATTGCGCCCCACCGGCGGCAGCACGGGCGGCCCGCCGCGTCGCTGCACGCCAATCTGGGTCGGTTTCCGTTGGAAGGGCGAGACGGGAGCCCCGGCCATCGGAAGCGCCCGGAATCCCCCCTGGACCATGGGCGAAGCACGCCGGGGTGGCGCCGGTGTGACTGCACCACGAGCACGGAAGGGCGCGGACTGGGCTCCGGCAACCGTACCGCGGGGAGGCAGGAGCCGGATCTCAAATTCGGCGCGGGCTGCGGAGACAATGCCGGTAGTGATGACCAGGGCGACGCTGGGAATGAGGGTGCCGTTCACGATGGGGTTGCTCGACAGAGGGCAGAACCTGATGACCATTTGAGTTTGTCCTCAGGCGATTCGTTTCCCTTCTTCCAAAGTAGATTGAAAGAGAAGGGTGACCGGGGGCTTGGTGACCTTGCCGATGACGCTGCGGGGGAGTTCCGGCAGGCAGAGCAGGCGGGTGGGGATCTTGTAGACGGCGAGCCGCTCCCTGGCCCAGGCACGGAGTGCCGGCAGATCGAGGCTGGAACCGGGTTGCAGCACCACGGCGGCTCCGACTCGCTCGCCCCACTCCGGATCCGGCACGCCGACCACGCAGCATTCCCGCACCGCCGGATGCTCGCGCAGGGTCTCTTCGATCTCCAGCGCGGATACCTTGTAGCCTCCGGTCTTCAAAATGTCCACCGAGTCGCGCCCCAGAATCCGGTAGATCCCCTTCTCCCGCACCGCCACGTCGCCGGTGCGAAACCACCCGCCGGTGAATGCTGCCGCAGTTGCTTCCGGACGCCTCCAGTACTCACGGAACACTCCGGGGCCCCGCACCAGAATCTCCCCCGGCACACCGTCCGGGGGCATACCTCCGTCATCGTCCCGCAGTGTCACCTCCACGCCCGGCAGGGGAGAGCCGACGCAGCCGGGGTGCCGCGGGTCATGCAGCGGGTTGGAGAGCGCCATCCCGATCTCCGTCATGCCGTAGCGCTCCAGCAGTGTGTGTCCGCTGACATCCCGCCAGGCATCCAGAGTGCTCACGGGCAGTGCCGCCGATCCGGAGACCATCAGGCGAAACTTGCGACACGCGGCAGAGAGGGCGTCCTGCCGCGGCTGCTCCGCAGCTTCCCAGGCGGCGATCAGTCGCACATAGATGGTCGGCACCGCCATGAACAGCGTGAGCGGCGCATCAAGAAAGCGTTCCCAGACCGCCTCCGCATCGAAGCGCGGCATGAATTCGCAGCAGGCGCCGCTCCAGAGCGCGCAGGTAAGCACGTTCACCACCCCGTGAATGTGGTGCAGCGGCAGCACGTGGAGAATGTGATCGTCACTCGACCACTCCCAGGCCTCGACGAGGGACTGGACCTGCGCGGCAATGTTCGCGTGGGTGGTGACGACCCCCTTCGGGCGGCCGGTGGTGCCGCTGGTGTAGAGGATCAGCGCCCGGCGCGTCTCCTCTACCTCCGGCAGCCGCTGCACGACGGGAGAAGCGGGCGTGGGGTGTGGGGTGTCGGGTGTGGGGTGCGGGTGTTCTTCCCCTTCCGGGACGATCAGCAGTCGAAGACCGCGGGCCGCCGCGATGTCCGCGACTCGGTCCGCTGTGTCCTGATGCGCTACGAGGACGGAAACCCGCGCATCGTCCACGACATATTCCAGTTCGGGGCGGGGGTGCTGGAGACAGAGCGGAACCGCGATCCCACCCGCCCGCCAGATGCCCCACTGGACCGCCGCGTACCAGTACCCAGGCGGCACCAGGAACGCCACCCGTGCTTCGTGCAAATCCGGCGCGTCGAAGAGCAGGCGCGACGCGATTCCCGCCGAACTCTCCAACAACCGACGATACGAGTGTGCGCCTTGCTGATCGCGGATCGCGATGCGCGGGGCAGACGTGCCGGCCCGAGCGATGAGTGAGAGCATAGAGGTCCTGGGAAGTGCCACGTCTGGGAACGGCGGGGCTGCGGTGGGAAACGCGCTGTGCGGTCACGGACTCGTGATAGACTCCGCTCGCCGGGAGTCGGTTGTCCCCCGGGCTTGGCGTGGCGCCGGATCAACCGTGTCCATTCTACTATCTCGCGTAGACCCGGTGAAGCTTCGTTCGCCCGTAGCGCTTCCAGGGTATTCGGTACCCGGAACGGCCGAAGGAGGAGTGAGGAAAGAGGAGTGAGAAACGAGTAGTCGCCGTGCTCTCTCCTCACTCCTCTCCACTCTTTTCTCCCCCGTGGTTGCCCTCGAAACCCCGCGGCGGCTGCGTGTGAGTCTGAATCATGGACCCTCTGAAGCCCCTTCGTCTCTATATCCGCAATACTCGGGAACATCGTCGCCTGGGGCACACCGTCGAAGTCCAGGTGGCCAGCGAGTTCTTTGGAGACGAAATCGGATATCTCCTCTGTCCGGAGGGATTCTCCCGCGATACCGTCGTCTATTCCTGTGGCGTCGGCAAGAACGTGGACTTCGACCTCGCACTGATCCGGCGATTCGGTATGACCATTCATGCCTTCGATCCGACTCCGCGTTGCCTGGAGTGGGTACAGCAGCAAGCATTGCCCGCGGAGTTCCGATTCCACCCCTACGGGGTTGCGGACTATGACGGAACGGCACAGTTTCACCCCCCGATCCGGGAAGGTGCGCCGGATTTCACCGTGATCGAGCGCGAGGAACGCGGCGTGGGTCCCGCCGTGGATGCACAGGTCCGGCGCCTGGGAACCCTCATGCAGGAACTGGGACATTCGCACCTGGATCTCCTGAAGCTCGACATTGAGGGCGCAGAGTATCCGGTGATTGCGGACCTGGTGAACACCCGTCTGCCTGTCGGCCAGATTCTCATTGAGTTCCATCACCGGTGGCCGGAGTTCGGCGAGGCAAAGACGCGGGAAGCGGTGGACTTGCTGCGCGGGGCGGGCTTTCGGATCTTCTCCATCTCCAAGAACCGCGACTACTCGCTGATCCGGGTTCCACGCTCGTGAGCCAACCCCACCCCCCGAACATCCGATCCATCTCGATCCACGCGCGTGCCAGCAAGGTGCGAGTTGCGCAGTGCGTCCCCCCGCCGACCGCACTCCCGGGGTTCCTGGCACAACTCCCTCCCGTACTGGCTGCAAGCGGACTGCGGGAGATTGTGGACGGAGTCGTTGCCGCCCACCGGAACGGCCGGCCGGTGCTGGTCTCGATGGGAGCGCATCCGATCAAGTGCGGCCTGGCGCCGACCCTCGTGGATCTGGCGCGCCGGGGCGTGGTGACGGCGTTTGCCACCAACGGCGCCACGCTGATCCACGACAGCGAACTCGCCCTGTTCGGGCACACCTCTGAGGACGTCGAACAGGGACTGCGGGACGGCACCTTCGGCATGGCGGAGGAAACGGCCGCGTTTCTGAATGAGGCGATCGCGGCGGGGGCGAAGCAGAATCTTGGGCTGGGGGAAGCGGTGGGTCGCGCACTGCTGGCTGCCCGGGCGCCCCATGCGGATTGCAGCCTGTCGGCGGGCTGCGCGGCACTCGGTATCCCGCTCACCGTGCATGTGGCGGTAGGCACCGATGTCATCCATATGCATCCGTCCGCGGACGGCGCCGCCATCGGAGAGACGAGCCTGCGAGATTTTCGTCGTCTCGTCGCGCTCGTTGGGGAGTTGACCGGCGGCGCGCTGCTGAATCTGGGTTCGGCGGTGATCTTGCCGGAGGTGCTGCTGAAAGCGTTTGCTATCCTCCGCAACCGGGGACAGGATCTGGCAGGTTGTCTCAGCGTGGACCTGGACATGATCCGCAGCTACCGCACAACCACCCAACTCGTAGACCGGGTCCGTTTGCTGGGGGGGCGCGGCATTGCCCTCACCGGACACCACGAGATCATGGTGCCCTTACTCGCCGGCCTGATTCTGGCCGAGTTGGAACCCCCCCACACGCCGGATGCGCCTGCCGGGAAACTCGTGACGCGCGACACGCTCCCTGCCCTGGGCGAGCGACTCCGCGCCGCCGGCCGCCGCGTGGTCTTCACCAACGGCTGCTTCGACCTGCTCCACGTGGGGCACACACGCTACCTGCGCCAGGCCCGTGCGCTGGGCGATGTGCTTGTAGTTGCGCTCAATACCGACCGCGGGGTGAGCCGTCTGAAGGGTCCGGCGCGCCCTCTGATCCCCGAAACCGAGCGCGCGGAACTGCTGGCGGAACTCACCTGTGTGGACTACGTGACTCTGTTCGATGAGCCGCTGCCCAACGACACGATCCTTGCCCTCCGGCCCCACGTGCATGTCAAGGGCGGGGACTATACCGCCGACACGCTTCCCGAAACTCCGGTGGTGCGCAGCTATGGCGGCGAAGTGCGCATTTTGCCGTTGACTCCTGACCGTTCCACGACCCGACTGGCCGAGGCACTCTCCGCCTCGGCGGAGTGATTTCTATGAAGGCCATCGGCATCATCCCCGCACGCTATGCGTCGTCCCGGCTGCCGGGAAAGGCCCTGGCCGAAATTGCCGGCCGGCCGATGATCGAGCACGTCTACCGGCAGGCGACGCGGGCAACCTCTCTCTCCGGCGTATGGGTCGCAACCGACGACACGCGCATCCGGGACGCAGTGCTGGGGTTCGGCGGCAACGTGGTGCTGACGCGCCCAGAACACCCGTCGGGCACCGATCGCATCGCCGAAGCCGCCCGCGACCTGGAGGCGGATGTAGTGGTCAACGTGCAGGGTGACGAGCCGATGCTTGACCCGATGGAGATTGATGCCGTCGTGGCGCCGTTTGCCGGCCGGCCGGAACTGGTGATGACCACCATCGCTACGCCGATCAAGGATCCGCTCGACATGGAAGCGCCGTCGGCGGTGAAAGTGGTGCGGGACCGTGAGGGCTTTGCGCTCTACTTCTCCCGTCTGCCCATCCCGTACTACCGCTCCGGCTCCGGCGGGCCCCACTGGAAGCACATCGGGCTGTACGCCTACCGGAAGGAGTTTCTCCTCCGGTATCCCGAACTTGAGCCTACTCCGCTCGAACAGGCGGAAGCCCTCGAACAACTGCGCGCCCTGGAACACGGGTACCGCATCTTTGTGGCACTGACCGAGCACGACTCGATCGGAGTGGATACGGTCGAGGACCTGGAACGGGTACGGCGGCTCATGGAGTCGTGACCCGCCACGCTCGCCTTTCGCCCGGATGTACCCTCATGGAGGGCCCCGCAACTCCGATTGCGGGTGTCAGCGCACTCTACCGGTCAGCATCCCCCGGAGAGCATCGGAGCGGGCGCCCGGGCGCCCCCTGGGCCTGGTGTGGGGCGGCGCCGTAGAACTGATGCGCCCGCTGCGCCGGCACCCCGTATCGGATGCCGTCCCTGACTGAGGCACGTTGTCAACACAAGCAGGGCTGCTTGAGTAGTCGGGCCGCACCGGGTGCCGGGTGCCCCGTGGGCGCGGGCGGAGCAAGCGGTCCCGCGAGTACGGCAGACGGCGCCGCGTCAACTTGCGATGACGCGGCGCCGGATGGGGCATCAATCCGGCCCGCGAGTGGGCCGGGTCTCTACTGGTATGTTTCCAGCGTGAGGCGGCGCGTCGTGCGGTTCCAGTTCACGCGGAAGTCGGTGACACGGCTCAGGAACTCGGTCGAAACGTAGATTTCGTCGTCAATCGAGAGCGGCGCGGTCGAAAGCGAAATCGGACTCCCTCCGCGACTCGTGACCTGCGTGTCCCCCGCGGTGCAGCGCAGCGCCCCACGGGGCGTGGTCAGCGTGAAGGTGTCGTCCCCCTCGCGCTGGTCGAAGCGCAGATTGGCCGCACGGGCGATCGGGGCCAACGGCACGAACAGTTCACCGTTGATGGTCATCGGCTGTGCGTCCCGGAAGGGCACCACGCGATCGTCCAGGCGCACCTCCGCGCCGACGCCGCGCCGGTCTCCCACGCGGCCCGGTTCATCTCCGGCACGAACGCTACCCCGGTCGCGCGCCTCGCGGGCGTCACGAGGGGCACGCGCATCGCGCCCGGCGCCGTCGGCATTCGAGGCGTAACGGTAGCGCGGGCTATCGTCGAAGAGCAGGCGCTGGTCCAGGCGGATGCCGAACTCGGTGTTCTGCGCCAGGTCCACGTCCTTGTACCCACCGGCTTTTTCCTTATTCAGGTACCCGAAGACGGCTCCGCCCAGGCCACCCAGAAGGGCGCCTTTGAGCACGCCGCCCCCCAGCAAGGTACCCAGCACAGCACCGCCGGCGGCGCCATATCCGATCCATTTCGTGGAGACCTTGCTGCCCGCCTTTCGGGAAACGTACCGTCCCTCAGAAGTGCGACGCGTGTCTTCCTCTCCAAGGCTCGCGAGGACGCCCCGCACAGCCACGGCCTTCTGGTCCGGTAGGAGAACGCGGCGGAACTCCATGTCGAGAACGCCCGGCTCGCTGCTGGTGGGCCTGCGCACCTCGGTCAGCACCCCCTCAAAGCGAGTGCCCTCCGGCAGGCCGCTTCGATCTTTCGGCGAGAGCGTTGCCTCGAAGCGCTGTCCGCTTCTGGCGTCCCGCGTGCTCAGCTTTTCCGCCAGGCGCGCCACCACAACCGTGTCCTGGGGCACGGAACCGCCCCGCTGCGCCAATCCGGGCCGAAGCCCGGAGGCCACCAGCACCCCCGCCAGCAACGGCAGCGCCGTCCGACGAACCGCCAACCTGTGGCTCATTGCATGCTCCCTCCGCCGGAACACCCGCAGGCACTCCCGGCATCTGTTTGTAGTGTGTTTGTAGTGTTGTAGGGCGGATCGGGGGCGAGGAACTGCGCATCAGGCGGCAGCCCCGTACGTGCCCCGGCCCGAGTTGGGGAGGATCGCTTCCCGACTTCCCACAGACCCGATACTCTGGGGTTGGGTTCCCGAAACCCGCAGAAAGAATACCCGGAAACAGCGGTGCGAACCGAAACGGGGCTAGGCTGCCTCGGCGCGCCGGAGCACTGCCGCCAATTCCACGGGCTTCCCGTCCCGGCGGGTGCTCTCATGGGCGGCATCCATGAAGGCAAAAATCTCCAGCGTCTCGCGGGGCGGCACCGGGGGCACTCTTGTCTTCCAGAAGCGGGCAATCTGCCGGGCAAGGGGCTCGTACGCGGCATACTTGCCCTGCGGATACACGCCCTTCACCGGGGCATAGCCGCCGTATTTGCCGGACGGCACGATTCCCTTGCTTCCGAACACCAGAGCCTGGTACTGCACGGCGCCCCGATGGATCCCCCGATAGGTCCCCACGCGTCCATCGCCCCAGGTGCCCGTGACATAGTCGGTCACGGCCGTTTTCACCCGGGTCACGCTCCGGCACCCGGGGCCCATGATCGTGAACAGGGTTTCCACCCCGTGCACCCCGTGCCAGAACAGGTCTGGGTGCGTCGGATCCAGCGGGCAACCTCCGTACACCTCACAGCCCAGCACTTCTCCGACCTCTTCGTGCTGGCGCATGTCGTAGAAGCCGGGGCTGAACCGATGCTGTGAGCAGGAGAACACGGGCGCGCCGGTGGACTCCGCCAGGCGGAAGATCTGCACGGCGTCCTTGAGCGATGCGGCCAGGGGCCGGCCGATGTATGCGGGTTTGCCGGCCGTCAGGGCCGGGCGGACCTGCGCCAGGTGAGCGCGACCATCCACGCTCATCACCATCACGGCATCCACCTGGCGCACCACCTCTGCCGGAGTGGGGACAACGCGCACCCCCAGAGGCTGGATTTGCTCAATCCACTTGGGCAAGTTCGCGCGACTTTCGGCGATGTGGGGACTGCCGCCGGGAAAGGCCGCCACCACCCGCAGGCCGGCCAGATCCCCATCGGCCCGCGGGTCGTTCATCAGCCGGGTGAAATCCACCGCCTGGTAATTGTCAAACCCGATGATGCCCACGCGCAGAGGCTCACCTGCCGCTCGAGCCGCGGCCGGGACCCTTGCGCACAGTGCCGCAGCTCCCGCTACGCCGGTCAGAGCCTTCTGAAGTAGCGCCCTCCGGCTTCGTCCCCCCTGCTCCGGCATTTCAGGGCTGGCCCGAAATCTCGGCATGGAGCATCTGTACGAACTCTCGGCTGCGCTCCAGCGCCTCACCGGCGAGGTCCCGATCCAGGCGCGTTTCGTGCGTCAGCAGGCGTTCCCGTTCGGGGAGCCAGGTGTCGCGCAACTCGTCGGCGTGCTCGTGCAGGCTGGGGTCTTCCGGATTGGTGAACAGGTGCGCGAGCGCCCCCAGGAGTCCGTATTTTTCATTCACGGCGGGCTGATCAAGCTCGGCCTGCAACTGCTGCATCACGCGACGGTTCCGCGCCTGGCGCACGTCGCACACCTCGCGCCCGCGTTCGGTCAGCATGTGATCGCGGAAGCTGTCCTTCATGTCCACCCAGCGGGGGAGGTTCTGCACATACGTGGGCAGGTGAATCTCCTCGCCGCGGCGGAGTGCATTCCCCGCGCTGATCTGGATGTTCCGGTAGAAGGCGGTCAGCCCGACGTTGGGGTCAATCGTATCCGCGTCGTAGAGAATGCGCACCTCGGTCTCGCGGTAGCGTTCGTCATGCACCTCGGGGGGCACGTTCCCCTTGAGATGCCCGCGCACGATCTTGGATACCGGGCGGATGAAGTTCTCGGGATAGCCGAACTCACGCAGCACGTGCTCGGTCATGGTGGCTCCCGAAACATGATGAATCTGCCCGTGCAGGCCCATTCGATCGTATAGCTGCGTCACCCAGTTATGCCGATCCGGGGCGATGGTTTCGTTGAGCCAGAAACCCTCCTCGTCAACCACATTCTTGCCCTCCGGCGACTTTACGATCGCTCCGTCATAGCGTTTGGTAATGTCGTGGAGGATGGCAGCGTGGCGGAGCGAATCCGGGTCGCCATCCAGGTCTGCGGCCAGGGAAAGCGCCAAATTCTGCACGCGGTAGGTATGGTTCAGGTAGTACTTCCGCCAGGAGAAGCCGACCCGGACCACGTCCCAGAGATCGAAGGTAGAACGGACGAGGCGTTCGATGTCGTCGTAATGGCTGGGCATCGCAATGGGAAACGGGAGGCGCCTGCCGGACGGGGAAGCTGTCCGGCAGATGTGGGGGCGGAATGCTAGCGCGGGTGGCGCATCATCTGGCGCAACTCGGTGGAGTTCCCGGCGAAGGTCAGAGCGTCCTCTTCGGAAATCAGCCCGGCTCGCCAGTAGCGGAGGAGGCACTGGTTCATCGTCTGCATCCCCCAGTAGTCGCCCTCGGCGATGTGCTGGTAGATCATGCCGAAACGCCCCTCTTCCACCAACTTGGCGACCGTGGGTGTATTGATGAGCACCTCGACACCCGCCACCCGCCCATTCCCATCGCTGCGCGGCACCAGTTTCTGGGACACGATTCCGCGGAGGGAGCTCGACAGCCGCATGCAGATCTGCTGCTTGTCGTGCGGGGGGAACATGTTGATGATGCGGTCCATTGTCTCATAGGCAGAGGCCGTGTGGACCGTGGAGAAAACGAGGTGACCGGTTTCGGACGCCTGGAGGCAGATGCTGAAGGTCTCGACGTCGCGCATCTCCCCGATCAGGATCACGTCCGG
>SXGS01024554.1_pt1 | contig 24690 bp, 19 predicted proteins | sample 3174681 | NCBI WGS metagenome assembly SXGS01 (sample SAMN11356861, study PRJNA531348) | freshwater metagenome | isolation source: freshwater sample F1-80 | place: China: Fuxian Lake, Yuxi | collected 2017-12-25 | reverse complement strand
GATTGTTCGCCCGCTGCCGAGCTTCGCAAGTCCAAGCGACTCCTCGCACAGATTCCGACACTCATCGGTGCGTGCCAACGAACGCTCGAAGGAAAGGCGCCGGTGGAGCCCGACGCAAGCCTTGGGCACGCAGCAAACCTCATGTTCCAAATGAGCGGCGTGAAGCCCGATGCGCTTGCGGCCAAGATCATGGATGTCTCACTCGTGCTCTACGCGGAGCATGACTTCAACGCGAGCACATTCACCAGCCGCGTCATTAGTTCAACCGAGTCCGACATGCACAGCGCGGTGTGCGGAGGCATCGGCGCGCTGAAGGGACCGCTGCACGGCGGCGCGAACGAAATGGCGATGGAGATGCTCAAGCAAATCGACCACGACTGCGCGGGCGGCGCAATGACGGTCGAGGCGTGGATGCAACGCGCGTATGTCGAGAAGCGCAAACTCATGGGCTTCGGACACCGCGTCTACAAGAATGGCGATCACCGCGCGGGGATTCTGCGCGGCTGGGGGCTCAAACTTGCAGAGCAGCAAGGATCGCAATCGAAGAAGTGGTTCGACCTCGGTGACGAAGTGCAAGCGATCATGCTGCGAGAGAAGAACATTCATCCCAATGTCGACTTCCCGTGCGGCATGACCTACTTCATCATGGGCATCGCGGTTCCGCAGTACACGCCGATCTTCGTCGCGAGCCGAATCACCGGTTGGTGCGCGCACATCATGGAACAGCATCAGAGCAATCGCATCATTCGGCCACTCGCGGAGTACAAGGGCCCGATGAACCTCCGCTGGCAGAGTTGACGACGAGGAATCGTTTCCGCAAGAACAACCAAGGCGTGTTTCGCGCAGTGCGAGACACGCCTTGGTTCTTTGAACGGAGAGGTGCTGCAATCAGCCGAGCGCGCGCTTACTGCAGAAGATGCAGCGCGTTGATATTGGATGTCGTTGGAATGCCTAGCGCACTTCCCGTGATATGGCCCGCGAAGGTGCCCGCCGTATTGGTGCCCGTGGTTGTCGCGGTGAACTTGCATGCATCCTCATCAAGGCCACTGAGACCAGTCACGCTGAATGCGCCGAGCGTGGAGAAGTTCATCGCGCCCGTACTTGGGCAATAGAACGCATCGACATCCTCGCTGGAGTTCGTCGACAATCCAACATCGCTGCCGTCGAAGAAGTACGACCAAACCCCAGCGGTTGCGGCACCAAGCGTTGTCGGCGTGAACCCGAAGATGTCTTCGTCCTCGATGCCGGAGAGCCCCGTGATGGTTGCCGCGCCGAGTGTTGAGATCCCGATCGCGCCGCTTGGGAGTATGGAGATTGCGTCGATGTCTTCATTGGAAGTTGTGAGACCGACATCCGACCCATCGAAGTAGAAACTCCAGGTACCAGCGGTGTTGGCGCCGAGCGAGGTTGGGACAAACAACAAGAGGTCAGAGTCATCAACGCTTGTTCCGCTTGGACCACCCGTGAGCCCCGCGAGCGTTCCATCGAGATCGAGCGAGATGAGGAGTTCCCCGCTCGGAAGGACAGTGAGCGCGTCGATGGCAAAGCTCGCCAAGCCGACGTCGGAACCATCGAAGTACACGCTCCAGGAGTTTGTTGCGCTGTCATAGAGGGCGATGTCCTCGTCGGCGATGGCACCTGCTGCACCAAGCGTCGGCGTTCCCAGCACCGTCACCAGTGCTTTGCCAGTAAAGGTTCCGCCGCCACCTCCGCCGGTGTTGTTCGTCAGTGCGCGATGCAGATTCACACGACCGGAGCCAAGTTGTGTGGCGTAGTTTGGATTCACCGCCGCGATTGACTCAGCAGTCGTGCGTAATCGGTCCCACACTTGCGTGCGAGTCCAGGTTGGGAAGTGCGACCAGAGATTCGCCGCGCATCCCGCAACAAGCGGTGTCGCCATAGAAGTGCCGCTCATGGAAGCGACATAGTCACTCGCTGGGGCGGAATGGCTGTGATAAGTCGAGTAGATGCCCACGCCCGGCGCGGAGATGTCAACCCATGTTCCGTAGCTTGAAAAGGACGCGCGAACATCACTTGAGTCCGTTGCAGCAACGGAGTAGACATCCGTGCGCGCGCACATGTAGTCGGCGGTTGAGTTGTTGGAATTGCCGGCGGCCTTGAAAATCAAGCCACCCGCGGCGATGAAGTAGTCGCATGCAGCGGCGACGCCGCCCGTGTTGGAAGAGCCCCACGAACAAGTCGCGATGCGCGCGCCGTTGTCGGCGGCGTACTGCAATGCGCTCGCCGCGTAGTCCATACGAACATAGCCAACCTCCGATGCTCCCGATTGTGCGCTGTGCCCGATGCGAAGGCACATCACGCGCGAACCGTCACCCGTCGCGACGAGGGTGCCGTTGCCGTAACCTCCAGCCGGGCTCGCAACGGCGTAGCCGTTGTTGTTGAGCGCGCCGACGATGCCCGCGCAATGCGTACCGTGACCGTTGAAGTCGCGAGGGTCATTGTCGGCCGTCACGCAGTCCTCGCCGCTCCAACAAGTCGCGATCGCGGCGCTGACGAAGTCGTACCCCACCCAGTCATCGACAAACCCGTTGGAGTCATCATCGACGCCGGCCGTTCCGTTCTTCTCGGTCGTGTTGATCCAGATGTTGCCCGCCGTTGCGGTGGGATTCGAACTTGAGGCAGAGGCGCCGCCGAGGTCACGATGGAAGTAGCGCACGCCGGTGTCGAGCACCGCAACGATCTTTGCTGGGTCGCCGTTCTGAATGTCCCATGCTTCCGGCGCGTCGATGTCCTTGTCGTTCGTTTGATTCAGATGCCATTGCGAGGCGAAACTGGTGTCGTTGGAAGTCGCGTAGATCGGATGAATGCCGATCGGTTCGACATGGAACACATCGCCGTCGATGCGGAACTCGCCCATTGCCTCATCGAGGGAGGTCAACTGCAGGTCGATCGTGATGACGCAGAAACCACTCAGATCCGGCAGGTCCGCCTGTGCGAGATCCTTCGGCGTCACCTGATTGAAGAGTTGTCGAATCTTCTGCACTCCGTGCGCGGCGCAGAGTGCGTCTAGCTCCTCAAGTCCTGTGCGACCATCGCCTCCGAAGTTGGTGATTTCAAGTGACGCAATGACATGCGGCGCGAAACGCACGATGAACTCGTCCGCAACGATCTCTTCCGCCTGGCCAAGTTGCACGAGCAGCGGGTTTCGCGCTGGACTTGTGGCAATCAGCAGATGCGACTCGTTGGGTGTGCCGGCAACTTTGCACGCGCTTGGAGGAACAGCAGCCGCTGCGACAAGTGTGGAAGTCGAGAGGGCAAGTAAACAACCGATCCGTTGGGAAATCATCGAGGGGCACTCCGCGGAATGAAAGGATGAAGGGGCAAAGAAACTCTTCTCGCGCACGGAGCTGCGAGGGCGAGGATGAGGTATGGAGATCGAGTCGACGCCATCCGAATCGATACCTAAAACAGCCCACCTACTCGCAGCCTACCCTGCTTTCGGAGGGGCGCAAGATCAATCAACGAAGTTGGGGAGAGTTCCCGCTCCCGATACGACCGTTGAATCGTGCTTGTTCGCGCGGATGGCCCCCCCGGCAATCGCGTCGCGATGGTCGCTCAGGGAGATCCCAATGGTGACTCGCAGGAGTGCTTGATCGCCTCAATGTCGCCTCGCAAGGCCTTGCGCATTCCGCTCTTCATCAACGGCATCATGATCGCGCTCATGACTTTCGCCAGGAATGTGAGTGGCTTCGCGGAAAACTCGGATTCGAGGAGCGTTCCTTCGCCGCGCGGGGTGCAGCGAAGCGTCGCGCGATACTCGCAGCCGCAGCTTGTCGCACCTGCGGTGTACTCCTGCATGGGATGCCAGGCATAGATTTCCATAGTTTCGGTTGCGTCGCGACCGAACATGACGCGCGTCTCGCGCCAGCGAGTGCCAAGCCCCACCGGAAGCGGGGTGAGCATCACGATCTCTTTGATCGCGGGTATCCGCTCTGCACAGTGTTCGATGTCCGTGATCGCGTTCCAAACGACCGGCACAGACGCATGCACTTCGACGGCGATGGTGAGCGGCTTCATGTGAGCAGGGTAATCCGAGGCACGAGAGTGCGCACGCATTCTCCGCGTAGGATGGGGGGGTGCCCGACCGAGAGCCGCCAATTCGTTTTCAGGAGGATGTCGCGCCGAGTCTCTCGCTCCTCATCGGCATGGCGTTGGATGAGGATGGAGCGAATCGAGACATCACAAGCGCGCTCGCTATCGAACCTTCGGTGCAAGCCCGCGCGGTCGTGCGCACACGCGAGCGATGCACGGTGGGCGGATTGCAAATCGTTTCCATGCTTGCCACGCGCGTGCAAGGTGTGCGCGTGATTGAAAGTGGCGTGTGCGATGGGGGGTGCGTGGAGGCGGGATCGACACTGGCCGCACTCGAAGGGTCACTGGTCTCCCTACTCGCGATTGAGCGAGTGCTTCTCAATCTCCTCGGTCTCGCCTGCGCCACGGCGACTCTCACGCGTCGGTTTGTCGACGAGATTGAAGGAACGCAAGCGCGAGTGTTCGATACGCGAAAGACGCTGCCGGGGCTTCGCATGTTGCAAAAGTACGCCGTGCATTGCGGCGGAGGCGGAACCCACCGACTCGGCCTGCACGATGCAGTGCTCTTGAAGGACAACCACCTCGCGGGCTTGAGCGCGAGTGCAATCGCCGCCAAAGTGGCTGCAGTCGCGGAGCGCGCGCGACGGAACTCTCCCTTCGGGCAAGCGCCGTGCTTCGTGTGTTGCGAGGTCGATGCCATGGAACAGTTGCGTGCGTTGCTCGCGCTGCCTGCTGGTGTCCTTGACATCGTGCTCCTTGACAATTTCTCCATCGAACAACTTCGCGAGGCCGTCTCTTTACGGAGCGCATGCCAGCCTCAAGTGCTCTTGGAATCGAGCGGGGGTGTGCGGCTCGAGACGGTACGCGCCATTGCGCAAACTGGTGTGGAGAGGATCTCGGTTGGGGCGCTGACCCATTCAGCAGGATGCGCCGACATTGGACTTGACATCGACGCCATCTAGTCACTCGCGGGACTGCTACAGTCTCACCCCACCTCCGTCCTGAGAACACCTATGTCAACCGTGCAGAGCATCGCCATCATCGGAGCCGGAACCATGGGTTCCGGCATCGCACTCGCCGCCGCCCAAGCTGGAATCCGCGCGTTTCAGATCGATGTGAATGCGGTCGCGCTCGAGAAGGCGAAGGCGTATCACCAGAAAACGCTCTCGCGCGCCGTCGAGAAGCAGAAAATGACGGAAGCGGATGCGGCAGCCGCGAACGCACGACTCTCGTACTGCAGCGCGATGGGTGATGCGAAGGACGCGGATTGGGTCGTGGAAGCGGCGACGGAACGCGTGGAGATCAAGAAGCAACTCTTCGTTGCGATGCAGTCCACCTTCAAGGCGTCGGCGGTTCTCGCAACGAATACTTCGAGCATTTCGATTACCGATCTCGCGAGCGCGGTTGGCGCAGATGCGTCGCGCGTCATCGGCATGCACTTCTTCAATCCGGTGCCGTTGATGAAGCTCGTCGAGGTGATCAAGGGCATCGCAACGAGCGAAGAGACGACCGCGCGCACGATGCAACTCGCGAAAGACCTCGGCAAGACCCCAGTGGCGGCGAACGATCGCGCGGGATTTGTCTCCAATCGCGTGCTCATGCCACTCATCAACGAAGCGTTTTATGCGTGGATGGAAGGCGTTGCGAAACCCGAAGACATCGATCAGATCATGTTGCTCGGCTGCAATTTCCCGATGGGGCCGCTGCGACTTGCCGATTTCATCGGCCTCGATGTCTGTCACGACATCATGATGGTGTTGCACAAGGAACTCGGCCAGCCCAAGTTCTTTCCGTGCCCATTGCTCCGGCAATTGGTGCAAGCCGGGCGCCTTGGTGACAAGACCAAGCGCGGGGTGTTTGAGTATCCCGCGAAGTGAGTTTCTCCCGCAAATGCGTGGGGATTTCGCTCGGTCGGTGTGCTATTCTCAGCGACAAGGATTTTTCGCATGAGTACGACTTCACCGAGCACCGCGCCGACCCTGCCCAAAGCAACGATCGACCCCGAGACGGTCACACTCTCGGGCTATGCCGTGGAAGAACGATACGCGCCCGACACGGTCGCCACTGTCGATGTGAAGGAGCCTTCGACCGCGCACGCGAGGATTGGCGAACCAGGACAGTTCCCATTCACGCGCGGCGTACACAAGACGATGTATCGCTCCCGGTTGTGGACGATGCGGCAGTTCGCCGGTTTCGGCTCCGCCGACGACACGAACAAGCGCTTCAAGTATCTCCTCAGTAACGCGCAGGGCACGAAGGCGAACACCGGACTTTCAACAGCGTTTGATCTACCCACCCTTATGGGTCGCGACTCCGATGACGCGCTCTCAAGCGGAGAGGTTGGTCGCTGCGGCGTTGCGATCTCCACGATCGAAGACATGCATCGTCTGTACGCCGACATCCCCATCGGCGAGGTCACCGTCTCGCAGACGATCAACGCTCCTGCCGCGGTGATCTGGGCGATGTACCTCGCGATGGCAGAAGAACGCGGGGTCCCGTGGACCGAGCTTGGCGGCACGCTGCAGAACGACATTCTGAAAGAGTTCCACGCGCAGAACGAATTCATCTATCCGCCCGAACCGCATGTGAAGCTCGTCGTGGACACGATTGAGTTTGCCACGCAGCGACTGCCGAAGTGGAACTCTGTTTCGATTTCTGGCTACCACATTCGCGAGGCAGGCTCGACGGCGACACAAGAACTGGCATTCACCCTTCGTGATGGCATGGAGTATGTCGAAGAGTGCATCAAGCGCGGATTGCCCGTGGATTCGTTCGCGCCGCGCCTCTCGTTTTTCTTCAACAGCCACAATGAGTTCTTCGAGGAAATCTGCAAGTTGCGCGCTGCCCGCCGGATTTGGGCGCATGCGATGCGTGATCGGTTTGGCGCGAAGCAAGAGCGTTCCATGCTCATGCGCACGCATGTGCAAACCGCGGGCTGCTCGCTCACCGAGCAGCAGCCGCTCAACAATGTCGTGCGCGTCGCCCTGCAAGCACTCGCGGGCGTGCTCGGTGGCTGTCAGAGTCTCCACACCGACTCGATGGACGAAACGCTCGGACTTCCCACGGAGAACGCGGTGCGTGTCGCGCTTCGAACGCAGCAGATTGTGGCGCACGAATCTGGCGTGCATCGCACCGTTGATCCGCTCGGTGGTTCGTGGTTTGTCGAAGCGCTCACTGATCGCATGGAGGCGGATGCGCAGGCGATGATTCACGAGATCGACGACATGGGCGGAGTCGTCGCGGGCGTGCATCGCGGTTACTTCCGCCGCGCGATCGCGGAGGCGAGTTACCGATTCGGTCAGGAGATGGAAGCTGGGGATCGCATCACCGTTGGCGTGAATGCCTACACCGATGGAAATGTCGAACATCAGGTCGAAATCCTCCAGATTCCGCATGAGGTCGAAGTCGAGCAATGCAATCGCCTCGCCGACTTCCGGCGGCGCCGCGATCGCGACGCTGTTGCGCGCGCGCTTGACGGCATTCGAGCAGCCGCTCGCGGTGGGAGCAATGTCATGCCCACTCTCGTCGCCGGCGCGCACGCGAAATGCACGCTCGGCGAGATGGTGCAGGCGATGGCGGATGTCTATGGCCGGTACTCCGGTGGCCCCGAGTGGTGAGCGCCGACGAGTGATGCGCGCGCGTGGCGGTGCTCGATCGAACGCTGCGGGAATGTCGGTGTTAGACTCCGCGCGTCTCTAGGCACCAGTTCGGTTCACAACTCAAGGAGCATCGCATGCGTCACCTGTTCGCCGCGTTGGTTGGAACGATCGTCGTGTTCGTTTGGGGATTTCTCGCGTGGGCCGCTATCCCGATCTGGGGTTTCCCGTTCAAGGCCCCCGCAAGTGAAGGAGTCGTCTTTCAGGCACTTTCGGACAATTGCGCCGAGTCGGGAGCCTACTACCTTCCTGACATGCCCAAGAGCGACCAAAACACGCCTGACGGGAAGGCGGAGTGGGATGCGTGGGGCGCGAAGCACCAGCAGGGTCCGCTCGCGCTTGTCCTCGTCAATCGCGTCGGAGCGGAACCGATGGCAATTCGAGAGCTCGCCATGGGATTCGGCATCGAGTTCATCTGTGCGCTCCTCTTGACCTGCGTACTCAGTGGCATTCCCGGCGATTGTCAGCGACGCGCACGGGTTGGTCAGACGATCGCGCTGTTCATGGCAACCGCGATTTGGGGTGTGCAATGGAACTTCATGCATCTTCCAAGCAACTACATTCTTGCCAATTGGCTTGACACGATCATCGCGTGGTCGCTCTGCTCGATCGCGATTTCCTACATGCTTTCCCGCAAGCCGGCGGAAACCGCATAAGCCGCTACGCTGCTTCCACTCATGGCAGAGCATTCGTTTCAGGCCCCCAAGGGCACCCGTGATTTTTATCCCACAGACCTCGCGCTGCGTCGTCGCATAGAAAGTGCATGGCGCAGCGCGTCTGTGGATTTTGGCTTTGATGAAATCGAGGGGCCGACCTTCGAGCACCTTTCGCTCTACACCGCCAAGAGCGGAGAGGGGATCGTCAGCGAACTCTTCTCATTCCGCCGAGCGGGCGGTGAAAACGATTACGCGCTCCGGCCTGAGTTTACACCAACGCTTGCACGAATGGCCGCCGCGAAAGCGGGTGGCCTTCCCACCCCGGTGAAGTGGTTCGCGATTCCGACGATGTATCGCGCGGAACGGCCGCAGCGCGGCAGGCTTAGGGAGTTTGGGCAGTGGAACATCGATTTGCTTGGCCTCGAAGGCGCCGCGGTGGATGTCGAGGTCATAGGCGTTGCGATTCTTGCGCTCGAACGACTAGGGCTCACAGCACGCGATGTTCAGGTTCGCGTCTCGCATCGGGCGGTCATTGCTCGGGTGCTTGCAGCGTTGGGTGTTCCAGAGGGTAAGTCCGCGGACGCGATGTCGTTACTCGATCGCCGTGACAAGCTCGACGCTGCGGAGTTTCACAAGCGAGCGAGTGCGCTCGGTCTCGCGAGTGACGCGGTGCAACGATTCGATCTGATCGCACGCGCCACGCAGCCCCTCGCGCAGACATTCGACCAACTCGCGAGCGCGACGGGTGTCGAACTCGGAGCATTCAGCGCGCTTGAAGAGTTGCGTGCCTCTGCAGAGAGCGCGGGCATTCTCGAGTGGTGCACGGTCGATGTCGGCATCGTGAGAGGATTGGCTTACTACACCGGCACGGTGTTTGAGATTCACGAGATTTCAGGCGCTGAGCGCGCGATTGCAGGTGGTGGCCGGTATGACGGACTGATCGAACTCTTTGGTGGTCCACGCATGCCCGCGTGCGGCTTTGGGATGGGCGATGTCGTCCTTTCGAATGTGCTCGCCGACCGTGGGTTGCTTCCGAAGGACGCCCAAGATCTGCTTCCGCGCCCCGATGCATTCATTGTTTCGGCGGGGGGGGATGCGGATCGGTTCGTCGCGGCTCTGGCGCGCAACCTGCGGAGCGCAGGGCTGCATGTTCGCACGAGCTATAAGGCGACTCGCAATGTCGGGAAACTCCTTAGTGATGCAAACAAGGCACGCGCGCGGTACGCGATCATCATCGGAGCGGAGATTGCGGACGGACGCATCGCGCTGAAGGATCTCGCGAGTGGTGAGCAGCGGTGGATCTCGATTGACGAGGCTGCGACGGTCTGCGGGCACACTCCTCACGCTTCGTAGCAACACCGCGGCGCGTTCCGTCTGTGCAGGGCGCAACACTTGGGCAGCCCGTTTGCACAGCCAATTGACGCGCTTCGCGTGCCCGTGAGCAACGCGCGACCTGATTCAGCCGATCCACTCCATGCGTCCGAGCTCGTCGTCCCGAGCTTGCACGCGGAGGATCCATGAAGTTCGGGTTCCTGCGTACGGCCTCTGCGCCGATCTTGGCTGACTTTGGGGGCTCCGGGTTGAAGCTTCTGCAGGTATCGCATGGCAGTTCGCCAACGATGACTGCGGCGGCGTTCATTCCGGTTCCTGAGCCATTGCGCCTCTCGAGTGCGGAAGAGCGATTCGCTCACTTTGCTCGCGAGTTGCCCAATGTTCTCAAGCGAGGGGGTTTTTCCGGAAGTCGCGTGGTTGTCGCGCCGCTCAGTGCCCACATGCTTGTGCAGCACTACCAGGTTGCGCCAGCCGAAGGCGATGCACTCCATGCGAGCGTGCTCGCACAGGTTTCCATGCAATTGCAGTGTGATCCATTCGGACTCGTGGTGCGCACCGTGGATGTTTGTGAAACTGCACGCGATGGTCAGCCGCGAGTGGAAGTCATCGCGATGGCAATGAGCCGCCTCGATGTGATGGGTTACATCAATCTTTTCAAGGGTGTGAAACTCTCCGTCGTTGGCATTCATGGAGAAATCGCGGCGATGATGCATGCGTTTGATCACATCCATCGACGCATCGAGGACGCAGCCGTCACGACGGCGTACATCGACATCGGACAGAGTGGCACAAAGGTTGCGATTGCGCACGGCGCCGAGCTCGTGTTTGCGAAGTGGATCGCGCTAGGCGGACGGCAGTTCGATCAGTGTCTCGCCGATGTGTGGGGCGTGACTCCGAGTGTTGCCAACACGCGGCGATTGACGGAGGGATTCATGCCCCAGCAGCGTGCGGTCCATGCAAGAAGTTCGCACAGCACCGCCGAGGATGTGGGTGGAGGGATGGCGATGTTGCGCCTCGCGATGGCCGCGGAGCAAGGCGCGCCGGCCCATGCGACGACGAGTCGAAGCGTTGTCGCGACGGATCGACGCGAAGGAATGCAGGCGCCCGCGCTCGGAAGCGCGGTCGCGCCCACCGCGAGCGCGACTGCAGTCAGCGCGCTTCGCGAACAGATCGATGCACTCGCTGATGATCTCTCGATGTGCATGCGCTACCACACGGCACTCTTTCCGAGTCGGCCACTTGATCGCGTGGTGTTTCTTGGCGGCGAGGCACGGGGAGTGGGGCTCTGCCAGCAACTTGCTGCCGCGCTTCGGCTTCCGGCGAAAGCCGGGGATCCGATTGCGCGGCTCCTCGTCAACGGGGCCGCGCCCGCGGGGCTCCCGGAAGCAGGCTCGTCGCATCCTGGTTGGGCAGTGGTATGCGGACTCGCGTCCGCGCCGAATGATCTTTGAGTGAGGAAGGTTCGCAGAGGCGCCGGTGGGCGCGAGGAAGGAAATGCATGGCTCATTCGAGTTTCTTGCCGGAAGACTTTGTCGAGGAGCGACGCGATCGTCGCACCGGCTTCTTCGGCATTGCGCTCTTCACGATTGTGATCGGTGCGGTTGCCGGGGCGTTCTTTGTCACGAACCGTCAATGGGTCGATGTTCGAACGGCCCAGATGGAAATCGACGCCGAGACAGAATCCGCCGCGAAGGAAATCGCCGAGATGTGGCGGCTCGAAGAGATGCGCGCGCTCATGATTGAGAAAGCGGAACTCGCGCGCGGGCTGATCGAGCCCGTGCCTCGTTCCATGCTTCTCGCGAGCCTCGTGAACACTATGCCCGATGGGCTGTCGCTTCTTGCGCTCGAACTCAAGAGTGAAGAGATCAAGGCGCCTCGGCGAACGATTGCGCAGCAACCGAGAAAGCTCGAGTCGAAGAGTGCCAAGGCGGGCAAGCCTGGCACGCCGGAACCGAAACTGGAACCGACGAAACGACGGGTCCTCGTGACGGCGGAAGGCGTTGCGCCCGATGATCTGGCCGTGAGCGGCTGGATGGGCGCGCTTGGCAAGGTGCCGTACCTATCTTCGATTCGCTTGGAATTGAGCGAGGAGAAGGACCTCGATGGTCGCGCCGTGCGCCACTTCAAGATCTCCATGCGGATCGAAACGAACGCGGATGCGCGGGCGTGGGATGGCCTTGCAGCGCTCGCGCCACCTGCGGATGGAGAGAGCCTTCCGGATCCGATGTATCACGCCGAAGAATCAACGGTGATCAGCCCGACGGGATTCATCACGCCGTCCGCGAGCATCACCCAAGAGTCTTCCAAGGAGGACGGCCAATGAGTGCACGATCCGCAACTCGCACGCTTGCCTTCGCAGCCGTGCTCATCGCCGTGCCGCTCGCGTCGTATCTCCTCGTCTTCCGCCCGCGCAACGCAGAGATCGCCGAGGCGCAGTCGGAAATCACGGTCAAGCGAACGCGCCTGACAGACCTCGCACGACTGACACAACGCATCGGCGATCTCGGTCGCGAGATCGACGCGCGCAAGGATGAACTTCGACGGCTCGACGAAAAGCTCCCCGACCGAGAGGGCGTTGATGCCGTGCTGCAACGAATCACGGAAATCGCGTTTGAGCACGACCTGCTCGTGCGCTCGGTGAAGGGCGAGAAGGTGATCGATTCGCCTATCGCGCAGGAACTTCCACTGCGCATGACCATCGACGGCGACTTTTCAAACTTCTACCGCTTCTTACTCGCGATCGAGGAGATGGAGCGCATTGCACGCATTCACTCGATGAAACTCTCGAGACCAGGAGAAGGGAACGCGCCTCGTGATCCGCACGCTGCAAGCGTCGCGGACTTGCCCGAGGGCTCCATGCGCGCGGAGTTCGTGACGAGCATCTACTTCCGTCCGCAGAGCGCCGAGTCAAGCCAGGGGAGCAAACAGTAACTATGCAACAACCATCACGAGCAGCGCTTGGAAGTAGTGATCGCGCGGGGGAGGGCGATGGGGCCGAATCGATCGCGCGAACGCTCGATGGAGCGAGCGGCGAGGGCATGACGATCACCGCATCCGCTGGGCGCCGACGATTCAAGTTCTCGACCCTCGCGCTCGTTGGCGCAGCGGCGGCGAGTTTCATCTGCCTCTGGTCGATGCGCGCGGTCGGTCGAGCCGGCGCGACGACACCGCCGACCGAGGCCGGGAAAGTCGTGGAGTCGTTTCTCAAGGAACGCGGCGCAAATCTTGGCGCGCAGGGACCTGTGGACATCTCGCTCCTCGCGGCAGGAAGTTTGCTCCCCGCGGAAATGCTACGAAAGAATCCATTCGTTCTCGTGGGCCACGAGACGATCGGCGTCTTACCAACGGACTCTGCGGACCCAAGTGCGGCACCAAGTGCGGCGACTCGCGCCGAGCCGCGTGTCGACCTTCGCGTCCAGAGCCTCTCGCGTTGGCAAGAAGAGGTTGATCGCGCCGCGTCGACGATTCAAGTCGATATGACGCTCGTCTCCTCGCGCGCGGCGTCAAGCCTCGTGAGTGTCAACGGACACTCCATGCGTGTCGGCGACGAGTTTGGTGTGGATGCATCGGATGTCGTGTTCACGGTGCATCAGGTCGAGACCGAGAGCGCGACCTTTCGCGCGTATCACGGGGAACTCAAGCATGAACGACTCGTGACCGTTCCGGTGTTGGTTCCGACCGGTCGTTGAAGTCAAGAGTCAATGAGCAAAGGGGTCAGTGAGGCAAGATGGGTCGATTCGACATAGATCAACTTCTGAAGAGTCTCGGGTCTTCCGAGACAATTCCTACGCAATCACCAGCGCCGGAGGCGCAGCATTCGGCGCCGGAGTTGGTGGATCTTCCCACCGCGTGGGAGACTCCATTCCCGCCGGTTGATGCGCCGAGGCCGCCCGACGCGAGGGGCGATGGACTGGGTGGCGCGCTTGGTCCGACACCCGCGCTCCGTGACGCGATGCCTACGCGCGTGCGCCCCGATGATGCGCTGAGCGATTTGTATGTGCCCATCGACTGCGGCGAGATCGTGTCGCAGGATCTCGCATCCATTCTGCTTGAGCGGGAAATCGCAACGGCCGAACAGATCGCGGGCGCGCAGCGACTGCAGAAGCAATCGGTCGGTCGAAAGCTCTCAGAACTCCTTCGTGAAGCTGGTGTGAGTGAGCATCGACTCGCGGAAGTCACTGCGGAACTCGCGCGCATGCCATTCGAGCGAGTCTCAACCACCACGCCCGACGGGCAGTGTGGGTTCGACAGCGCGAGCGTGAAGCGACTGACGGTGGAGTTCTGTAAGTCGAATCTCGTCCTGCCACTTCGCATGGATGGGTCGCGGCTCATCGTTGCTTCCACGAGCCCCGACGATGTTTTTGTCCTCGATGAAGTCAAGCGTCGACTCGGCATCATGAGTGTGCGCCATGTCCTGGTGGCGGCTTGCGACATTCATGCGGCTTTGCAGTCGGTGTCCGATGCGGATGCATCGCGCGTGGCGGATGGCGTGGACGTCGATGCGCTGCTCGCTGGCGTGGATGCCGAAGATGATGTGGTAGAGGTGGAGAAGGAGGACAGCAGTGGTCGTGATCTTGAGGCGGAAGCCGACAGTTCGCCGGTTGTTCGTTATGTGAACCACATCATTCAGTCAGCGGTGAAGGAAGGGGCAAGCGACATCCACATCGAGCCTGATGAGAAGACGCTCAAGGTCCGATTTCGCATTGATGGCGTGCTGTTTGAGTCGATGACGCCGCCCAAGAAACTGCATGCGGCGTTGACGAGTCGACTCAAGATCATGGCGAATCTTGATATCGCGGAGAAGCGATTGCCGCAGGATGGTCGCATTCGCGCGACGGTGATGGGCCGACGACTCGACCTTCGCGTGTCTACCGTTCCCACGCCCAAGGGCGAGAAGACGGTGATGCGTATTCTCGACAACCGCTCGATTCAGGTGACGCTTGATGATCTCGGATTCTCTGATGACGCACTGGCGATCTGGAAGAAGCAGATCGAACAGCCACATGGCATCATTCTCGTGACAGGGCCGACCGGGAGTGGAAAGACAACCACGCTGTATTCTTCGATTCGCCAGATGGACACACGCAAGTTGAATGTGTCGACAGTCGAGGATCCAGTGGAGTACAACCTAGCGGGGATCACGCAGATTCAGACGCACGACCGCATTGGCATGAACTTCGCGAAGGCACTCAAGGCGTTGCTGCGACAGGATCCCGATGTCATCATGGTCGGAGAGATTCGCGACGCCGAAACCGCGCAGACGGCGATCCAAGCAGCGCTCACTGGACACTTGGTGCTCTCCACGCTGCACACCAACGACGCGCCGAGTTCCATCACGCGCCTCATCAACATCGGCGTCGAACCGTTTCTTGTAGGTGCTGCGCTGCACTCCGTGCTCGCGCAGCGGCTCGTGCGAAGGATCTGTCCGAACTGCGCAATGGATATCCCGATTCCGGAGCGGATGGAAGAGGTGCTGTCGATGTACGCCATCCACGGAACGATAAAGGTGGGCGCCGGTTGCACTGCGTGCCGACAAACGGGGCACGCAGGACGCGTTGGTCTTTACGAATTGCTCGTGCTGGATGACTTCCTGCGGGACAAGGTGAGCGCGAGCCCGAATGTGGTGGAGTTCCGTCGACTTTGCGTTGAACGCGGCATGACGACCTTGCGCGACGACGGCTTCGCCAAAGTGAAACAGGGCCGCACAACGGTTGAGGATGTCCTCCGGGTGACGGAAGCAACCGCGTAGCCGCATGGGATGTCCACGGGCGCGCGTCGCGCGCGCCGCACGCCCGCAAAGAAAAACTCGCCCGATCCTCAGGAAGCGATCGGGCGAGCCAAGGCGGGATGATTTGTAAAACGCGGGTGTTTACGGCTGGTTGTTCCCGAAATCCGGTGTGAGCGTCACATACGGCGCACCGACAGTGCGAATGTATTGACCTCCAACCTTCACCTGTCCTTCAAGTCGCCAGATGAAGACGTTGCCGTTGGTGACATGCTGCCAGACGATGTCCGCATCGGAGTCTCCATCGATGTCGGGTGTCGCGAGCACGATGTAGCTCGTCCCCACGCTCGACGTCACCGTCACGCCGCGTTCAACCCTGCATGCGTCCTGTCGTCCATCCGCATCCATGTCGCCGGTGGTGTCGAGGATCCACAAGTTGACCTGTCCGGAGGACGAGTTTCTCCAGAGAATGTCGGACTTCCCATCTGAGTCGAAGTCCCCACAGGAGACAACTTGCCAAACGGCCGCGACGGCACCCTTTCCTGAGATGTCCAGCATTCGCGTACCCAATGCTGTTCCATCCGTGAGCCAAGTGCTCATCAGGTTTGTCGAGGGGTCACGCCAGAGGATGTCCACCATGCCATCGCCGTCGAAGTCGCCGACACCTTGGAAGGCCTTGCTCGTTTGCGAAAGTGTGATCGGAGTACCAATGCGCAGGCCGTCTTGCATGATCCACAACTCAACGCGGGTGGTGAGCTTGTCGCGCCAAAGGAGATCGTCTGTACCGTCTCCATTGGCGTCGAGTCCCGCGAGGAAAGTAAGGTTGTTCGTCGCCAAGACTGGCAAGACTCGGTTGTCGACGGCCGTGTTTCCCGCCATCTTCAACCAGCGCAGTTCCGTGGTGGAAGTGCGGCGCAGGAGGATGTCTGTCAATCCATCCGCATCGAGATCCGCAAGGCCGATGGCCGTGAGGTTCCCAACAGGAACTGCGGGCGCTTGCACCGTCACAGCGCCAGTACCGGCGCCAAGGGTGAAGCCGTCCATGAGCCATGCGGCGATGCGACGGGTGCTCGGATCGAGCCAGATGACATCCATCCGACCGTCGCCGTTGACGTCGCCCGTTGGCGTAAGGAGGCAAGTGTCATCAACCAAGCAACCGCAAAGGCCAGGCTCGACCTTCATTGGATCCGTCGGGCACTCATCGACGCAGTCAGGCATGCCGTCGGCGTCGGTATCGACTTCAATCGCGCCGCAGCCGCACTCACCCGCGAGGAACTTGTTGGGATCGGTGGGGCATTCGTCGATCAAACCGATGCTGTGCAGGTTTCCCAACGCGATTTGTCCGAACTTGCGTGGGGTGCCATTCGCATCGACTGGCACAACGCACTGGCCAGCGTTGTTGTAACCGGTCATCACGACCGAACCAGTCGAAAGAATCGCGGCAGAGTGGCTGCCGCCGGCGGCAATCGCAACCGCGCCCGCCGTGTTGTTGATGTTGGTCGTGCCGACGGTCGCGCCCTGCCCGTAGCCGCCCCACGCGCGGACCACGCCGTTGGTTTGGAGAGCAAGCACATGCCACTGACCCGCTGCGATGGCGGTACACGCAGTGAGGTTTGCGGGGACAGTGACTGGATTGCCCGAGGATGGTTGCGCTCCTGTGCCAATCCACCACGCCCTCACGGTTCCGCTGGTATCGAGCGAGACGGAGTGGTTGTACCCAACCGCGACGCCCTTGTACCGAGTCAACAATTCTTGACCTGTGACCACCGTAGGAGGCGGGACGAAGTTGTTCTGATCGTTTCCATTACCCCATGTTCGAAGGTTTCCACCACGCTCGATCGCAAGCACATGGAAGTACGCAGCGTCCATTGTCTCGAGTGGAAGGAGATTGCTCGGAGGCGTGCACTGCTGGTAGGTATTGTCACCCCATGCCACGACGGAGCCATCAAACTGTCGAGCAATGGTGAAGTTCCAGCCAGCGTCGATTTGAACTGTCTGTAGGTTTGCTGGAGGCGTGCACTGCCCGTTGGTGTTACTCCCCCAAGCAACGATCGTTCCATCGCCACGCAGCGCAGCGGAGTGGAATGTCCCGGCGGCAACGCTCGTGACTTGACCCAGGAATGTGGGAATGGTGCGCTGCCCCTGAAGGTTGCTGCCCCACGCAATGATCTGGTGCGACGCTTGGCCTGTTGTGCATTCGTCTGGAACGCCATCGCTATTGAGGTCTCGGGAGTACCCGAGGTCGATGTCACAGAAGTCACCGATACCGTTGTCGTTGCAGTCAACCTGCGATTGATTCTGCAAGCTATCGCAATTGTCCATGCAATCCGGAATGCCATCGGAGTCGTAATCGTCGTCGTCGGAGCCGCAACCACACGACCCTGGATCGATTTTGAATGGATCGTCAACGCATCCGTCGCAGTGATCGCCCACACCGTCGAAATCGGCGTCGCCTTGAGCGAAGTTCAACCGATTGCTGCAGTTGTCGCAGGCATCGCCGATGCCATCTTGGAGCGCGAGGCCGGCACCGACCTCTTCAATGTCCTCCTGGAGCTGATTTGCGACAAAGGGGCAATTGTCGCAAACATCGCCGAGGAGGTCTGTGTCGTTGTTGAGTTGGTTGAAGTTCGGCACGAGTTCGCAATTGTCGCACTCGTCACCAATCAAGTCTCCATCGCCCGCATCAAGCTGATCATCGTTGGCGACCGATGGACAGTTGTCGCAGGCGTCGCCGTGGATGTCGAGATCGATGTTCGTTTGCGAACTGTTCGAGATCGCCGGGCAGTTGTCGCAGGCTGATCCGAAAGTGTCACCATCCGGATTTTGTTGTGCCGGGTTCGGCGTATTGACGCAGTTGTCGCAGGCATTTCCGTCCAAGTCCGCGTCGTTGTCTTCCTGCCCTAGGTTCGCGATGTTTGGGCAGTTGTCGCAGGCGTCGCCGACGGTGTCCGCGTCGGGATCTGATTGCGTTGGGTTCGCAATGCTCGGACAGTTGTCGCAAAGGTCGCCCTGCGGGTCACCATCCCCGTTGAGTTGGTTCGCATTCGGGAAGTTTGGACAGTTGTCGCAGGCGTCGCCATCAAGATCGAGATCTGTGTCGGTTTGGTCGTTTGCAATGCCTGGGCAGTTGTCGCAGGCGTTGCCGGTGAGATCGAGATCTGTGTCAGCCTGGTCGTTGGCAACGAAGGGACAGTTGTCGCAGGCGTCGCCGAAGCCGTCGAGGTCGCCAACGTCCTCTTGCAGAAGGTTGTCGACGCAGTCGCAGTTGTCGCAGGCGTCGCCGAGCGAATCGGCGTCGTTGTTGAACTGGCTCGGATCGAAGAGCGTTGGGCAGACATCGCAGGCATCGCCCGCGCCATCAGGCGTTCCGGGGAGCTCCAAGAGGTCCTCCTGCAACTGATTCGTCACGAGCGGACAGTTATCGCAGGCATCGCCGAAGGTATCGGAGTCGTTGTTTTCTTGCGGGTCGCCGAGCACCGGAGGCGCATTGGCGACGAATCTGCAGTTGTCGCACGCATCGCCGACACCGTCGGTATCTCCAACATCTGCTTGGGTGGGGTTGTTGACGAGGGGACAGTTGTCGCAGGCACTTCCAAAGACATCGCCGTCGGGGTTTGCTTGGGTTGGGTTGTCCACGAGGTCGCAGTTGTCGCATGCATCACCGATCAAATCGTCAGTTCCGTCGAAGTTCAAGTCGGAGTCTGTCTGAGTCGGATTTGAAACGAACTGGCAGTTGTCGCATGCATCGCCAAGCAAGTCGGTGTCGGAGTTCAATTGGTCGAGGTTGTCGATGTTGATGCAATTGTCGCAAACATCGCCGAGCCCGTCATCGTTGAAACCATCGAAATCAGAGTCTTGCTGTCCAGGGTTGGAAATGAGATCGCAGTTGTCGCAGTCATCCCCGAATGCATCGGCATCAGAATTGACCTGACTTAGGTTGGCCACCTGAACGCAGTTGTCGCAAGCGTCGCCCCAAATGTCAGCGTCGGAATTCGTTTGGCTCTGGTTCCCAACGAAGTCGCAATTGTCACACTCATTTCCGAAGCCGTCGCTATCTGAGTTTGTTTGGAGCGGGTTGTAAATGGAATCACAGTTGTCGCACGCATCGCCGTGCTGATCCGTGTCGCCGTTCGCTTGGGTCGTGTTATCAATGTTCGGGCAATTGTCGCAGGTATCACCGACCTCATCGCCGTCAAGGTCATCTTGCGCGGGGTTGCCGAGAAACGGGCAGTTGTCGCACTCATCGCCGACACCGTCGAGATCTCCCGTATCCGCCTGTTCTTCGTTCGTGATCGCAGCGCAGTTGTCGCAAACATTTCCATGGCTATCGAAATCATCGTTCAGTTGATCAAGGTTGGCGTCTCCGGGGCAGTTGTCGCAGAGGTCTCCAACTCCATCGAGATCCCCGAAGTCTCCCTGCTCAATGTTCGGGATGAAGTCGCAGTTGTCGCATGCATCCCCGAGCGCGTCTGTGTCCTGGTTCAACTGGTTCTGATTGAAGACAAGGATGCAGTTGTCGCAAGCGTTGCCAATGGTGTCCGTATCTTCATCAAGCTGATTGGGGTTGAAGGCGAACTCGCAGTTGTCGCACGCGTCGCCCTCGCCGTCGAGGTCCCCGATGTCGAGCTGGTCTTCGTTCGGAGTGAACTCGCAGTTGTCGCACGCATCGCCGTGGCCGTCCGTGTCGGCATTCGCTTGGTCGACTTGGAAATTCGTCGGGCAGTTGTCGCAGGCATCGCCGAATCCGTCGGTATCTCCCACATCCGCTTGGGTGGGATTGTTGACGAATGGGCAGTTGTCGCAGGCGTTTCCGAAGAGGTCGAGATCAGAATCGAGTTGGTTGTTGTTCTGGACGGAAGGGCAGTTGTCGCAAGCATCGCCGACACCGTCGGCAGAGGCTGGAAACTCACCGATATCCGCTTGGTCGAAGTTGGGGACATTGTCGCAGTTGTCGCAGACATTGCCCCGAAGGTCCGAATCGGCGTCGAGCTGATTCGCGTTGGGGATCGTCGGACAGTTGTCCACGCCGTCAAGGATTGAATCGCAATCCTGATCACCAGGACAGGGTCCGCCGGCGTCGTCCGCCAATGTCGAGTTCGCCGCAGTCCCCATGCATAGCACGAGGAGTAGGAGCAGCGCGTGTCGCTTGTTGCCGATCTTCCCGATCCGATTGAGTGCCGATCCAAGGACGCTGTGACTCATTCTTACATCCACCTTTCTAGGGCCGATTAATGCTTGTGCCATCAAGAATCTGTCTCGTACGAAAAAATGCGACTGCCGAAAAGCGCCGAGACGCATCTGCTTCTTCAGCGAGACAACTTAGCTAGATGCGCGTGGATCGTGTGGTTTCCAATCGGTGAAACATGCGTTTTTTTCAACATTGCCCGCATGCGAATCCAAACCGAACTGCACGATGTGTCGAAAGACGAATACGAAGAGGCGATTGATGTTCGTGATTCGACAAGTTGCAGTGAAGTGCGGAGCAATGTGCGTTTTTCACATAGCCGCGTGTTTTGTCTGGCCCAGCGCGCGTCGGAGAAGGTTGAGTACGGCGGCTGATAGCGTTACCTAATTGGTAGACATTAGTTTTGTCGTTTGGCCCGGCATGGCCTGCCAAGCGCACACGCGCCAGTGAATCCGCTGTGTGATCTTCACCGAGGTAACGCGCGCGCTGCGGCGCGTTCTTCTCGACATACGGCGACGCGAAGGGTTTGCTTGAAGTTTGACTTCGCGCCTTAGTTGCACGGGCCCCAGCGATTGAGCAGCAGCGAGATATCCGCAGCGTCGACGATGTGATTGCAGTCAATGTCGGCGAGTTCACTGGTCGAGCCCCACGCATTGAGGAGCACTGCGAGATCGGCGGCATCGACGATGCTGACGGAATCGGAGACATGATTCACTATCCACGCTTCAGTCGCGCTGCGAGCGCGCACAGAGACAGGATCAAGTCCAACCGGAACGGACCCGATGAGCGTGAGGTACGGAGCAGCGTTTGAAAGTGCGAAGATTTCAAGTCGCGCATCAACCGTGTTCACCGCCAAGAGGCGCGTCCCGTCTTGAGTCCGTTCCAACGGATGCACATGCGGGCTCTCAAAGTGCACGAACTGTTGCCTGCTCGCGCGGGAGGGGAGGAGGAGTGCAGTGCAGGATGCGAGGAGGATCGCGGCCGAACCGTTCATGGGAGTCCGGGGCGCCATCAGAGCCTCCGAGGGGTTGATTCAGTCAGGAGTCGTTCCCAACATGCTGCCCAACACAGTGGCGGCGCAACGGAGTCGCCGTAAATGTGGAAAAATGCCTTCTGTGCACGAGAATGGTGATCACGGGACGAATGCGGCGGTGGCAAGGATGACGGCGATCGTGACGATGAACGGGAGTTTCGCGAGCGAGCCGAGGATCCGCCCAACAGCAGCGCCAAGCGCTGGTTTCCAGGATTCATGGGCGCGTTTACGCGCGAGAAGTTCACCAGCGAGCGCTCCCAACGCGGCGCCCAACCCAGCTCCGACGAGTGTGCCCACGATGGGGATGGGGATCAACAAAGTCCCAAGCACCGCGCCGACAGGGGATCCGATCACGGCACCGATCACGCCGCGCTTGGAGGCGCCGAAGAGTTTCGCGCCATAGCCACCAAGCGCCAATTCCACGAACTCGCCTGCGATGCCCACAAAGACGCACGACAAGATGGTGATCCAGTGAAAGACATGCGGGGCGTCCGGCGGAAGCCACAAACCCTGCGCGCAGTTGACGCCGATGGCGAACGCGATGAGCAGCCAACCTCCCGGAATCCCGACGACGCCGAGCAGCATGCAGGAGAATGCAGCAGTCGCGAAGCACAGCCCGGTGTAAAGATGCATGCTGAGTTCGGTCATCATGGATTGGGCCTCCGCGATTCGGACGCAAGGACGGTGATCGTCCACTCCGAACCATCTTGATCGACGCGTAAGCACTGGAGCGCGCCGTCTTCCCAGATGATTTCGAGAGTTCCATCGACCTTTGGCGTCGAAGATCCACGCCGAAGCGGCGAGACGGTACCTCTGCCCTCGCTGAGTACAGCCGACCGAGTGAGCGCCAGATAGCGCTCGCGATGGAGGGGGATGCGCTCTACTCCCATCGAGGTATGCGCCGGAACGAGGTCCGGTCGACGCGCGACGCGATAGGTTGGAACGGTCGCTGCGTCCGGGTCGGTGGGGACACGATCTGCGATGAGGAGGTCGAAGTGCGCCGATCCGTCCTGTAGTTCGTGGCGGAGCAATGCGACTGGAAATCGTTGGGGCGACGATGCGGGAAGGGGCGGTTTTTCTAGGTTAGAGCCGAAACTCGCCACGCGCGCAGGTTACTCGACGGCAACAGCATGATCATCAACCGCCGACCCGTTCCTGCGCGTATCATTTTCCCCGTTCGCATCCCCCTTGAGGTGTCCCCATGAAACTCCGCCCGCACACGATTTCGTTTTTCGCGTTTCTCTCAGCTTCCGCCATCTTTGCACTCGGGTGCGCACAGCAACGGCCGATGGTGGCGGCGAAGGCCGAAGCGGATCACGCCTTCCGGTACGGCGACTACGCGAAGGCGGCCCCGGCGTACCTCGAGATCATCGAACAGTATCCAGGTGACGCGGAAGTTGACTACCGTTACGGCGTGTGCCTTGCGAACCTTGGAAACTACCGCGAAGCGCGCATGTATGTCGAGGCGGCTGCGGCCGCGGAGCCGAAGAACTTTGATGTGACGGCGGGACTCGCCGAGGTGTACTTCCAACTCCACGACACGCAAAAGCTCGTGCAATTGCTGCAGGATCGAGGCGACTCGACACAGAGTCAGCAGTCGTACCTCTTGCTCGCTGATTACGGCATGCAACTGTCCGACCCGGACATCGCGACGGCTGCAGTGAATCGCGCCATCGTCCTGAGTGGCGGGCTTGATGTTGCGCCTTACTTGAAGGCTGCGGAGGTTGCTGCGAGCGTCGGTGAAGTGCAACTCGCCCAACGCCGCCTGCGACAGGCGTACACGATTGACTCGAAGAACCAAGTGGTTCTTGCGCGGCTCGCCGAGTACGGCATCGCGGCGGAACTGACGACCGGCCTGCCGCCGATCGAGTGATTCGTCGCGCGGTGCCGCCAGGCTCTCCACTCGCGAGTAAGCATGTCCAACGCTTCTCCCGCACTCCTTGCACTTTTCGCGGTTCTGGGAGACCTCGTTCGTGTTCGCATGCTGCGACTTCTCGAACGGGAGGAACTTGGAGTGGGGGAAGTGGCGAAGTGCGTGCAGTTACCGCAGGCAACGGTCAGCCGCCATCTCAAAGCCCTGCACGACGCGAGTTTCATTCGAAAGCGAACGGACGGGCCGGCGTCGCGCTACCGCATGCAACCAGAGTTGCTTGAGCCGTTCGCGCGGGATGCGTGGGCGCTCGTGCGCCGTGCGCTCGAGGGAAGCGCGAGCGACGCCGACGATCAGATGCGCTTGTTCGCCGTGCTCCGCCATCGCCGCACCGACGCGAAGAGTTTCTTCGGTCGCGTGGGTGGCTCGTGGAGTGCGCTGCGCGGCGAACTCTTTGGCGACCGATTCACGGCGGAGGGGTTGCATGCTTTTCTCCCGGCAGATTGGGCGATGGTCGACCTTGGTTGCGGAACCGGTGAACTCGCGGCCGAACTCGCGCCGCTCGTGAAGCGCGTCGTGGCAATTGATCGTGAAGGCGCGATGCTCGAAGCAGCGCGCGCTCGACTTCGCGAGTTTCCGAATGCGTCGGTGCGGCACGGAGACTTCTTGACGGGGGAAGGGTGCGGCCGTGCGGGATCCTTCGATGCCGCGACCATGTCACTTGTACTGCACCACCTTCGGGATCCCGCGGAGGCGTTGGTGCGCGGTGCGCGTTTGCTGCGAAAGGGCGGCGTCCTTCTTGTCATTGATATGGTCGAACACGAGCGAAGCGAGTACCGCGCGACGATGGGGCACCAGCACCTTGGCTTCAGCGCGAAAAAAATGGAGTCACTCGCGCGCACCGCGAAGTTGACGATGTGTTCCTACCGCGTCCTGCGGCCAGGCGTCGGGGCGAAGGGCCCGGGACTCTTCGCAGCGCTTCTGCGCGTGGGTTGAGATCACGCGTCGCGCACGACCTCGTGTTTACTTGGCCTTCGGACTTGCATCGAGCATTGCTGCGTACTTTGCGGGATCGGCGCGCACGCCAGCGGCGCAACTGGGGCAGCAGAGGTGGTACGCGCGATTCTGGACTACCACCCACGCGCCTTCGCCTTCAATGGGCTTGCCGCTGATCACGCAG
>SXGS01051659.1_pt1 | contig 24701 bp, 14 predicted proteins | sample 3174681 | NCBI WGS metagenome assembly SXGS01 (sample SAMN11356861, study PRJNA531348) | freshwater metagenome | isolation source: freshwater sample F1-80 | place: China: Fuxian Lake, Yuxi | collected 2017-12-25 | reverse complement strand
GAAAGCGTCCAGCGCAACGTTTGGGCCTATGACATCGCGAAGGACGGCTCGTAGAAGAACAAGCGGCTGATGCGGAAGTTCGACGACTTCGGCTTCGACGGAATGCGTAGCGACATCGACGGCAATCTCTACATCACGCGCCACGGCAAGGGCACCGTTGTGAAGCTCTCGCCCAAGGGCGACATCCTACGCGAGATCGACGTCCTCGGGCCGCACCCATCCAACATCTGTTTCGGCGGCAAGGACGGCCGCACCGCGTATGTGACCGAGGCGAAGGTGATGCGCCTCGTGCAATTTCGCGTGGATCGGCCCGGCCTCGAATGGAGCCGCTGGCAGAAGTAGGCCGGCTCTCCGTAACTCAATCGAGGTAGCGCGTCGCTACCGCGACGCAAGAGAGGCCCCGAGCGGAGCAGCAGTGATGCGCCACCGTTTGGCACAGGCGTTTGCGGAGGTCCTGCGGTCGGTTCGATTCGTTCGGGGCTCGCCGCGTCCCACCCGGATTCCTCGATTCCTTCATCGCATCTTCATCCGCGATCGGTTACATACTTCCCGGTCCCACGCGCCGCCGGCTGCGGCCTGTCGATATTGGCTGTAACCGCGTGCGCCGCCAGACAATCAGACATGCAGCCTCGAAGCCTATGAAATTGACGTTCCGCCTCCTCACATTCGCTCTCGCCTCGGCGGGAATGCTCGCCGCCTCAGTCAACGCCGCATCTGTTTCGCACGTCGTGCATGTGAGTCTCGACGGTCTCGGTGGGAAATATCTCGAGTTCTACATCACGAACGCCCCGGCGCAGTTCCCGAACTTCGTCCGGCTCACCACCGACGGCGCGTTCACGATGAACGCCCGCTGCGACTACGACTTCTCCGAGACCGTACCGAACCACGCCACGATGTTCACGGGCCGCCCGGTGTTCCAGCCCGCCGGCGCGCCGGACACTACGCATCACGGTTACGAGAACAATTTCCCGGTCGCCACCGACACACTGCACAACGCCGGCAATCTGAACGTCCCATACAAGAGCAGCTTCTTCGATGTGGCGCATGACCACGGCCTGCCCACGGCGCTCTACACCGGCAAGACGCGCCTGGCGATTTGCGAGCGCAGCTACGACGCGCTCAACGGTGCATTTGATCTGTTCGGGGAAGACAACGGACGGGACAAGATCGATTTCGCCTCCATCGCCGATGTTTCCGGCGCGAACATTTCCAACGAGGTCAACCTGCTCATCGCCGACCTCACCAGCACCGCCCCGAAACGTTACAGCTTCATTCACATCGCCGAGCCGGACCTCACCGGCCACGCGTCCGGCTGGGGCTCGGCGAACTGGAGCAACGCCGTCCGCCTCGTTGACACCCAGCTCGGGCGCATTCTCGATGTGCTCACCACAAACCCCGTTCTCGCCGGCCAGTCTGCGCTCATCATCGCGGCGGATCACGGCGGTGGCGGCGTGGTTCGCAACGGGCACACCGAGGCGTATCACATCACGAACTACACCATCCCGTTCTTCCTCTGGGGCCCGGCCGTGCCCGGCGGCGCGAACATCTACAGCTTGATGAACAACCGCGGCGACCCCGGCACCAACCGCGCGGAATACACCGTCTCCCCGCAGCCGATGCGCGCGGGCGACGGCGCGAACCTCGCCTTGTCGCTCCTCGGCCTGCCGCCGATCCCCGGCTCGTACTTCCATCCTGAACTGCGCGCCTTGCAGCCGCCCGTCGCTATCGCCCGCGCCGGAAATCTTGTCACGCTCACCTGGCCCGCGAACTCGCCAGGCTTCTTCATGGAATTCGCGGAGGACTTCAACGAAGCCGACTGGCGCCGCATCAGCAGCGGCATCGTGGACCAAGGCGAGACCCGCAGCTTCACCTTCGATTTGCAGACCGCGCCCGACGCCGGCTTCTTCCGCCTGCGCACCAGCGGCCTGAAGATCACCAGCCAACCCTCCGCGCAGACCGTCTTCGCCGGGAATCCCGCCGCGTTTCAAGTTCAGGCGCGCGGCACCGGCCGGCTCCGGCATCAGTGGTATCGCGACGGCCGCCGGGTCAACGGCGCCACGAACGCCGCGCTGAACCTCCCCGTCACCGCCAGCGCACATGCCGGTGAATATACCGTGGTGGTCGCCGACGATCGCGACAACGCCACGACCGTTCCCGCCGCGCTGACCGTCCTCACCACTCCCATCATCACCCGCCAGCCGGTGGACATCCTCGTCGCCTCCAATGGCGTGGCCGCGTTCAGCGTCGAAGGCGCAGGCGGCGGCGTGTTGCGCTATCAATGGCTGAAGGACGGCTCGCCGCTCGCGGACCAGACCAACGTCACGTTAACCTTCACCACAACAGGCTTGGGCTCCGAAGGGCTTTACTCCGCGATCGTCACCGACGCAAATGGCTCGATCGAGAGCCGTGGAGCCGGGCTTTCGATCGCCATACAGCCGGTGTTCATCGTGCAACCGCTTTCGCAGACCGTCGCCGCCGGCTCCGATGTCACCTTCACCGTGACCGTCTCTGGAAACCCGCTGCCGTTTGGTTTCGAGTGGCGCAAGGGCGCGGTCTTTTACCGCACCAACGCCGTGAACTCCTACACGACCACGATGACCATCACGAACGTCAGCGCCGCAGACGCCTCCACCTACCGTGTCGTCGTGCGCAATGCCGCCCTGCCCAATGGCCGCATCAGCACCGGAGCCACCCTGACAGTCCTGACAAATGCGCCGTAGTCCGAACGACCTCTACGACGGCCGCGATGTCACGGGCGTTCGCGGATTGCCCTGCTCTGCGGGCTGTGTCCAAACGCGCCCATGCGACGAGTGCCACACTGGAGAGTGAGCGCTATTGCCGCTCGTATTCGCCCTTGCTCGATTTCTTCAGCACGGTGAATCCGGCTTTCTTCGCGTCAGTGATCGAGAGGGGCTTGAGATGGGTGGGCGTGCTGAAGCCGGAGATGAGCTTGCGGACCGGCTTCTTGCAGCCGGGGCATTTGGTGAGTTCCGGCGCGCTCAGGGGACGGCGCAGCGTGAAGCGTCCGCCGCACGCGGTGCAACTGCCTTCGCACAGTTCGTATTCGTAGTAGGGCATGGCAATTAACGCAGCGGTCCGCGTCCCGATGATTCGGAACGTGAACCAGCTTTGAAGCATCATGGGCATTTGCGCAAGCCCGCGACGCCACAGCTATCCGGCGATGCAGCCCGCGAAGCCGCGACGAATCTTCGCCTCGTCCAGATCCTTTCCGATGAAGACGAGCTGACTGACCCTCTTCTCGCCAACGTTCCAGAGTCGGTCGGGCTTGGCGTCGAACATCGTCTGCACACCCTGAAACACCACGCGCTTGGCCTGGCCCTGAATCTGGAGGATGCCTTTGCTGCGATAGATGTTCGCGCCGAGGTCGCGGATGATCTCCGTAAGCCACGCCTCCACCTTCTTCAAGTCCAGCGGCCGGTCATCACTCAAATAAAATGAAGACACCGCGTCGTCGTGGTGCCCGTGGTCGTGATGGTGATGGTGGTCATGATCGTGCGCGTGAGCATGGTCATGATCGTGGTCGTGGTCGCAACCGGGACCACACTCGTGATCATGATCGTGCTCATGTCCGTGGTCATCGGCCAATCGCTCCGGAAGCGCGACGTTGACGAGTTCGCGGGCCTTGAGGTTGAAAATTTTTGCCGGCTCGATCTTCGAGTTCGTCGTGCGATGCAGCGTGGCGAGGGAATTGATTTTGCGGATGCGCGACTCGACCTTGTCGGCTTCATCCGGCGTCACGAGATCGGTTTTGTTCAGGAGTATGACATCCGCGAAGGCGATCTGCTGGGCAGGCTCGGGACTGTCGTGCAGCTCCTTCTCCAGATGGCGCGCGTCCACCACGGTGACAATGCCGTCGAGCCGCATCTTATCCGCGAGGTCAGAGGCCTTGAACGTGTGAACGACCGGGCTCGGGTCCGCCAGGCCGGTGGTCTCGATGAGCACATAATCGAAACGCTTCTGCCGTTGGATGAGGCCTTCCAGGCTCTTGATCAAGTCGCCACGCACACGACAGCAAAGGCAGCCGTTGTTCAGCTCGAGGATTTCCTCGTCCACGCCCACGACAAGCTGGTTGTCGATGCTGATCTCGCCAAACTCGTTGATGATGATCGCACACTTGTAACCGTGATTCTGGGTGAGGAGATGGTTCAGCAGCGTGGTCTTGCCCGCGCCCAGGAAGCCTGTGAGCACGGTGACCGGAATGGGATCGCGTTTCGTCATGGCGAAAAGGATGCCGCAATTCCCACGGCAGGCAACAGGTTTGCCACAGAGCGAATCAGACGGGCGAGACAGGCTCCATTAGCCACGGATGAAACACGGATTGAACACCGATGCGACGAATGGAGCGTGCAAGAGCGCAGCCAACTCAAGCCCCCCCCCGACGAGCCGCGTTCTTGTAGCCGCCAAGGCGACGAGGCGGATGGATTGGCATCCAAGGAAATCGGCTCATCCATAAACCGCAGTTCGGAGCGCCGAGCATTCCTCAGAGAGGTCCAACGGAAAAACTCCGAGCCGAGCAATGCTCGGCGCTCCGGTTCACGGGCGTTCGGTCTGGCGCTTCACCATCCGGAGCCCGCATGTCAGCAGCAACAGCGGTTGATTTCAGTTTCGAAGTCCATCCACGACCGGCTCCTCAGAGCCAGGGCCGTCAGATGAACTTTGTGCGGCCTGGCATCGCGAGCGGCTCGGGTTCGAGCTTCGAATTCCAGTCCTTGAGTTCCGGCACCAGCACCTGCTGCGAGTTCAGGATCATGTCCCACGTGATCTGCTGGCCGGTGTAGGCGGCGTTGCGACCCATGATGCCGAGCAGCGTGCTCTTGGCCATGCGATCGCCGTCGTTGAGCACCTTGCCCGCGCGGATGCTCGCGAAGAGTTCGTTGTGTTCGACCTGATACATGCTCGGTTTCTCGCCGCGATAACGCCACTCGCTGTCGCCAGTGATGGACGGCCCACGCGAATCAATGCGAGCAACGCCCTTGGAGCCGACGACAGTCAGGTGGTTCTCGCTGTAACAACCGGGAATCTGGCGCTGCGCCAGGAAGCCGATCGTCCCGTCCGCCCAGAGGTAGTTCGCCTCGATGTGATCGAAGATGTTCCCGCCGTGCGCCGGAATCTGCCGGCCACCGACCGCTGTGCAACTCACGGGCGGCACATCCTTCATCACCCACGCGAGCCAGTCACAGGTATGCACCGCCTGCTCGACGAAGCCGTCGCCGCCGAGCCAGTTGAAATTGTACCAATTGCGCACCATCCATTCGAGGTCGGTGATGCCTTCCGGCCGCGTGCTCGCCTGCGGCATCGGCTTCACCGGGCCGGTGAGATACGTGCCATAGATCGCGCGCACCTGGCCGATCTCGCCGTCGTGAATGCGCTTGAACAACTCGCGCAGCGGGTAGTCGTAGCGCCAGCAGAAGCCCGCGACAACCGCGAGGGAACGCTCCTTCGCGATGCGCACCGATTCCATCACGGAACGAACGCCGGGGGCATCAGTCGCCATCGGCTTCTCGCAGAACACATGTTTGCCTGCCTCCACCGCCGCGCGCAGATGCACCGGGCGGAATCCCGGCGGCGAGGCGAGCAGCACCACGTCCACGCCGGATTCGATGACTTTCTTGTAGGCGTCGAGCCCGACGAAAATATTCTCCGGCTTCACCTTAACCTTGTCAGCACCAGCCTCGGCCGCCACGGACTTCAACGAATTCGTCGCCGCCTTCTCAAACACATCTCCGACAGCGAACAACTCAATATTCTTGTCGGCCTTCATCGCCTGGGCGGCAGCGCCGGTGCCGCGACCACCGCAGCCGACGAGCCCAACCTTGAGCGTCTCGCCCGGCGACGCAGCCCGGGCGCTGGAGCTGAGGATGTGCGGCGCGGCGATCGCGCCCGCCATCGCGACAGTGGAAGAAGTTTTCAAGAACTCGCGACGAGTAGTGGAATGAGATGCTGAGAGGTTCATTATGGTGAACGAGATTTTGGTTTCCAGAGACGTATACCCGCCCGGCCCCGGCCCACGCCAGCCAGAATCGACTCGCAGGACAAGCCGGTGCAAGCGCAGGCGACGGGCAATGTAAATTCGTGCGTCAAGCGGCTCGTTTCACGGGTTTCAGCTTTACAGCTGGACACTGGAGAACATGCTACTCAAAACGTCCATGGAAGTGTTTCCGGCCTGTTGTTCCGGAGGCCCAAGGCGGACGAAACAAGATTTATCGCGGCGCCGCCGCAACCTATCAATCGAGGAGAACCCATGAAGAAAACGTATCTGTATGTCATTGCCTCGCTGGCGTTGTTCGCCGTCGCATTCGGCGTCCGCGCCCACCAGAAACCCGAGCGGGCCCAGTTGCCCAATCTCGACCGACGTAACACCCCGGCCCAGGCAACCGCTGTGGCAGGCGCAGCTGCCCTGCCCTCCCACGCCGCAGCCGTCGCCCGGTTGCATGCACACCTTCCCGGCGTGAAGGTCGAGCACGACGAACTGATCGGTTCGCCGCGGTTCATCTCAGCCCCCACCGGATTCCTCACCGGCCCCAAGGGCGAAGGAGGAGCCGTTTCAGCCGCCGCCACCCGCGCTTTCGCAGCCGACGACCCGCACCGCGCGGCCAAGGCGTTCGTCAACGATCACACCGGGCTATTCGGCCACAATGCCACCGCGCTGGCGAACGCCCCGGTGAAACGCGACTACACCACCGCGCACAACGGCCTGCGCTCGACGGTTTGGGAGCAACACCTGGATGGCGTGCGCGTCTTCGAGGCGCTGTTCGCCGCGCACGTCACGAAGAAGGGCGAACTCGTCAGCGTGGCATCGCACTTCGTTCCGGAACCGGCACAGGCCGCAGACAACACGCACGGCGACCGCGCGGTGATTGCGACCAACCCTGCCATCACCGCCCGCCAGGCACTCGCGTTGGCCGCGAAGAATGTCGGTGACGAGCAGGATCCCGCCGCAGTCACCGCCGTGGACACCGCACCCGAAGGCGCGGACAAACGCCAGCGCTTCACCGCCGCCGCCGTGAAGAGCGAAGCCGAGGCGCGGCTCGTGTGGCTCCCGATGAACCGCACCACCTTGCGCCTATGCTGGGAACTGATCTTCACCAGCCGTTCGCGCGGCGAAATGTTCCGCGTGCTCATCGACGCGACCACCGGCGAGGCACTGCTCCGCCACAATCTCACCAGCTACATCAGCGACGCCTCCTACCGCGTTTACACCAGTGACAGCCCGACGCCGTTCTCGCCGGGCCATTCTACTCCGAGCAGCGTTCAGCCACCGGCCGTCCCCCGCGTCCTCGTGGTGACAAACGCCTTCAACACGAACGCCTCGCCGAATGGCTGGATCGATGACGGCGTGAACGAGACGCGCGGCAACAACGTGGACGCCCACACGGATCACAACGGGGACGACCAGCCTGACCTACCACGCCCGCAAGGCTCCCCCAATCGCGTCTTCGATTTCCCGATGAACCTCTCGCAGCCGCCCACGACCTATTCCAGCGCCGCCGTCGTCCAGCTCTTCTACCTCTGCAACGTCATTCACGATCGCTTCTACGAACTGGGCTTCACAGAAGCGGCCGGCAATTTCCAGATTAACAACTTCGGCCGCGGCGGCGCGGGCAATGATCCGGTGCAAGCCGACGCACAGGATGGTGACGGCTTCAACAACGCAAACTTCTCGACGCCGCCTGACGGATTCTCCGGGCGGATGCAGATGTTCGTTTTCAACGGGCCGACGCCGGACATCGACGGTGACTTCGATGCCGAGATTGTGATTCACGAATACACCCACGGCCTGAGCAACCGCCGCGTCGGCAATGGTGTTGGCATCTCGCAACTGGCTACCGCCGGCATGGGCGAGGGCTGGTCGGACTTCTACGGCCTGTGCCTCCTGAGCGAGCCGGGCGATGATCTCGACGCGAACTACGCCGCCGGCGGCTACGCCACGCGCGAGTTCTTCGGGTTGCGCGAGAATTACTACTTCGGCATCCGCCGTTACCCGTACACGACGGACATGAGCAAGAACCCGCTCACCTTCCGCGACATCGATCCGTCGCAATTCAATTCTCATCCCGAAGTGCCGGTCAGCCCCGTCGGCGGTTTCGGCAACCCGGCGGCCGTCCACAATCAAGGCGAGGTCTGGTGCGTCACCCTGTGGGAAGCTCGCGCGAACCTCATCCGCAAGCACGGCTTCGCGGCCGGCAACCAGCTGATCCTCCGACTCGTCACGGACGGCATGGGCCTCGGGCCGGCGAATCCGAATTTTATCCAGGCGCGCAATGCGATCCTCCTCGCCGACCGCGTCCTGACCGGCGGCGAGAATGAAGACGAGCTCTGGCGCGCCTTCGCCAAACGCGGCATGGGTGCCTACGCCACAGCACCACCGAGCAGCACCACGACCGGCCTGAGGGAGAGCTTCGATCTGCCGGACGACCTGCTCATCACTCCGTTGATCGATCTCTCAGCCACTGGACCGGTGGGCGGCCCGTTCAGCGTCTCCTCGTGGATTTTCACCCTGACGAACACCGGCAGCAGCAACATCAATTTCACCACGCGCTCGCGCGGGTTGCTCGACGCGAATCCCGCCACCGGCCTGCTGTTGCCGGGCGGACCATCCATCACCGTAACCGCGCGCCTGAGCTCCGCCGTTGCGAACCTTCCGGGCGGCAGCTATGCCGACACCCTGACCTTCTCGAACACTGTCAGCGGCGTTAGCCAGTTCCGTGCGCTCGCCCTGCGCATCGGGCAACAAGGTTACTTCACCGAGCAATTCGACTTCGACAGCAACGACCTCAACAACATCACCGTCACGCTGACGCCCGACGGCTCGGAGAATTTCTACGATGTCTGCCGCGTCGCCGCGACGACCTTCCCCACCAGCCCGACCGGCGGAAACCGCCTCGCATTGACGGACGACAGCTTCGCCGCAGTGGATCTCGATGGCGCGGAAGTTTCGATCTTCGCCAAGACGGCGACGGAACTCTTCGTCGGCAGCAACGGCTACATCACGTTCGTGAATGGCGACACCTCCTTCAGCGAAGCGCTCGCGAATCATTTCCGGCTGCCCCGCGTCTCGGCGCTCTTCACGGATCTCAACCCGGCCAACGGTGGCACCATCTCGTGGATTCAGCTCAACGATCGCATCGCCGTCACCTGGGAGAACGTCCCCGAGTTCGGCGCAGACAACGTCAACAGCTTCCAAATCGAACTCTTCCTCGATGGTCGCATCCGCATCACGCACCTGCGTATTGATGTCGGCGAGGGCATCGTCGGGGTTTCCGCCGGTGACGGCACTCCGGCCGACTTCATCGAAAGCGACTGGAGCGCCTTCAGCTCCTGCTCCGCACGGCTGACGTTGTCCGTCCCAAGCCCCGTCGCGGAGAACGCCGGCCTGCTCCCAGACGCGGGACTCGTCAGCCTCGATCAGCCCGCGCTGGCACAGGTCACCGTCTTCCTCGTCTCCGCGAACACGAACGTCGCGACCATGCCGACAACCGTCATCATCCCAGCCGGGGAAACCAACGCGAGCTTCCCCATCACCCTCACCGACAACGCGCTCATCAACGGGACGACGCGTGTCCGCCTCACCGCCAACGCCGTCGGACGCCGCCCGGCCACGGCCTTGCTAACGGTCACCGACGACGAAGTGGCCTCGCTGGGCGTGAGCCTGCCCGCGCGAGCGCGCGAAGGCGATGGACTGCTCGCCGACGCCGGCATCGTCACCGTGAACCCCGCGCCCGATCGCGCCCTGATCGTGCGGCTGCTCTCCGCGAACACGAACGAACTCGCGGTGCCAAACGGCATTGTGATCGTCCCTGCGGGACAGACCTCCGCCGTGTTCAGCGTGCAGATCGTGGACGACCGGCGTGTCGATGGCGATCAATCCGGTAACATCATCGCCTCGGTGGAATCCTGGCCACAAGGTTCCGGGACCATGACCGTCGGCGACAACGAGAGCACCAACCTCTTCCTCAGTCTGCCGGCCCTGGTGAACGAATCTGCCGGCACCGTGATCAATGGCGGCACCGTGTTCCTCGAGGGGACCGCCATCTCCAACGTGACCGTTTCGCTCGAATCGCTGGACACGAGCGAGATCACTCTCCCGCCCGCAGTCACCATCTTCGCGGGGCAGAACTTCCGGCGATTCAACCTCACCGTCGTGGACGACACGAGCCTCGATGACACCCAGGCGGTCTTCATCACCGCGAGCGCGCCGGGCTTCGGCGCAGGAACCGGCACTGTGAGCGTCGCGGACAACGAATTCCCAGTGGAACCGTTCTTCCCGAACCCGCCGAACTTCGCGACCAGCGTCGCCCTCGACGCGAACCTCTCATGGAGCTCCGGCGACGGAGAGCAGATCATCAATGGCGACTTCGAGCGCGGCGACCTCACCGGCTGGATCGCGGAGAACACAGGCATCGGCAGCTTCGTGATCAACAACGGCACGTTCGACCCGCGATCCCCGGACGGCCCCACGCCGGCGTTTGCCGGAAACTTCAGCGCGTTGAGCCGCCAGCAGAACGCAGGACTCCGCTCCATTTACCAGGATGTGGTGATCCCGGCGGGCGCAACCTTCGCCACCTTGAGCTGGACGGACAGGATTCGGAACCACGGCACCGCGTTCGGTCCCGAGCAGAGTTTCAAGGTCACCGCGCGCGACCTGATCTCGGGCGCAACCAGCCTCCTCTTCGACACGACGAACAACCTGCCGCTCCTCAACGACTGGACCAATCGCGTCGTCGATATCACATCGTTGCGCGGCCGGACGCTGCGGCTGGCGTTCCTCGTCCAGGATGAACTCGGGTTCCTCAACGTGCATCTCGACAATATCAGCCTCTTCGTCGGCTCGCCGCTGCCCACGACCTTTGACGTTTACTTCGGCACCAACCCTGTCCCCGGCGCGACGGAGTTCGTCGGCACCGCCACGAACACCAGTTGGGAACTCCCGCCGCTCACCCAATGGACGACGTACTACTGGCAGGTCATCGCGCGTCGCGGTCCGGCGGGCGTGCCGAGCCCCGTGTGGCGATTCCTCACTCGCGGCAGCTCCGGCACCAACCTGCTCGTCCGCGCCGGCTCCGTCTGGAAATACCTCGACGACGGCTCGGACCAGAGCACCGCCTGGCGCGAACCCGGTTTCGACGAAAGCGAATGGGCGGAAGGCCCGGCGCGCCTCGGTTACGGCGGCGACGGCGAGCGCACGACCGTGAGGTTCGGTGCCGACCCGAACAACAAACCCATCACCACCTACTTCCGGCATTCCTTCACCATCAGCAACGCTGCGGACTTCGTCAGTCTCACCGGCCGCATCGCGCGCGACGACGGTGCGGTCGTGTATCTGAACGGCGTTGAAGTCATCCGCGACAACCTGTTGTCCGGAGTCCTGAACTATCGCACCCTGGCAAACACCACCGTCAACAGCCCGAACGAAACGGCGTTCTTCAGCTATCCGATCGCGCCGCAACTCCTCGTGAATGGCGTCAACGTCGTCGCCATCGAGATTCATCAGGTCCAACCCGACAGCTCGGACATGGGCATGGACTTCGATCTCTCGGGCACCCTCGCGATCCGCACGAACCAGCTTCCTTCCGTCACCGTCACAAACCCGATCAGCTACGCCCAGTTCACAACCCCGGTCACCGTGGTGCTCTCTGCCTCCGCCAGCGACGCCGACGGCACCATCCGACGCGTCGACTTCTACGCCGGGACAACAAAGATCGGCGAGGACACCACCGCGCCGTACACCTACTCGTGGATCAATCCTCCTGCCGCGACCTACGCCATTACCGCCATCGCGATGGACAATACCGGCGCGACGAACGCCTCGACGCCGGTCTCCTTCGTCGTCAATCGCTCCGGCAACATGCCCGTCACACTCGCGCCGTTCGGAGCGCGCTGGCGCTACCTCGACAATGGCAGCGATCAAGGCACCGCCTGGTCCGGCACCAACTTCAACGACTCGGCCTGGGCCCAGGGCCGGGCGCAACTCGGCTACGGCGACGGCGATGAAAGCACCACTGTCGGCTACGGACCGGACCCGAACAATCGTTACATCACGACTTACTTCCGACACACCTTCACGAACATCGCCAACTTCACCAGCCTGTCCGTGAGCCTCATCCGAGATGACGGCGCGGTGGTCTACCTCAATGGCGTGGAAGTCTTCCGCAACAACATGCCCGCCGGCACCATCACCCGACTGACTCCGGCGACTTCGGCCCTCAACGAACCGGAAGAACACCAACCCGTCGTCGCGAACATCAATCCCGCCCGCCTCGTTCGCGGCCGCAACGTCCTCGCCGTGGAAGTGCATCAACGCGACGTGTTCAGCTCCGACCTCAGCTTCGACATCGAACTCAGCGGCCTCGGGAACTTCCCGCCCGCCGTGGCTCTCACCGCGCCGGCAAACGACTCCGTCTTCACCGCGCCACCCACCGTAACGCTCGCCGCCACCGCGTCCGACCGCTACGGCACCGTCGCACGCGTCGCCTTCTTCGACGGCACGACTCTCATCGGCACCGACACCAACGCGCCCTTTGCCCTTCCCTGGCAGCCGACGCCCGGCATCCGCCAGATCACGGCGCTCGCCACCGACAACCTCGGCGGCACAAACCGCTCCGCCCCAGTGCAGGTGAACATCCTTCCGCCGCCGGCCATCACCGCCACCATCAACAGCGACGCACTCACCCTCGCGTGGCCCGCCACCGCGTTTGAGTTCTCGCTGGAATCCGCCTTCAACCTCGCGCCGCCGCTCCTCTGGTCGCCCGTGACCAATCCTGTGGTCAACGACGGCAGCCAGTTCAAAACCATCCTCGGCTCCGGCCAGACCAACCAATACTTCCGCCTCTTCCGCCCGTGACGGAGGCGATGGTGGCCGGCCGGATCGAATCCGGCCGGCCACCATCCAACGCCTACCAGTCCGTCGGCTTGTAGTCCTTCAGAAACTTGCCCCAGATGTGCTCGCCGGTGTTCTTGCCGGCGATGATCGGGTCCACGATGCGCGCCGCGCCGTCGACGATGTCCAGCGGCGGATGGAACCGATGCTCCTTCACCTTGCGCTCGGCGATGTGGACCGGATCTTCATCCGTCACCCAGCCGGTATCGACGGCGTTCATGTGAATGCCGTCCACGTGATAATCCGCCGCCGCCGTGCGCGTCATCATATTGAGCGCCGCCTTGGCCATATTCGTGTGCGGATGCCGCGTGGTCTTGAACTTCCGGTAGAACTGCCCTTCGACGGCCGAGACATTGACGATGTGCTTGTCGCGATCCGGCACGCGCAACATGAGCGGCTTGAGCCGCGCGTTGAGCACATACGGCGCAATGGCATTCACGAGCTGCACTTCGAGCAACTCCACCGTTGGCACTTCGGCCATGAGCAGCCGCCACGAGTTGCGCTCGCGCAGATCCACCTGTTGCAAGTCCTGATCCAGCCGGCCTTCGGGAAAGAGCGCCTTTTGCGCCGCGAGTTCCTCGGGAAGCAGCGGCACCTGCGAAAGCTCGGCGGCGTGAGTCAGTCCGGCCAACGCCGCACCCACCTTGTAGCCACCGACGTGAGTTGGTTGTGCAGCCAAGCCTCTCGCGCCCGGCTCCGGCAACAGGTGGTAGCCGCGCAGCCCTTCATAGGCGCCGAGTAAACGGCGGGCATCCTCGGACATCGTCGAGACGGACGCCGTTTCGCCTTCCATCATGTGCTGATAAAAATCCGGCGGACGACGGACCGTCTGGCAGGCGTTGTTGATGATGTAGTCGAGGCGCGGATACTTCTCGATCATGTGCCGGCAGAACGCCTCGACGCTCGGCGTGTGCCGCAGGTCGAGGCCGAAGATTTCCAGCCGGTGCCCCCAGTCCTTGAAGTCCGGCTCGGCCGCATAACGCAGCGCGGAGTCGCGCGGGAAGCGCGTGGTGACGACCAGTTGCACACCGCAGCGCAGGAGCTTGATGCCCGCCTGGTAACCAATCTTCACCCGCCCGCCCGTGAGCAGCGCGACGCGGCCGCGCAGGTCGGCCAGTTCCGAGCGCTTGCGCCAGTTCAAGTCAGCGCACGCCGGGCAGAGCTGATCGTAGAAGTGATGGATGGCCGAGTAATTCTGTTTGCAGATGTAACAGTTCTGCGGCTCCACCACCTCGCGAAATTCCGGATCATCGGTCACCTCCTGCTGATCAAAGTCCGCCGGGGGAAAAACATTCGGCGTGGTGAAAACTTTCTCGCGGCGCAGCTTTCGGATGCCCGTCTCGTTCAGACGCGCCTGATCGCGCTGCGCCTTGTCGGCCTTGCGCTGCTTGACGCGGGCCTTCACCAACCGGCGGCGCTGGCTGAGGTCGGGGCAAAAGATCTCCCCGGCGGCAGCCTGGAGACGGGTGCGTTCCTCGACGGTTAACGACGCCAGCAGCGTGCGATTAGCTGCGGCCTGTTCGAGCAACGCCACGCTCTCGCGCAGGCGCGCAGCCAGCACTTCGTTAGATTGCGTCGGGTCGCCGGAAGGAGCCGCGCCAGGATTCGGTTGTTCAGACATTACGTTGAGCCCGGCACCCTACGCATCCCCGCTCCGGAGGAAAAGCGTGCAATCGCACAGCGCCCGTTCAAGCAACCCTCTCGGCCTGCCGAAGAAACGGCAGAACGCCACCACGCGCGCAGCGCGGCATTGAACGTCGGTCCGGGAAGAAGCCGTTGCGAACATGGACAGGCGTGACTACGGTTCAAACACGATGTCGCTGGCTGATCGAAATTACATGCGGGATGACTACGGCGGACGCTCATGGTCACCGACGGTGGCCATCCTGGTGATCAACATCCTCGTCTTCTTCCTCGAAGCTTCCGGTGGCACGACGGCGTATCGCCTGTTCCAGGACTACGGTGCCTTGAGCCTCGGAGGTATCCAGCGCGGCTTCGTCTGGCAGTTCGTCACGTTCCAGTTCATGCACGGCGGCATCCTGCATCTCGTGCTGAACTGCATGACGCTCTATTCGCTCGGGCGCATCCTGGAGGCGGAGTTGGGCAAGGCTTCCTTCCTCAAGCTGTATCTCCTGAGCGGCGTGGCCGGCGGCGTCCTGCAACTGCTCTCGGGCCTGGTTGTGCCTTCCTGGGCTGCGCCGACCGTCGGTGCTTCGGCGGGAATCTGCGGTCTGGCCGCCGCGTTCGGGCTCATCCACGCGGACGCCACCATCTCGATGTTCTTCGTCATCCCCTTCCGAGCGCGCTACATCCTGCACCTCACGGTCGGTATCTCCGTGCTCTTCATCCTCCTCTTCCCGGGCCTGCCGCTGGCGCACGGCGCGCATCTGGGCGGTGCGTTCTTCGGCTACGCCTACGTGCGGTGGATGCTGTCCTCCGACTGGTTCAACAACGTCTGGGCGTCTGTGGTGGAAAAGCTGCGCGCCGGCCGCCGCTCGCGACCCATCGTCAAGGTACGCTTCCCCGGCACGTCGAAGTCGTGGGAGAGCGAACCGGTGGCGCGCAAGGAATCCGGAGATTTCATCACGAAGGAAGTGGATCCGATCCTCGAAAAGATTTCCGCCCACGGCATCCACAGCCTCACGGAAAGCGAGCGCCAGATCCTCGAAGCCGCCCGCAGCCGGATGGACAAGCGGTAGCCTTCGTTGTCCGGTTCACGGCCACGCCAGCCGGTAAGTCCGCAACAGCGCACCCGAGACGACAGGAGTGGGATCCACGAAGAGACCGGTTCCATCCAACCCGACTGTTACAGTCCCCAGCGTAGCCCAGCCACTCAATGTGTCCGATGCCTCGACTCGATAGCGCCGGCCCGGTGCACCCGTGAAGCTGATCTGCATTAGTCCACCCACCACCGGTTCGACTCCTGTGATCACCGCGCCCTGAACGCTCTTGACGATCCAGTCGTCCAGCAAGCCAATTCCCGCGGCATCGAGCTGTGAGGTCGCCAGCGGCGGCATGTGCAATGAGCCGAGTTGCGAAACACGGGTGTGAATCATCGATTCGGCCAGCACGCCGGGACGAACCACCCGTCGGGCGGGATTCCCGAGATCGTTGATCAAGACGCCGTTGATGATACCGGCCTGCGCCCAAGGCGTCTCCAGCCGCGCATCCCAATGGCCACGCCCCGTTCCGCCCGGGCGATGACAGTAGGAACAATTCGCGCCGAGATAGGATCGCACCCGATGGTCAAGGGTCGCGGCGGAGTTTGTCGGATGCGTGTAAGCAAGCAGGCTGTTCGTGGAGTTGACAGGCGCACTGAAATACCCCGCCTGGCTCAACCACAAGATTTGGTTGACCATCGTCCCGCCGTCGTCGCGCAGTCGATTGAGCTGATGCGTCTGGAAGCCGAGGGCGTGTCCACCGACAGGAGTGTGACACGTCGCGCACTCGCTTCGCCCCGGGTAATGCCAGACTTGCGTGCGCATCGTCGCGCCGTCGCGGATGATCAGCGTCTCATCGAGGCCATCGTCGTCCACCAACGTCGCGTCGGTCTGAGCGGTGTTCCACTTGTAGGTCACCCCATAGACGCCTGACTGATTCTTGACGAGGAACCGCGTCTCCAATCGCCGCGACGACGACGCGACGCCGTTGGTCATCTCCATCTCGAAATGTTTCACCCAAACCGTGCCCGTCGGAAAACTCCAGTTCGCATTCGAGTTGAAACCGATGAACTGGTTCAGGCGCGGCACCGAGAACCAGCGCCGCTTCTTCGCGTGATCCGACCAGAACGGCGCGTTCAGATCATAATCCACCACGCCGGGCTGCGGCGTGAGTGTGGCGAGATTCTGGAATGCGCCGGTGCCGGAGAGCTGCGCCGGCAGCGTTCCGTTCGGAGTGGTCGCGACCAGGCGCTTCACCTCCGAGAAGTCCCACGGAAAACCGTAGAGCAAATCGCCATTCGACGGATCGACGCCGAAACACGCCACCCCGACGTCATTCACCAGCCGCCGCCAGTTCAACGCGTTAGTGCCGTCGAGTCGGACTGCCCAGATATTCCCGACGGCGTGATCTCCGAAGATGTAGTCGCCCACCAATCCTGGAAGGTTGCGGCCACGATACACGCGCCCGCCCGTGATTGAATTTCCCTGGAAGTTTCCAGAACCGTGCGGGTATTGGAGGATTGGAGGAATGAATCTCATCCCGCCCGGCGGCGTGCCAGTGCCGGTGGTCGTCCCCTCGAAGTAGTTCCAGCCGTAGTGCCCGCCGCGTTCGATGATGTTGATTTCCTCCCGCGCCCCTTCCCCGACATCGCCACAGATCAACCGGCCCGTCTCGTCATCGAAACTGAAGCGCCACGGGTTGCGCAATCCGACCGCCCAAAATTCCGTTCGCACCGTCGCGGGATCGATCGCGACGCCGTTGAATGAGGTCGCTCCAACGAACGGATTATCGGCCGGCACCGCGTAGTTTGTCGAAGAAGCCGGGTGGGAATTGGGAGCCAGGCTTCCGAACCTCTTGTCCACATCGAGCCGGAGGATGCCTGCAAAGAAGTTCCGGTTGATAAAGCCGGAATTCCCGTAGCTGTCGCCTCCACCACCCTCGTCGCCCAGCGAGAGATACAGATAGCCGTCCGGCCCGAAGTGCAAATCGCCGCCGTTGTGATTGTCGGCGCGGTCATGCTGGTTGATCAGCACGACCTCGGACGCCACGTCTGCGCGACTCGGGTTGCCGGCCTGCGTTTGAAAACGCGCCAGGCGATCGTGCAATCCAGTGCCCAAAGGCGTGGAGCTTTGAAGCGTGTAATAGACGAAGAAAAGGCGGTTCGTGGCGTAACCCGGATGAAACGCCATTCCCAGTAGTCCGCCTTCGCCATTTGCGTCCACGCGGGAACTGATGTTAAGGAACACGGACTTGGTCGGGCTCGCGAGATTGGTAATGACCAAGATCGTTCCTCCCTTCTCCACGATGAACAACCGATTCGTCTCCCCCGGCGGAGTAGCAAACGCCACCACACCGTCGAAGTTCATCCCCGGAAAGGCGTTCTGTCTTGTGTAGCTGTAAGGCTCCTGTGGAAAGGCCAACGTCGTGTTCGCCACGCGCGTGGCACCCAAAGCATGCTCACCGAGCATGGTGAACACCGTAAGGAGAAGTCGGGCGAGATTCTGCCAGCCGGTTACAACATGGTACTTCTGAAACGACATGCCGCTAGATTATCGGCGGCGACCGTAACCGCGTTCATCCCCTCGTGCAATCAGCACAGCCGCAAATACCAGCAACTACGCAGACGAAGCCTTTTTCAGCAACTGGCTGGCTCAACGCCTCAGCGGTGCGCTCCAACGTTCCCCGACGAGCGCACGGGCTACAATCCTATCCGCACCGGAGATCTTCACGCCCGGGCCGGCCAGTTGCGCTTTCGCTGAAACCGATCCCCCCGACGCACGTGGATCGCTGCCGTCGGTCGTATAATACACTTTGCCGGACTGGGCGGAGAGTTGCGCGCTGCCGCCGGTCAAAGTCACGGCAGGTGCGGGCACGAACTGTTTGTCCACCCACGCAAACCGCTGGTCGATGAAGCCCTTCATGTAGCCAATTTCGTCGTCATACGATTTTCCAACGAACGTGTTCGGCCAGATGCGGCGGGAGAGGATCGGCCAACGCTCGAAGTTCCTCGATCGCGCCCCGCCGATGTCCGTCACGAGAGCGTCAATGCGCGCAAATACGTTCGAGATGCTGAAGACAGTGGCACGAAGTTCCGCGAGGCGATCGACGTAGCGTTGCGCGAAGTCCGGGTCTTCAAAGAGACGCCGGTAGTACGAGTATTGCCGGTCGTCCAACTGCGGCCAGTACCAGTGCTCGGCCATCTGACCCTGCTTACCGTTCGCGTTGCCGTAGCTCAGGTTCCAGTCCCAGATCGGCTCCATCTTGATCTTCCCGCCGCGGTCCTTCTGGAAGAACGTGCTGAACCGGAAGCCATCAATGTTCTTCGTCAGTTCCACGATGATGTGGTGATCAATGAACGAGTCCGGATCGATGTAGGCGGCATAGCCCTTCACGGGATCCTTGAAGTCCGGCCCGGCGAGCACGCGTTCGAATTCGTTGAGATGATTCCGCAGCCAGGCCCGCTGCATGGCAGTGATTTCGTCCGCCTTGGGCTCCACGTAGAAGAACTCGTTGCCGCTGGAGGTCATGAACACTTCAGAGCCGCCATCGCGCTCGATGATCATATCCTGCCCGCGAACAATGGTGCGCGAACGAACAATTCCGCCATTGTTGCCGTCGATCCGTAAGGGGTCGCGAACCATTTCTTCGATCCCCACGTCGCGCCTCATCCTTCGGTCGCCCTGCCGCAGCTCACCGCCCACCGGCGGCAGGAACCCGGCCGGGTCCGCCGGGAATCCGCCGGGCCCGGTCGGATAGCCGTAGCGGTTGCCGGAATTTCCGCCGAAACCCTGGCCACGGCCTTCCACAGTCGGCGTCGTCTCGCCCTGGTTGTCCCAGTGATCCTTCTTGAAAATGTAACCGCCCGTGATCGCCGGCACGGCGTTGTCCTCGGGCTTGAGCTTCTGAATCGGCACCCGGCCCTTGCCGCGCTTCACCTTTTCTTCCAGCACATACACGCCCATGTAATGGCGCTTGCTCAGGCGGCCTCCGACCTGGTTGAGGAACACTTCCACGAACTTCGCCCTCGATGCGTAGCGGCCCATCTGCCGGGAGAGATCATAGGTGAGCACGTCCCGCAGCAACGTCTTGTCAGGATACGGCGCGTAGAGCACCCAGTCGCCGTCCTCCGGGAAGCCCAGCAGCGAAACCGACTTCGACTTCCCGGCGTCATCGCGGGTCTTGAGCGAGAACGAGCGCTTCAAGTAACGCAGCGACGAGTAGCCCCGGAGATTCAGCTCGCCGCGTCCCTCGTAATTCGCCTCGCCCAACAATTTCGCCTCGCCGTTCTTCTCATCAATGACCCGGATCGAGGCCGCAGTTTTCTCAGACCGGATTACCTCGCGTCCGAAAGTGTTGAGGATGACGATCGGAAGGTTGCCGACGAAGCTCTCGAGTTCCTTCTCAGTCACCGTGTAAGTCTGCGACACCACCGGCCCACCCGTCCCGCTGTTCCCAAAAACCCGCGCACGCACCTGCGTCGTGCCCGTCAGCCGCAACTCGCCTGCGACGGTCTCGGACTTTTCCGTCGGATCGCTCCCGTCCAGCGTGTAGCGAACGACTCCTCCGGGCGCCGAGCTCTCCACTTTCACCGCCACCGACCCGGCAAAAACGCCACTGCGTGGGGAAAAGTTGGGCCCAGGCCCGGCCGCAAGTTCCGCCTTGGGCGCAGGTGCCGCGATGCCGGAAGGTTCGGGGAAAAGAAAACATGCGAGGGCCACTACGACTGCCCACACAGATTGAGGACGCGCACGCATACGGGCGAATCAAAGCGAATTTGCACGCTGCCGCCCATCAAATTCTCGTAAACCCGGCGGCCCCGGCCACACACAAGAGAATCTTTTCCAGCCCGCCACCGCCGTTGGCAAACCTACTGCTAGGCAACGTCTGACACATGCGTAACCCGAAGAACTCGCAGCGCCGAAACAGCCTGAGCGTTCCCTCCGGACCCGCCGCGTTCCTCCCGCGCGCGGGCACTCGAAGGCACTTCGCATCGTCAGAAATCCACCCGACTCAGAACCACATCCCCACACCAGAACCATCCAGCCCCATGAAAGCCAACGCCAACGCCTCACGCTCAAAATCCTCCGCCAATCCGGCCAAAACCCGCACTGCGGAACCCGAAGGCCAGCTCTTCCTCGGATACAAGGCGCTGGGAGAACTCCGCATTCTAATGCGCCTGGCGTCACCGACCGCCAACTCCACTGAATCCGCCGATTCCTCGGCCAGCCGCCGCTCATTCTAGAAAAGACTTTCTCCAAACTCCCAGCCCGGCCCGTGTCCCGACATTGGCCGGGCTGACTAGTTTTCAGACACGCCCTCCATCAACCTCGCATCTAATGCGCGGTACCCGGGACGATCCAGCCCCGCTCGCGAACGGAAGTTGGATCGCCACAAGGATGACCCTTTGACCGTCCGGCCGGCTCTCTGGCATAACCGCGCCATCTCATGGATCTCTCTGAACTTTCCTGGCCGGCCGTCGCTGCTCTGCCGAAGGATATGCCGGTCGTCTTTCCGATCGCGGCGCTGGAACAGCACGGCCATCATCTCCCGCTCTATACCGACAGCTTCCTGCTCGGCGAAGTCATCCGTCGCGCGAAGGAGCCGCTCGCCAGCAAGGTGCTCTTCGCACCACTGACGTGGCTGGGAAACTCCGACCATCACCTCGATTTCACCGGGACGCTTTCCGCTGCGCCGCGGACGTACCTCGATCTGCTGAACGGACTTGCAGAGAATTTCATCGAGCACGGCTTCAAGCGACTGGTGTTCATCAACGGTCACGGCGGCAATGACGTTCCCGGGCGGCAGGCCGTCTTCGAACTCCGCCAGCGTCACCGCGAGCGCGACGACTTGCTGTTCCTCATCGGCACGTACTGGAGCCTTGGCGCGAAGCCGTGGGAAACGCTGCCATCACTCCACCAGCGCGAGATGGGTCACGCGTGTGAATGGGAAACGTCCATGATGCTCCGGATCACGCCGAACCTAGTCGGCGATTACCGCGCCGCGAAACCAGTCGAGCCTGGCGAGCCGTTCACGCCGGCGTCGCGCGGCTGGATCACCACGGATCGCTCCAGGCCCGGTCACATCGGCTGGCCGCACCTCGCGTCGGCGGAGAAGGGCGAGCATTTGTTCAACGCGTTCTCAGCGGATGTTGTCTCGCTGCTGGAACGCGTCGTGCGCTGGGACGGCAAATCGTGGAACGGCTGACCCCCGTGAACACCGCCAACGACACCGCCGCTCGCGCCCCATCCTGGAAATGGATCATCTGCGGACTGCTGCTGCTCGCCTCGGCGATCAACTACATGGATCGCCAGACGCTCGCGAACGCCTCCGTGCGCATCAGCCGCGAGTTCAATCTTTCGCACGAACAGTATGGCAACGTTGAGGCGGTGTTCGGCTACGCGTTCGCTGCGGGTTCGCTCGTGTTCGGTTGGATGGCGGATCGCTTCTCCGTCCGCTGGCTTTACGCCGTCGTGCTCGCGCTATGGTCGGTCGCGGGGTTCGTCACCGGCTTCGTGAAGGACTACGATCAACTGCTGCTTTGCCGCGTGCTCCTCGGGTTCTTTGAAGCGGGGCATTGGCCGTGCGCCATTCGGACCACCCGGTTGCTGCTCGATGAACGCCAGCGTTCGATGGGCAACAGTCTTCTCCAGAGCGGCGCATCCGTTGGTGCGATCATTACGCCGCTCATCATGCGGCTGCTGATGACGGAAGATCCGGCGACCTGGCGCATCCCGTTCTTTGTCGTCGGCGCGGTTGGATTACTTTGGATCATTCCGTGGTTGGTGATGCTGAAGGGGCACGACCTCCGCGCTCCGGCCCCTTCTGCTTCCGTCAGTGCATCGCCCGGATCATTCCTCAAAATCGCCTTTAGTCGGCGTATGCTCATCGTCTTCTTCGTCATCGCTTCCATCAACGCCACGTGGCAAATCCTGCGCGCCTGGATGCCGAAGTTTCTCCAGGAAGGCCGCGGCTACACCGAGGCACACGCGCTTTACTTCAACTCCGTCTGGTTCGCCGCGACAGATGTCGGCTGTATCGCGGCGGGTGCGCTCGCGGTCTGGCTGGCGAAGCGCCATTTCTCCGTGCATAACGCGCGAGTGCTGGTCTTCGCCGGATGCGGTGTGCTCTGCGCGTCGGCGTCACTCGTACCGTGGCTGGGACACGGCTGGCTGTTGCTACTGTTGCTTTCTGTGGCCGGAGCGGGCGCGCTTGGCGTGTTCCCGATTTACCACGCGTTCACGCAGGACATCTCGTCCGAGCATCAGGGGAAGATTACTGGTCTCGCCGGCGTGGCGGCGTGGCTCATTCCATCCTTCCTGCAAAAAGGTTTCGGCTGGCTGGCGGATCGCACCGGCTCATTTGACCTCGGTTTTGCGCTGGCGGGATTGCTCCCGCTCATCGCCGTCATTCCCATCTGGTTGTTTTGGAAGAACACAAACTCATCCCCCGCGAAATCATGAATAACGTTCTGTCCCTCTCACGGAGCGCCGAGCCTTGCTCGGCACAGCAAACACTGATGCAACCAACGGCCGAGCACTGCTCGGCGCTCCACTCACCGCGAATCTCCCGACGTTCTTTCCTCGCCACCGCTGCCACCGCCACGGCCGCGCTTGCGGCGGCCCCCTTGCATGCCGCCCAACCGTCGCGCCGCAAGACTATCGCGCTCATCGGCACCGAGGTTCGTACGCACTCGCACGCGCAACATTTCATCGATCGCTTCCTGCTTGGCTACACGTGGCAGGGCGTTTGGCGAAAGCCCGACGTCGATCTCGTCTCGCTCTACATCGATCAGTTTCCGGAAGGCGACCTCGCGCGCGGCACGGCGAAGCGTTTCAACGTCCCGATCTACCCGACCATTGCCGACGCACTCACGCGCGGCACGGGCAAGCTCGCGGTCGATGGTGTCGTTATTATTGGTGAGCACGGGAAGTATCCGAAGAACGAGAAGGGCCAGACGCTTTACCCGCGCTATAAGTTCTTCAAGGAGATCGTGAAAGTTTTCGAAGCGAGCGGCCGCAGCGTGCCGGTCTTCAACGACAAACACCTCTCCACCGACTGGCGCGAATGCGTCGAGATGGTCGAGGACTCGCGGCGGTTGAAGTTTCCGTTCCAGGCCGGTTCTTCGCTCCCGGTGACGAAGCGCACGCCCAGCATCGACATGCCGCACGGCACGCCGCTCAGCGAGAGCGTCTGCGCGGCGTATGGCGGGATGGACAGTTACGACATTCACGGCCTCGAAACCGCGCAGTGCATGTCCGAGCGGCGCAAGGGCGGTGAGGTCGGCATCTCGCGCGTGCTCGCCTTGCGCGGCGCGAAGATGTGGAACCACGCCGCGAGTCGCGAATCCACCAAGCGCCTGCTCACCGCCGCGCTGGTGCGCAGTCACAATCTACCGGTGAAGAATGGTTATCCGACGGACGCCGTCTCGTTCGAATGGGCGCGCGAAGTGTTCCCGGAAGGCTGGGCGTATTTCATCGATCATCGCGATGGCTTCCGCACGACGCTCTTCATGCTCGGCATCCAGGATTTCAACTACGCCGGGCTGAACAGTCGAACGGGCGAAATCATCTCGTGCCAGATGTATCTGCCGATGCCGACCCACGGCTCGACCACGGCGGACTTCTTCAACCCGCAGATTCGCCACATCGAACGCATGGTGGTGGAGAACCGCCAGCCATATCCGCTGGAGCGCACGCTGCTCACGTCTGGCATGACGCTCGCCGGCGTGGAATCATTCCATCGCGGTGTGGCTGTGGAAACGCCCGAGATGGCTCTGCGCTACACGGTGGGAAAGGAATCGTTCTATTGGCGGGACTGAGGGACCTCAACACATCTGCCGAGAGCACTATCGGCATCAGGCCGCAGTGCGCAACGGCTGTTCCGCAGATCCAAGGGAGGCAAGGCCGAGCGCCTTGAGCGTGAGTTCGATCAGAAGATACGGCGACGCGATGATGTCGTTTTCACCTAGAATCTCGGGCTGCGAATGCGCCTCGAAGTCCTTCAACTCCGTCAAGAACACGACCGGCGTCGCGCCGAAGCCCGCCTGTGCCTGCAATTGCGCGCACAGCTCGAATCCGCTCACGCCGGGCAATTGCACCGCGATGATGACGGCGGAGAAGCGTCCGCCGTCCGCGAGTTCGAG
>SXGS01466754.1_pt1 | contig 24703 bp, 23 predicted proteins | sample 3174681 | NCBI WGS metagenome assembly SXGS01 (sample SAMN11356861, study PRJNA531348) | freshwater metagenome | isolation source: freshwater sample F1-80 | place: China: Fuxian Lake, Yuxi | collected 2017-12-25 | reverse complement strand
GGAGGTGCTCCTGTGGAGTGAAGTTTTCAGGAGACTCTTCCACGTCTACCCAACTTCGACCTCAGTCAGAGCTAAACGACATTTTCAGCATACTTCCGAATGGAATCTGTCCGGAGCGACAATCAAATCGCCGTGGTCGTCGAGGCGCAGGCGGCGGTACGCACCGCGCAAGCCGCCCTCGCCAAGGCGCGCACCGAGCTCGGCAACACCGAGTCGCTTCGCCGTCAGTCTCTGGCCGCCGGGAAGCGTGTGTCGCAGGCGCGGGCGGCTCAGCGCTCCGGTACCGCGTCTCTGTCCGAGACCCGCATCAGAGCTCCCTTCAACGGGATGGTGGGACGACGACTGCTTCACCCGGGCGACATGGCGTCCTCGACCCAACCGATCCTCACCGTGATCGAGACCCGACGCACGTGGGTGGCCGCGGAGGTCGATGCCCAGGATCTGGCGCCTGTTCACGACGGCCAGCAGGTTGAGCTGAACATCCCCGCCTATCCCAGCCGCAGCTTCCCGGGTCGGGTGTCGCTGCTCGGGCGGGAGGCGACACCGCAAACCGAGGTCCGCACCAGCGCTCGAATTGTTCGGGTCAGGGTGTCGCTGGACGCGCTGCCGGACCGAGACCGCGAACTCTTCAAACCGGGGCTCGAGGTGCACGTTACCGGGAAAGCGCGGCTGGCGGAGAGTGCCCTGTTGGTGCCGAACGACGCCATCCAGGCCGATGTTCAGGGCACGTTCACGTATGTCATCGATGGCGGGATTGCCCGGCGTCGGCGCGTACGGACCGGATTTGTCGGCGCAACCGAAACTCAGGTCGTGGACGGTCTCCGCACCGGAGAGTCGGTGGTCGCAGCCGGCAAGGAAGGGCTGAAGGAAGGAATGCCCGTTCAGCCCAACGCCCCCAAAGAGGCAGCTCCATGAGTCGCATCGTCCGCATTGAAGCCATCCCCTGCTCGGTTCCCTTTCGGCATGCGTTCGTGATCGGTCGAGGGTCGGTCGGTTCCGCCGGAGGGACCGGACGACATGTCTTCGTGCGGATCGAAACGGACGATGGCCATGTCGGGTGGGGGGAAGCTCGAGCACTGCCGGCGTGGAGCTATGAGACCATTGAGTCCATCACCTTTGCCGTTCGGAACTACCTGGCGCCGCCTCTGATCGGCCGATCTCCGTTTGAGCTGAACGCCATCCACAAGATCTGGTACGACACGCTGACGCCGAGTGTGAGCAACGGCCAGCCGTTCGCGAAGTCCGCGCTCGATATCGCGCTCCACGACTTGCAGGGCAGGATCAGCGGCCGCCCGGTCTCCGATCTTCTGGGTGGAAAGCTGCGGGATCGGGTGCCGCTCTGCTTCGCGCTCAGCATCTCCGAGCCGGAATCGATGGCCGCCGAAGCGGGGGCCTATACGGAGTGCGGCTGCTTCAAGATCAAGGTGGCTGGAAACCCTGAGATGGATGCGAAGCGTGTGCACCTTATTTCCCGGGCCAGACCCGACGCCACGCTCTGGTTGGATGCCAATCAGGCATACCAGCCCGCGCGGCTGCCGCCGTTTCTCAAGGCGATCCGGGACGTTCCCCGAATCTTTTGTCTGGAGCAGCCGGTCAAGAGCGTGGACTGGCTCGGGCTGCGAAATGCCCGCGCACACTCTCCCTTTCCCATCGCAATCGACGAAGGCTGCTTCGGGAGCTGCGACGTGGCCCGCGTGGCCGAGCTTCGGGCGGCGGAGCTGGTGGTGCTCAAAGTTTGCAAGAGCGGCGGCCTGAGAGAGTGTCTGAAGTCCGCCGCCGTCGCGGAGGCGTGCGGACTCGGCTTGCTGGGGTCGGGACTCACCGAGAGCGGGATTGGATTGGCGGCCAGCATCCATCTCTTCTCCACCATCGAGACGCTGCTTCCGCCCGAGTTGAACGGCGTGCAGTTCCTGGAGTCGATGTGGGTCCACAACCTGGAGATCCAGGGCGCGGAGGTGACGGTGCCGACCGGTCCCGGCCTGGGGATTGATGTGGATGAAGAAGCGATCCGAGCTCACGCCATCGACCTGTAGCCTGCAAATCGTTCACCCGAGGCGCCATGGGCCGGTTCCGCAACACAACCCCATGGTGGATGCGCAGGAACCGGCTTTCTCGAAGTCCAACAGGCAGGCTGGAAACAAGAGGGATTGCCATGCGTCTTTTAACGTTCGAAACGGCGGGCCGACAGAGATTGGGAGCGGAGTGGGGCGGCGGAGTGATCGATCTCCAGAACGCTGCCTGCGCCGCGGAGTTGGTTCGCTACGGGATTGCCGCGGCCGCCGCGCTCGCCGATCGCTTTCCGAGCGATATGCTCGCCTTTCTCAACGGCGGGGCACACGCTCGCGCCGTGGCGAATGACGCCATCGACTTCGTAAGCGGACTGCCGGATGGAGCCATCGATCTCCTGAAGGGCAACAGCGCCCTGTTCTACCGCGAGGAGCAGATCCGGCGACGGGCGCCGGTGCCCCGGCCGGGAAAGATTGTCTGCGTGGGATTGAACTACCGCGACCATGCGGCCGAAAGCGGGATGCCGGTTCCAACCGAGCCGGTGTTGTTCTGCAAGTACGGAAACACCGTGATCGGCCCCAATGATCCGATCATCCTCCCCAAGACGAGCGATCAGGTCGACTACGAAGCGGAACTGGTCTTCGTCATCGGCAAGAGCTGTCGATCCGTCTCCGCCGCCGATGCGATGCAATATGTCGCTGGCTACACCTGTGGCCATGACGTCAGTGCGCGCGACTACCAGCTCAAACGCGGAGGCGGGCAATGGATGGTGGGCAAAACGTGGGACACCTTCGCGCCGATGGGGCCGGTCCTGGTGACCGCGGACTCCGAAATCGATCCCAACGCTCTGCCGATCCGCTGCGTTCTCAACGGGCAGGTTATGCAAAACTCGACCACTGCTCAGTTCGTCTTTAATGTAGCGCAGACCATCGAGTATCTCTCTCACGTGATGACGCTCGAGCCGGGAGACTGCATCTTTACCGGGACGCCGCCGGGGGTTGGTTTCGCTCGAAAGCCGCCGATCTTCCTGAGGGATGGCGATGTCGCGGAGATTCAAATCGACGGTATCGGGGTGCTTCGAAACCCGGTCAAGGCAGGATAGCGTCGGGCGCCGTGATGCCGGGCCGGAGGCTGAAAACGGGTGAGGTTGGTTCTCGGACCCACGAGACCAACCTCGCCGATCCGTCGGCAGGGGGCAAGGATGAGCGCTGATAACTCCACTCTAAACACCGAGCCGCTGGACGCGCGCGGCCGAAACGTGACGCTTGGGGTTCTGGCCGTGCTCGTGCTGTCGATCGGGGGCCTCCTTGGCCGGAGCCAGATGGAGAAGCAGTCCCGGATCGACGGGCTGCGTTCCGGGAGCGAAACGCTTCGCGCTCAGAGCGCACGCCGGCTCATGGCCGGATTCACGAACGACGGCCACGTGGCGGAGCAACTCCAGGGGGAGCGCCCTTCGGTGCGCTCGGCGGCCGTTCGGGCACTCCGAACGCTGGCACTCCGAGAGTCGGGTGACCTGGCGCTCGGCAAGATCTGCGCCCGGCTGCTGGTTCCGTTCCTGAAGGACTCGGACCAACCGGTCCGAGATCGCGCTATCCAGGCGCTGCAGGCGCTCGGACCCCAGCGGTCCGTGGAAGCGGCCGCGGCCGCTCTCGGGGACACGGACGCACTCGTCAAACTGGGCGCCCAAAAGGTGCTCGAAGGATTTCGTCACCAGTCCCTCGGAGCGCTGCTCGCCTTCACCGGAGAGGGCGGCAAGACGTCTCGGCTGCGCACGGCGCACCGGATCTTCGCGGGCAACGCTCTGGTCGAGCTGGCGAAGAAGGACGAACGTTTCAAGACCGTCATTCTCTTCGGCGAGCGAGCGGTGCTATCGCCGACTCCGGCCGGGGCGCCGCCGGTGGACGTGGTCTGGGGTCGGCTGGGTCTGTTCCTGGGCGAGTCGGCGCCGTTGGTGGGAGATCACTCGGCGCGCTTCTTTGGGCTGGTCGATTACCTGGACCCAGCGAACGCGAATGAGGATGACCAGAACAACGCGATTTCGGTGCTCGACCGCATCGGAGACACCCGGGCCGTGCCCTTTCTCATTCAGCGCCTCCCGTCTCCCGCGACCCGCCGATCCACGATCGGAGCGCTGGGGCGGATGGCGGATCGGCGCGCCACCGCCGACCTGGTTCGCCTGCTGCCGACGGACGAGACGAATCGAGTGGATATCGTGATCGCCCTCGGCCGCATCGCCGACCCTGCTTCCACCGGTGCGCTGATTCAGCACGGTCTGGGGAGCGTGAGCCAGCCGGTTCGGCTCGCAGCGGCAGACAGCCTGCGAAATATCGGAATTCCGGCCGTCCCGGCGCTCCTCAAGGCGGCCGCCGAGCGCGACCCGAGCGATTCGGGACACTACAAGCCCGAGGGCGCCGTTCGTTCGCTGGCGGGAATCCGCGCGCCCGAGGCCGTGACGGGCGCCATCGCGGGGCTGCGGCATCCTGCGCCCAACGTGCGAGAGGCGGCGGCACTTGCGCTCGGAGACTCCGGCAGCCCGCGCGCCATCGCTCCGCTCATTGCGGCGTTTCGCGATACCAACGGCCGGGTCTCGGGCTTCGCCGCACGATCCCTTTCCAGCCTCGGCGCAGCGGCGCTCCAACCGCTTGCGGCCGCGCTGGATGAGCCGGACAAGGGATACTGGGCCTCGCTGGCCCTCACCTACGCCGGACGCTCGTCGGCGCCCGTCCTGCTCGATGTGGTCCGGTCCGGCCGTCCCGCCGGAGCACGGGCCGCCGCGGGCCTTCTCGGTGAACTGGGGGACTCCGGAGCGATTGCCGTACTGGAGGCGGAAATGCGGCGGCGCGCCGACCCCGACTTTCAATTCATTGCGTCCAATACCATCCAGCGATTGGGTGGCGTGGTCCCATCCGGCTAAACGACCAACCCAACCCTGAGTGGCGCCGCGAGCGTCGAGAGGAAGACTCCACATGCCTGTTCCGGCCGAAATGGAAGAGATCACCATCGCGAATCGTGAGCTGCGATTACGCTGGAAGTCACCGCGCTTCGGAGAGTGGCTGGCCTGGTGCTATGTGCCATCCGAGAGCGGAATGCCGAATGAAGGCGTGGGCTTCGAGGCCCGAGCCGCGTCGGCCGAAGCCGCGCGAGCCGAGGTGATTCGCCGCATCACCGATTACCTGACCGCAGAGAGCGGCGCCTAGTCCAGCATGGGAACGCAGCGACGGGTCGCCGTTCTCGGCATCGGCGGCGTCGGGGCCGCCGCCGCGCGTTTCCTCGCGGAGGCGGGACATTGCGTCGTCGGTTTCGAGCAGTTTCAACTCGACCACGATCGCGGGAGCTCCTACGGCGGCTCCCGAATCATCCGGAAGGTCTATCCCGACCCACTCTACGCTGAACTGATGCAGTCCGCGTACCCGCTCTGGATGGAGCTTCAGGCTCGCCGGCAGGAAGAACTGTTCCTCCGCTGCGGCGGCTTCTTCTTCGGCCCGGGCGGTCCCGGTGAGATGGCCGACACCGAGAAGGCCCTGCAGCAGGTCGGCGTTCCGTACGACCACCTGGACCGCGAACAGGCCGCGCGACGTTTCCCCCAGTTTGTGCTGAGAGAAGACGAGTATGGGATCTTCGAGCCGGACTGCGGGCTGCTCCGAGCGTCCCGCTGCGTTCGGGCATCCGCGGAATTGGCCACGGCGGCCGGCGCTGACCTTCGATTCAACTGCCCGGTCGAGCGCGTCGAAGTGGGTGAAGATCACGGCGCCCGCATCCTTGCCGACGGTGAGTGGCATCGCTTCGACTCGGCGGTGGTGAGCGCTGGTCCGTGGACGGCGCCGCTGCTGAAACCGTGGGTCGACCTGCCGCTCGAGGTCACTCGCCAGCAGTACGCGCACTTCACCGTAACCGGGAACCGGGGAGACTTTTCACCCACCCACTTTCCCGTCTGGATCGACCAGGAAGAGTTGATCTACGGGTTTCCTGAAAACTCCGACGCGCCCGGCGCCAAAGTGGCCAACCACAATCGCGGCGTGCTCCACGATCCATCATCCGACGATCGCGAGCCGAGGGACGTCGACGATGAGGTCCTTCGCGCGTACCTGAAGCGGAGAATCCCGCGGCTTCAGGATCCCATCACGATCCGGAAGGTGTGCCTTTACACGATGACTCCGGACTCGGACTTTGTCGTCGATCGGCTCCCCGGCGCGGAACGGGTGGTCTTCATCGGAGGTCTCTCGGGACACGGTTTCAAGTTCACCCTGCTGCTCGGTCAAATCGCCTCACGACTGGCCGACGACCGGGAAGCTGGCTATCCCCTCGACCGATTCTCGATCCGCCGCTTCTCCGTCGCGTAGCTGTGCCTGTCTTTCGCGTCTACACTGGGTCCCCGGCGCCCTGTCCTTACCTGCCGGGTCGGGAATCCATCAACGAATACTGGGTGACCCGGCGGTTAACGCCTGAGAGCTACCAACTCCTGATGGATCAGGGCTTCCGAAAGTTTGCAGCCGTGTCATTCCGTCCTCGCTGCGTGGGTTGCACCGAGTGTCGCTCGATTCGGTATCCGATCGAGCAGTTTCGGCCGGATCGGAGTCAGCGCCGCAACTGGAAGGCCAATCAGGATCTCCGAGTGGAGTTCAATCGCCCCACCCTGGATGATGCCCGGATGGAATTGTACGATCGCTATCACGAGGCTCAGGGGGTACTCCGCGGCTGGCCCGAAAACGATGTCGGACCCCACGAGTACGAGAGCACGTTCGTCCGCAACCCCATCCCCGGAGTCGAGATTTCGCTGTGGCTGGAGAACCGGCTGGTAGGCGTGGTTCTGACCGAACTCACGCCCGATGTGATTTCAGGGATCTACCATTACCACGACCCCGACCTCCGAAAGCGAGGTCTCGGCACCTACGGGATGCTCCACACCATCGAGCACGGCCGGCTCCTGGGCAAGCGCTACGCGTACTTCGGCTACTACGTGAAGGGCTGCGTCAGTGTCGAGTACAAGGCTCGCTTCCAGCCGGCCGAGATCCTGGACGACAACCGCGAGTGGGTGCCGTTCCGTCCGGATGAGGCGCCTGGGAGCGCTTAGTCGAGCAGGCGGGTGAGCGCCTCCGAGACTCGAACCGGGTAGTCGGCCCGCGGCTCGATCGCGCGCACGTCGACAGGCAGCCGCGCCAGACCCGCTGCCGCTCGGGCTCGCAGGGCCTCCAGCGCTTCCGGGGGCGCCAGGGGGATCCCACCGCGCATAACCCGTTTGAGGAGAGCCTCGCCCCCGAGCACGGGCTCATCCGCAGTCGTCACGAGGTCGTGGGACCAGCAGCCATCCCCACCCGCGAATCGGTAGACTTGCTTGGCTGCCGGAAACGTCCCTTTTCCCTCGCTCCGCTTGAACACGAATCGCTTCACGCCGTTCGATTCCAGCTCGGTCAGCTTGTAGACCCCGCCGAGTGCCGGAGCGTCCCGAGAAGTGATGAGGTCAGTCCCCACGCCGAACGCATCTACGGGCGCCGCCTGCCGCACCAACTCCTCGATCGCCCACTCGTTGAGATCGCCGCTCAGGATGATTCGAGTGTCCGCGCGACCCAGTTCGTCCAGGAGTCGTCGTGCACGGAACGATTCGACCGCCAGGTCTCCGCTGTCGATTCGAACGGCGGCAATCGGCGGCTCGATGCGGGCAGCGTTTCGGATGCCGTCGGCCAGATCGTAGGTATCCACGAGCAGGGTGCAGCCGTGGGGATAGCAGCGCGAGAAGCTCTCAAAAGCCTCGCTCTCGGTGGAGTGAGAGAGCACGAAGCTGTGAGCCGAGGTGCCCACCACCGGAATCCCAAAACGGCGGCCGGCTTCCAGGTTGGAGGTGGCGAAGCAGCCGCCGATGTAAGCGGCGCGTGCCGACTCGACCGATCCTTCGAAGCCGTGGGCTCGTCGGGCGCCGAACTCGAACACCGGGCGCGCCGCGGCGGCTCCAACGATCCTCGCGGCCTTCGTGGCAATCGCGGTCTGGTGGTTGACTGCAGTGAGCAGAAACGTCTCTACCAGTTGCGCTTCGATCAGGGGCCCCGCGACTCGGAGCAGCGGCTCTCCCGCGAACGCGATCGTGCCCTCGGGCACAGCCCACACATCTGCCGTGAAGCGGAAGTCCGCCAAATACCGCCAGAAATCGTCTGGAGCAGTGGCGAACACGGGCAGCGAGCGCAGATAAGCGACCGCTTCGGCGTCGAAACGGACCCTTTGAAGGAAGTTCAGACACGTTTCGAGCCCGCACACAACCAGGTAGCCTCGGTGGTGAGGCAGCCGGCGGACAAAGAGCTCGAAGGTGGCTCGCTCGCGAGTGCGCCCCTCTCTGAAGTGGGCAAGCGCCATCGTGAGCTGGTAGAGATCGGCGGCAAGACCCGAGAGTCTCGAAGGAGAATCAGTCATGACTTGCTCCTGCGCCATGAAAAACACCCCGCCGTGATCCGATGACCACGACGGGGCGTGCGGTTTAGCCGACGGAGCGGTACGTCGCTAAGACCAGTGAAACTTGGAGGCAGCCAGATACAGCAGCGTACTGAGGAACATGAAGCCGCCGGCCGCATACCGAGTCCACTCGGCCAACTTCTCCTCGACTCCGGCGCGTCCGCGAAGCGTAGGACTGCTGGAGCCACCCACGGCGCCCAGGCCCTCGGACCGATTCGTCTGCAGCATCACCAGCACAATCACGGAGATGCCCGCAATGCACTGAAGCCCGTAGAGAAAAAACTTCAAAACCTGTTCCACGCCGCCGACTCCTGAGTCTCACAAGAAGACTAAGGAGAGTGTAGTGGACGGCCGAACCGAGTGTCAACGAGCGCTCCCGCGCCGGATGGGCCAGGTTGGGGTGCATTCTGGCCTATCTTGGAGGCAGGGGGGTATCCAGACGCTGTCGAAACGCCTTATCTTAGGAACCCCACTCTTCTCACTGGCGTATAACCTGTTGGGATCCGGGGGGTGCCCGGTCTGCCTTCATCATCTGGACGTCGTGGCGCCGAGAATCATCTTCGGCCCAACAGCGATCATCAGTCCCTATCTGTTCGCGGAGGACCCTATCGAATGGGTGTAGCTATCAAGGCGGAAGGCCTTACCAAGCGGTTCTATCAGCGTGGTGAGGTCGTTGCCGTGGATCAACTCGACCTGGAGGTCATGGAGGGCGAGATCTTCGGCTTCCTGGGACCCAACGGGGCCGGGAAGACCACCACCATTAAGATGCTCCTGGGCCTGATCTTCCCCGATGCGGGCAGGGCCGAGGTGCTGGGCTTCCCCGCCGGCGCTCAAGAGATGCGCCGGGTGGTGAGCTACCTGCCGGAAAACCCGTACTTCTACGATTACCTTACCGGCGGAGAACTGCTCGACTTCTACGGGCGGCTCTTCGGGCTCCCGTCCGCCGAACGCAAGAAGCGCGTCGATCAGCTCCTCGATCTGGTCGGGCTTCGAAACGATAAGGCGAAGCAGCTCAAGCAGTACTCCAAGGGGATGATGCAACGCGTGGGAATCGCTCAAGCGCTCATCAATGATCCCAAGATGCTGATCTTCGATGAACCCACGTCGGGTCTGGACCCCGTGGCGCACATCGAGATCCGGAACCTGATCGAGTCTCTTCGAGACCAGGGGAAGACCGTCTTCCTCTCCAGCCATCAACTCTCTGACGTGGAACTCGTGTGCGACAGGATCTGCATCCTGAACTTCGGCAAGATGGTGAAGGCAGGCTCCGTGGGAGAGCTCACGTCGCAGGGCCGCACCGAGATTACCGCCAAGGGGCTTTCGTCCGACACGCGCGAAAAACTGGCTAAGCTCGCTGGATCAGTGGTCGAGCGCGAGGGCGCGGTTGTGGTGACAGTGACCGACGAGGCGTCGCTCAACACTGCGGTCGACATGATTCGCGCCGCTTCCGGAGTTCTCATCTCCGCCATCCCTCTCCGCAGAAGCCTGGAAGAGGTGTTTGTGGAGACCATCGGACTCGCGGGCCCGGGACGACGCATCGGCACGATGAACACCCTCACGCAGGATCGCACCGCATGAACACCTGGGTGATCGCGCGCACCACCTTCGGAGACTCCCTCCGGCGGCGGGTGCTTCTCATCTTCTTGCTGCTCGCGTTCGTGATGCTGACTCTGGCGCTGCTGTTGAACTACTTCACCGCGCGCGAGCAGAGCACGATCTTCAAGTCCACTCAGCTGGTGATCATCCTTATCTTTGGGGCCCTGATCTCCATCACCACCGCTGTGTACCTCGTGCCGAACGAGATTGATCGGAGAACGATCTACTCGGTCCTGGCGAAACCGGTTCAACGGTGGGAATTCTTACTCGGGAAGTTCCTGGGCGGCGCGCTCACCGTCGGCTTCATGATCGGCCTCATGTCGCTCGCGCTGATGCTGGTGCTGTCGATCCTGGCGCTCAAGCCACCTTCGGGCGCTGCCGACGTGCAGCAACTGCAAGAGGCTTCCGCGGGGGTCAACGTCAAGGACTGGCTCACCCGTTCCAGTGCGGAAATCATGCTGGTGATCCGCGCGGTGCTGGTGATCTACTTCCAACTCGTCGTGGTCACCGCGATCGCGACGACGCTCTCTCTCTACCTGGCGCCCACGGTGAACTTCGGCGTTACCGCCATCATCTGGATCCTCGGTCAGTTCCAGGATGCCCTCTCCGGCGTCATCGAGGATCGCACCCCTCTGGGCTTTGCGGTGAGAGGGGTCAGCTACGTCGTTCCTCACTTTCACGATTTCAACATCATGGGCAGCATCATCCACCCCGCCCAGATCGCCAAGGACTTCGATCACTGGGGCTATGCCCTGGGAGTCTGCAGTTACGGGCTGTTCTGGTCGCTCGGGGTGCTAATGATCGGTGTCCTGGTGTTCGATCGGAAGGAGGTCTAGCCGCCATGATGTCAGCAGCAGAACGGACCCGGGCATGGATCATGCTCGCGCTCTTCTTCCTGGTGAGCGCGGGGCTCAGCGAAGGCGTACGATCCGGCCACAAGGTGTATGTTGAGGCGAGTCGCCCAGTGCAAAGCGTGGATCCGAGAGATGCCACGGGAGATCGCAGCGCCCTCAAGGGCACCGCGTTCCAGACCCTCATTCCCAGCCTGCTGGGCGTGCGGGAAGTGCTCGCCTCGCTTATGTGGGTTCGCGCCGACGACTATTTCCATCGAGGCGAATATCGACCCATCATCCAGATGGTCAAGCAGATCACGGCGATCGACCCGAACCAGATCGACGTGTACGCCACAGGCGCCTGGCACATGGCCTACAACTTCATGGATAAGCGCCTCATCGCCGATGGCGTGAAGTTTCTGGAAGAAGGCTCGAGGAACAACGACACGGTCTACGACCTCTACTTCGAGCTGGGCTACATGCACTATGACAAGACCAAGGACTTCCCGAAGGCGGTTCATGCGTACCAGACAGCTGCGGAGCGCGGCACGACCATCCCGGGACGAAAGGCTCCACCCTCCTACGTGCGGCATCAGCTTGCCCACGCGATGGAGAAGATGGGCGACATCGACAAGAGTCGAGCCCAGTGGGAGCGCAATATCCGCCTCGCTCAGGAACTACAATCCCAGGGCGAGCAGAACTTCGGCGCTGCCGGCCTGAACATCGACGCCGCTGAGAACAACTTCTACATGACCGACCGGCGCATGAACGAGCGTCTGGCGGCGGGCGCCGAACGCAGCAAGAACCAGGCTGAAGCGCTGCGACTGTGGGAAGCCAACGTGAAGCTCGCTCAGGATCTCCTGAAGCTGCACCCGCGTCACGGCAATTACACGAAGGACCTGCAGAAGGCGGAAGCTGAAGTGGCGCGACTTCGGGCCGGTCGGCTGCGCCCGATGGATCCCGCCGACATTCGCATCGTGTTCAACGTCGCGAGAGTCGGCCCCAAAAAGATCGAAGTCGCGGGAACGTGCAACGTCCTCGATCTCTCCCGGGTCCATGTCCGAATTCAGGACAAGGACTACGAGGAGCGGATCAAGAAGGGCTTCGACTTCAAGATGCGCTATTGCACGCTCGAGTACGACAACGTCTCTGTGAAGCAGGGGCAATTCCGCAAGACCTTCGAGTTGGACAAGGATCCGGCGGACATGGAGCGGGATCCCGCGGACATCTACCCGCTGAAGGCCAGCGAGTACGAGGTCTCCGTTTCCTACAACCCGAGATTGCAGGCAGTCTTCATTCAGGACAGCTACGGCTGGAGTGGAGAGGGCATCACCACTGAGAAGTCAGCTCTCGTGGAGGACGACACGCGGGCCGGCATCCTTCGCGGTAAGCGATTTCCGCTCCGAATGGTCTCCAAATCCATCACGATCACCAAGGACGACATCGTCGGAAACGGCAAGAAGCAGATCTACCCGGTGGGGAGATCGGTAGCCCCCAAGCCCATTCCGTTCACGCCGCCGCCTGCCGATCCGCAGGCGACGCCGATCAAGCCGCTGCCCGTTCCGCCGCCCTCGGCGCCGGCGGGGCACTCGGCGAACGATGGACACGGCCACTAGCCCTGATGCGGTGAGAAGAGCCCTTGATCTCGCCCGAAACTGAAGCGGGGAGGATCGGTCGCACGCCGATCCTCCCCGTTTTCTTTTGGTGGCCCCCGCGACAAGATTTCCCTCAGGGCGCATAATAGGAAACGGTGTGGCGTGCCGGTGACCGTCTCCGGGTCCTGCGCGACCGCCGGCTATCGAACCCCGTCAGGTCCGGAAGGAAGCAGCGGTAAGGTGTGCCTGCGGAGCGTTGCAGTCCGCTCGGTTGGCTCCGGTGCGCCCGCCGCCCCAAACCGCTGGAACTGGACGTTGCGGTCCAAGGGTGATTTCCGACGTCAGTCGGCGCGGAGCCGTCGAAACGACCCGCGTGGGTTCCGACAAACCCGCGCACCAACTCCCCGAAACGACCGAGATGGCCTATCTGTCCCTCTACAGGAAGTATCGGTCCCAGAGCTTCGAGGAGATATCGGGGCAGTCGCACATCGTGCGGACGCTTCAGAACGCCATCCGCTCGGACAAAGTCGGGCACGCGTATCTCTTCTGCGGACCCCGCGGCACCGGTAAGACGTCCACCGCTCGTCTGCTTGCAAAAGCGATCAACTGCGAGAAAGGCCCGGCGGCCGAGCCCTGCAATGTCTGCGACGCCTGTGTTCAGATCAGCGAGGGTCGGCACCTGGATGTCTTCGAGATCGACGCGGCCAGCAACCGCGGCATCGACGACATTCGAGATCTCCGGGACAATGTGGCTTTTGCGCCCGCGTCGGGCCGCCGCAAGGTCTATCTGGTCGACGAAGCGCATCAGATCACCAACGAAGGGTTCAACGCTCTGCTGAAGACGCTCGAGGAGCCTCCGCCCTTCGTGGTGTTCATCCTGGCCACCACGGATGCTCAAAAGCTGCCGGCCACCATCGTGTCTCGCTGTCAGCGGTTCGACTTCCATCGAGGAACTCTGGAAGAACTGCGAGACCGCATCGCCTTCGTGGCGCGGGCGGAAGGCGCGTCGCTCGACGCCGACGCCATCGATCTGATTGCCCGGGAAGCGAACGGCGGTTGGCGCGACGCCCTGAGCATGCTGGAGCAGGTGCTCGCGTACTGCGAGACCACCGCCACCGTTGCGGATGTCTATCAGGTGCTCGGCACCGTCGGGTTCGAGACCCTGTTCGAGCTGGCGGAAGCCATCCTCGCCGGGAACGGAGCGGGGGCGTTCCAACGAGTGGATGACTCCATCGCAGCCGGAAAGGATGCGCGGCAACTGCTCCGCGATCTCTCGGGCTACTTCCGAGAGTTGATGCTCTGCGCGGCCGGCCTCCCGTCGCTCCGTCCTCGGGAGGAAGCTTCCCGGTTGACGGCCCAGGCGAAGCTCTTCGGGGCCCCCCGGTTGGTCCAGGCGCTGGAGTATCTGGCGCAGACCGAAAAAGACGCCCGCTGGTCGGAACATCCTCGCTTCCTGGTGGAACTGGCGGTGGCGCGCATTCTCTTCCCACCGGCTCCCGTCGCCGCTGCGGCGCCGGCCGTGATCCCCGCTCCCTCGCCCGCAGCGGTCTCGGAGCGGCCGCAGTCTCGGCCTGCCCCAACACCTACTCCGACACCGGTCCCGGTTCGAACGGAGACGGCGGCGACCGTCCGCGAGACTCGGCCACCCGCCGATACGGCGTGGCTGCCTCCCCCGCCGCTCACCGTCGGCGACGCACGGACCGGCGGCCGCGACGATGAGGACGATTACGAGTTCCTCCCCGAGGCGCCGGTCCGCCCGGATCGGCCGGGCGCTACGCCGCCGCAGACCGGCTCCCTCCCCCGCTTCGCTCCGGTATCCAGCCCGGTATCCGGCCCTCCGGCCGGCCGGGAGCCGACCCCCGCCGGGAGCGGTGGGCCCGACCTGGAAGTCGTGCAGCGCAAGTGGCGGCTGGTGCTCGAGGAGTTGAAGCGGGGTCGGAAGATGACTCTCTACGCGATCCTCGCCGAGTCCAGCCCCGCCTCGCTGGAAGGCGACGTGCTTTACCTTCGCTTCCCGTATGAAACTCACACCCGACTCTTCGCGGAGAAGGGCCCCGTGGTCGCGGAGCCGCTGCAGGCGGTGATCCAGCAGCTCACCGGGGTAGTCTGCCGGGTTCGCGCGCTCGGGGCGCCCGCGGACTCGAAGAACGCGTCGACCGGCAGCGTCACCCGGAGTTCCCCCACCGGATCGACGGCTGCCGCCCGGCCGGCCCCAGAGGCGGCTCCCCCGTCGCCGCGCCGGGAGCCGGAACCGAATCGAGCGTCACCGAGAACGGAACCGATGTTTCCTGCCGCCGCGCCGCCGTCCGGAGCCCCTCCGGCACGTTCGGCCGGAGCCGGAGCTCCGCCGGCGCCCTCCGGGGGCATTCAGGAGCTCGTGCATGACGTCCTGGAAGTGTTCGATGGTCACCTGATGACCGATGGAATGTCAGAATAAGAGAGCGCCGCACGGCTTCTTTGCCGTCGGGAAAGGAACCGGAGCAAGCGAATGCGAGGAATGGGAAACATGGGCAACATGGCCCAGTTGATGAAACAGGCCCAGAAGGCGATGGAGCAGGCTCGGACCATGGAAGCCGAGCTCGCGAATTCGAGGGTGGACGGCACCGCAGGCGGCGGGATGGTGCGGGCGACGGTGAACGGCGCCGGATCCATTGAGGCCGTCACCATCGATCCGTCTTGCATCGATCCCAACGATGTGGAGATGCTTCAGGACCTGGTGGTGCTGGCGATTCGCGATGCCCAGGAGCACGCCCAGAAGATCCGCCAGGATCGGCTCGGGTCGCTGACGAACGGGCTCCCCATTCCGCCGGGGCTGTTCTAGCCCAGCCGGCTTCCCCCACAACGCCATGAACTACGCGCGGCCCCTGGCCCGGCTCGTTGGAGAGCTCGAAAAACTGCCCGGAATTGGGCCCAAATCGGCCCAGCGCCTCGCCTTCCACATCCTCCGGTTGGGGGAAGACGAGGCGCGGCAGCTTTCCGAAGCGATTTCCGAGGTGAAGCAGAAGATTCGGGCTTGTCAGGTCTGCTTCAACTTCACGGACCAGCCGGTGTGCGATCTCTGTCGAAACGAACGCCGCGACAAGCGATTGATCTGTGTGGTGGCTGAACCGCGCGACGTGATGGCCATGGAGCGCACGAACGAGTTCCGCGGCCGCTACCATGTTCTTGGCGGCGTCATCTCCCCGTTGGAGGGCGTGGGGCCGGAAATGCTGAGAGTGAGGGAACTCCTCACCCGAATCCAGGAAGACGACGTCCGCGAAATCATTATCGCTACCAATCCCACCGTGGAAGGCGACACCACGGCCATGTATCTCGCGCGGCTCATCAAGCCGCTCGGCGTGCGGGCCAGCAAAATAGCCTACGGACTCCCGGTTGGCGGCGATCTGGACTATGCGGATCAGGCGACGCTCGTGCAGGCCCTCGAAGGGCGACGCGAGTTGTAGTTGGGAGCAAGTAACATCCGATGAGTCAGGACAAGACCCCCCCACTGGGCGCCGAACCCAAGAAAGAGGTGTCGCCCGAACTTCGGCGCGAAGTTTCGCGGCGCTCCCTCATTCGCGAGGAGTTCCGAAACGCCTCGTTTCAGGCCATCAAGCAGTTTCCAGGATTTGCCGGGAGCCTCGGCTTCTTGATGAAAGAGTCTTCGGACTCCCGCGACGAGCGGCTGCTCCGAAACGCCTGGCAACTGGTAGTGAACCGATCTCCCAAACCGGACGAAGCCGCTTTCTCCGCCGGCAAAGACCTTTTGAAGCAGGCCCAGAACCCGGACGAGAAGGGCGACGCCTTTGTCGACGTCATCTGGGCTCTCACTCAATCCGTGGATTTCGAACAGGTGCAGCGAGCCCCCACCATCTGGGTACGCGGAGTCTACCGCCTGGCTCTCGACCGGGAACCCGATGAAGCCGAACTCAAGCGGGCCTGCGAGCTCTTCCGCGAGGCCACCGACCTCACCGCCCGCGGTGCGGTGATCGAAGGTCTGCTCTCCGGCCTCGTTCGATCCTCGGAGTCCGTCTTTCGCCAACCCCTCGGCAAGCGCTGACCACGTGAGGAGTGCTCCCCGAGATCCCAGCAGGTACGGCAGGGAGCACCCTTGAGGAACGATTCCCTTCGGCGCCGCGGCGCCGAAGGGAATCGGGCCCCCAGACACGAAGTGATCCTCACACTGTTGTGGTGAGGTTGCCGAGTGTTGCGAGGATGCCGGATGTCGACGGGAGCGCGTCTGTGTTGGAATACGGTGGCCCGTGGGCTGGGCGGAGTCGTAGCGATCACTGCGCTTCTGTCGCTGATTCCCACTCTCGCCGCCACTGGACCGCCGCCCGCCTACCTCACCTTCATGGGCGGGAATTCCGTTGAGAGTTTCGAAGTGTCGACAGCGCTGGACGCTTCGGGTCGGATCCTCGTGGCCGGGAGCACGCTTTCCAGCAACCTGCCCCTGAGCGAGTTCCCCTTCCAATCGGTGTATCGGGGACACCCCAACGGCTTTTTCGGGATCGGAGACGGCTACATTGCTCGCTTCGATCCGGCTGGAACCACCCTTCAATACAGCACCTTCATCGGAGGATCGGGTGACGATGATGTGAAGGCGCTCTTACCAACCCCTGACGGCGACGTGATCGCGGTCGGTCTCACCAACTCGGGAGACTTTCCGCGCCTCGCCGGCACCACTCCGCCCATCGCGCGGGGCAGAAACGCGTTTGTCGCCCGCCTCCGCCCCTCTTCGGGAGGAATCACGGTTACGAGCCTTCAGACGTTTCCCAACTTCTATGCGCTCGACGCACGACTCGCCTCGGACGGGGGGTTGTGGATTGTAGGAGAAGCCGGCGTGGAGTTCCATGGCACACCCGGCGCCTTTCGCACCTCCATCAATCCAGGAACCCTGGGGGGTGTGGTCGTGAAACTCGCTCCCGACTTGAACACGATCTCGGCCGCGACGTTTCTCGGCGGAGGCTCTGGGATCACCTCGCTTCGATGTGTGAGCGCGGCTCCGGATGGTTCGGTGGTGGTGGGCGGCTTTACGGTCGATCCCACACTTCCCACCGTTGAGGGAGCGATTCAACGAACCTATGCAGGAGGGAATGCCGATGGCGTATTGGCCCGCTTTGACTCGACACTGACCGCGCTTCAACACTGCACCTATGTCGGGGGCAACAGCGGCGAGTTTGAATACGTTCGTGCGATCCACGTCAGCCCATCCGGCAGGACCGCGATCACGGGGCGCATTGCGAGACCGGTGCTTCCAGTATCGGCGGACTCGTTTCAGCAGTCCTTTTCCGGTGGCGCATCCCCCTATCTCATGCTGTTCAGTGCTTTGCCCGCAGCGGCGCCGCCGTACTATTCCACCTACATCGGAGGGCATGCCAATGGGTATGGCGGCTTCGTGACAAGTCAAACGATCGATGAGGGGCTGGCCACCGTGGTTTCCGGGGGCACCCTGGTCGGATCCGGATTTCCGCAGGTCGACGCGCCAGTGGCCCCGGCCGCGTCTTCCATTGACCAGGGATTTGTCACCACGTTCATCGAGGCTCCGGGCGAGAGGCCCCGAGTGACCCGTTCCTACTGCTTTGCTCCGGTGACGTGGTCCGGTTGCGCCGTCGACCGCTTTCCCGGCAAGTTCCTGTTCGCCGGGATTGATTCGCTGCTGGACCCCGGGCTGCCGCTTCAGCCGGGCGCAGCTTTCGGCAGGCGCGGCGGCCAGGACCACCTGTTCGCTCACGTTGTTGCGTTCGGGAGCGGATTCCCCGTACCGCTCATCCAGTCGGCGCAGTTTGACCTCGCGCTCCTGGGACTCAAGATCGTGGTGAATTCGGGTCCGCCGGTCGAGGGCGCCGCACTCGTGGTGGAGCGACGCAAGGTTGGCGACACTCCATTTACGCTGGTCCGCACGCTGCCGCCGGGTGAGAATCAGCTCGTGGACTTCGACGTATCCCGCGCTGAAAGCTATCAGTACCGTTGCCGCCTCGTACGAGACACGGATGTTTCCCAGTACTCCCCGCTCACAACCGTGCCCAAGCCGACGGATCCGGGGGGTCGGGTGAAGTTGCAGCCCGCATCCCTCGACTTCAAGACCGTAAAGCTCAGGAAGTCGGCAAAAAAGTCCGTCACGCTGTCGAACTCCGGCCGAGGGTCGCTTTCAGGAAGGGTGCTGCTGCCCCTTGCACCCTTCGCGCTGCTCGGAGGCGAGAGGACCTTTACGCTCGCCCCGAAGAAAACGCTCAAGCTGGACGTGTCTGTGACGCCAACGACCGCGGGGGCTGCCTCGTCCACGCTCACGATCTACTCCGATGACCCAACCACGGGACTCATCCGGGTGCCACTGAAGGTACTCGGGCGGTAGGAGCTGCCCCACCGAGGACGAGAGCCTCGTCCTCGGTTCTCGGATCAGGCCCTGGGCGACCAGGTTCGGTACTCTTCGGCGGTGGCTTCGTTCATGGGGTAGACGCCCACGATGCTGTGCCCGGCGCGGATCCTTTCGAGGATGAACTCCTCCGCCCGCTCTTGCGCCACAGCGTCCTTCGAGATCTCCTCCGCAAGATGACGGGGGAGCACGATCACGCCGTCTCCGTCGCCGACGAGGACGTCCCCCACCTCCACGAGCACACCGCCGCATCCGATCGTCACATCGATGTCGACCGGGTGATGGATGGTCAGATTCGTGTTGGCGTGGGGGCCGGCACAGTAGGTGGGGAAGTCCAGCGCCCGAATGCCTTCCAGATCTCGGAAGGGGCCGTCGCTGACGATTCCCGCGGCGCCCCGGTGCATCACTCGCGTGGCGAGGATGTTCCCCATGGTTCCGGCCGAGCGATCGCCCCGCGCATCGATGACGAGCACCTCGCCGGGGCCCACCACCTCCACCGCCTTGCGCTGCGGCATCTCCGGATCGGTGAACACGCCGAGATGATCCAGATCCTCACGCATCGGCACATAGCGGAGCGTCCGCGCCACGCCGACCAGCTTCAGTTCCGGCCGCAGTGGGGCGACGCCGGTCATGAACCGGGTGCGGAACCCTCGCTTGAACAACTGAGTTGCAAGAGTAGCGGTGCTGACTGCGGCCAACCGATCCTTAGTCTCCGGATCGAGGGGCGCGCAGGGGGGATTTCCGCGGCTCATGGTCAACCTACTTCCAACGAAAACTCGGGCCCGTCACGGAGGGACCCGACAAAAAAAGTCCGGCGGTAGGTTCCCACCCGAACCGCCGCCCCCCTTCTTCGTCGAAGAAGCGGGTACTGTTCGTCCGATCCGAAGAAAAAAGAAGTATGCACATGGGCGTGGTGGAGTTGCCGCCTTCCTGGGATTTGTCGGACCTGTTCACCGGTCTGGACGACCCCCGACTGAAAACCGTCTTGCCGGAGATCCTCAAGCAGGCGCAGGCGTTCGAAGAGCGCTATCGAGGGAAGATCCAGTGCTCCCAGGTCACCTCGGAGCTTCTCCTGTCCGCCCTGAGAGCGTATGAGGAGATCAATCGAGAGCGGACCAAGCCGCTGGCGTTCGCGGGCCTGATGTTCCAGGCCGACACCACCGATCCCGTGCGCGGCGCGCTGATGCAGCGGCTCCAGGAAGAGAGCACCGCCATCAGCCGCCACCTGATCTTCTTCGATCTGGAGATCGGGCGGATGGACGCGGGGGTGTTCGATCGGATGGCGGCCGATCCCCTGCTCCAGGGCTACCGCCACTACCTGCTCCACGAGCGGGAGATCTCCAGCCACTATCTGGATGAACCCGAGGAGAAGATCGTCGCCGAACTTCGAAACACCGGTTCCGGCGCGTTCTGTCGGCTGTTCTCCGAAGTCACGTCTCGGATGCGGTTCCGCGTGGAGCGAGAGGGCGGGAGCGAGGAGTTGACGCAGTCGCAGGTGCTCTCGCTCCTCTACGATCCGAATCGATCCGTTCGAGAAGCGGCGTGCCGGGCGGTCACCGAGACCCTGCGAGCCAACACCCACGTGTTGACGTTCATCTACAACACGCTGCTTCAGGACAAGGCCACCTCCGACCGGCTCCGAAAGTACGAGTACGCCGAACAGAGCCGCCACCAGGACAACCAGCTCTCGAAGGAGGTGGTCGACAACCTCGTTTCGGTGTGCGCCGAGAACTTCGGCGTGGTTGCCGACTATTACCGGCTGAAGCGAAAGCTGCTTGGATTGGAGAAGCTGACCCACGCCGACCGGTATGCGCCGCTCGAAGAGGTGAAGCTGGAGATCCCCTATTCCGAAGCCCGCCGCACGGTGCTGGAGGCGTTCGAGCGCTTTTCGCCGCGGGTCCGCGAGATGACCGAGGAGTTCTTCGAGAACAACTGGATCGATGCCGCCCTGCGCCCCGGGAAGCGCGGCGGCGCGTTTTGCAGCTCGATCACGCCGGATCTCCACCCCTACGTGTTTATGAACTACACCGGCAATGCGCGAGACGTGATGACCCTGGCGCATGAACTGGGGCACGGACTTCACGGGATGCTGTCTCGCAAGCAGCACTACCTCGACTTCTATCCCAGCCTCGCCATGGCGGAGACGGCGAGCGTCTTCGCCGAGATGCTCGTGTTCGAGAAGCTTCAGAGTCGCCTCAGCAGCCCGCGAGACCGCCTGATCCTGCTGGCGGGCAAGATCGAGGACACGTTTGCCACCGTTTTCCGTCAGGTGGCGATGTACCGCTTCGAACTGGCGGCCCACCACGCTCGCCGCACGGAGGGCGAACTGACGGCGGATCGCTACTCCGCGCTCTGGCAAGAGAACATCCAGGCGATGTTCCGCGACTCCCTCGAACTCGGCGAAGATCACGCCTGCTGGTGGTCCTATATCCCCCACATCTACCAGAGCCCCTTCTACGTTTACGCCTACGCCTTCGGCGAACTGATGGTGCTCGCACTCTACGCCCGCTATCAGCAGGAGGGACCCAGCTTCGTCGACCGCTACCTCAGCGTGCTCGAGGCCGGCGGCTCCCAAAAGCCGGAAGACATGCTCAAGGCGGTGGGGATCGACATTCGAGATCGATCGTTCTGGCAGGGGGGCGTGGATCTGATCGCGGCGCTCGTGGCGCAGGCGACAGCTCTGGCAGAGGAAGCGAATGGGGTTTGACGGCCTTGACCTCCATCTGGGCAACCTGGCCCGACTCTCCCGAGCCCAGACTCGGAGCATCAGCGCCGAGAACCCCGACGGCTCCCGCGGGGGCGGCGCCCGTGCGGTCACCGGGACCGGCGCCAACGCCGCCAGTGACCTCGGCCGGGGCTGGAAGGTCTCGCCGTCGATCAACATCGCCCCACGCGAGGTGGTCACGCTGGCGGAGATCGAGGGGCCCGGCGCCATCCAGCACTTCTGGAACACCGTCAATCCGATCCGATGGCGGCAGCTGGTCCTTCGGATGTACTGGGATGGCGAGACGGAACCCTCGGTGGAGACCCCGCTGGGCGACTTCTTCTGCTGCGGGTGGCGACAGCGCTGCAACATCGCCGCCCTCCCGATTTGCGTGAACCCCGCCGGCGGCTTCAACAGCTACTGGCAGATGCCGTTTCACCGCTCGGCTCGCATCACGCTCGAAAACCTGAGCGATGACGCCATCAACGGCTACTACTATCAGATTGACTACACCCTGACGGAGGTCCCCCAGGATGCCGCCACCTTTCACGCGCAGTGGCGGCGGAGCAATCCCCTGCCGTACGGCGAGGTACACACCCTGCTCGACGGAGTGAAAGGGTGGGGTCACTATGTGGGCACCTATCTCGCCTGGGGCGTGAACAACTGCGGCTGGTGGGGCGAGGGAGAAATCAAGTTCTATCTGGACGGGGATCAGGAATTCCCCACCCTCTGCGGCACCGGAACCGAAGACTACTTCGGCGGCGCCTGGAACTTCGAGCATCCCAGCGGAGAGTACGGCGTGTTCAGCACCCCGTACCTCGGATTGCCTCAGGTCATCAAACCGGACGGCCTCTATCAGTCGCAGCAGCGCTTCGGGATGTACCGGTTCCACGTGCCGGACCCGATCCGATTCGAGTCGGACCTGAGGGTCACCATCCAGGCGCTGGGCTGGCGAAATGCGATGGAGGGGAAGCGCCGCTACCTGCCGCTTCAGGACGACATCAGCAGTGTCGCCTACTGGTATCAGGCCGAACCCCACGCCGCGTTCCCCCCGCTCCCAGACCGGGACTTCCTCGAAGTGATGTAGGAGCTCCCCGGCTGAGCCCTCGCGGCCTCGATATCCCCCGCGGCCGCGAGGGCTGCGTCCCGCCAGCAGCGATGTCCGGCGCTCCGCACGACCCAGCCCGCATCCCCCGTCCGGGCCCGAAACCGCCGTCTCCCCGCCACACCCCCGCTCTGCGAACCACTCTCAGCGACCGTGCACAACGCGCGCTGACCTGAAATTCTGGAAATCCGGTCTGCTCGAGAGGCATCCAACCCCAAACCACCCGCCACCGTTCACATTTTTCAGCAAATTATCGAAAACTCCGCCAAATTCGGCGGCGTCGACCCTGAACAATTGAGGCACAATCTCTCAGGACCTTCTCGAGGAGCGCACGCCATGACCGCCGTACTCCGACGCTACTTCCGGGGCCGCAAGCTCAACACCATGGAAGACGTGCTGGCCGGCAAGAAGTACGTCTACCACTTCGATCACCAGGGCAGCACCCAGGCGCTCACCGACGCCACGACCGGCGCTGTGACGGATCGCTTCGCCTCCGACGCCTGGGGTGTGCAGGTGAAACGGACGGGGACGAGTCCCAATCACAACTGGTACCTGGGTGATCGCGGGTTCTACCGGCAAGTTGACCATCTTCACGACTATGCTGTCCAAAGGTACTACGAGCCTCTGCTCGCTACCATGATCAGTCCCTCCGTTGCTGGCCAAAGCGGTGGATACTGGGCACGCATACCAGCAACGGCACAAGTGTCCGGCATCGCTTGCTCTCCGGCGGGATGCCCCGCCAAAGGTTCTGGGCCTTTTAGGCTGCCTGCCGTTCTCACTTGGCTGAACCGTCTTGCTGCGGGACATCCGAGATGTGAACCACGAAAGCTAGCGTGTACCATGGAGGCACTCGGGTTGATCGCCGATGCAGGAGGCAGTTTTTTGGGGAGCAAGCCGATCTCCGCTCGCCTGGTGCGGCATTGGCTTTCCGGCAGAAACCAGACGTACCCCATACCATTTTCCAGACTTCTCCAAGACAGCAACTTCAAGGGGAGCTACAACTACATCCTTAGTCAGGCCGAAAAAAGGGCTTGCAAAGCCACATCGTTCACTGTGAGAGACGTAGTGACCGTGCCACCAAAGGAGTTCAAATCGGGTACGGATCTCTTCTTTTCGCTCCACCAGTACGAACTTTTCGCTCGCGTGACTGTGGTGCGCACTGGCATTGGATGTAGCGAGTGCAATAACGGAGAAGTTAGCAAGATAACGATCCGATTTCCTTTCACAGATCGGTACGACTGAAACCCACTCGAAGCAACGGACATTCCATGGGTTGGCAGTTTCCCGCAGGTGTTGGCCATCGATCTCCGTGACTGTTGCAACAATTGCTGCCGGGACTTTACGGTGGTCGCTGATCAGACTGACCTTCGTGAAAAGTGTTGTCCCAAGAGGTAGGCATTCAACCAGGAAGTGCGCCTATAATGGAGACCAGCAACCCCTTGTGTTACAGAGATCAGTCAGTTGAGAGAATCTCAAAACAATGGTCAATGAACTAGCCCGATACGCTGCGAAGGCGATGACAGCCTTCCTTTTAGTCCTTGTAATCCTTGGAGTCGGCTTCTCCCTATTAATATTCTACAGAGATGAACTTTTCGGTTTTTTTACGTCCCCAAGACCGCAGTACGTGACCGGGTCCCCGGGTCTCACGAGAGATGTCCGTCCCGAAGAGGTAGTTTACGCCTACGACCGGTTTTATCGATACTTTGAGACCTGCAGGATCCCCAGAAACGCCCTTTCGAACGTCAGGGTGGCGACATTGATACACCCATCCGAAGGTTTGCTCGCCAGCTTCTCCTTGAAACCAACCTGGGGTCGCAATCTCGTTCGAGACAAGAAACGGCATATCTCGACCGCCCAACAATTCCTCAAGGTTCTAACAATGTGGGCGAGCGGGAGTTATGTGCCTTAGACCCTATCCCAGTAGTTACTCTAGGTGGCCCGACCGACAATTTCATTGTGGGATGGCTACGCAAGGGGACGCCTGCGATGAAAGAAGCGGTCAAAGACGACAAATGGCGGATTCCAGACGAGCTCTGGGCAAAGATTGAGCCGTTGCTTCCGCCCCGGAAG
>SXGS01363296.1_pt1 | contig 24714 bp, 17 predicted proteins | sample 3174681 | NCBI WGS metagenome assembly SXGS01 (sample SAMN11356861, study PRJNA531348) | freshwater metagenome | isolation source: freshwater sample F1-80 | place: China: Fuxian Lake, Yuxi | collected 2017-12-25 | reverse complement strand
TGCCCATCGAACAGGTGCGCGCGGGGGCGCGGCTCCTGCTGGGCCGCGATCCAGAGCAATTGACCCTACAGCATATCTACGGCGGCCCGGGGGACGGCAGCGAGGAGATGCCCGAGGTGGGCCGTGGGCCGGCGTACATGGCCTTCGAGATGGCGGTTTTCGACCTGGTGGGGCGGGCGCGCCGCCTGCCGGTACACGCCCTGCTGGGCGGTGCAGTGCGACCGCGGGTGCGGGCCGATTACTGGATGGGCCAGCAGACCCCCGAACACAGCAAACGCAGCGTGGAACGGGCGCTGAAGCTGGGATTCAAGGGGGTAAAAATCAAGTGCCAGATCGAGGACCCGATGGTGGCGCGGATGAAGGCGATCCTCGAGGTGGGCGGCAAGGAGTTCAAGGTCACTGTCGATCCCAACGAGCGCTTCCGCACCGCCGAGCAGACCATTGCCCTGGCCCGCGAACTGGAGCCCCTAGGCAATGTCGAGGTTTTCGAGGACCCCATCCCCAAAACCGATCTGGAAGGCTACGCGCGTATCCACGAGGCCATCCACCAACCCGTGGCTTTGCACCTGGGCGACGGGGCCAGCGTGCTGCGGGCATTGAAGGCGGGGGTGGTGGACTGCTTCAACCTGGGGGGCAGTCTGGTAGGCTTCCAGCGCCACGCGGCGGTGGCGGCTGCCGCCGGCATGCGCTGCTGGCACGGCTCGGGCAACGATCTGGGTATCGTCGACACCGCCTACATGCACGCGGCGGCGGCTGCCCCCAACTGCACCCTGGCCTCCGATTTTGTCGGCAGCTGGACCCGCGAGGACGACCTGATCCGCGAACCCATCCCCTTTGCCGATGGCTACGTGCCCACCCCGATGCAACCGGGCCTGGGCGTCGAACTCGACACTGCGGCCCTGGCCCGCTACTGCCAGGCCCACGAAACCCAGCACTAAGAGGAGCGATCATGAGGAGGTTGGCAGTGGCAGTACTCCTGGCCGGCGGGCTTTTGACCGGCTGCGGGGGCGAGGATGAGCCCACCGCCCCGACGGAATCCGATATCACCGGGGTTTCCAGGGTGATGGTGGCCGCCATGCGCGAGGCCTTTGTGGCCTCGCTGATCAGCGATACCACCTCGGTGCTCGGGGTGCAGGGGGCGGTGGAGATCGAAGGGGGAAACGGGACCTTCGTCAACTATTCGCCCGATGGCAAGCTGACCATCGATGGCCCGCTGGTGGTCGATGAGGCCAAGTACCCGGATATTCCCATCAAAGGCACGCTGCAGTTAAAAGGCGCGCAGGAGGGCACCCTGGTGGTGGACATCGTCGTCAAGGTGCAGGGCCTAGAGGTCACCTCGACCGGCACCTTTGTGCTCAACGGCCAGACCTATGACGTGGCCGCCCTGATCGCGGCGGCAGCGGCCTCGGGGTGAGACCCTGGCTGGTGGCGGCGGCGCTGGCCTTTGGCGCTTGCGACCACGGGTTGGACGTGGGGCCCCCGGGCCAGAGCGGGATCGCCGGCCGCCTGTTTTTCAAGGGGGAATGGCCGCCCGAGGCCGAGGAGATGGCGGTGGCGGTCTACGAACACACCCCAGCCCAGGTGGCCGAGCTGTACCAGCTCAGCGGTTGGGATACCGGGGTAGAGATCGGCGCCCGGACCCACGACTATTTTGTGCCCATCGAAAAGGACGGCACCTACCGCTGGGTGATCGTCGCCTGGCGTCCCAAAGGCAGTTTCTGGGATTTCCGCTCGCTGCTGGGTTGTTATCACGTGGCTGGCGATTCGCTGCCCACCCCAGTGACCGTAGTGCTGGGGCAGGTCACCGGCGGGGTGGACATCGAGATCGACTTCGGAGTGCTGCGCAGTGAAGAGGTACCTGGTTACAACGTGTGTGTGGGCGCTCTGCCTGGGCAGCTGTTGGATCAGGCCGGCGGCGGCTGACCAACTGCAGGGCCAGGTGGTGGACGCCCAGGACGGGCGGCCCCTGACGGGGGTCGCCCTGGTGTTGCAGGGAACCCAGCTGGGCACCCACAGCGACGCCGAGGGGCGGTTTCGCCTCGCTGGCTTGCCTCCCGGGGCCGGTCGCCTGCTGGTCTCCCATATCGGTTACCGGCCCAGGGAGGTATCGGTGGTCATCGGCGGGCCAGCGGAGTTGACCATCCCCCTGGAGGTGTCGGCGGTGGAGTTGCCCGGTGTGGTGGTGTCGGCCACGCGGCGGGCCCAGCTCTTCGTCGAGGCGCCCGTCAGCGTGGCCCTCGCCCAGGCCGCGGAACTGCAGACCCGCAATGCCTTCACCCTCTCGGGGCCCCTGACCTATGTGGCCGGGGTCAACCAGGTCGGCAGCCAGGTCGATATACGCGGATCGAGCGGGTACAGCCAGGGCACCGGCAGCCGGGTGTTGCTGCTGCTCGACGGTTTTCCCATGCTCTCCGCCGATCTAGGGGATATCAAATGGGACGCAGTGCCCACCGAGCAGGTCGAGCGCGTGGAGGTGATCAAGGGGGCTGGTTCGGCGCTGTACGGCACCGGCGCGCTGGGGGGGGTGATCAACGCCATCACCCGCCAGCCCACCGCCCGGCCCGAGACCCGTTTCCGCTTCCTCAGCGGCCTCTACAGCCAGCCGGCGTACCGGTCGTGGCGCTGGACCAACAACTCCATGTACCTGGCCGGGGCAGATCTGAGCCACAGCCGCAGCATGGGCCGCACCGGGCTGGTGGTCGCCGGGGGGCACCAGCGCACCACCGGGTACGAGGAGAACGACGAGTTTCGGCGCTACCATCTCTACACCAAGGTGGTGCGGCAGCTGGGCGACACCGGCCGCTGGACCAGCCTGGCCCGCTGGGCCTCCGACGACCACGGGGTTTTCCTCCAGTGGCGGGACCGCCAGCATCCCCTGCACGTACCCGAGGGAGACCTCGGAGCCAGCACCCTGTCGCGCAAGTTTTACCTGAGTTCCGAATACTACCAGATGCGCGGGCCGGCGCTGGGGTACAAACTCAAGGGGTACTATTTTCGCACGGACTTCGAAAACAGCCGCGCCGCCGGGGGCCTGGCCTCGCTGGGGCACAAACTGGGCTCTGAGGTACAGCTGGATTTCACCGGGCTGAAAAACCTGGCCCTCAGCGCGGGCACCGGCGCCACCCTCGACCGGGTCGAGGCCCCCGGGGATTTTATTGGCCGGCGTCAGGCGTACAACCTTTCGCTCTACGCCCAGGGCAGCCGCCGCCTGCCTCCGTGGGCTGAGGTGGTCGCCGGTCTGCGTTACGACTATCACCACCGCGACCAGGGGTCGGCCGGCGCCCTGGAGCGCTGCGCCCTGCCGGCCGGCGAGGCGCGGCCCACGCAGCGTCAGCTGAGCCCCCAACTGGGCCTGGCGGTGTTCCCCGCCACCCACACCGCCCTGCGGGCCTCGGTGGGCCGGGGTTTCCGGGCGCCCTCCATCTCCGAGGTCTACACCCAAGCCGAGGCCTCCGGGGTGCTGGTCTGCCCCAACCCGGCGCTGCGGGCGGAGCGCAGCTGGTCCTACGAGCTGGGGGTACGCCAGGGAGTGGGCGCTTTTATGCAGCTCGACGCGGCGGTGTTCTGGAATACCTTCGACGGTCTGGTGGAGGCCCGCCCAGATCCGGCGCTGGCCGAGGGGGTGCTGGCCGCCAATTTCCGCAATCTTTCCCGGGCGCGGGTGCGCGGCGCGGAGCTAGAGACACAACTGGCCCTGCCCGGGGGGCTGCGCTGGCGGGTGGCCTACACCCTGCTCGACGCGGTGGAGTTCCTGGCGGCGGGCGCGGCGCTGCCCATCTACGACGGGGGGGCCGAGCTGGTCCCCGGTGGCGAGGCGCCGCTGCCGTACCGGGCCCGGCATCTGCTCAACACCGGGCTGGGGGCGGAGCGCGGGCGGGTCAAGGGCGGGGTCGAGTTCCGCTACCTGAGCCGCTTCGAGCGCGTCTCCGGGCTCTTCCCGGAGGGGCGGCGGGATCTGGTGCCCGTGTACCTGGTCGATCTGTTCACCGGCTTCAGGGCCGGGGAACTGGAGTTGACCCTGCGCATCGACAATGTGCTGAACTATCACTATATACTGACCGAGCGCGAGGTGCGGTCCCCGCGGCGCGTCTCGCTGGGTCTCTCGGGGGCATTTTGAACCGGCGTGGGTGTGGCGCCGGGCCCGGGTGCAGGTTTTGCGAAAGGAGAGCGACGTGATGCGCCGAAAACACCTCTTTTCACTGGTATGCGCCGGTGTCCTGGGCCTGGGCCCGATTGGCAACGTACAAGCGCAGGATGACGCCGAAAGCGCCGATACCGAGTTGGCCGATACGGGCGCAGGGGAGGAATCGGGCGAGGTGTTCGATGGGGGCGGCGATTTGCTGGATGAGGGCAGTGACATACTCGGTGAGGGCAGTGAAATACTCGATGGGGGCGGCGAGTTTCTCGATAATGGCAGTGATATACTCGACGATGGCAGCGAAGTGATCGATGAGGGCGGCGAAATAGTCGCTGGGGGCAGCGAGGTCCTCGATGAGGGTAGTGAGCCGATCGACGAGGTCAGTGACATACTCGACGAGGGGGGCGGGGAGATCGAGTTTGGCGAGGAGGAGTTCGGCGAGGATTCAGCATTCATTCCGGACGACGGCGCCGCGGAGGAGGAGTATTTCGATCCCGCCGAGATCACCTATGACGAGTGGTTCGAAAGCGACGAGGCGGTGGACTGGGACGGGGACGGGGAGTTCAGCGAGGAGGATTACGATCTATTGGTCTGGCTGACCGGAGAGACCACCGGCGGGGACGTGGACGGCGACGGCTTCCTCGACGAGGAGGATTTCGCCCTTTCCCGGTGGCTCGAGGGCAGCGCCGACGGGGACATCAACGGCGACGGGGACATCGACGAGCACGACTACACCCTGTTCCAGCAGGAGAACGAGGGGATCTTTGTCAACGAAATCAGCTATGTGTACGCCGAGCCCGGCCACAACGGGGTGGCCATCTACTGGTATACGAGTGAAGCGGGCGGCAGCGATACCCTGCAGTACAAGGAAAAGGGAACCGGGAACTGGCAGAAGGCCACTGTCCAGGCCACCGGCTACGACCATGTCGTCACGGTGACCGACCTGAAGCCGGATACCGAATACGACTTCGGCGCCCGCTCCCTCAGCCCCGATGGTTTTGTAAGCGACTGGGTACAGGACGCCTTCCGGACCCGCAAGGCGCCAGACCTGCGGCCGGCAGTGGGCTCTGACCTCGATGTACAGGTCACTGGCGAATCCGCCACGCTAAGCTGGTTCACCAACCGGCCCACGGATGCTGGCTTCACCATCACCCGCGACGGGCAGGTGGTGGCCCAGGACACCGTCGATGCCGAGGGCCAGCAGTCCCACGACGTCTACGTCGGCGGGCTCGAGGCAGGGGTGGAATACGGGTTCACCATCTCCTCGACCCCGGTGAACGAGGCGGCGCTGGTGGAGGCAGGACTGGTGTCCAAGGGCAAACTGGTCGACATCAAGAGCGGTTCCTTCACCACCCCGGGGGCGGCGCAGGAACTGCAGTTCACCGGACCACCTTTCAGCGCGGTAAGCGGCAACAGCGCGGTGATCGAGGTCGGGTTCAACCAGACCGCCTCCCTGGTGGTGGACTACGGCCGGGCCGACAATATCCTCGAAAAGACCACCGCCGGCACCCAGGTCAAACTCTACAAAGAGCAGGTGCGCGCCGAACAGCGGCTCACCCGGCACAGCGTCACCCTGAGCGGCCTAAAACCAAAAACCACCTATCGCTATCGCCTGACCGGCATCAATCCGCAGGCCGACACCGTTACCACCGATCCCTTCGGTGACCAGCAGTGGAACTACGACTGGCAGTTCACCACCTCGCCGGCCAGCGATACCCTGCCGCCGGTGATCGTCGAGGGGCCGCGGGTGGTATCGCGCGACAAAGTCGCCGTCGTCGAGTGGACCACCGACGTCGAGACCACCGGCAAGGTCTTCATCGGCACCGAGGCGCGCACCTATGGCACGCCAGACGAGTTTGCCTTTGTGGACCGGGCCCCGGGCGGGGCGCCGGCTTTTGCCCAGCGGCACGTGGTCACTCTGACCGCCCTGGACTCGGCTACCACCTATGCCTACCGCATCGAGAGCACCGGGGCCAATGGCAAGGCAGTGGTTTTCACCCCGACCACCAGCGGGGCGGGCAAAGTGGCCAAGGGCCTGCAACCGCCCGGCGGCTCGGGCACCTTCACCACCAACAACCTGCCCGACACCCAGTTCCCGGTGATCCTCTCCGGCCCAATGGTCACCTCCCGGGGGCGCGACCGGGCGGTGGTGGAGTGGACCACCGACGAGCCGGCAAACAGCGTGGTGCGCTACGGCCGGGACCGCCTGGACGGCAGCGCCAGCTCGGGCGACAGCGGGGTCGATCACAAACTGGTGCTCAGCAACCTGCAGCCAGGGGTTTCGTACAAGTTTGTGGTCAACTCCACCGATGTCTCGGGCAACGGGGCCACCCAGAGCGCGGAGGCCTTTTTCACCACCAGCCCAGACCTCGACCTGGCGGCCCCGCGCCTCCTCACCGGGCCGGAAGTGGTGTACAAAAACGACCGCAGCGCCGCCCTCCGCTGGACCACCGACGAGGCGGCGACCGGCCAGGTGGCCTTTGGCCCTACCGACAAGCTGGGTTCGCTGCGGAAGCTGGGCCAGGCTGGGCTCGTGCACGAGCTCAGCCTCACCAACCTGAACCCGGCCACTACCTACTTTTTCCGGGTTTCCGCCAGCGACCTGAGCAACAACGGCCCCACCACCAGCCAGGTGCTCAGTTTCACCACCGAGGCCCTGCCCGACCTGAGCGCTCCGGCGATCAGCGGGGTCGAGGCCGTGCCCTCGGATTCGCTGGCCATTGTGCGCTGGACCACCGACGAACTGGGGGACAGCTTCGTCGAGTACGGAACCAGCGAAAACGTGCTGGGTGAGAAGGTCGGTCACGACAAGGATCTCACCCGGCACGAGGTGGTGCTCACCCACCTGCAGCCGGGCACTACCTATTTCTATCGGGTGGGTTCGGTGGACCGGGCCGGCAACCCAAGCGCCCGCACCCAGGTGGACACCTTCACCACCCTGAGCGCCGCCGACCGCACCGCCCCCGGAGCACCCGCCGGACTGGCCGGCATCGTGGGCAATGGCCAGGTAACCCTCAGCTGGGCATCCAGCACTGCCCCCGACTTGGCGGGGTACAATCTCTACCGCCGCAGTGGCGCCGGCAGTTTTGCCCCGGTGGTCAGCCGGATGCAGCAGACCTCCTACGTGGACCAGGGTTTGACCAACGGCCAGGCCTACGAGTACCAGCTCACCGCCATCGACCGGGCCCTGGCGCCAAACGAGAGCCAGCCCAGCGCCGGGGTGGTGTTCACCCCCAGCGCCGCCAACGCCCCCAGCGCACCCACCCAGCTGGGGCAGGAGGGCAACCTCTTCAGCCCCACGCTCAAGTTCACCAATGCCACCCCTCATACCCAGGGCGCGGCCCTGACCTATATCATCCAGGTTTCCTCGGACTCGGCTTTCGGCACGGTGGTGGCTTCGGTCTCGGGCCTGGCCGAGGGCAGTGGCGGCGCCGGACCTGGCCGCACCGCCTGGACCGTGGACCGCCGGCTCCAGGAGGACCAGACCTTCTACTGGCGGGTGCGGGCAGTGGAAGGGGCGGTGAACGGACTCTTCTCGGATGCCAAGCAGTTCAAAACCCAGCGTCCACCCGCCGTGGTGCTGATCGGCGATTTTAATTCCGACAAGACCGTAAATTTCGACGACTTCTTTATCTTTGCCGACAATTTCGGCAAGAGCGCCAGCGGCGAGGCCGCCGTATTCGACCTGAGCGCGAGCGGCAGCGTGGATTTCGACGACTTCTTTATTTTTGCCGACAATTTCGGCAAGAGTGCCAGCGCCAAACGCTGGGCTACTGCGGCCTTGATCGAGGCCGAGGCCGCGCTGCAACTCGACGCGGTGATCGCCGGGGAGGGCGAGCTGGTGCTCGGCGTCCGGGCCCGCAACGCGGAGCAGCTGCAGGCCTTTGGGCTGGTGCTGTCCTACGATCCCCGCCTGGTCCAGTTTCGCAGCGCCCGTGCCGGCGGCCTGGTCACCGGGGCGCAGCCCTTTGCGCTCCTGCACCAGGAACCCGGCGAATTGGTCCTGGGGGGCGGCCTGGGCGGGGGCGGCGAGGGGACGCTGGCCGAGATACACTTCGCCCTCCACGGGCCGGCCGAGCAGGTGGTCATCGAACTGCGCGAGGCCTTGGTCTCGCGGCCCGGAGCGCAGGTGAGGCGGGTCGAGGGTGTGGCAGCGGGCCGTCCGCGCCCGGCAGCCTGGTTCCTCGCCGCCAACTATCCCAACCCTTTCAACCCCTCCACGGCCATCTCCTACGGGCTGGCCCAGAGCGGTCCGGTCAGGTTGAGGGTTTTCGACGTCCTGGGCCAGCAGCTCCAGGTGCTGGTGGACGGGCCCCAGCCAGCTGGGTTCTACCAAGTGGTGTGGGACGGGACCGATGCCCGCGGCCGGGCAGTGGGCAGCGGTTTGTATTTCTATCTGCTCCAGACCCCGCAGTTCACCCAAGCGCGCAGGATGGCCCTGATCAAATGAGCCAGACCCGGTACCAAGCCCCGCTCTCCGCGTGGATCAGCGCCCTGGAAAAGGGTTCCCTGCGTCCCCAATTGGCCGGCTATTACGGCGCGGGAGAGACGGCGCGCTGGGAGGATCGCTACCTGGAAGCATTGCGTGCCTTTGCCGCCCGCTGCGGCGGCCAGGGGGAGGTGGTCGTCGCCCGCTGTCCCGCGCAGATGAACCTGATGGGCATGCACATCGACTACGGCGGCATGCCCTCGCTGCGCCTGGCCGTGCGCGGGGCCGATACCCTGGCCATCGCCCGGCCCAATGCCGATGGCCGGGTGCGCCTGCACAGCCTGATGCGCGCGCCTGGGGAGGCGGAGGACCGTTTTGCCCCCGCCGAGTTCGACCTGCACGACCTCGTCCCGGCGGAACGGGTGGCCAACCGCCAGGCGCTGATGGACTACGCCGCCCGTGTGGACCGCAGCCACCTGGCCGATGGCTGGGCCGTCTTGCCCCAAGGGGGGCTCCTCTTTTTGGAGAGTTATTTCCGGGAACGACGGCCCCTTCGCGGCATGGATTGCCTGGTGTGGAGCAATGTCTCGCCCAGCGGCGGCATGAGTTCCTCCTCGGCGCTGGTGATCGCCAGCGCGTACGCCGCCATGGGCGCCAGCGGCCTGGTGCCCGGCGTGGACATGCCCGAGGAGGATTTGGTCGATGGGATCGGCACCTCGGAATGGATACGCGGCACACGCGGGGGCACTGCGGACCACGGCGGCATGATCCTGGGCAAAACCGGCAAGGTGGTGAGTGTGGGGGTCTTCCCGGCCAGGTCCCTGGGGTATGCCACCCTGCCAGAAGCTTACGCCGCCCTGATCCTCGACAGCGGGGTGCCCCGGGTCTACGACGAGGCGGTCAAGGAGGAGACGGTGATCGCCTATCCCCTGGGCGTCTTTGTGATCGGCCAGTTGATCCTGCCCCGGTTGGTGCGGACGCCCGGGTTCGAGGGGCTGGCGCCCGACTATCTCCAGCGCATTCAGTATATCCGCGACATCACCTGCCAGCACCTGGGCCTGGGCCTGCCCCAGTTCTACCAGGTGCTGCAGGCCCTGCCCCAGACCACCACCCTGGCAGAGGTCGAGGCGCAGGCCGGGGCGGCGTATGCACCTTTCCACCAGCAGCAGATCGGCGGCCGCTTCCAGCGCATCGGCCCGGACTATCCCATCCGCCTGCGCCGGCGTTTTGTTTTTGGCCTGGCCGAGCAGGACCGGGTGCGGGCCATGCTCGAATATCTCAACGCCGGCCGGCTGGCCACCGCCTTGGAACTGGTGCAGCTCGCCCACGACGGGGATCTGGACCGCGAGGTGAGCGACGAAGACCTGGAGCGGCGGCGGGGCGCTGCCCTGGCCGGCGAGGAAGCGGGCCAACTCTGTTTCGTACCCGGCGGCTACGGGCGCATGACCCCGGCCTACGACCGCGTGGTGCGGGTGATCAACCAGTATCTGGCGGAACAGGGCGGCCCGGAGGCCGGTGCGGTGCAGCGCCTGGGGGCTGGCTGGGGGGGCAACGTGGGCGGGCTGGTGCGGCGCGACTTTCTCAGCGGCCAGGGGCGGCCGGGTTTCCAGGCGCTGCTGCGGGAGGAGTTGGGTATAGCGGCCGACCTCGACCAGGCCCAGGCCCTGCCCGGCGAAGGGGCGTGCCTGCTGCCGGCCCCCGGGGGTGCGGCGTGAAAGGGCTGCTGGCCGGGGTGCGGGTGCTGGACTTCACCCGGGTGTTGGCCGGCCCCTATGCCTCGATGATCATGGCCGATCTGGGGGCCGAGGTCATCAAGGTGGAGTTGCCCGGCCAGGGGGACGAGTCGCGCGGTTTCGGGCCCTTTCAGCAGGGCGAAAGCGCCTGTCTCATGAGTGTCAACCGGGGCAAGAAAAGTGTCACACTGGATTTGCGGCGCCCCGAAGGACAGGCGCTGGCGCGGCGTTTGGCCGGCCAATGCCAGGTACTCGTCGAGAATTTCCGGGCCGGCAGTATGGCGCGTTTCGGGCTGGACTGGGAGGAGATACACCGGCTACACCCCGCACTGGTGTACGCCTCCATCTCCGGTTTCGGCCAGACCGGGCCGTACGCGGGACGCCCGGCCTACGACGTGGTGGTGCAGGCCATGGGCGGCCTGGCCAGCATCACCGGCCACCCAGGCATGCCCCCGGTGCGGGTGGGTTCCTCGGTCGCCGATCTGAGCGCCGCGCTCTTTGGGGTGATCGGCATGCTGGCGGCCCTGGTCCGCGCCCGGGAGACCGGCCAAGGGCAACAGGTGGACATCTCCATGCTGGATTGTCAGGTGGCCCTGTTGGAGAACGCCATCGCCCGCTACCACGTCACCGGGGAGATGCCCGGTCCTTTGGGCTCGCGCCATCCTACCATCACCCCCGCGCCGGCGAGGTGGTGATGCCGGCTTCGCCGCTCAAATTCTCCGCCACCCCCGTGGAATCCGGAGCCCCGGCCCCCCTGTTGGGCCAGCATACCCAGGAAGTGCTGGGTGGATTGTTGGGGTTGTCGGTCGATGAGGTGGAGGGTTTGCGCCGCGCTGGCGTGGTCTGATCCACCTACACCTGCCGCACCTTCCATTTCCCCCGCTGAAACCATACCAGCTTCAACAACCCCTCCACCCCCGAGGCGACGACAAAGCTGTACCACAGGCCGTCGGTGCCCAGCCCGCCCAGCTGGGGCAGGGTATAGAGCAGGCCCATCAGCACGGGCAGGCGCGAGACCAGGGCAAAGGCCAGGGGGGAGAGGGTATCGCCGGCTCCCTGCAGGGCGCGGCCCAGGATCAGATTGAGGGACATAAAGAGGAAACCAACGCTGAAGACGTGCAGGCAGTCGGTACCCAGTGCCAGGGTGCGGGCATCGGTGGTGAAGAGGCCGATGATGGCACCGGCCCCCAGGTAATAGGCACCGGTGCCCGCCAGCAGGAACACCCCGTACATCCCGGTGATGATCCAGGCGCTGCGGGCGGCTCTTTCGGGCTTGCCGGCTCCTAGATTTTGGCCGACCAGCGTGGAGGCCGCCCCGCTGAGCCCAAAGCCGATAACCATCAGCAGCATGGTGCTGCGGGCAGCTACCCCAAAGGCGGCCACGGCCTCGGTGCCGAAAGCGGCGATGAAGTAATTGGCCAGGATATCGGCCACCCCATAGCAGCCGATCTGCAGGGAACCGGGCAGGGCGATGCGCAACATGCGGCCCATGAGCTGGAAATCGGGCCGCAGATCGGCCAGCCTCAGACCGACCTCCGGATTCCGGAAGAGCAGGCGCAGCACCAGCACCCCGGCCGCCCCGCGCGCGAGCACCGTGGCCAGGGCGGCCCCGGGCACCCCGAGGGCGGGGAAGGGCCCCCAGCCAAAGATGAAGAGTGGCGCCAGCAGGATATTGGCGGCAAAGGCCACCCCGCCCAGCCGCATGGGGGTATGGGCATCGCCTATACTCTGCAAGATGCCGCTGGTGAAGAAGAGGGAGACAGTGGCGGACACCCCGAGGAAGAAGACCTGCAGGTAGGCGCTGCCCTGGGCCACCACCGCCGGGGAGGCGCCGATGAGCCGCAGCAGGTCGTCGCGCCACACCTCCCCGGCGGCGGCCAGCAGCACCGAGAGCACCGCCGCCATCAACAGGGCCTGGCCGATCACCCGGCGGGTCATGCCCAGGTCCCGCGCCCCGTAAAAACGCGAGACCATGGCGCGCATACCCATGTCGATGCCGATCACCAGGGTCATCACCAGCTGGATGATGGCCCCGCTCATCGAGACCCCGGCGATGGCGTCGGGGCCCAGCCGGCCGACAAAGATCATGTCGAAGATGCTGGACGAGGTTTGGAGAAAATTGCCCAGCATCATCGGCCAGCTCAGGCGCAGGATCGCCGGCAGCAGCGGCCCGTCGGTCAGCGGGTTGGCGGCGGCCTGCTCGCCGGGCTTCACACCCAGGGCGCAGCCACGCCCAACTCCTCGCCCGTTTTCCTCAGGCGTTCGAGATCCTCGACCCCCATGGGAATACCTTCGCGGGAATACTCCTGCGTCTTGCGGTGTTCCATGGTCCCCGGCAGGGTGGCCTCGTCGTAGCCCTTGAGCGGGATCATCTCGTCGCGCACATGGTTGATGAGTGCATCGACGCCAGCCCGCACCTGGGCGGCGGGGGCAAAGAGCCCCAGATCCATGACCCACACGAAGCTGCCCATCCGGGCGCCCACCCAGCGTTCGGCCACCGCCCGCGCCTCTTCCTGGCCCTGGCCGACGAAGACCCCGCCGAGGGCGGTGGCGATGCCGGTATAACCCATCGACTTGAAGAGGGCGGCCGGGATCAGCGACTCGAGGGCCTCGATCTCGGGTCCGCGCTGGTAGTCGGCCAGGATGCAGGTGGCCCCGTCCAACACCAGGGGTGGACCCTCCTGGCCGGGGATGCCGAAGCAGAGGGGCGGGTTGCCGTAGTTGGCGGCCCGTTTGTCCTGGTTAGAGGTATAGTACTGCGGGAAAGCCCCCTGCACCGAGAAGGCGAAACAACCCTCCTCCATGGCGCGGTGGACGTAGTGGCCGGCGGAGCCGTAATGGCCCAGGTGGCAGGCGGCGCCCACGGCCACCCCTTTGGCCTTGGCCTTCTCGATGGCCTTCTCCGTGGCCAGCATGGTCGGGGCGTATCCCAGGCCGCCGTCCCCGTCGATGTACACATGGGTGTCGGTCTCGCGGATCACCTTCAGCCTGGGTTGCGGATTGACCCGGCCGCTTTTCAGGGTAGGGCAATAGCCGCCGATGGTGCGGATGCCGTGGGAGCGCACCCCCCGGAGTTCGGAGTTGGTCAAGAGCTGGGCGAGTTGGTCGGCGTGTTCCTCCAGCATACCGGCGGCTTTGAGACAGGCGGCGGCGTAGCTGCGGAGTTGATCGGCGGGGACGCGCTGAAAATTCTCGGGCGGACGGTTCATGGACGGCTGGGTCTCCTGTAGTTGGGGTCTACTGCTTGAACTTCAGCGCCCGGCCCGGCAGCGGACGGGGCAGATCCTTTACTTCCTTCCCATCTCGGATGATGGGCACGCCGTTGACAATCACCTGCTCGATGCCGGTGCAGAACTGATGGGGGTCCTTGTAGGTGGCGCGGTCCGCCACGGTGGCGGGGTCGAAGACCACCACGTCGGCGAAGGTTCCCTCCCGGAGCACCCCCCGGTCCTTGAGGCCGAAGCGATTGGCTGGATAGGCGCTGAGTTTGTACACCGCGTCTTCGAGGGAGAAGAGGTGATGGTCGCGCACGCAGGAACCCAGCAGCCGGCCGGACGAGCCGTACATACGCGGATGTACGGCTCCGTCTGGAAAGTAGATGCCGTCGGTGCCCATCATGTACTTCTCGTGGGCCAGGAAGGGGAAGACCAACTTATCGTCGCCGTAATGGAAGACCAGGAGGACCGCTAGATGCTCCTCGATGAGCAGGTCGCAGAGGGCGTCGGCGGCGGGTTTGCCCACGGCCGCTACATACTCGGCCAGGCTCTTGCCCAGGTAGCGCGAATTCTCCTTGCCCGGCAGCCAGGCGATGAAGGTCTGATCCAGTTTGTAGGCGGCCAACCCCTGGGCGAAGCGGGCGCGGATTTGGGGTTCGCGCAGGCGAGGCACCACCCCCATCGGACCCTGCTCCCAGACCTCGTAGGGTAGAATGAAGTTGAGCATCGTGGAGCCGGGCAGGTAGGGGTAGACATCGAAGGAGAAATCCACCTCGTGGACTGCTGTCTGGTCGATGTAGGAGAGGATGGCATCGATCTGCTCGGGGGTGGTGCCCTTGAGGTGGGAGATATGCACCGGCACCCCGGCGCGCCGGCCGATCTCCACCGCCTCCTTCACCCCTTCGAGGGTGCCCTTCTTGTAGCGCACATGGCTGACGTAGAGCCCACCCTGGGCGGCCATCGGGGCGCAGGCCTCGACCAGTTCGGCGGTAGAGGCGAAAAACTCGGAGATATAGTCCAGCCCGGTGGAAACCCCCACCGCGCCCTCGGCCATGCCCTGCTCGACCATAGCGCGGATCTGGGCCATCTGGAAATCGTCCGGCACCGCGCGGCTGTACCCGTGGGCCAATACCCGCACGTTGGCGTAGGGCAGGTGGGTGATCGCGTTCTGCACGCAGCCGCCATCCAGGGCGGCCATGTACTCACCCAGGCTCTGCCAGCCGCGGTACTCCTCATAGAGCAGGGCGTTGAGGGCGCGCATGTAGAAGATCCAGTCGGGTGCCGTGTGGCGGTCCACCGGGGCATAGGAGATGCCGTCGGCCATGATCACTTCGGTGGTGAATCCCTGGGTGGTCTTGGGCAGCAGGTGGGGGATCTTCAGCAGCCAGCCGTCGGAATGGTTGTGGACGTCGACGAAACCGGGGGCGACGATCTTGCCGGCCACATCGAGGCGGAGGTGGGCCTGCGCTGCGGCCAGGTCGCCCACCGTGGCGATGCGGTCTGCCTTAATACCCAGGTCCGCCCGGCGGCGCGGGGCGCGACTGCCGTCGATGAGGGTGCCGTTGGCGATGATCAGGTCGTACACAGCAGAACTCCTCGTCATGCAGTTACGGGAAGGGGGTGGGGTCGCTCGTCAGAGCACCTGGACTTCGAGGTCGTCGAACCAGGAGGTGCCAGGGCCGTCCTGGCGCAGGATGAGGCAAAGGGCGTGAACACCCGGCGGGGGGGGACCGTGGATCTCCACCTCGACCAAGGTCCAGTCGTGGGTGCCCACCAGCTTTTGTGAACACATGTAGGGGTAGCGCTCGGGGTTGTACCCGTTGTGCACGTCCCAGCGCAGGGCCAGGAAAGCGCCGCGGCCACCCACGCCCTGGGTCTTGAGGTACACCCGCACGCGGAAGCCGATACCCGGGGTCCACTTCTGGGTCCAGGCCCCGTCGCCCTCGCGGTCCATGATCCACTCGCTGGGGCCGGCGCTCTCTTTGCCGATCATCAGCGAGCAGTTGTCGCTGCGGCCAAAGTCGCGACACCAGCGGGCGCCGTCGCCCTGGGGCAGCCAGGGCCAGGGGTCGGTGGGCCCTTCGGTGGGCTGGTCGAGATGCTGACCGCGGGCAAAGCTGCTGCGCCGCTCGTACAGGGGCAGTTCGGTGCAGCCGGCGTATTCGATCCTCGGCACCGGCGCGGCGGCGGCCTGCAGTTGGTGGGCCTTATCGTCCGGGCAGAGGCGCACGCGGAAGCGCTCGCAGATGGGGGCGTAGAGTTCGTCGCGGGTGTAGCGGGCCAAGAGGTGCAGATCGTACCCCCAGTTGCACACCGCCAGGGCGCTGCGGCCGGCGGTGGGGCCGACGAACTCAAAGGCCGGATTGTTGCCCGGGTCGTGGGCCAGCACCAGCAGGCCGCCCTCTTTGAAGGACTGGGGGCTGGGGATACCAGTGGCCAGGTGGTTGAGCGGCATCTGCCACACGGTGCCGTCGCCCTGCTCGGCCAGCAGGTGGGTGTAGCGCTTGCGCCACATGCCGGGGAATTCCACCGTGGGGCCCGGCACGTCGCTATACCAGGGATCGCTGTACTGGAGGGTCAGGTGCTGGCCAGCGCCGAAATCGCGGGGGTTGTCGAAGACCTCGGGGCTGTGGAGTTCGAGGTGGGCGGCAAAGTCGTAGACGTAGGAACCCAGGTCCGGGTCGTAGCCCAGGGTGAGCACGCGGCGGGAACTGGCCGCCCCGCCCGGTTCGCGGGTGAGCAGGGTGAGGACCAGCCTCTCGCTCTCGTGCCCCTCGACCCGCAGGTCCACCAATTCGGAGGTGATCAGGCTGCCCAGATTCCAGAAAAGCTGCACCCCGGCGACCAGGGGCCGGCCCCCCGGGCGCAGCCTGAGTTGGCGCAGTTCCAGCGGCTTGAGGTTTTGGTTGAAGTACCGTAAGTTCTGCTCCGGTTGTTCGACTAGGGCGCGGGTTAGGCAGGCGATGGGCTCCTCGCCGTCGCAGAGCCACTGTTCTCCGGCGCACGCGCCGCCGGCAGTGCGCAAAGAGAAGATCGGGCGGTGGGGCATGGTTGCTTTCCTGGGATGGGCAGAGGGGGAATAAGGCGAAAAACAGCCACAAAATACCGACTGGAGGACAATCTGGCAAGGACGCGCACCGCGATGGCCGAGGGGCCGGCAAGGGTGAAGGTCGGCGGCGTGGAGCTGCAGCTGAGCCGGCCCGTACCCGCCGGCCAGGAGTGGATCGGCCAGGCCGAATCCCTGCGCGAGTTGCTGGCCTGCTGGCTGGTGGTCGACGCCCGCGACCTGCCACTCGCCCCGCGGCTGGTGGGGCCGCCCGGCATCGGCAAAACCAGCCTGGGCATGGCGGCGGCCCACCGGCGCCAGCAGGAACTCTACATCTACCAGTGTACCAGCGATACCCGCCCAGAAGACCTGCTGGTCACCCCGGTGCTGGCCGAGTCGGGTCGTATCGCCTACCACGCCTCCCCATTGGTAAGCGCCATGTTGCGCGGCGGCATCTGCCTGCTGGACGAGGGCAACCGGATGAACGAAAAAAGCTGGGCCTCCCTGGCGCCGCTGCTCGACCATCGCCGCTATGTCGAGTCGGTGATCGCCGGCATCACCATCCCGGCTCACGCCGACTTCCGCTGCTGTGTCACCATGAACGACGACGAATCCACCTACGAAGTGCCAGACTATATGCTCTCGCGCCTGCAGCCCACCCTGGAGGTGGGTTTTCCCAACCGCGCCGACGAGCTCGCCATCCTCCGCTACCATCTGCCCTTCGCCGAAAGCCAGCTTTTGGAGATGACCGTCGCCTTCCTCCAGCGCTCCCACGCCCTGGATCTGGAATTCTCGCCCCGCGACGGCATCCACATCGTCCGCTATGCCCTCAAACGCCTCGCCCAGCAGGAGGGCCACCCGCTGGCCACCGACGCGGCCTGGCAGGAGGCGGTGGAACGGGTGCTGGGGCCGGAGGCCCTGGACCTGGAGCGCGTCGCCCAGGAACGGCGCTACGCCCTGGGTGAGGAGCCCGAACCGCGGGGTATGGAGGATTTCTTTTTTGAGGAGGACGATCCGCTGCGCCCCGGCCGCGACGATGAGTCCAACTGATCCGGGTCCCGCCGCGTGAACCCCCTGCTCGAACTCAGCCCCCGCCTCTGGGTGCTGCCGGTGGTCTACGGCAGCGGCGATTTTGCCCTCGAGGTGCGGCGGCGCCTGCGCGACCAGCACTTCGACTGCCTCGCCCTACCCCTGCCGCCCTCCTTTGCCAGCGCCGTCGAGCGCGGGGTGGAGTTGCTGCCTCAGGTCTTGGTGGCCCTACAGGCCGAGCCCGACCTGGAGGGGGCCTATAACCTGGTCCCCATCGACCCCTGCCAGGGGGTGATCGCCGCCCTGCGCCACGCCATGGAACAGGGCATCGAGCGGGCCTGGGTCGATCTCGAGGTGAGGGCGTACGAACCGCCCCAGGCGGCCCTGCCCGATCCCTACGCGCTCAAACAGCTCTCCCTCGAAAAGTACCTGGCGGCCCTGCTGCCCTCGCTGCCCGAACCGCCGGCCCTCAGCCAGCAGCTCGGGCGCATCCGCTACATGGCCTACCAGCTCCACTGCCTCGAACTCGAATACCAGCGCATTGTTTTTGTCTGCTCGGCGGCGGACTGGCCCTGGATACGGCAGGCGTACGCCGCGCGCGCCGCGTACGCGCCGCCCTATACCAGCCCGGGTCTGGTGCAGCTGTGCCGGGTGGCCGAGGAGAGTGTGTACTTCGCCCTGGGCGAGTTGCCCTTCCTCACCCACCTGTACGAACACCGGCGGGCCGAATTGATGGGGGAGAGTTCGCTGGGGGTGGACGGGATCAAGGCGCTGCTCCTCGAAGCCCGGGATGCCTGGGTGTACGAGCAGGAACTGGGCACCCACTGGCTCACCCCGCAGACGCTGGGCCTGCTGCTCACCTACGTGCGCAACCTGACCCTCCTGGAGGGCAGGCTGGCCCCGGACCTCTACAATCTGGCCCTGGCGGCCAAACAGGTGGTGGGCGACGATTTCGCCCTCTCGCTCATCGAGGTGGCCCGCGAATATCCGCCCCAGCGCATGCCTTCGCCCCTGGACGAGGTGCGCCTGGGCATGGGCAAACTGGTCGATCTGGACGGCCAGGTGCGGCCCTTCAAGGATCGCCTGCAGGGCTCGCCCCGCCACTGGCGTTCGTTGCCGCTCAGGCCCCAGCCGCCGCCGGCCGAGCAGGAGGGATGGGCGGCCCAATGGGATCCCTACGGCCAGTGTTCCTATCCGCCGGAGGACCGGCGCATCGAGAGTTTCCAGCAGCATGTGCGGGCCCAGGCCCGGGTGCTCCTGGGGGAGCAGCAGGCAAGGGTGGAGAAGTTCACCGCCTCGCTCAAGGACGGGCTGGACATGCGCGAGACCCTGCGCAACTGGCACCGGGGCGGTCTCTACGTGCGCGAGATTCCGCCGGCCCGCGGCCAGATCGAGATCGCCGTTTTTCTCTTCGACAGCCCGGCCCGGCCCGGCCGCTACACCTGGCGCACCACCTGGTACGCCGAACATGGAGAGGAGTCTACGCTCTGCTTCTACGCCACCCCCTTTCTCCAGAACATGGTGGGACCAGGCGTCGGTCAATCCCTTTACGGTGGGTGTTTTTTCATTTTTCCGCCCCGTCCCATTCCCGACGTGTGGACCGATAGACGTCTCGCTTTTGCCCGCACCCTGGAAGAGCGGCTGCTGGCCGGGGCCCTCTTTCACTCCGCCGAGCCGCGGGTGGCCCTGGTGGCGCCTCACCCACCCCTGGCCGCCTGGCGGCAGCTGGCCCGCCGCCTGGGCCGCCAGATCGTCTACATCCCCCTCAAACGCTTCTCGCCCTCCACTGTCGACCGCCTGCGCCGCTTCCACGTGCTCAACAACAAAGAGGTGCGCTCCTACGCGGCCCGTTTTATCCGGGATTTGCGTTAGCACCTTTCGCTTGACAGGCCTAGGGCGATTTTCCACCTTTCACCGGTAAACGCCCCACCCCTCGCCGAAAGGTTGCGTGTGCGCATCGTCGATCCCCACGTCCACATCTGGAAAAACGACCCCGCCTACCCCTGGGCCCCCGAGACCACCAACCCGCCCACCGAAGACCGCACCCCCGAAATGCTGCTCGAACTGATGGCCGCCAACGGGGTGGATCACACCGTGCTGGTGCAGGTCATCCACTACCGCTGGGACAACAGCTACGTCGCCGACGCGCTGCGCCGTTACCCGGGCAAATTCATGGGTGTGGGGCGGGTCAACCCGACCGATCCGGCCGCGCCCGACCATCTCAGCCGGTGGGTCGAGGAGCAGGGCCTGCACGGCGTGCGCCTCAGTCCGTCCACCGATGCCTCGGGCGACTGGTTCAAAGGTCCCTTGATGGCGCCCATCCTCAGCAGGGCCCAGGCTCTGAAGGTGCCCTTTCTCCTGTTGACCGGTCCTTCGCGCCTGGCCGACCTGGTGCCCCTATTGGAGCAGCACCCAGACCTAGACGTGGTCATCGACCACATGGCCGACTGCAAACCCGACGACCGCGAGGGCCGGCGTCTGCTGATGGCCCTGGCCCGCTTCCCGCGGGTCTATGTGAAGATCAGCCACACCTGGGCCATCTCCCCCGAGGCCTTTCCCTGGAAGGACACCCACGGCCTGGTTGAGGAGGTGTACCGGAGCTTCGGCCCCCGGCGCATCATGTGGGGCACCGATTGGCCGGTCTGCTTGGGCAAGGCCGAGTACCCGCAGACGCTGGCGGTGGTGCGCGAGCAGATGAAGTTCATCGCCCCTCAGGACCTCGAGTGGGTGCTGGGCAAGACGGCCCTCCAACTCTGGCCCTTCGCACACAGGAGCTAAACTCGTGAAAATCGGCATCGTCGGCGCCGAAAACAGCCACACGGCATCCATCGCCAAGGTGGTCAACGTCGAAAAGCGCATCCGCGGCGCCCAGGTCAGCCACGTCTGGGGCGAGACCCGGGCCTTTGCCCTCAAGGCCGCCGAAACCGGGCAGATCCCGCAGATCGTCAAACACCCCGCCGAGATGATCGGCCAGGTGGACGGGGTCGTGGTGGATCATCGCCACGGCAAATTCCACCTGCCCGCCGCCAAGGCCCTGCTGGAGGCGAAGATCCCGCTCTTCATCGACAAACCCTGCTGTTACCGGCTCGCCGAGGGCCGGCGCTTCCTGGCCCGGGCCGCCCAGCTCAAGGTGCCGGTCTGTTCCTTCTCGACCCTGCCCAAGCAGGCGACCTTCCTCGCCCTGCAGAAGGAGGCGCGCCGACTGGGGAAGATCCACGCGGTGATCACCAGCGGCCCCTGCGATATCAAGTCCAAATGGGGCGGGATCTTCTTCTACGGCATCCACCAGGTGGACATGGTACTGCGCCTGCTGGGGTATGAACTGGGCCACGCCCAGGTGGTGAAGGGGGCGGGCGTGAACCACGAGGCGGTGCTCACCTTCGCCAGCGGCGCGTTAGGGGTGATGAACCTCATCGGCGGGGGGGGCGCCGGGTTCCACGTCAGTGTGATCGGCGAGCTGGGACGCCTCGACCAGGCCATCACCTACGACCAGAGCCCCTACCTCACCGGGGTGCGGGCCTTCACCACGATGTTCAGGAGCGGCAAGAGCCCCGATACCACCCAGAGTATGCTCGCGCCGGTGGCCACCTTGGAAGCCCTGGAGAAGTCGGTCGCCACGGGCCGCCGGGTCAAGGTTCCCTCCCTCTAGAAAGGTGTGAGCCCATGCAAGCGACCAAGATCCTCTTGAGCGACGCCGAGATCCCCACCAAGTGGTACAATATCCAGGCCGACCTCAGGACGCCCATGCCGCCGCCGCTGCATCCGGGCACCAAGCAACCTATAGGCCCCGAAGCCCTGGCCCCGCTTTTTCCCATGGCGCTGATCCAACAAGAGGTTTCGCGGGAGCGCTGGATCGAGATTCCCGACGAGGTGCGCAGCCTGTACGCGCTGTGGCGGCCCAGCCCCCTGTACCGGGCCAGGCGCCTGGAAAAAGCCCTCGACACCCCGGCGCGTATCTACTACAAGTGGGAAGGGGTCAGCCCCACCGGCAGCCACAAACCCAACACCGCCGTGGCCCAGGCCTATTACAACAAACAAGAGGGCATCAAACGGCTCACCACAGAAACCGGCGCCGGCCAATGGGGCACGGCGCTTTCCTTTGCCTGCCAGTACTTCGACCTGGAGTGCCTGGTGTACATGGTGCGGGTGAGTTTTGAGCAGAAGCCCTATCGCAAGGCGGTGATGGAGCTGTACGGGGGCAAGGTGCTGCCCAGCCCCAGCCCGCAGACCGCCGCCGGCCGCAAGGTGCTGGCAACCGATCCCGATTCCCCGGGCTCCCTGGGCATTGCCATCTCCGAGGCGGTGGAGGACGCGGCCAGCCGCGATGACACCCACTACGCCCTGGGCTCCGTGCTCAACCACGTGCTGCTGCACCAGACCGTCATCGGCCTGGAGGCCGAATTGCAGCTGCAGAAGGCGGGCGAGGCCCTGCCCGACGTGGTGGTGGGCTGTTTCGGCGGCGGCTCCAATTTCGCCGGTTTCGCCTTTCCCTTCCTGCGCCACAAACTCAAAGGCGAGAAAAGCGAGATCAAGATCCTCGCCTGCGAACCAGCCAGCTGCCCCACCCTCACCCGGGGTGAGTACCGCTACGATTTCGGCGATGCCGTGGGCATGACCCCGCTCCTGCCCATGCACACCCTGGGTCACGGCTTTGTGCCGGCCCGGATCCACGCCGGCGGCCTGCGCTACCACGGCGCCGCGCCGCTGGTGAGTCATGTGCTGCAGGCAGGCGACATGGAAGCCGTGGCCTACCACCAACTCGAGTGTTTCGAGGCCGGCGTACTTTTCGCCCGCACCGAGGGCATCACCCCGGCTCCCGAGGCCAACCACGTCATCAAAGGTGCGGTGGACGAAGCCCTGCGCTGCAAGGAGAGCGGTGAGGAGAAGGTCATCGCCTTCAACCTGTGCGGGCACGGCCACTTCGACATGGGCGCGTACCAGGCCTATTTTGCCGGCCAGCTCCAGCCGCACGAATTCACCGCCGAGATGCTCAACGAGAACATGGCGCAGCTGGCGGGCATGCCCACTTTGTAAGACCGCACCGCCCACTACAGTAAGGAGAGTCTACATGGCAAGTCTGCAACTCAGATCCGCCGCCCAGACCCGCTACGATTCCATCGCGTTGGGCGAGGTGATGCTGCGCCTCGACCCGGGGCCAGTGCCCTTTGCCAGGGCGCGCACCGCGCGTATCTGGCACGGGGGCGGCGAGACCAACGTGGCCGAGGGTCTCAGTTACTGCTTCGGCCTGCGCACCGCGGTGGTCACGGCGCTGGTGGACGACGGCATCGGCCGCAACATCGAGAACCAGTTGCGCGAGGCGGGCATCGACACCTCCCATATCATCTGGTTCGATCCCAACGGCAAGGGCCCCCATCCTACCGACGGCAAGGGCACCCTGCACAATGGCGTCAACGTGACCTGGGCCGGCAAGGGTGTGCTGCCCTCGGTGACCGAGTACTACCGGGCCCACACTCCCATCCGCGAGATCGGCCCGGGGGATGTGGATTGGGACACCCTCTTCGGCAAGGAGGGCACGCGCTGGTTCAGCACCGGCGGCATCTACACCCTGCTCTCGCCCAAGACCGCCGACCTGGCCCTCGAAGCGATGAAAAAGGCCGGCCAACACGGGGCGGGCCGCTCCTTCGACCTCAACTACCGCTCCAAGGTGGAGCCCAGCAAGGACCGGGCCCGCCAGATCAACCGCGGCATCGTGCCATACGTGGACTTTTTGGTGGGCAACCAGGACGACTTCGACGACGCGCTGGGTTATACCACCGAGAAGGTGCCCAAGGACGCCACCTTCGACCAGTGGCTGGAGGTGTACGCAAAGATGTTGCACCAGGTGGCCAAGGACTACCCCAATCTCAAGTACATCGGCACCCAGCTGCGCGGGGCCCTCAGCGCCGACCGCATCAACTGGGGCGGGGTGCTCTTCGACGTGGAAGCCGACCAGATCCACCAGGCGGCCCTGCGCGAGAATATCGAGATCGTCGACCGCACCGGGGGCGGGGATTCCTTTGCCGCCGGGGTGATCGCCGCGTTGCTCAAGGGCAAGAGCGCCGCCGACGCGGTGCAGTGGGGAGCGGCCCACGGCATTCTGGTGCAGGCCACTCCGGGCGATACCAGCATGGTTAAACAGGGGGACGTGGAGAAGGAAGTGGCCCGCGCCATCAAGGGGGGTGGCGTGGTGGCGTTGCGATAAAATGGGGTTGGGGAGGCACTAGGCCGGTCTCGGGGCAACCCGGGGCCGGTTTTTTTTAGGGGCCCAGCACGTTGAGGTACCCGTCGAAGGTATAGACCAGCACCTCGCTGGCCCCGTCGCCGTCCAGATCGGCGAGCAGCGGGGAGCCACTGCCTGCCGGCAGGTCTGCCCGCCAGAGCACCCGGGGCTGGCCGTCCCGATCGCCCACCGCCCACAACTGGCCGTGGCTGGTGCCGAAGAGGTACTCCAGCTCCCCGTCCCCGTCCAGGTCGCCGCTGGTGATGTCGGAGCAGGTGGCGCCGATGGGCATCTCCCAGCGCACCTTGCCGGTCTCGGCCTCCACACAGGCAAAATTGCCGTTTTGCCGGCCAATGCCGATCAGCCAGACCCCCTGGCGGGTGCGCAGGAACCCCTCGTTGCCGGCGCGGTTCTCGCCGGGGACTGGGATGCGGTGCCAGCGCGGGGCAGCATCCAGACCCATCACCGCGAGGAAATAGTGGGCCCCCGCCAGGCAGACCCGGGGAGGTCCTTCCTCCTGGACCAGCAGGGCGGGGAAGGAGTAGAGGCCCTGGCTTGGCTGGGAGAAGATCTTGGGCGGAAAGGAGGGGCCGTGTAAGACCTGGCCGCTGGGGCCGGCCAGGATGCAGTAGTAGTCGGGGTTGGTGAAGACCAGGTCCTCGGCCCCATCGCCGTCGGCATCCCAACTGGCCGCCAGGTTGACACTGGGCCCCCAGAAACGCTCGATACCCTCGATCTCCCCTTTCTCCCAGACCACCGCACCGCTCCGCCCCTCGATCACCAGGGAGCGGACCAGCGGGGTGCCGGCCCAGACGTAGAGGTCCGAGGCTTTCCCGCCGGTGAAGCGCCCGGGTTGCAGATACAGGGGATGTCCATAGGGCAGGCCGGGCCGCGCTAGGGCGGG